>Ga0156242_1225_pt1 | contig 17044 bp, 19 predicted proteins | sample RifCSPlowO2_12_FD_107889 | JGI IMG/M metagenome (GOLD analysis project Ga0156242, IMG submission 107889) | Deltaproteobacteria bacterium RIFCSPLOWO2_12_FULL_57_22 | reverse complement strand
TACCGAAAGATCACGGACTGTGCGAGAAGAAACAAAGGGGAAAGAAGAAAATTCTTTTCACGGGAAACGTCTGTGCTTCTTGACCTGCCTGCTAATGGGTGACACCGATTCCGATTCGCCCGCCCCGAGTGTTATCTGACTCTAACTATTATCGTTTGAGTCGCTGACGAAGCGCCAAACCAAAGAGACCAAGGAGTACTGGTCCGAAGATGCTGGAGAACGTGTGTATCACCCTAGCGAAACCTTTCGGCGTGAATTCTGTGACAGGTACGTGAAATATTGTCTGTACTGCATACACAATGGCCCATCCCCAATGAATTAGCGAGTTAACCGACAGACGGATTGCATGTTTGTCAGCGGCTATTTCAAGGCCGTGAACTAGGCCTGTAGCAGCGGTAAGTAGCATAACCAAGAAAAGCCACATCAGGGGCCGAAAGTAGTTCTCGCCATACCCACTTATTACCTTGTAAAGCGCAAGCAGGAATCTGAGATCAAGTCTTGTATCCGGGTTTCGAAGCCTCATTTCTTTTTCACCAATATGAAAATGGCCAGCCCGCTCATAGTCGTGACGCTCTTCATAGTTTTGCTTTAACTGCCTGTACAACTCCTCTAGCTGTTCCCAATCTCGTCGTTCTCCTTCATTAAGAGGGATACTTTCGTCGTAGACACAGTATCTACTCCCAATCTGAGGCCAACGAACCCCTATAAACCGAGCTCTCCTAACATCAGAACCAAGCAATCGACATCTACTTAGCTTAGCTCTAATAAAAACCAAGGACTCGTTCACGATCACAACTCTCTCGAAATTGGCTTCTTTTAAAAATATCCTCTTCTCGCTCGTTCCACTGAATTCCACTGGCCCTAAAAACCGGGCGGAGCCGAAGTTAGCGAACTGCTCGAAATCAGCGTCGGAGAATGCGCCTTCTTTAGCAAAAATGGCTCCCGAAAAATCAGCATCTCCGCTAAAACTCACACTATTGAAAATGAAGTAACCGTTAAACCTCACATATTGGAAAACAGCTCTCTTGGGGAAAGTTAGACGGCGAAAGACAGCATTTGACGTGAATGTGGCGGAACTAAAATCGGCACCGCCGTGGAACTCTGTATTATGGAAGCTAGCTCTTGCAAAACTTGCACTGCTCAAATTGGCATTGCCCTTGAACTTAGCGCCTCCGAAGTCGACCCGGCCCGAGAACTCCGCGAGAGTGAAATCAGCGTCTGACTCGAATGTAGCCTTTGTAAACCATGCATGTGCATCAAAGCTTGCTCCTGAAAAGTTGGCATATTCAGCAAATGTGCACAATGTGAAGCGTGCGTACTTAAAAAATTTTGCTTCGTAAAAATTGGCACCTTTAAGGAATGTCGTTCTTGAAAAGCTAGCCCCCTCGTCGAAGGTCCTGCCTGACAGATCTGCCTCATAGGGAAAGGCTATGTAATCGAACTTGTTGGCTCGTTCTTTGATTTGTTGGTGGTTCTCAAATGCTTGTCGAAACGATGCCTGACTCTTATTAGGATCGCGGCAATGGAGTATACAAAGGTAGTCGTCAATCTCGCCTGGATCCTCTATCCCACAGATCTCGTAGTGCTTACACTTACCCATTCGTGAATGGTCCCGCAAAGATGTGGTCTTTGGGAGGATTACTTTCGGACATGAATTCTCTGTAGGGGGTGCTGGGGTCTACCATAGGATTTTGGTGGTGACACTACAATCTAAACAATCTTTCTCGATCCAACTTTTTCCTCTGCTAATCGACTTTCTTAACTCCTCGGACGGATTTCCGCCCTTCCGTATTTTGCGGCCCTTTCTTTGACGATAAAGCCGATGTTTCGTTTCTTGGGCTCCGGCGGCATCATAAGCTGGCGGATCGCTTCAAAGATCACTTGGATCTGTTCGTCATGGGAGCCTATTCTGCGCTCCAACTCAACTTTGGTTTCACCTTTTGTCACATAGACCTACGCAGTCTTGCGGCGGACGCGCCGCTGCAAACTCCAGCAGGTCGAGTTGTTTTCGAAGCTTAGCGGACATGCGTGGATAGAGCCTCCGACGGAGACGGCGCTTGCTTTCCAGGCGCCGCCATAGACGCTCGTCGGCGTTGAATTGGGCCACGAGCTCCTGAGCGCGTCGTTGCTCCGGGGAAAAATGGTAAACCGGGGTCATACCGTAATTCCCATATGAAAAGATTCTTGTCGGGCCTGCTCTATGTCTTGATCCGCCGAATCCCGGCGACGATGATCGGAAAGCCGCTCGGCATCCAGCCTGCCTTTGGCAAAGCCGTTCATCTTCCAAGGCTTGCAGAGAAGGCAGCCGGACCGGCGGTTTTTGGGTCGCCTACGCTTGTGATGTGCCATAACCCGTTAACCTCAGGCGCTGATCTCTATTTCTTCGATGCGAGAGCGGATAGGCTGAATCCTTTTAATTTTTACGTACACGATCGGCTGTCCTTTTTCAGCCTGCCGCTTTGCTCCTTCTTGACTCCACTGATTGAATTCCTCGTCTCCTTCAACCAGCATGGCCACCAGCGCGTTGTCTGGAATCCGGTCGGCAAAGTCCGGGTGCTCCCGGACGTAACGGTCAAACTCAGTAACCAGCTCGGCATTCTTCTGTTCAAAAACATTCATGGAAAATCTCCTCGTAGAAAGCGGTCTTGGTAAATATCCCAATTATCGTTAATGTCTTTGTCTGCGAGGTCCAGTGATTCCGCGTAACTTAGCGGTATCTCTTCCTTATCAAGATCGCCCTTCAGATTGTAGCGGTCACGATGGGCGAAGTTGTGCGCGCAATCATAACGAATCACCGGTTTCCAGACTCCCTCTTCCGCCTCTACTTCCAGCTGCACCATAAAGCCGACCACTTGCCCTTGATCGGTTTTGTGATAATGCCGCTTTCGTGCGCGTCCCCCGAGATGAATGAGATATTCCTTTTCAGCCAAGGGCTATCGCTTTCTTGGTGTCACTTTTGTCCAATTATACCCTGGCTCTCTCTGCGGCTCAATGAACCAATCCGGACAATGATGTGGAATCAAAGATGTGACCGGATCGGGAGACCCAGCCGAAGTTATTTCCGCGTAAAATAAGGCAAATTTACAGGGAAGGCAACAGAAAAAAACAGGCAGGCCCTTCGGGATAAGGAGCAACGGCACTAGCGAACTTTCAAACCCTTTTTCTCTTTTTCCTGCACCACCCTCCATCCGTCCTGGGTGTACCACTCGATCTGGCGGAAGAGACCGATTAAGATGCGCACGTCTTTTTCCTCCAGGCCGGCCCGGCCGAGGACGCGGCGCAAGGCGAGAAGAATATGGTCGGGATTCTGCGAGTCGAGAAAGCCGATCTTGAGCAGCGATGCCCGCATCCGGTCGAAAAGCCGCTCGACCCGCTCCGCGGGGGCACGTATGATCTCGGAGCGCGGCGGCTGGCCGAGTTGAGCGACGAACAGCTCATAGATGCAGACCATCACGGCCTGCGCCACGTTCAGCGAGGGATACTCCGGATGAGCGGGGATCGTGATGAGCAGGTGGCAGTGATTGAGGTCGCGATTGCTGAGGCCGTGGTCTTCGGGACCGAAGACGAGCGCGGCTTTCCCGGTTCGAGCCGCGGCGAGGATCTCCGGCGCGACCTCCCTGGGCGAGCGGCTGTGGCTCCGGTAGAGCCCTCCCCGGCAGGTAGCGCCAATCACCAAGGCGCACTCGGCTACCGCCTCGCGCAGCGTGGCGAAGCGACGGACTTCCTTCAGCATTTCTGCGGCATGCACTGCCATGGCCCGGGCCCAAAAGCTTTGCGTCCGTCCGCCTCCGACCAAGACGAGATCCCTGAGCCCCATATTCTTCATCGCCCTGGCCACCGAGCCGATATTGCCGGACCCTTTAGGTCCGACCAGAACGACGCGAATGTTTTGTAACATCAGACACTCAAGTTTTAATTCTTAATTTTAAGTTTTGAATTGAACTTCAAGGACCCTAATTAAAAACTAAAAATTCAAAATTCAAAATCTACTTTGCAAACGGGCAGAACTTATTTTTTAAAATCACCTCCCGGCTCTTGTTGTCAAACTCCGTTCGGTAGTCGAAATTTTCATGCATGATCGAGTTGATATCGCGGGTGTGTTCCGCGCCGAAGATATGTCCCAATTCGTGAACCAGCGCCACCACATCGATATTCGGCTCCGTGTTCGGCCCGTGGTAGCGGAATCGGCCTGAAACCGAGCTCACCAGGTAATTGCCCAAGCCTTGCTGGCAGTTTCCGATGCGGTCGACCCGGGCTTTGCCGTCGGAATAAATATTCACCAGCTCCCCGGTGAAAGCGATGATGAGGTCGTACCTTCCGTTCTCGTCGGTTAAAGGAACCTGCCGTTTCACGCGTGCAAGGAGCAGGGCGGTCGAAGCGATTCTTTCCCGTTCCGGCCAGGGGCTGACCCTCTGCGTGACAAGGCGGATGCCGAACTCCCTCTCGAAATAGTCTGAAGCCGCTTCCACCAGGTCACGCAGCTCTTCGACCCAGCGCGGATTTTCCTCCCTCAGCTTGGGATCCGCCAATACCTTGACCCGCACGACCCTCTGCGTCGTCTCAGGGGTGCTGAGGGCGCAGGCGGATAGAAAGAGCAGGCTAAGGGTGGAGCAGATTATCCGTCGGGGCGTAGTCATCGGTGAGCACCGGAACGTCGTGATCGGGTATGTGAGACTCGACCAGGGAGACCGCGATATCCCTGACCGGGTCCGGAAACAGGCCTCGTCCCAACGAGGTGGCTCGGCTGGTTATCTCTCGGATGTCGCGCCGCTGGCTTTCTTTGGTGGCGATCACGATGACGTTCTGGGTTGTATCCAGGCTTGCGTAGTCCGCGCGGCGCGCGGGAAAAAGATAGACCTGGGGAAAAACCTCACGCAGGGTCTTAGCGATCGAGCGCGTGATCCTTCCTCCCGGACCCGTGACGGCCCCGATGACGTTGATCACGACGATCCCGTTAGGGGCGAGCTTGCGCTCGGCGGTGCGGAAAAACTCGCGGGTCGTCAAATGAAACGGGATCGCGTCGGTGAAATAGGCGTCGAGAAGGATCAAGTCATACCGCTGGGACGTGCGGGTGAGGAAAAGCCTGCCGTCCTGGGCGTAGACGCGAAGGTTTTTTCCATCTTGCAAATGAAAGAACTTTTTTGCCACCTGAATGACCTCAGGGTCGATCTCGGCCACCTCGATCTCCATGCCGGGGAACTCCTTCTGGTATTTCTTCGGGATGGAGCCTCCTCCCAGACCGACGATCAGGACCTTTTTGGCATCCGGCCTGAAGGCCAGCCCGATCGAAGCATAGCGCGAGTAAATCAACCTCAAGGCGGTGGGATCGTTGAGATTCATGGCGCTTTGCAAGGTCCGGTCGAAATAAAGGTAGCGGGCTTCGTCATCCTCCTCGACTCGGATGCGGTGATAGAAGGAGTCCTTCTCAAAGAGCGTTTTCACGCGCGCCCACAGAGTCTGTGGAAACGGCACCGAGATCACGGCGAGCAGAATGACGGCGGCGACCGCTTTCACCGTTTCCGCAAGCGGAATGCGCGCCAGCGGCCAGAGCATGAGCGAGAGGAAGACGAGAGTTACCCCCAGCGAGTGAATGATGTTGCTGACGCCGATGGCCGGGATCAGATAGAAAGCGGTGAACAGCGTGCCGAAGATGCTGCCGCAGGTCGATAGCGCGTACAGAGTCCCGGCGGTGCTCCCGACCGTGGAAAGGGTTGTAGCGGCGAGGCGGATGGCGTAGGGAGAGACGGTTCCGAGAAAAATCCCGGGCAGGAGGAAGAAGATGCTGCTGGCCATGAGGGGGTTGAGCCGGAAACCGAAATCGACCTCGGCGATCCAGAGATTGACTTGCGGATAGATGAAGGGGAGGAAAAAGATCAACGCGCCTGGAACCAGCAGCAGCACGAGGAGCCTTCCGAATGAGGGGTTGCGCTCGGAGAGCCATCCGCCCCAGTAATAGCCGAAGCTCAAGGCCGCCAGGACCACAGAGATCAGGCTGCCCCAGACAAAGATGGAGTTGCCGAAATAGGGCGCCAGCACCCGGCTCCCGACGATCTCCAGGCCCATCAGGACCGCCCCGCTGACGAATACTACGACGTTGAGCAAAAAACGAATCATATCTATTCCTCCCAGCCTCGATTCTCTTCTTCTTCCACCAGGGTCACCGGCTCCAAAAGCTCCTCAGGGATGCCGTCGATGAATTGAGATGGTCTCGAAAGGACGGCGCGCAGGCCACGGTCAAAGATCTTGATCGGATAGGTGATAAAAAGGTTCTCCTTGGCCCGCGTGGCCGCGACGTAAAGCAGCCGCCTTTCCTCCTCCAGCTCCTCCTCGGTGTTGATATTGTAATAGGAAGGAAATCTCCCTTCGAGAGCCCAGATGATGAAGACCGAATGCCACTCGAGTCCTTTGGCCGAATGGATCGTGGAAAGCACCAACGGTCCCTCGTCCGGGTCCACGGCCAGGACGCCGTCGACGCTGTCGGTCGGGGGCTCCAGAGCCATGTCGCTGAGCAGCCGCTCCAGGTTCCGATAGCGCTCGGTCATGCCCTGGAAATGCTCCAGATCCCTCAGCCGCTTGGGATAGTCATCCGGATATTTTTGCTTGAGGATCGGGATGTAGTACTGCATCAGGTACTGGCTCTGCTCCGCCGGCCGCTGCCCTTCCGCACAGGTTTGCAGGATCTGCGCCAGAGTTCTAAGACCGTGCGCGACCTTGCCCTTGGCTTCAAATGACCTGAGCCTCTCTGCGGGATGGGGCCCGGGCAGGACCCAGTGGATAATCTTTTGGCTGAGCTGAGATCCCACTCCCTCCAGGAGCAGGAGCACCCGCCCCCACGAGACGGCATCCTGCGGGTTGGAAAGGATCCTCAGGTGGGCGAGGAGGTCCTTGACGTGGGCGGTCTCCATGAATTGGAAGCCGCCTCTTTTTACGAAGGGGATGTTGTGCCTTGCCAGCTCGATCTCGAGATCGAACGAATGAAAGCTGGAGCGGAACAGGACCGCGATATCCCACAGCGGCACTCCTTCTTCTCTGAGCTCCAGGATCTTCTGACATACAAAGCGGGATTGCGTCTGCTCGCTCTCCGCACGGACCAACATGGGGACCTCGCCATCCCCTTTGCGCGTATAGAGGTTTTTTTCATACCGCTCGCGCGCCCGCCGAATGATCTCGTTGGTCAGGCTCAGAATCGGCTGCGTGCTGCGATAGTTCTCTTCGAGAGAGATGAGGCGCGCCCCGGGAAATACTTTGGCGAAGTCCATGATGTTGCGAAAGTTGGCCCCACGGAAGGAATAGATGCTCTGGGCATCATCCCCGACCACCATCACGTTATCGTGCGTCGCTGCCAGAAGGCGGATGATGTCGGCCTGGAGCTGATTGGTATCCTGATACTCATCGACCATGATGAACCGGTAGGTTTCGGAGAGGCGGCGGCGCACCTCCTCGTGGCCGGCCAGGAGATCGCGGAGCTTGATCAAGAGATCGTCATAGTCGAGCAGGGATTTCCCGCGCTTGTAGTCCACGTAGCGCTCGTAAAGCCGCAGGAGATCCTCGAGCGCATCGCACAGGTGGGGATAGTCCCGCTCGACCAGGTTCGGAATGGTCCATTGCTTGTTCAGGGCCATGCTGTAAATCTCGGCTGCGGTCTGCTTGCGCGGAAAGCGTTTCTCTTTGGTATTCAGACTCAGCTCCGTGCGTAAAAGCTGGATCAGGTCTTCGCTGTCGGATCGATCCATGATGGTGAACGCCGGTTGGAGATCGATTTTCCTGCCGAACTGGCGCAGGATGATGTTGGCGAAGGAATGGAAGGTTCCCCCGGATACCTTGGCGCAGCGATTGTCGATCAGCAGGCTTGCCCGGCGCAGCATCTCCTCCGCGGCCCGACGCGTGAAGGTCAGAAGCAGGACCGAGCGGGGATCGACTCCCATCTCGACCAAGCGGGCGACCCGGTAAACCAGGGTGCGAGTCTTCCCGGTGCCGGCCCCGGCGATGACCAAGACGGGCCCCTCGTGCGCCATCACCGCCTCATGCTGGGCCTCGTTGAGTTCCTGGCGATAGTCGGTGCCTGAGGCGCTGCGGGGAGCCAAGCCGCTGCCCTTTAGAAAGTACTTGCGTGCCAACTGGACTCCATTGGAAAGCTAAGTTACTAATTTTCTCCGAGCAGGGCAAGGCATCGTTGTCTCGATTCCGCTTTTTTCCACGTACCTTCCCTGGATCGCGAAAAACCAGGAGACAACGGGAAGTATTGACCGGTGGTCTGCATGCCTGTAACCTGGTTTTCGACCGGGCCGGCTGCGAAGAAGGGAGCTGGCAGCGGGAGGGCACGGCGAGTGGTGTTTAAGATGAACAGGATGGTAACGACGCTTGCGCTTTTTCTTATCCTCTGCGTAGCGGCGGGAGCGCAGGAGGGTGGAACGCGACCGGATGCCAGGATCTCACAACCGGATCGTGATCACTTGGGTGGATCCGAAATCTCAAGACTCGATGCCGATCTCATGGGGGCCATGACGGTGTACCGGGAAAGCCTCGAAAGGGTGCTCAACATCTATGAGCGCGAGGTTCAAAAGCTCACCGAGCAAGTTGCGCAGTGGAGAGAGTTCTATCAGCGAGGCTACATTGCCAGAGTCGAGCTGGAGGAGAGAGAGCGCGTGCTGGCCGTCGCGAAGGCCAATGTCGAGAGGACAGGATCCCGGATTGAAGAGACTGGGATCGCGATCCGCGAGGCTGAGGCGCAGGAGGAACTCATGAGGCAACCTCCCGCGCTGGCGGGAGCCTCCGGGCAGCCAACAACTTCCGTCCGGTATGAGGCTGTGGGGCGTTGGTCCCTGGCCGATGCAAACTCGATCGTGAGATTTTTTTCCGCTAGCTTTGGTCGCCTTCTGCCGATCACCGCGTTGGGCCAGACGCCGCTCCATGAGCGAATGGGATTGGACCATCGCGACGCTATGGACGTGGCGGTTCACCCCGACAGCCCGGAAGGCCGCGCCCTGATGGCCTACCTGCGCGGGAATGGGATACCGTTTATAGCTTTTTGGAACCGGGTGTCAGGCGCGGCGACGGGGGCGCATATCCATATCGGTAGGCCCTCGCTGAGAATGACCTCCAAGTGAGGCAGGGTAGGTCCGGGGCGATGAATTGACGGTCCTGGAAGAAAGGCGGGTTGTCGAAGAAGCGGAAAAGGCCAACACCGACCTGATGCAGCGTTTGCGCGCAGTGCCTCAGTAGCTGATAAGTAGCCGTTAAGGATCACCTAACTCGGAACTCGCAAAGGGCGGAAGAGGTCACATGGCGGAGTAGAAATTTCCCATGCGTTACTGTATGCCCCCCGATCCGAATCCGAGCAAACCCAGGTTTCGCCCGCCGCCAAATTCGTGCGACACCCATTTCCACATTTTCGGTCCCCCGGATAGATTCCCTTTCGCTCCAACGCGGCAATATACCCCGCCCGCTGCGCCCCTCGAACACTATCTCAACATGGCGGCTGTCCTTGGAGTTGAGCGCGCCGTCGTGGTGCAGCCCAGCGTGCATGGGCTGGACAATACGGTTACTTTGGATGCCATAGCGAGGATGCCCGGGCGTTTTCGGGGCGTTGCCCGGACGGACGACAAAACACCGAGGGAGGAGTTGAGGAGGTTACACGAGGGGGGCATCCGAGGGGTCCGTTTTAATCTGCTGAACCGACCGGCAGGCAATATTGCGCTCGATGTCTTTGACCGTGTCGTGGAACGAGTTGCGGAGCTGGGCTGGTCTGTCGACCTGCATATAGATCCCAGGAATTTATTGGAGCAGGAAAGGCGAATGCGCGCCCTGCCGGTACCCGTCGTATTCGACCATCTTGCGCGCATAAAACCAGCGGAGGGTTTGGAACAACCGGCCTTTCAACTGCTTCTTGATCTTATGAAAAGCGACAGGTTCTGGGTCAAACTCAGTGGTATCGACAAAATCTGTAATCTTGATCTCTACTCCGGTAGCGGGCTTCCTTACCAAGAGGTGGTGCCCTTTGCGCGTTGCTTGATCGATGTCGCGCCGGATCGCGTTATCTGGGGGACCGACTGGCCGCATTCCAATATTTTCTTGCCGGGAAGGACGCCCAATGACGGTGATCTCCTTGATCTATTGCTTGATTTTTCGCCGGATGAAGGGACGCGCAGGAAGATCCTGGTCGATAACCCGGCGGTTCTCTACGGCTTTGATAACCAGGTCTTTAAGCCTTGACGCCCCGACCCGCTTAAAATTAATACCCGCGCTCCCAGTCTATGACATTTTCCAACGGGCGGCCTTCCAGATAGCGGCCCAGGTTCTCGCAAAATAACTCCATGCCGCGGTGCTCGGAGGCGTCCGTTCCCGCGGAAACATGGGGCGTGATGATTACGCGCTCATCGTCCCACAGGCAGGCATCGGGCGGGCGCTCGAATTCACCGACGTAGACGTCCAGGGCGACGCCGCGAAGTTTCCCTTCAGCCAGGGCGTCGAGCAGAGCCTCTTCGTCGACGATCTCGCCGCGGGCGATGTTGACCAGGACCGTTCCCGGTCTCATCGCCGCAAAGGCCTCTCGGCCGATCAGCTTCGTCGTCTCCTTCGTCCACGGGCAACAAACGGCCACGAACTCGCTTTTGCGGAGCAGGTTAAGGAGAGCGTGAGCCGCTTCCAGGCGCGCAAAGCCTGGCGGGAGCGCGGCCGCGGGGACGACGCGTCGGCGCGTGCCGACCACGCGCATCCCCGCTGCCGCACAGAGTTTCGCCACCTCCTGGCCGATGCCCCCCGCGCCGACGACGCAAACCGTCTTGTCCCGGAGCAGCACGGGATTGTAGGTTTGATGATCGAAAAGGTGCCGCCTCTGGTCCCGGTAGCTGAAGTTAAGGCCGCGGGAGAAGTGGAGGAAGCTCGCCAGCACGTACTCGGCTATGGGCCGCCTATTCGTTAACCCGCGAGAGGTGGTCACCAAAACATCCGAGCCCCACAGATCGGTGTCAAAGAAATTGCTCGCTCCGGCGGGAAGCTCGTGGACCCATTTCAACCGAGCCGCACGCCCTCTTAGATCCTTCAGCGGCGGCCAGCCCAGAAGCACGACCTCGGCGGTGGCGAGCGCGCGGTTGCGCTCTTCCAGAGTGCTCGCGGGATACTTCCGGGCGCCCAGATAGCGATCCACGGTCCACTGGGGCCACGTGGCTCGAATCTCGGCGTCAAACCATCCCCTGGCGTCGACGACCTTGACCCGGGGGCTGACGTTCGCAATTCGGGCCAGCGCCCCATCCGAGACCTGCGGGATCACCAAAACTTCGACGCTCTGCATAGGTAGCGCACCATCCTAGAGTTCATTCACCCGGTTTCTTTTATCACCTACTAGCCTGGGGGAACAATGACGAGGGAAGCTGTTCGTGGGAACGGTGTGCGACGAATGACCTCCCGGCTCCAGATGAAAGCGAAAGTGCTGGAGAGAAAAATTATCAATCCTCTGGCTTGCATACCTTTTCTGGATTTGTTAGACATATTTTAAGCCGGAGGAGAAAATTATGTCCGTAGCCCAAATGTCTCAAAAGGGTCAAATTCTGGTTCCCAGGCAACTGCGGCGGAAACTCGGGCTGAAACCCGGAAGCAAAGTCCACCTGGCTGAGGAAGAAGGGCGTCTGGTGCTCACGCCAGTCCCTCCAGATCCGATCGCCACAGCCACGGGCTTTCTCAAGGGAAAATTCTCCTTGACCAAAGATCTCCTGCTCGACCATCGTGATGAGGCCCGTCGTGAGCGAAAAGCTCGTCCTCGATAGCTTCGCCCTGGTCAGCCTTTTTCACCGGGAATCCGGCTGGGAGGTCGTGCAGTCCGCTCTCTATGAGCAGGAAAAGGCCCATACCCGGTGTATTTTGAACTGGATCAATTGGGGTGAGTTTTTCTACATCATCAAGCGCCGGGTAGGCGCAGCCAAAGCCACAGAAGCCCTTCGTCTTCTTGAGCAGCTTCCCATTGATCTCTTTCCGGTGGACCAGCCGCTCGTCAAAGCAGCGGCGGAAATTAAGAGCGAGCATGCTGTCTCCTATGCTGACGCATTCTGCATTGCCACCGCCCAGCAGCTTAACGCCACGGTCTTGACCAACGACCCTGAGTTCCGCTCGGTCCAACATCTCCTCAAAATGCGCTGGCTCACGAAGTAATGTCCTTATCGTATCCCGGAAACCCAGCATGTCCTTTTACGGGATCGCGCACGGGGGAGATTAGAGAGGCCTCGCCGCCAGAATTTGAAGCCGAAGGCCGGTTGGTGCTACATTGCAGTCCAAGGCTAGGCTATTTATGGAAAAACATACATCGATCCATACGGCTATCCGGGAAAAAAGGGGTCTGGAGGTGCCAAGGGATGCGACTGTCATCGATATTCGAGAATACCTGAAAGAGAGGAAGAACCTGATCGACCATGCTTTGGAAAGGTACCTGAAAGAATGCAAACACCAACCCCAGACGCTTTATCGGGCCATGCAATACGGGCTTTTCCCGGGCGGTAAAAGGTTTCGGCCTATTCTCACGGTGGCCTGCGGCGAGCTCTTCGGGGGAAAGCACAAGTCGCTGCTACCGTTTGCCTGTGCCCTCGAGCTGATCCATACCTACTCTATCATTCATGATGATCTTCCCGCTCTGGACGACGATGACCTGCGTCGGGGAGAACCGGCGACGCACAAGGTTTTCGGCGAGGGTATCGCGTTGCTGGCCGGGGATGCGCTTCTGACCGAGGCCTTTCACTTGATGACGGGTCCTCAGGTCGCGCGCCTATTAGGGCCGGCGCTCATCCTCCAGCTCGTTCACGAGATCGCGCGCGCCGCGGGCATCGTTGGCATGGTGGGGGGGCAGGTCGTGGATCTGGAGGCGGAGGGTAGAGAGGTGGATATCGCCACCGTGGACTATATTCATGTGCGAAAAACCGGTGCCTTGATCCATACCGCGGCCCGCGTTGGAGCCCGGATTGGAGGGGCGTTGCCGAAGGAATTGCGCCGGATCAGCCGGTATGCGGAGTTTTTGGGCCTGGCCTTCCAAGTGACGGACGACATTTTGGATGCCGTGGGTCTTCCTACGACGACGGGCCAAACGGAGGCAAAAGACAGGGAGAAAGGAAAGGCCACCTATCCCTCCGTGGTGGGGCTGGCCGCGGCCAAGGGGCGGGCGCAGGAGCTATTACACCATTGCTTGAAGGAGCTTCAAGTTTTCGGTAAAGACGCAGACCCGCTGAGGGGCATTGCTTATTACGTGGCCCAACGGGTTCAGTGACACGGAGCAGAAATCAAGCTGCTTGAGGGAATACTGAGATGGCAAGGCTTCTTGATGGCATCGATGGTCCGGCGGATATTCGCAAGCTGAAGCTTGAGCAGCTCTCTACTCTGGCGCAGGAGGTGCGCGAGGAAGTCATCTCCGTCGTTTCCGAGGCGGGGGGACATCTGGCCTCGACACTCGGCGCGGTGGAGTTGACCCTCGCCCTCCATTACGCCTTCGACACGCCCCACGATCGGATCGTTTGGGACACCGGCCACCAGGCCTATGCCCATAAGCTGATCTGTGGCCGGCGCATCAAGCTCTCCACCATTCGACAACTGGGCGGTCTCAGCGGTTTTTTGAGCCGCGAGGAGAGCGAATACGACGTGTTTGGCGCCGGGCATGCGGGGACTTCGGTTTCGGCGGCGCTCGGCATGGTGGTGGCCAAGAACCTCCAGGGGGCGAAGCACAAAGTCGTGGCGGTCATCAGCGACGGCTGCCTGAGCGCTGGGCTCACCTTTGAGGGGCTAAACCAGACCGGCCATCTAGACAAGGATCTGATCGTTGTCCTCAATGACAATGAACACTTCATCGATCCCCGGGTTGGCGCCCTCTCTTCCTTTTTGAGTGAGCAGTTGACTACAGGTCTGGCGGTCAAGTTGCAGAAGGGGGTGCGAGACTTCCTGCGGTCGCTGCCCCGTGTCGGTGAGGGGCTCTACCATCTCGGGCGCAGGATCAAAGAATCTTTCATCGGTTTCGTGACTCCGGGGCTGCTCTTTGAAGGTCTCGGCTTTCAGTATGTGGGTCCGGTGGATGGTCATAACCTGGAGAAGCTCATCCACACGCTGCAGAACGCGAAAAATATCGAACGGCCGACGCTGGTCCATGTCCTGACGAGGAAAGGGAAGGGCTACGAATGGGCCGAGGAAGATCCGGTCAAGTACCACAGCGTCGCGCCGTTCCATGTCCTGACGGGAAAGCCAAAGAAAGAAAAAGGCCCCATCCCGACCTATACGGATGTTTTTGCCCGCACGTTAATCCGGATTGCCAAAGAGAACCCGAGGGTCATCGGGATTACCGCGGCCATGGGGAGCGGGACCGGCATCGATAAGTTATCGAAGGAAATTCCAGGCCGTTCGTACGACGTCGGCATCGCCGAGCAGCATGCGGTGACGTTTGCCGCAGGCCTGGCCACCGAAGGGTGGATTCCGGTGGTCGCCATCTATTCCACGTTTTTGCAGCGCGCCTATGACGAGATTCTCCACGATGTTTGCATTCAGAATTTGCATGTGGTCTTCGCGCTTGACCGTGGCGGATTAGTGGGGGCCGACGGTCCCACGCACCACGGGGTTTTCGATTTCTCGTACTTGCGCTCCATTCCAAATATGGTGGTGATGGCGCCAAAGGACGAAAACGAGCTGCGGCATATGGTCAAGACGGCGATCGAGCACAGCGGTCCGATCGCCTTCCGCTACCCGCGGGGCGAGGGCTGGGGCGTCGAGCTGGACGATGAGATCCATACCCTCGAGGTCGGTAAAGCCGAGCTGCTGCGCCCCGGTAAGGACCTCATAATCCTCGGGATCGGGCAAACGGTGATTCCCGCCTTGCGAGCGGCGCAGGATCTGGCCCAATTGGGTATTGATGCCGCCGTCGTGAATGCGCGCTTTGTCAAGCCGCTGGACCGCGAGCTGATCACCGGGCTTCTGTCCCGGGTTCCATGCCTCATCACGGTGGAGGACCATGTGCTGGATGGCGGGTTCGGCAGCGCGGTTTTGGAGATGCTGGCCGAAGAAGGAATCGCACAGGTGAGGATCAAGCGCCTGGGGGTGCCGGATCGCTTCATTCCTCACGGTTCACAAGAGGAGTTGAGAAAGCTGTGCGCCATCGACAAAGACGCCATCATCCAGGCGGCTCTGCAGATGGTGCGGGAAGAGAAGAAGAAGAAAAAGGAGGGATGGGAAAGAGGGAGCGCCTAGATAAGCTGTTGGTCGAGCGAGGGCTGGCGGCTACCCGGGAACAGGGGTGCAGACGGATCCTGGCGGGAGAAGTGCTCGTCAACGACCGGCCAGTAGCCAAGGTCGGAAGCCTCATCGATCGGGAAGCTCAAATCCGCCTGAAGACGAAGCCCGTCCCTTATGTGAGTCGCGGGGGCGCCAAGTTGGAGGGTGCCCTGAAGGAGTTCCAAGTCGATGTCCGAGATCGGATTGCTCTGGACGTGGGGGCCTCGACTGGAGGCTTCACGGAATGTCTCCTTGCCCACGGGGCTCGCCGGGTCTACGCGGTGGATGTGGGCTATGGCCAGCTTGCCTGGAAACTCAGAGGAGACCGGCGCGTGGTTGTCCTGGAACGGAGAAATATCCGTTATCTCGAGCCTGGCGAGCTGGCGGAAACGCCCGAGCTCGCCACCATCGACGTCTCTTTCATCTCTCTGCGACTTGTTCTCCCTCGAGTTAAACTGCTCTTAGCGCCGAAGGGCGAAATCGTCGCTCTCATCAAGCCACAGTTCGAAGTGGGAAAGGGAAAGGTGGGCAAGGGAGGAGTGGTGCGCCGCGCGGAGGAGCATCTGCGGGTGATTGGCGAGATCCAGGAAGCGGCGCGGGGGCTAGGATTCAAAGTGGCCGGGGTGATCGAGTCGCCCCTTCTAGGACCGAAAGGGAATAAAGAGTTTTTCATTCATTTGGTCAAAGGCGAAGAAAGTGGTTGACGCGACCGTGATCTATTGAGCGACGATGGCCCATTTCCTAAGAATTGCCCATCGAGGCGCTTCAGGTTCCTACCCGGAAAATACCCGCATCGCTTTCGAAAAGGCGATCGAGGCCGGGGTGGACATGATCGAGCTCGATTGCCAGCTTTGCAAGGATGGACATGTCGTGGTGATCCATGACGAACATCTCGATCGGACCGCCAAGGTCAGCGGCCTGGTCCGGAGCAAGACGCTAAAGCAGTTGAAAAAGCTCGACATGGGCGCGTGGTTCAAACGGTCTTTCAGGGGCCAGAGGATCCTTACCCTGGAAGAGGTCATGCAGAGCATGGCCGGGCAGGTGGAGCTCAATCTGGATATTAAGACCGTGCCGCACGGCCCCCTCGGGATTGAGCTCAAGGTCCTTTTCATTTTGAGTCACTACGACTATTTGGACCGCAGCATCCTCTCTTCTTTTGACTATCGGGTGCTGCGTCAACTCAGGGAGCTGGCGCCCGAGGCGCGGATCGGTGTCCTCTATGGCGCCGGGATCAAGGAGAGTCCGTTCCAGTTGGCCACAGAGATCTCCGCTCACTCCGTTCACGTTCAGAAGGAGCTGGCGACTCCGCAGTTCCTGGAGCGGGCCGTCCAACTCGGGTTCAAGCGCTTTGTCTGGACGCTGAATGAGGTGGTGGAGATGGAGCGATATCTCTCGCTCGGGGTGGACGGCATCGTCTCCGACTTTCCGGAAAAATTCTGGAAGGTCCGATCGTGGAAGGGTCGAGAGCGGGCTCAAGGCAAAACCTAACGCGGACTATTGATATCTACTCCACAAAATACGCCTTGCCAGGATGCCTGCGATCTTATAGAGTACGATTTAGACAGATCATTCCTTCGTCTTATAGCGCGTAAGAGGAAGAAGGCCAGGCCACAAACATCAACGGTGGCAAGGACTTCGGCTCTGGTTTTTCCGCGGATGTATTGATCCCAGATCCTGACCCCCTCCCTCTTCCTAAATCCAAGGGCTTTCAAGAGCCTGAATAAGGAGAGCATTATGAATCCTCTTTTAGTGATTGCCATCCCGTTAGTGTTGGTAATCGTGGGCATGGTATTGAACAGTATCGGACTTTCATTTG
>Ga0156242_1245_pt1 | contig 17286 bp, 15 predicted proteins | sample RifCSPlowO2_12_FD_107889 | JGI IMG/M metagenome (GOLD analysis project Ga0156242, IMG submission 107889) | Deltaproteobacteria bacterium RIFCSPLOWO2_12_FULL_57_22 | reverse complement strand
TTTGGCTCATCGACGGCAGGGGAAACCAAGTCCTCGGGGATATCGTGGTTGGCGGGAACGCCTCCCATCTAGCGGTCCATCCCGAGGGGCATCTGATCTATGTCGGTTGTCCCGGCGCCGACCAGGTGGCGGTTGTGGACGCCCGCAAACACACCAAGTTGGCCTCCATCCCGATCGGGAAAGGGGGACAACTGCCGAACTTCTCCCCCGACGGCCGCTATGCGGTGATCGATTGCTCCCGGACCAATGACGTCTACCTCATGGACGCCGAGCGCCATCGGGTTATTTTTACGCAGGGTGTGGGTGAGGCTCCCCATGAAGCGATTTTTTCCCCGGACGGGCGGTTTATTTGCGTCCCCTGCGCCTCAGGTGAGTTGTATCTCATTCCGCCGCAGGATCCCGACCGATTCACTGTGATTCGCTGCGGCTTTGGGGCCGGTCACATGGATTTTTCTGCCGACGCCCGCTACGCCTATGTGGCCAGTTCCTTGGATGACGATGTCGCGATCATCGACTTGACCACCCAGGAGCTTTTGGCGCGGGTCCCCGCCGGAGCGGGAGCTCACCGTCCCACTCTCAGTGAGGATGGCCGGCTTCTCTTCGTCGCGAATTTCGTGGCCGACACGGTGACCGTGATGGACACTCGATCCCGCGAGGTCATCGCAACCCTACCGGTGGGAACCTACCCTCACGACGTGGTGCGGGCTCCGGGAGGGCAGATAGCTGTCTGCAGCTACGGCTCGGGGAGTTGTACACTGATTGATCCCGAAGACTCCCTGGCGAGCCGGGAGCTGAAGATCGGCGAGGGTACATCCCACTGCACTTTTTCCCCTGACGGGGAACTCGGCTTCTTCGCCAATTCTATTTCCAAAGATTTGGCGGTGGTGGACCTAACCAGACCTGGGCTCCGCTCCGCTCTGCCGGTCTCTTCCAGGGAGAACTAAACGGGCCCGGCGCAATCCTCCGGCAATTCCCCGCTACCTGTTTCTCCGGCCTCTGACTGTGATCTCAACAAAGAGAAACCATGCCGCATCCTACTCCTAAGAACGCCTCAACGGTCATCGTCATTCGCCCCGAACCCACGAGCGGCTTTGAGGTTTTCATGACCCGCCGTCCGCGCGAGATGAGGTTTTTTGGAGGTTTTTTTGTTTTTCCGGGCGGCGCCGTCAAAAAGGACGACTGGTCCACGGAAATGCTCAGCCGGTGTTATGGGCTATCCCCCGGCGCTGCGCAGCAGATTCTGGGCAACCAACTCGGCCCTGAACTCTCGTTCGCCCATTGGGTGGCAGGGATCAGAGAGCTTTTCGAAGAGGCCGGGATCCTCCTTTCGGTCTTGGAAGACGGCGAACCTGTGGACATGAACAATGAGGAGAGGAAAACCCGATTGGCCCAAAAGCGTGCCGCCCTGGTCGGAGGAGCGACGAGTTTTCCGGAGCTTTTAAAATCTGAGCGGCTCTGTTGCGATGTGGGACGTCCAGTCTATTTCTACCACAGAATTACGCCCGAGCATTTTCCCGTTCGCTTCGACACCCGCTTCTTTCTCGCCCGCATGCCAGCGGATCAAAGTCCTCTCGTCCGCTCCGAGGAAGTTGCTGAGACCCTCTGGGTCAAGCCCGTGCGGGCTCTGGAAGAGTTCCGCAGCGGCAGCCTCTCTTTGGCGCCGCCGACGCTCACGGTGCTCGAGTCTCTGCTGGCCTTCGATTCCTGGCAGTCTTTTTCGACGAAGTATCGACTGAGGTAGGATTCGATCCTACGCTCTACGACTTGGCGGGAGTGCTTCTTTCCTGGGTGGGGTCAACCGCGGCCAGGTCTGCCATCTGTGCTCTCGACGTTCTCCCGTTGCGGTGAAAGCCGAGCCAGTTCCATTGATCGGGATGGCGCCGCACCATGGCCTCCAGCTGGCGCGCAAACAAGGCAACGTTGGAAACGACATCTTCTTGGAGGTCTCCGGTCTTGGTAAGATCGAGTTCCGGCCAGACATGAAGAGTCAGCCGACCCTGTCCGTCCCGCGCCACGAACATAGGCACGACCGCGGCCCCCGAGCGCATGGCCAAGGTGACGGGCCCGCGGGGAGCCGGGGCCGTCCGGCCCAGAAACTCCACTTCCACTCCCCCCGATTTGAACTCATCGGCGATCATGAGAACGATTTCGTTCTTCCGCAAAGCTTTAAGGATCTGTCGGGCTGCCTCGCGGCGGGGCCTGGCCGAAATGGTCTTGTTCCCCACCTTCGCCCGATAGTGATCCGTCAACTTGGCCAAACCTTCGTCCCGCGGCCGTTTCACCACCACGCTGAAGGGGTAGCCCGCAGCCGCAAGGCGGGCGCCGATCAAGGGAAAGTTGCTCAGATGAGCGCTGAGGGCGATTACTCCCCTGCCCTTCTCCAGCGCGCGCTTGAGATATTCTTCCCCTTCAACGGCAACGGTGGAACGGATTGTCGCTGGCGAGCTGTGAATGACAGTGATCGTCTCATAAACTCCCCGGGCGAAATGATCCCAGGCCGATCGCACCAACCGCCTTCTGTCTTGAGGAGTTCGAAACGCCTCCGCCATGCCCGCGGCCACGTTTTCGTCCATGCGCCTGCGGTATTTCCACAGGAGCGCGAAGGTAAGCCGGGAGGCGACGGCTGTAAATGCTAGCGTCAGCCGGCCCGGTACCCAGGGGAAGATCCGGACGAATCCTCTGAGAAAATATTCACCGACGCGGTATCGGAGCCAATACCAGAAGCCGCGCGCAAACAAGCCCGGTTTCATCTTCGATTCGCAACCAACCTAACGGCCCACTGCCTTAAGCCATTTTTGCCCTGAGCGGCTGGGATCTGTCTCCCTGCTCTTACGCCGTCGGCGCTTGGGAGTCAACCGATAAACCTTGGCTTTGGGGCGTTCCGCCAGCCTGGTTTCCTTCCAGCGCATCAGCCCCTTACGGACATACTGGGGGTCAAACCCCAAAACCTCACAGATGTTATTGAAGGAAAAAAGCCAATCCCTTTCCTCTTCCAAAATCCACTCCTCCGCGTCACGAAACGTCCCTTTCCCCTTACTGTCGCGGGCTGAGACATACTTCTGGAAGCAGGCAACCGCATCCTCCAGCACCGCCAACATGAGCCTCCTTTCCGGCTCTAAGTGGGCCTTGCGGCGAAAGGTCTCAAAATACTGAGCTGGAATAAGGGTATCCGGCTGAAACAGCGAGGTTACTTTTTCCTCCACGCTCAGCCCTGTCTCATAACTCATAACCATCACCTCCCTATCGAGTGCGGCCTGCATGCGCTCCGACAGCGTGAACGAACCAACTCATGCCGCACTCGAAAGAGAAGAGGGGGCCAACCGGGTCTGGCACGAGGGACGCGCGAGGTCCGCTAGAGTCGTCCGGGTCAAAACCTCCATGGTTCTGCGCTGGACCTCGTCCCATACTCCCCTCATGGTGCACCTCGGAAGATGATCGCACCGAGAATGCTCATCCATGCACACGTTGACCGCGATCGGACCGTCCAGGGCTTCAATTACGTCCTGAAACGAAATCTCGCCCGGGGCCCGCGCCAGGGCGTAACCCCCATCCGGGCCTCGCTTTGATTTCACCAACCCGCCGCGAGTGAGGTCCTGGATGATTTTTTCCAAGAACTTCCGGGGTATCTTTTGCTGCTCCGCGATCTCTGCCAGGCAACAACTCTTTCCCGAATCCTGGTTCGACAGATAGATCACCGCCCGCAGACCGTAATCGACCCGGCGCGAAACCTGCATCAGGCCCATCGCTCTACCTCCTTGCCCCGATTTTCCCTACCGCCCGCTGATCGCTGGGCTGCGGGTTTTCCCGATCCGCCAGCTTACCGAGGGCCGAAAGGCCACGCAGTCGCTCGACGACCAAAGGCACCTTTTCCGCCACAAATCGAACTTCCCCCCCGGTATTATAACGGCTCAGACTGAAACGCACCGCCCCCTGAAGCCAGTTGGCCGGCACCCCCATCGCCCGCAGCACATGGGAGGGTTCGACCGACCCTGCCGTGCAGGCCGATCCGGTGGAGGCGCATATCCCGTACTGATCCAGAAGCACCAGGATCGCCTCGCCTTCAAGATACTCGAAACTCACGTTCAGCGTATTCGGGATGCGCTTCTCGCGGTGCCCGTTAACGCGTACCCCCGGACAGGAGTCGAGCAAAGATCGCTCCAGGCGATCGCGCAACGCCCGCACCTGGCTTCGTTCCTCCTCTAGATGCCGGAGGGAAAGTTCCGCGGCCCGACCCATGCCCACGATGCCGGCGACATTTTCAGTTCCAGCCCGGCGGTTTCGCTCCTGATGGCCGCCGATGATGAAAGGGCGAAACGTGATCCCCCTCCTCACATAGAGCGCTCCAATGCCCTTGGGTGCGTGAAACTTATGTCCCGAGATCGTCAGCAGGTCGATCGGGCTCCTTTTCAGATGGAGCGGGATTTTCCCCGCCACCTGGACCGCATCCACATGAAAAGGAATCCCCCGGGACTTGACGATCGCTCCGATCTGATCGATGGGAAAGATGACTCCGGTCTCGTTATTTGCGTACATGATGGAGACCAGAGCCGTGTCATCCGTCAGCGAATCCCTAAGCTCACCCAGATCCAGCATGCCGTCCGCGTCCACCCCTAGCCAGGTCACCCGGTACCCTCTCTTCTCCAAGTGCTGGCACAGCCCCAAGATGGCCGGATGTTCCACCTGGGTGGTCACGATATGCCGCTTGTCCGGACTCGCCTCAAGCATTCCCCGGATCGCAGCGTTGTCCGCCTCAGTACCGGAGCTGGTAAAGATGATCTCGACGGGATCGGAAGCGCCGAGAAGGGCCGCGACCTCCTCCCGGGCCTGCTGCATCTTTTGCGCTACCTGGCTGCCGAAATGATGGATGCTGGAGGGGTTCCCGTAGAGTTCGGTCAAATAAGGGTGCATGGCCTCCAGCACTTCCGGAGCCAGCCGTGTGGTAGCGTTGTTATCAAAGTAAACTACAGATTCCACTATAAAGTTCCTCAGCGGCTTGAACAGTTCAAACTGTTCAAAGCGTTAGCCGACGCTCCCCTCGAGGCTGACACCCAGGAGCTTCTGCGCCTCCACGGCAAACTCCATCGGCAGCTCTCTGAAAACCTCCTTGCAGAATCCGTTCACGATCAGGGAAACCGCGTCCTCCGTCGAGATCCCCCGCTGCCGGCAGTAAAATAGTTGATCCTCCCCGATCTTTGAGGTCGAGGCCTCGTGCTCCACCTGGGCGCTGGAGTTCATCACCTCCAGATAAGGAAACGTATGCGCCCCGCACTGCTCCCCCAGCAGCAACGAATCACACTGCGAATAGTTACGCGCCCCCTCGGCACCCTTCATGATCTTCACCAAGCCGCGATAGGTGTTCTGCCCGTGGCCCGCAGAGATCCCCTTGGAGACAACCGTGCTCCGAGTGTTCTTGCCGATATGGATCATCTTCGTGCCCGTATCCGCCTGCTGGTAGTTGTTGGTCAACGCCACCGAGTAAAACTCCCCGACGGAATTATCGCCCTGCAAAATACAGCCCGGGTACTTCCACGTGATCGCCGAGCCGGTCTCCACCTGCGTCCACGAGATCTTGGAGTTCTTTCCCGAACACTTCCCCCGTTTGGTCACGAAATTGTAAATCCCCCCGCGACCTTCCTTGTCCCCGGGATACCAGTTCTGCACGGTCGAATATTTGATCTGGGCGTTGTCCAAGGCGACCAGCTCCACCACCGCCGCATGGAGCTGATTGACATCCCGCATGGGCGCCGTGCACCCCTCCAGATAACTGACATAGCTGCTCTCGTCGGCAATGATCAACGTGCGCTCAAATTGCCCTGTCTCGGCAGCATTGATGCGAAAATAGGTCGAGAGCTCCATCGGGCAACGCACCCCTTTCGGGACGTAACAGAACGATCCGTCGCTGAAGACAGCAGAGTTCAGCGTCGCAAAGAAGTTATCCGTGTAGGGAACTACTGACCCCAAATACTTCCGCACCAGCTCCGGGTGATTCTGCACTGCCTCGGAAAAGGAACCGAAGATGATCCCCAGTTCGGCCAGCTTTTTCTTAAATGTCGTCGCTACCGAAACACTGTCAAAAACCGCATCCACCGCCACCCCGGCCAGCCGCTCCTGCTCCTTAAGCGGAATGCCCAGCTTCTCATAGGTGGCCAACAGACCCGGGTCCACCTCCTCGAGACTCTTCGGCCGCTCACCCTTCGACTTCGGCGCCGAGTAATAGCTGATCTTCTGATAATCGATCGGCGGATAGTGCACGTTGGCCCACTTCGGCTCCGCCTGCGACGCCTCCAGCTTAGCCCAGAAGCGGTAGGCCTTGAGCCGCCACTCCAGCATCCACTCCGGCTCGTCCTTCTTGGCCGAAATCACGCGGATGATATCCTCGTTCAGACCGGGGGGAATCGTATCCGCCTCGATCTCCGTGACAAACCCGTACTTGTACTCCTGGCTGGTAAGAATTTCGACGTTTTGCGCTGACTTGCTCATCGTTTCTTCACCTCTTTGAGGGAAGGTCCGCTTCGCTAAACCGTAAAAGAAGTCCCACAGCCACAAGAGCGTTTCACATTCGGGTTCTGGAAGACGAATCCCGACGCCATCAGCTCTTCTTTATAATCCAGCTCGGTGCCGTTCAGATAAAGCAGGCTCTTCATGTCCACCAAGACCTTGGCCCCGTCCTTCTCAAACACCCGGTCGCCGCTTTTCGGCATGTCGAAATCGATTTTGTACTGGAGCCCCGAGCAGCCGCCTCCGACCACCTTTAGACGCATACCTTGCCCCTCTCTCTTTTCCGCGGCGGTGAGCTCCTTGATCTTTTCCGCAGCGCGTTCCGTAATCGTGATGCCAACTGCCATACGCAACACCCCCGATGCGCATCGTGTTTTAAGAAAGCCTCTCCGGGACTTTCCATTCGCCTTCCGGCCGCTTTTGCGACTTCGCTCTCGCAACGTAAAACGGCGAGAGGGAGCGCAAGCGCCGGACTTCTTCGACCACGCGACGGGCCACAAAATCGATCTCCTCCGCGGTATTGAAACGTCCGAGGCCAAAGCGGATCGCGGTGTGAGCCAAATTTTCCGTCACCCCTATAGCGCGCAACACGTGGGAAGGCTCCAGGGCAGCCGAGGTGCAGGCTGAGCCCGACGAGACGGCAATCTCTTTAAGTCCCATCAACAGCGACTCTCCCTCGACAAAAGCGAAGCTGAGATTGAGGTTCCCCGGAAGGCGCAGCGTCGGGTGCCCGTTGAGATAAACCTCATCGAGATGGCGGAAAATATCCTCCTTGAGCCTCTCCCTCAGCCCGATGAGGCGCTTGGCCTCCTCCTGCATCTCTGCCGCCGCAATCTGACACGCTTTACCAAACCCGACGATTCCCGAGACATTGAGAGTGCCCGCTCGCATCCCCCACTCATGGCCGCCGCCATCGATGATCGGGCGGAGCCGCACCTTCGGCCTCTTTGAACGAACATAAAGGGCGCCTACCCCTTTGGGGCCGTACATCTTGTGCGCCGTCATCGAAAGAAGATCAATGCCCATCTCCTCCACATCCACCGGAACCCTTCCCACCGCCTGCGTGGCATCGGAATGAAAGATAATCCCTTTTTCCTTGGCGACACGGCCGATCTCGATGACCGGATGTAAGGTGCCGATCTCGTTGTTCGCCGCCATGAGAGAGATGAGAATTGTCCTCTCCGTAATCGCGTCGCGCACCTGATCCGGGCTAAGCAGGCCGTGAGCATCCACAGGCAGATACGTGATGCTCAATCCTTGTCGCTCGAGCGTCTTGCAGCAGTCAAGGACCGCTTTGTGCTCGGTGACGCAGGTGATAATATGATTTCCTTTCTCCCTGTAGGCATCCGCCACGCCTTTGATGGCAAGATTATCGGACTCGGTCGCACCGCTGGTGAAGATGATCTCTTTGGGAGAAGAAGCATGGATCAAACGAGCGACTTGTTCCCGCGCCTCGTCAACGGCGGCTTCAGCCTCCCAGCCGAAAGCATGGCGACTCGCAGCATTGCCGAACTTTTCACCAAAATAGGGCAGCATGGTTTCTAAGACCCTGGGATCCACGGGAGTAGTCGCGTGGTTATCTACATATACCGGAACCTTCATAGCTTATGCTCACAGGTAGCTTAACTCAGTGCCTGCCATAGATCCAGACCAATTTGGTCTACATTCACCATAGCCCACAACCTAAGACCTGTCAAGGCCTCCCTTTCCACCAAGTGGCCTGCTTTTTGCCCAAATAATTAGTTAGAAATCAAGACTGTTCTAAAAGCCAGAACGATATTTTCATGCGGCCTCGCTTGCCAGGATCCCGTTCAAATACTGACCGGTATAAGACCTACCAACCAGGGCCACTTCCTCAGGGGTACCGCAAGCAACCACCTCGCCCCCCAGCTCACCGCCTTCCGGGCCTAGATCGATGACGTGATCGGCGCACTTGATAACTTCGAGGTTATGCTCGATGACGATGATAGTATTGCCTGCGTCAGTTAGACGGTTGAGCACAACCAAAAGTTTCTTGATGTCGTCGAAGTGCAGCCCGGTCGTCGGCTCATCGAGGATATAAAGGGAGCGGCCGCTCGACCTTTTCGATAACTCCCGGGCCAGTTTAATCCGCTGAGCCTCCCCGCCAGATAGGGTCGGTCCCGCCTGGCCAAGATGGAGATAGCCCAGGCCGACTTCCCTTAGGACCCTCAATTTTTCCAGGATAGGGGGGACGTTGCCCAGGACCTCGAGCGCTTGATTGACCGTCAGATCCAAGACTTCTGCGATGCTTCGCCCTTTGTATAAAACCTCCAGAGTTTCCCGGTTATAGCGGCGGCCAGCGCAGACCTCGCAGGTAACAAAGACATCGGGCAAAAAATGCATGGCAATCCGCATCGTCCCATCGCCTGCGCACGCCTCACAGCGTCCGCCCTTTACATTGAACGAAAACCTTCCCCGTCGATACCCTCGCACTCTGGCTTCAGGAAGCTGCGCGAAAAGATCTCGGACATGGTCCAATAGCCCGGTGTAAGTAGCCGGATTTGAGCGGGGAGTGCGGCCAATCGGAGACTGATCTATCTGTATGACCTTGTCGAAGCGCTCCCAACCTTCTATTTCATCGAAGCGCCCCGCTCTGACGCGGGAGCGATGCAGCCGCCGGACCATGGCCGGGAATAGCGTATCGACCACAAGACTGCTCTTACCCGAGCCGGAAACACCGGTGACGCAAGTCATGGCGCCGATCGGAAATCGCGCTGTAATTCCCTTCAGGTTGTTGTGTCGCGCGCCTCTTAAGACCAGGGCTTCGCCGCTGCTCTGGCGCCGCTGGGAAGGGACGGGGACTTCCATGCGACCAGCCAGGTACTGCCCCGTCAGAGAGCGCTCTGCGGCCATAATGTCTCCCGGCGTCCCCTGTGCCACTACCTCCCCTCCATGAACACCAGCCCCCGGCCCCATATCGATAACGTGATCCGCCTCAAGAATCGTCTCGCGGTCATGCTCCACCACCAACATGGTGTTGCCCAAATTCCGCAGTTCCCGAAGGATGGCTAAAAGTCGGGCGTTATCTCTCTGGTGCAGGCCGACGCTCGGTTCATCCAGAATATAGAGCACGCCGGCCAGGCTCGAACCGATTTGAGTTGCCAGGCGGATCCGCTGGGCCTCGCCTCCTGAGAGCGTCGCCGAAGGCCGATCCAGGCTGAGGTAGTCGAGCCCCACCTGAACCAGGAACTGCAAACGGCTCGAGATCTCCTTCAGCACCCGCTGGGCAATCGTCTTCTCCTTCTCGCTAAGATCCAGCCCCGCAAAAAATTGAAGCGTCTCCTTGACCGGAAGGCTGGTAACCCCCGCGATGTTCTTTCCTCCGACCCTTACGTGCAGGCTCTCCTTTTTTAGCCGCAACCCGTGGCACGCTTTGCATTGAGGAACAGTCGTCAGGCCCCCTGAATCATGAGCCATCCCGTCCGAAGCGGACTCAGTCCCCAAGCCCCCGCAGGAGGCACAGGCTCCGTACGGGCTGTTGAAGGAAAACAGCCGCGGGGTCAGCTCGGGATAAGAGATGCCGCACTGGACACAGGCAAACTTCAGGCTGAAGACGATCGGCTCGCCTCGATCCGAAGCCTCCGGGGAAAGGATCTCGACCTTGATCACCTCCTTGCCGAAGCGGGCCGCCACTTCAAGCGAATCGGCCAAACGCTTTTCGACTCCCTCCCTGACCGCCAGCCGATCCACGACCAGATCGATCTCGTGACACAGGGTCCTTGATAAAAAAATCTCCTCCCCGAGATCATAAAGCTCCCCATCAATTCGGACGCGGGCAAAACCGGCCTGGGCGAGGCCCTTCAGCTCCTTTCGGTATTCGCCTTTCCGGCCCGTCACAATCGGCGCTAAGATTTGGATGCGGGCCTGCGGCCGAAGGGAGAGGAGCTGGTCGACGATCTGCTGGATGGTCTGCGCCGAGATTTCCCGCCCGCAGACAAAGCAGTGGGGCTTCCCAATCCGGGCATACAGCAACCTCAGGTAATCGTAAATCTCCGTAACCGTTCCGACCGTGGAGCGAGGGTTGGGCGCGGGGCTTCTCTGCTCGATCGAAATCGCCGGCGAGAGTCCTTCGATGGAGTCCACGTCGGGCCTCTGCATCTGCTCGAGAAACTGGCGGGCGTAGGCCGAGAGAGACTCCACGTAGCGTCGCTGTCCCTCGGCGTAGAGGGTATCGAAGGCGAGCGAGGACTTCCCGGAGCCGGAGACCCCGGTGATAACCACGAGCTGATCGCGCGGAATTTCCAGCTCGAGATTCTTGAGATTGTGCTCGCGCGCTCCCTTGATAACGATCTTCCCGGGCATAGCTCGTCTATTTGGTCGTTTGGTCTGTTTCGCCGGTCTCGTTCAGACCGAATAGACGAAATAGACCAGATAGACCTGACAGACCTTACCTTGCCATCAGCTCCTTCAACTTCCCCTCGATGATGCCCCGATACTCGTTCAGCTTCACGGCGTCCTTCGCCTCAAACCGCAGGACCAACGCGGGCTGGGTGTTGGAAGCGCGGACCAGACCCCACCCCTCGGGGAACTGGATGCGCACTCCGTCCACCTCGATGATGGGATAGTGCTGGCGAAAGTATTGCTTGGCCTTCTCCGCGATGGCGAACTTCTGCTCGTCCGGACACTCCACCCGGATCTCCGGGGTGGAGACGGTTTTGTCAAGATCGCTGAGCAAGGCGGAGAGGGGCCGGCCCGCGCGGGCCACGAGCTCTAGCAGACGAACGGAAGCATAGATGGCATCGTCATAGCCGAAATAACGATCCGCGAAAAACATGTGCCCGCTCATCTCCCCGGCCAGGAGCGCATGGGTCTCCTTCATCTTGGCCTTGAGGAGCGAATGGCCCGCCTTCCACATAATCGGTACTCCGCCGTGCAGCCTGATCTGGTCAAACAGCCGCTGAGAACACTTGACCTCCGAGATAATCACGGCCCCGGGATGCTGCTTCAGGACATCGCGCGCGAACAGGATCAACAGCTCGTCGCCCCAAAGGATGTTTCCCCGATCGTCGACCACACCGATGCGGTCTCCGTCTCCGTCATAGGCGATTCCCAAATCGGCCCGCTCCTCTTTCACCTGCCGGATCAACTGTTCGAGGTTCTCCGGAACCGTGGGATCGGGATGATGGATCGGGAACGATCCGTCGGGAACGCAGGCGATCTCCCAGACCGCGCAGCCAAGCCGGCGGAAAATCGGCGGAGCCACCGGGCCGGCCACGCCGCTGCCCGCGTCCACCACGACCTTAAGCGGTCGAGCTAGCGCCGGCACGTCGCGCTTTAAGTGGTCCTCATAAGGCGGCACGATCGCATAAGCCGCGCGCTTTCCTCCCGCTCGCTCCGTGAAGCGCTTCTCTTCGATCAGGCGTCTCAGGTTCTGGATCTGCGACCCGTAGAGCGTGTCTTTTCCCATGCACACTTTGAAACCGTTATATTCGGACGGATTATGACTTGCGGTAACCTGGATGCCGCCGTCCAGATCGAGATGAAAAAGGGAGAAATACAAAAGCGGGGTGGGACAAACACCGATATCGATCACCTCCAGACCGGCGGAGACAAAACCCTCGATCACCGCCTGCGCGTACATTTCAGAGGTGAAGCGGCAGTCCCGCCCGACCGAAACCCGCTTTCCCCCCTTCTCGCCGATGAGGGTCCCATGCACCTTTCCGAGATGCCGGGCAAAATCAGCGTCAAAATCCTTTTCCGCCAATCCCCGAATATCGTATTCACGAAAGATCGTTGGGTTCATGATTTCCTCCATCTCCCCTGCCGCGCGGCCAGCCTAGCTGCCAAGAGGATCGCCTCCCTCATGCTCGACGGATCCGCTCGGTCTTTTCCGGCGATATCGTAAGCCGTGCCATGGTCCACCGATGTCCGAATGATGGGAAGGCCGAGCGTCAAGGCTGCCCCGTCGAAAAAATGAAGCAGCTTGAGCGGGATCAGCCCTTGGTCGTGATACATGCAGACCACGGCGTCGAAATCCCCCTGCGCCACCCGGTGAAACAGGCTGTCGGCCGGAAAGGGGCCCGCAGCGCAAATACCTTCGCGAGCGGCTTCCTTAACGGCCGGGAGGATCACTTTTTTTTCCTCCAGTCCGAAGATCCCTTCTTCCCCGCCGTGAGGATTCAAAGCCGCGACGGCAAGCCGAGGGCGCCGGATACCAAAATATTTCCTGAGCGTGCGGTGGCCAAGCTCCAAGGTTACCCGGATGCGTCTGCGCGTGAGCTCGCGGGCAACCCGCATGAGCGGGAGGTGAACCGTAACGAGAATCACCCTAAGTCGCTTTCCCAAAAGCATCATCCGAACCTCCCGCGTCCGGGTGAGCTCGGCAAGCAGTTCCGTATGGCCGGGATAGCGGTAGCCGGCGAGCTGAAGCACGCTCTTGTTGATCGGCGCAGTGGCCATGGCGTCGGCCACTCCGCACAACACCAGCTCAGCGCTTCTCTTAATATAGCGATAAGCCGCTTCACCACAAGCCGCGGTGGGCCGACCGGGCTGCGCCTGGGTCGGGGTAAGCCGCGACAGGGAGTAAACCACAACGCCATCATCGCCCGAACCAATCGGCTGCCCAGCTTCCCACGAGATAAGCTTGGGAAAACGCCTCCTCCCCGCTCGGATTTTACGGAGCAAGTCGAGATCGCCCAGAACCAAGGGACGGCAGGCTCGCCGCACGGCAGAATCTGCTAATGCCTTAAGGACCACCTCCGGCCCTACGCCAGCAGGGTCTCCCATAGTGATTGCCACGATAGGTCTGGCCATCTCCTCCCTCGATTGGGGCAAAACGTCTATCTGTCAATCGGGCTCGCGGTTGAGCTGAGGGCCGCAGGCACGTCTGCTCTAGCCGCAACCGTTGCGCACCTATCAATTTTAATTATGTCAGCCGGGCGGGGCGTGACAAGCGATTAGCGATCGCTCGAGAAAGGATTCAAAGTCTTCCACACGGAGGAAAAGAAACCGCCCGACTCCTTTTGCTCGGGCTTTGGGGTTGCTTTCTCCGCTCTTTCCACCGGCGCCAAGGGATCCCCTGGCACATCGTCAACCGATTCCTTGGTGAAAAGGGGGATGCCGAAGATGCTGACGATATTACGATCGCTCGCCTGCCCCTGGTCCTCGTCCCCCTCGATAGGGGTCTCTTTGACGATATAAGAGAGGGGGTTGAGGTAGCTCAAGAACCCGCCCTCCTCTCGCTTGCTCCGCCTCGACGCGGAGGCCAAGAGAGAGTCCACGGTCCCCTCTTTCGTCTCCTCCGGGCGGAAGACAACTCCCGGAAGCTTGACATCCACCCGGTGGTTTTTTCTCAGGTCGGTTTTGAGCCACTTTTGATAACGCTCTTCCAGGGCGGTGGCATACAACTCCTCGCGGATTTTTCCACGAACCTCGGAGAGGGGGAGAAGCCGCCCCGGATCCTTTTCCTCCAGTTTGATGAGATGAATCCCGAGGCTGGTTTGCAGCGGCTCACTCACTTCGCCGACGGACAATTTCTGGAAGGCCACCTCCTCGATCTCTTTGAGCAAGCTACCTCGCTTCACCCAACCGATATCCCCACCCTCCGCGGCGCCCGCACCTTCGGAATAGGCGCGGGCCAGCTTCGTAAACTCTTCTCCGGCCAGGGTCCGCTCGCGGATCTGCCGGGCCTGGAGCGAGACCTCCTTGTGCCGCTCGGAGGGAGCGGCTTGCGCCAGCGAAAGGAGGATATGGCGCAGCCGGACCCGCTCCTCAGTGGTGAACTTTTTTGAATTTAACCGATAGTAGCGTTCGACGTCTTCCGGCGTGATGTTGACCCGCTTGCGCACCTGTCGGTTGATGATCTCGCTTTTTTCAATTTCAGCCCGTATCGACGCCCGGTATTTCTCCGTGCTCACGCCCTCCCGGCTGAGTGCCGCCTTCAGCTCCTCGTCGCCGATCCGGTTCCTTTCCTTAATCTGCTCGACGTACTGGTCGACATCCTGCTCGCTCACTCTTATTCCCCCCACCTTCACCTCCTCCGCGAGGAGCTTCTCCGTGATGAACTGCTCCAGCACCTCCCGATCCTGATCCTTAATGGAGTCTAAATCTCCGGCAGGAAACTCGCGGCCCATCCTGGTCTTGGCATACTCTTTGAGGTCCGTAAGGGTATAGGGCTCTCGGTCAACCACCACGACCACCTGCTCAATGACGTTAGCGCTCAGCGAGAGCGGAAGCAGAAAGCAGAGCAGCGCGATGAACAGCGAGGCCAGATAGATCGTTTGCCTTGACATCGGCGGGGCCAACCTAAACCCTTCTTTGTCCGAACTCCGCGACGATAGCTACCACATCCGTGGGAAAAAACCAACCATCCGTAGCTTTTTTAAGGGCCCTGCCGAGGCTGCAGCGGCCGGTGTTTCCTCAGACCTGCCAGCCAATGGCCCAAACCCTGCCCCGGCTCCTTTTTTCCTTCTTACTTTCACCTTGCTTGACTTTTTACGGTTCGAAAAGGCCAAGTTGAGAGTCGGGAGGGCGGCGGAAGTGTTCAGTGGAAAGAGGAGGGCGCTGGTCCTGAATTCCCGCTTTCTTGCACGCCAGGCGGAAAAGCTCCGCCATCTGTTCGGCAAAAATCCCCTCCCCTTTCATCCGGCTGTGAAAATTGGGGTCGTTGAGCTTTCCGCCGCGAACCGCGCGAATGCGATTGAGGATCTTATCTTTTTTCTCCGGATAGTGGCGTTCGAGCCATCTTTCGAAAAGCTCCTTCACGCCGTAGGGAAGACGCAGCGGAGCGTATCCGCCAAAGCGCGCCCCGGCTCGGGCTGCGGCTTGCGCAATCTGAGGCGCCTCCGCGTCGGTCAGGGCCGGGATCATCGGCGCGAGCAGGAATCCCACGGGAACGCCCGCTTGCGAGAGGGCCTCGATGGCGGCAAGACGCCGGGCCGGCCGCGAGGCGCGCGGCTCCATCGCGGCCGAAAGCTTGGGATCCAGAGTGGTGAGCGAGATGAGCACTGCGGCGCACCGGTAGCGGGCCATCTCAGATAACAGATCGACATCCCGGGTGACGAGAAAGTTTTTCGTCACGATCACGACCGGATTGAGAAACTCTCGCAACACCTCCAGGCAGCGGCGCGTTAGCTCGAGCCTTTTTTCCACCGGCTGATAGCAGTCGGTAACGCCGCTCATCGCGAGAACTCTCGGCTCCCATCCGGGACCGGATAATTCCCGGCGCAGAAGCTCCGGTGCCTCCTCTTTAACCATGATCTTGGTCTCGAAATCGAGCCCCGCCGAAAAGCCCAGATACTCGTGCGTCGGGCGCGCGTAGCAGTACACACACCCATGCTCGCAGCCGCGATAGGGGTTGACGCTCGCGTCAAAGCCGACATCGGGGCTGTCGTTGAAGGCGATGACCGTTTTCGACGCGTCGGGGAGAAACCGGGTCACCGGAGACGAGACCTCATCGTCCCGGGCCGGCTCCAGAACCCGCTCGATACTCTCAAAGCGATTCTTCGGATTGAAGGCGGAGCCGCGGCCGCGCATGGCAGACGAGCTTTTCATAGCGGAGTTTACCCGGAGGTGGCCGGAGCGCTCGCCTGCGGCGCCTCCTTGGGACCCGCCTTGTGCGCCAGCTGCCGAGTGCGACGCTTCAGTTTCTTGATTTTTCTTCGTATCCTGTGAACTTTAGCGTGATCTTTAGACGAGGCGTGAATCTCCTCCACCTGCTTTTTTAACGCTCGAATTTCGTGCTTCACGGAGCTGATGGTGGTTACATCCTTCGGAGGAGCCTCATACGCGATCCCCTCGGCTTTGGCGATCGCCACGATCAGCGCCTCCTTCTCCATACCCATGACCCCCTCAAGGTCCGTCACCTGCTTGGCCCGCTCCCGAAGCTTCGGCACCGTCATCTTTCTTAGCTCTTTAATATCCATAACCACTCTCCCTTTGACATCTTTCTCACATTCGTATCATACTCTGCGCGGAAGGAAAATGGCTCGCCGCGCCGGCAGTAAAACCGAGTCCCAACCAGCCAAAGAGCGGCTGAAAAAGATTCTTCAGCGGCTGGAGCGGCTGCATCCAGACGCCAAACTTGACCTTAACTTTTCCACTCCGCTCGAGCTCCTGACCGCTCTCATCCTGGCTGCGCAGGCGCGAGACGATCTCGTCAATCAAGTTACGCCCACACTCTTTGCCAAGTATCGGCGTGCCGAAGACTACGCCGCCGCACCGCTGGAGCAACTCAGCGCGGATATCCGCAGGATTAACTTCTATCGTGTCAAGAGCGGGCGGATCAAGAATTGCTGCGCGGAACTCGTCCGCAGCTTTAAGGGCGAGGTGCCGAGAAAACTAGACGATCTCTTGACCCTTCCCGGCGTTGGGCGAAAGACCGCTAACATCCTTCTCGGCAATGCTTTTGGCCAGCAGGCGATCGGCGTCGATACCCATGTTATGCGCCTTTCGCAGCGGCTGGGATTCACGAAGAACACCAACCCGGACAAAATCGAGTTTGACCTAACAGCTATCGTGCCCGAAAAACAGCAAGTCCGCTTCTGCCATCTGCTCCAATACCACGGCCGCCGTGTCTGCTTCGCCAAGAAGCCCCGCTGTCCGGAGTGCACCATCAGGCACCTGTGCCCCTATCCGGAGAAAACCCGATAGAAATTCTTATAGTTTTGAGTTTTTAATTTTAAATTTTTAGTTATGGACTTAAAACTAAAAACTTAGAACTCAAAACTTTACAGGGCCGCCTTCGCGAATCCCCTTAAGGTTCCTTCCCTGCCTTCCTTTCCCACCGCATAAGGGATGATGGCGATCTGGTTGATCCCGCTTTTCTTG
>Ga0156242_1276_pt1 | contig 18079 bp, 15 predicted proteins | sample RifCSPlowO2_12_FD_107889 | JGI IMG/M metagenome (GOLD analysis project Ga0156242, IMG submission 107889) | Deltaproteobacteria bacterium RIFCSPLOWO2_12_FULL_57_22 | reverse complement strand
CGCGACGATGCTCTGGGTAAGGCGCGCGCCGCCCGAAATATAGATGACTTGAACGTTCACACCGTAGCGCTTGTCTGTGCTTGCCTCGGCGATTACCCAGACCGCAAGTTGCGCCCCGCTCGGTTGCGGATACCCCACCTTGACGGTGAGCTGCGCGGCATCTAACGGCTGGAGCGACCCGAAAAGCACCAATGCGAACAAAAATGTCAGGGTAATCACTGCCATCCTGAACCAAACCATGAGCGATTCTAATTTCATCCTCGCTCTCCTTTCCGGCCACCTACCCTCAATGACATTATTGATAAACCTTCTGGATTCTATCTTTCCACTCCTCTTCTCTCTCCACTGTCTCCCTCACCAAAATGATATGTGCCTGGCCGCCTAACAGCGTTGTTCCTTCGAGAGCTTCCTTTATTTCGTCACTAAGGGGGATGTTCTTGTTGGCCGGTATCAGACCTTCTTTAGCGAAAAGCCTCTGCCCTTCGTCGCTTATCAGGAAGTTGGTAAAGAGCTTGCGGCATTGGGACGCGGAGCCTTTGCGTGGACTACCGCCATATTGGGCCACCAAATACCCCCTTCCTTGAAGGTAGAGTAGGCGAGAGCCGGGTAGCTACCACCCCACACCTTAGTGGCGTATTGCAGGGAGTAAACGCCCATTGGAAATTCCTTGAGCCCGACGGCAGTGTGCAACTGGACAAAACCAGACTCAAATCTGCCCACGTTCGCTTTGAGACGGGACCAGTAATCCCGCCAACTATTCATGTCCTCATTAAACCAGGTGTAGTAAGATAGGATGTGCACGATCCAATTCGATCCCAACCAGGGTGTCCTCGAGATAATCTTGCCCTTAAATTCGGGCTTGAGTAGATCATAGATGCTTTTGGGAACCTGATGAGGAGGCACAAGCTCCTTATTATAAGCAACACCAACCACGTTCCTGACAAGTGGAGTCTGGTTCCAGCCCGCAGGCAACATCTTCTTTACGTCGGCTACTTTTTCAAACCCCTTCGGCGTATAAGGCAACGCCCACTTATTGAGAATGCTTCCAATAGGGCCTGTGGTCGTAGTAAATAGATCGATTTGGAAGACGCCAGCTTCAGACTCTGTACTTACCCTGCGCTGGATGTTAGGCTCGTCCACATAGATCCCCTCGACCTTTATGCCATATTTTTCTTCGAAGCCTTTCACCACGGGTCGATAACTGGGATAGACGACGATCCTGATCTTTCCCTCTCGCTTGGCTGCCTGTTCCAGATCTGCTTCGCTCACCGGCTGGGCCATAGCCCTTGAAGCATCGGCAATAACGACAAAGACGGCAACCAAAGCCAGAAAAAATATAGCCGGACAATTGATCATCAGTCGTGAACGCAAAAGCGGCCTCTTCATTTTCGCCCTCCTAGTCGAGATATCAACTTTGCAACTTTTCCATTCAGTCAATAACTCAAGCTTCCGCCTTGTTAGGCACTGCCTAGGCGTACATCAACCGCCCCTTTGGTTCAGGAATCGGACGACCTAGCTCCTTCGCCGTTTCAATCCACTCCTGGATGGTCACTTCCACGTTGGCTACTGCTTGCTTGTACGTTGATCCGTCAGCCGCGCAGCCCGGTAGCTCCGGCGCCTCGGCGATGTAGGCTTGATCTTCCTCACTCCAGTAGATGATGATTTCGTATTTCCACTTATGACTTTTCACGGAATCTTATACCATATCCGCGGCTCGCCGCCTAACACTCGTGTTCACCGCCGGGCCATGAAGCGGGCTATCTGGTGGACCGTGATAATCGGTGCCGTCCGTCAATAATTGGACTTATCGCCTTTTCTTTGTTCGGAGGCGGCATCCGTTCTGAACCTCTCGTTCACCCGAAAGCAGCCCGACTAAAACTAAAGCTCGTGCGGCAGCGTCATGTATCCAGGGACTCGTTCCATTCAGCCCCCATGACCCACGCAAGCGCAGACATTCTGCCGCTCAGGAGCCCCCATTCGAAGTCGTTCCACCCCAGATTCTTCTTGTCGTACTTTCTTTCAATCCGTTTGGCCGCCTTCTTTGCCCGCTCTAGGACCGGCTTCTGTTCCTTGGTCAACGGTTCCTCCCCGCTTTTAATTCGCCGCAGCCAGACCTGGTGCCTATTCCACCAAACCTTGTCCCAGAATTCGCTGTAAGCTCTCAGGATGTCTTTATCGTTGCGACGCAACAGCAGCGGCCACTCTTTTCCGGGGTTCTCCTCATCGGGCAACCACTCCACCTTGTCGCCATTTTTGGTGTACCCGATTCTGTGACCATTTGGGCCGACCTGGCCAGGCTCGACAGGATCGGTGGTCTCAGCCGCTGCGCGCCGGCGCCTCAGGCCAGACCGGTGCTGCCGCGAAAACTCGCGGTTCAATTCCTCAATGATTGGCATGAGGTCTGAGTCAAACCGGGCAATCTGGATACCCGCCTCCCGCAGGCGCAACTCGCCGCTCCCCCGTATCGTTTCGTTTGGGTCGAGAACTCCGATAAAGACTTTTCCGACTCGCCTCTCGATTATTCTCTCGGCACAGGCGATCTTGGGATGATTTCGAGAAGTACAAGGCTCCAGCGTAACAAAGAGCGTCGCGCCCGCGAGGGTCTGGTCGGTGAGCTTCTTTTCAAGGAGCGTAAATTCTGCATGCTCGCCCGGAGCAAGTTCCCCGCGGAAAGCTTCCCCAATTACAACTCCATCGCGGGCGACCACTGCTCCGACTTTCGGGGATATCTTGCCTGGTTCGATCTTGCACTTCCGCGCAAGATCGATCGCCCTCAGCATGAGGTCTCTGTCGCTGACTTTCGCAGACGATGGTCGAGAACGCACTGCCTTAGTCATCCACCGCGCCTTTCATGAGAAGCCTTCGTAAAATCCACCGGACGATCACGCGCCATCCGCCCAACCAGTGAGACCCTTGTGACATCCTCGGACACCGCGTCCTCTGGGAGTCCGGCCAATGCGAAGCTCAACGGCGGCGCAAAGATACGCCCGAGCAAAACCAAGAGACGTGGTTGTACCGTCCGCTGCAGCGAAAGTTAGCTGATTCCCAGAAATTTCTTCAGCCATAGACTGGCCAGCAAAAATAGGCCGCCCATAAAAGCGACCCATAAAGGGATGAGATAGATCCATCGCTCGGCTAGTTTGACTTGTCGATCATGCAAATCGATTGCAGCGGATAAGAGCCGACCAACAAATTCGGGCGGTAGTTCCTGAGTGCCATTTTCTTTTGGCGGAATGACGTGACGAGCGACAAGAGATATTCCAAGGTTTTGCTCTTTATTGACTCGAAAAAACTCTGGATGAGATTGAGCCACCTCAGTTCATGTTTCTACTGATTGGGGTTTTCCCTGCAATTCCTCCTGAAGTCCTCTTTCGCTGCGATGAGAATACATGTCAAAAGCTAGTACTTGGATAAGAGCGAGAACATCATTAAGACGCCCTGGCTGAAGGTATCTGCGAAAGCGACGGCTGGGAAGATTGAAGATACTCATTCTCGTCCTCAAAAGCTAACGTATAGCGTTTTATCTCTGATGCCTCGGAGGAATGCAGTTTCGACAGAATCCCATACGCGGCATCGGGGATAAAACCAGGTTGCACTAAACACCGCTTGAGCGGGAATTTACTGCGAGCTGTGGGTATTGTAAAGCGCAAAAGCTACAGAGATTTTTAAGCGTCCGGCCCTGAAGTTGACAAACGGTGTCTTATTGGCCATTATCGCTCGTAAAAAAAACGTCTTATGATGTGCGCTTCGAGGATGGATTCAGAACTTACAGGGGCAGAACCAGTGTGAAGACATCATCGTGAAGCGGTCGTAACGACGGAGGGTTAGCGTCGTGGACAGGATATCTTCGGCGAGGCTTTTTGACGAGAGCTCCCTCTTCCTGCCAGGAGTCAGGGCAGGAGAGGTGACGTTCGTGGCCCAGGACGCCAGGGGGCCGCACGGATCTACCGGCGATGCGCGGGACGCGAGAGGCCAGGCGCGCCAGACACTGGAGAACCTGCGAACCGCTCTGCGGGAGGTGGGCCAGGACCTGGACAACGTGGTCTCGTTATGGGTCCTGCTGGCCAACTACGACCACGCGGACGCCGTGGCCAGCGTCCTCGACGAATATTTTCCGAGCCCTCAGCAGGCGTACCCTGCGGTCTGCTTCCTCGGGGTCACGGGACTAGATGGCGGCTGCGCCGTACGGATGGATGCCGTGGCCTCAGATAGCCAGGACCGGAGCCAGATCAGCGTCTCGGGAGTGCCACTGAGCAAGGGCAGTCGCTGCCACGGGGTCAGGCTGGGGAACCTCCACTTCCTCTCGGGCGTTGACGCGGGCGGGCAAGCCGCAACGGGCGCAGACCTGTATGCAGCTATGGCCCGGCAGGTGAACACCATCCTGGACAGAACTGAGGCGATCCTCAAGAGCCAGGGGCTGGCGCTTAGCGATGTTTTCCGCAACTACAACTTCCTTTGCCGCATGCCGGACCCCAGCGCCAAGGCTGCGCATCGCGACACCCGACGCCAGAGGCTCGGCACGATCTTCAAGCCGGAGGAGTTCCCTGCCCAGACGCGCATCGGCATCAGGACCCTGGACCAGAACATCCTCCAGCGGTCTGTCTTCGTGGCGACCAGCGATCGAGGAAAGGCGTACGTCTCCAGCGACAAGGTGCGAATGACTCCCGGCGTGTTCTCCCAGTCCGTGCGCGTCGGCGACTGGCTGTTCATAGCGGGCCAGGACTCCATCGGCCTCGACCAGCAGACCATCGGCGCAGGCGACCTGGTGATGCAAACAAATGTCTCCATGATGCACATCAAAGACATAGTGGAGGCGGCTGGCGGCACCCTGGACGACGTGGTCAAAACCACAGTCTACTTGCTGGAGGGCCAAGACCGCTCGCTGTTCGCCTCCACCTACCAGAGGTTCTTCAAGACCCAAAAGCGCAGCCAGTGGATGCCCGCCGGCCTTACCCTCGGCGTCGAGGACCTGGCGCCGGACTGCCTGGTGGAAATCGACGCCGTCGCGTACCTGAGGTCGAGGAGGTAGGCGCCGGAACCCTGATCGCAGCCGTATTCGCTCTCCGAGACCGAAAAATTTAGTTATCGGGGGTGAGTTGTGAAAGGAACAAAACTTATTTGGCTCTGCGCCTTCGCGCTCTTGGTTTTCTCGTCGAGGGCACAACTGTCCTTGGCCGCCACCGTGGAGGATATGGTGGCATCGGCTAACAGAGAAGGGGCGGTGGAATTTTATGGCCCTTTGCAGCTAGGTCCGGAGGGAGCTCGTCAGCTAGGGGCTGCTTTCAACAAGAAATATGGCCTGAACATAATCGTGAAATTTACTCCGTCTGCCAATATGGACAGTGACCTCAGCAGGGTAGTCACAGCGACCGCCACAGGTAGCGACCCCGGGTTTGACGTGATGGCGTTTCCGGACACTTACCACACCACCTTGTGGCTGAGAAAGTTGCACCTGCCCTTTGACTACAGAAAACTGGGGATTGATCCCAAAGTTATTCATTATGACAATGGAACAGTTTCTTTCGCGAACCAGTTTGCCCTCCCTGCCTACAATACAAAGATTTTACCAACTCATGACGTGCCTAAGAGCTGGCATGATCTCCTCGACCCCAAGTGGAAAGGCGGAAAGCTGGGAATGACCAACGGAACCCCTGCGCATCTCGCCGCGCTAGCGGCTGGGTCGTGGGGCGAAGAGAAAACCACGAAGTATGTAGAGGCTCTAACCCAACAGGGTCTGAACCTGGGAAGGCTGGGCGAGATTTATAACCGGCTCCTGCTGGGGGAAGTCCTAGTTGCCGTCACTCTGGTGGATAGCTTCATCTTCAGAGCGGAAAAGACAAACGCTCCCATCGTGTTCGCCGAGGGGATAGAACCGGTGATCTCACCCGCTTACCACGCGGCCGTACTGAAAGGCTCCCGCCACCCAACGACCGGACACCTTTTTGTTGCTTTCCTTACAAGCTCCGAGGCTCAGCAGATCTGGCAGAAATCCCCTGGGGAGAGTTCTGCCTTTGTACCAGGAACTCGCGCCTACAAATACGCCCTGGGGAAACAGGTAACCTCTATGACGCAAGACCAGGCCAAATTGGTCGAGACGCTTACCAGGCTTTACGCTAAGATTGTTGGATTCAAGTAGCCGTCAAGCCATCAGAAAGGCCGGCTCGCAGTCAAATTACTGGGCCCCGATCGAAAAAACGCGCTCCAGGTCATGCCGTGAATAAGCGCGGAAGGCGAGCATGGTTTCCGTCTTCAGGATACCTTTCACGTTACGCATGTGGTTGGTCACCGTATCTGCCAGATCCTCGTTGCTTCTGACGCGAATGATCGCAACCAGATCATATCTTCCGGCGACCGAATAGACTTCGGAGACGCCCTGCATTTCCGCCAGCCTTTCGGCCACGTCGTTTACTTTATCCCGCTCCACGTTTAATAAGACGATCGCATTGACCATGATCCACTCTCCTTTTTTCCCCTTGTCACCGCGTCAAGAGGAGCTTTTTACCATTTCCCGAATCGTCTCGACCGCCTGTTCCACGTCGTGACGATCGACATCGAGATGGGTGACCATGCGGACTTTTTCCCGATCCACGGGCACGCCCCGGACTCCACGGCGGGCCAGCTCGGCGAGGAAATCCGATGATGAAAAGCCGGCCTGTCGAACGTCGTAGATGACGATATTGGTTTGAACCTTGGCCGGATTGACGCGAATACCGGGAACCCGGGAAAGCCCGTCGGCCAAAACTGTGGCGTTCTCATGATCGACACTGAGTCGCCCGGGACCCTTTTCCAGCGCGATCAAACCTGCCGCCGCTAGGACGCCCGCTTGCCGCATCCCTCCCCCGAGCATTTTGCGGATGCTGCGACATCGCTCGGCGAAGCTCCTCGAGCCGACAATCATCGATCCCACCGGGGCTCCGAGTCCCTTGCTGAGGCAAAATTGAACCGAATCGAATTTCTTTGTCATCTCGGCTACGCCCTCGCCCAGATAGGTGGCGGCATTGAAGATGCGCGACCCGTCCAGATGGACCCGAAGCCCCGCATCATGAGCCGCGGCGCAAATCCCGTGCGCCAGCTTTGTGGGATAAACCGAGCCGCCCGCCATATTGTGCGTGTTCTCCAGACAAAGGAGCCCGGTCTGCGCCCGGGAATAGATTTTCGGTCGAATCGCGCGCGCGATTTGTTCCCAGCCCATGATGCCGTCTTCGGCACAGATGGGCCGGGGAAGCACCCCGCCGACCGCGGACATGGAGGCCATCTCCAGGTTGTAAATGTGGCTTTTTTCTTCACAGATCACCTCTTGCCCGGGGTGCGTGTGGGCAAGCAGACAGGTGAGATTCCCCATCGTCCCCGACGGGACGAACAGCGCCGCTTCGCGCCCGAAAATCTCTGCGGCGCGCTCCTGGAGCCGATTGACGGTCGGGTCTTCGAGAAATACGTCATCCCCTACCTCGGCCCCGGCCATGGCCTTGCGCATTTCGGCCGAAGGCTTCGTCACCGTATCGCTTCGAAGGTCGATGATGCGGTCTATCATTAACGACCAGCTTAGGCCGGCGTCAAGCTCAGGGTGGCGTTGCCCGAGCCGGAGGAAGGGCCGTGGCGGAGAAAGAGGTCGAGCAGCTAAATTTTTCTGACCGGGCCTCCGGTCGGCTTCATCCCTTGAATCCGGAAACCGGCCGGCTTGCCTCTGGCCTCTTTTTCTCTCGCATCTTTCTCCAGCAGCTTGTCGATCGCCTCGTCCCCTTTCAGTCCCTCCAGCTTGACCTTCAGACGCAGGTTATTGGCGCTATCCGCATGGATGAGCGCTTGATCCAGACCGATCTTCCCTTCCTTGTAGAGCAGGAACAGGGAATGATCAAAAGTCAGGCAGCCCTCCTGAATCCCCTGTTCCATCGCCTCCTTGAGCGTGTCGATCTCTCCCCGCTTGATGAGATCCTTGATGTACGGCGTATCCATGAGGATCTCAACCGCAGGCACTCGCCTGCCATCCACCGAGGGAACTAGACGCTGGGAGACGATCGCCCGCAGGTTAAGCGAGAGCTGCATGAGGACCTGAGCATGGCGGGTCTCTGGGAAAAAGTTCAGGATGCGCTCGAAAGATTGGTTGGCATTGGTGGAGTGCATGGTCCCAAGGCACAGATGACCAGTGTCGGCGAAAGTAATCGCGGCGTCCATGGTTTCGGTGTCGCGAATCTCTCCGATCAGGATCACATCCGGAGCTTGCCGCATGGCGTTCTTCAAGGCGTCGGGGTACGAATGCGTGTCAAACCCCAGCTCCCTTTGCGTGACGATGGATTTCTTATGCCGATGGACGAATTCGATCGGATCCTCGACCGACATGATATGGCCTGGCGCATTGGTGTTACGATGATCGATCATGGCAGCGAGCGTGGTCGATTTACCAGAACCCGTCGCTCCGACGACGAGAACGAGGCCTCTCTTGGTCATGGCAATGTCTTGGATCACCGAGGGTAGGCCCAACTGTTCGATGGGCGTGATCTCCACCTTGATCTGGCGAATGACAAGACCGACGTTGCCTCGCTGGCGAAAGATGTTGACCCGGAAGCGGCCAAGATCGTCATAGGCCAGGGCCAGGTTCATCTCCAAGGTCTCCTCGAAATCCTTTCTCTGTTTCTCTTTCATGACCGCATTCGCCAGCACCTCCAACTGCTCGTTGGCGAGTTTTCCATCCCCGATCGGCTGGGTCACACCGTTGATGCGGTACATGGGGGGGCTCTCCACGGTTAGATAGATATCCGAGGCGTCCCGTTCCACCATGACTTTGAGAAAATCACGGATCTCCATAAATTCCCTCCGCGTAAGAAGCTCAGCGATTCAGCGACCGGCCGACTGACGCTGCCCCAACCCCAAAGGAACCACCACCGAACAGATTGGGGGTCATGCTCTTGGCCTGTGCCTCTTCCCTGGTCACGATGCCGCGGTTGACGATATCGACCAAAGCCATATCCATCGTCTGCATCCCGTCTTTCTGGCTTACCTGCATCGTCCCCGGGATCTGGTGGATCTTGTTTTCGCGGATCAGGTTACGAACCGCTGTGGTCCCCGTCATAATCTCCACGGCGGCGCACCTTCCTCCGGCTTTCTTCTTCACCAGGGTTTGCGTGATCACCGCCTCGACGGACTCGGCAAATTGAGTTCGGATTTGTGCCTGCTGGTTGGGAGGAAAGACGTCGATGATCCGGTTGACCGTATCCGGCGCACTGGACGTGTGAATAGTGCCGAAGACCAAGTGGCCGGTCTCGGCCGCGGTAAGAGCCAACTGAATCGTTTCCAGGTCGCGCATCTCACCGACCAGGATCACGTCAGGATCCTCACGCAATGCCCCCCTCAATGCGTTAGCGAAAGAATGCGTGTGGGCTCCCAGCTCCCGCTGGGTGATGAGACATTTTTTCACCTTGTGGACGAACTCGATAGGATCTTCAATGGTCAGAATGTGCCCCTCGAAGTCGCCATTGATGAAGTCAATCATGGCTGCCAGGGTAGTCGACTTTCCGGAACCTGTCGGGCCCGTCACCAAAACCAACCCCTTTTCTCTCTGACAGAGGTCCTTCATAATTTTCGGCATGGCCAATTGTTCCAACGTAAGAATCGTCGTCGGAATGGTCCGGAAAACCGCGCCCTCGCCTTTCCGCTGCAGATAGACATTGACACGGAAGCGAGCGACGTCCCCCATCTCAAAGGAGAAATCGCATTCATGATCTTCTTCGAAGGTCTTCCGCTGGGCATCATTCATGATGTCATAAACCATGCCATGAACTTCTTCTCTGGTGAGTGACGAGTGGTCCAGCTTCTTCAAATCGCCATGGATGCGCAACATGGGTGGCTCACCCGAGCTCAAGTGACAATCCGAAGCCCCCTGCTCCACGGCGAAGGCCAATAGCTGCGTAACCTCCATAGATCCCCCTCCGATCATAAAGTCTCAGGGTCTAAATATATAACACGGGGGCCGAAACTGCAAAGAAGAATAACCGCCAGACGTGAAATTTGCCCTCCGGACGCGGCGTTCGCAGGCGATCGGCAGTTTTCTTTAAGGGGCGTCTTCCTTGCCTTTTGCGCAAAAAATAGATAGGTATGCTGCAAGCACGCCACGAAGGAGTCCAAGCGATTCTAACCGGAAAAGTCGCCCTCGTGACCGGAGGGGGAACTGGCATCGGAAGAGCCATCAGCAAAACACTGGCTAAAAACGGAGCCCGCATCGCCGTTGCCTCGCGCAATCCAGCCCACCTCGAGAGCGCCAAAAATGAGCTGAAATTCTCCGAGTCTCCGGTGATGGGTATCCCGATGGACATCCGGAATAAGGAAGAGGTGCGAAGGGGGGTCTCCCAGGTGTTGGGGGTCTGGGAACGGATCGACATCCTGGTGAATAATGCCGGGGTTTCCGGATTGAATAGGATCGACGATGAAGAAGACGGAATGTGGTATGAAATTGTCGATACCAACCTTACCGGGACCTACCTCACGACCAAGGAAGTCTTAAGGAGCATGAAGAACCATGCTGGCGGCCGGATCATCAATATCGCATCCGTCCTGGGCAAATTCGGCGTCGCGGGCTACACCGCCTATTGCGCCAGCAAGCATGGCTTGATCGGCTTTACCCGAGCCCTCGCCCTGGAGGTCGCCGACCGCGGCATTACGGTAAACGCGATCTGCCCCGGTTGGGTAGATACCGAAATGGCGCGCCTGGGCATGAAGGAGAGCGCTGCTTATCGGGGAATCAGCGTGGAGGAGTTCAAAAAGGAGGCGATCGCGGCCGTCCCGATCAGAAGATTCATCGACGCCGAGGAAGTCGGCGAATTAGTGGCCTACCTGGCTTCGGACAAATCTTACGGAATCACGGGCCAGGCCATCAACGTCTGCGGCGGACAAACGATGGTGTGAAAAGACGATGGAGATTTCTGACCTCAAGGCGATCGCAAAAGAGCTAAGAGTAGATATCATCCGCATGTTGGTTGAGGCCGGCTCGGGCCATCCCGGAGGATCCCTCTCCTGTATCGACATGCTGGTGACACTCTTTTTCCATAAAATGCGCCACCGGCCGCACGAGCCCACCTGGCCGGATCGCGACCGTTTCGTGTTATCCAAAGGCCACTGCGTCCCCGCCCTGTACGCAGTTTTGGCCAAGGCTGGATATTTCGCCCGCGAGGAGCTGGCAACTTTGAGGAAGCTGAACAGCCGCCTCCAAGGACATCCAGACCGCCACAGGCTCCCTTGCCTGGAGACGTCGACCGGCTCCCTCGGCCAGGGGCTCTCTCTGGCGCTCGGCATGGCCCTGGCAGGCAAAACCGCGCAGAAGGACTATCGGGTTTATTGCGTTATCAGCGACGGCGAGTGCCAGGCGGGACAGGTATGGGAAGCTTCGATGGCCGCGCCGAAGTTTCGGCTCGACAATCTCTGCGCGCTGCTCGACTACAACAAGATCCAGCTCAGCGGAGCCGTCAAAAACATCATGGATCTGGAACCGCTGCTGGATAAATGGCGCGCCTTCAACTGGCACACCCTGGAGATCGACGGGCACGATTTCGCCGCAATTATTCGGGCCCTGGACGAGGCCGAGAAAACCAAAGGAAGACCCACGCTGATACTCTGCCAGACGATCAAAGGCAAGGGAGTCTCCTTTATGGAAGGCAAGTGGGAGTGGCACGGCAAGGCGCCGAATCGAGAGGAAGGAGAAAGGGCGATTCAGGAAATCCTGGCTCAGAGCTAATGCTATGGGAGCAAAAGCGACGCGCGTCGCCTTCGGCGAGGCCCTGGTGCGGCTGGGGAGTGAGAATCCCGACATCGTGGTTTTGGACGCCGATCTTAGCAAATCCACCATGACCGAATATTTTGCCAGAAAGTATCCGGGCCGATTCTTCGATTTGGGCATCGCCGAAGGGAACATGGTGGGAACGGGGGCCGGGATGGCTCTCGCGGGCAAGATTCCTTTTATCTGCAGCTTCGCCTGCTTCGTGATCGGCCGGTTCGAGCAGATACGCATGTCGATCGCCTACAGCCGGGCGAACGTGAAAATCGTTGGCACTCACGCAGGTATCGGCATCGGCGAAGACGGTTACAGCCAGATGGCGCTCGAAGACATAGCGTTGATGCGCAGTCTGCCCAACATGGCGGTCATCCAGCCCGCCGATGCGGTGGAGACCGAACGAGCTCTAGAATACATCGTGACACACCAGGGGCCGGTTTTCTTCCGCCTCATGCGACAGAAAACCGACGATATCAACCCGCCCGATTATCAATTCCGATTCGGCAAAGGAGTGATCTTGCGCCGCGGCAAAGACGTGAGTCTGATGGCGACAGGAGGGGTAGTGGCAAACACCCTCAAGGCAGCCGATATTCTGGGGCAAAAGGGCGTGGCCGCCCAGGTCGTCAACGTGCCGACCATCAAACCGGTAGACCGGGAGTTGATCGCAGAGGCGGCCTTCAGCCACGGAAAAATCATCACGGTAGAGGACCATGGAATCACCGGCGGCCTTGGGAGCGCTGTGTCCGAGGTCTTGTCCGAGCTCGGGCGCGGCAGGATCAAGAGAGTGGCGGTCGAAGACTTTGCCGAATCCGGCGACGCCGAAGGGCTCTACCGAAAATACGGCCTTTCCGAGGATAACATCGCGCGCAAGGCGCTTGAGCTGCTCCAGGACTAAGGGAGAGAAGATTTGAGATTTGAGATTTGAGATTTGAGATTTGAGGAGAGTCAGATGAGTAAAGACTTACACCAGTTTATCTCTCAGGAAGAGGAAAAACGGCCCGGTTCGGTGATCCGCGTCAAGGAGCGGATTGATTCCAACCAGCACGAGACCATCGCCTTCTTGAAGCATCTCGATTTGCGCGGCCTGCAAAAGATGGTGCTTTTTGAAAACGTCCCGGCTCTGAACGGCCAACCTTCGGCCTTCCCGCTGTTTTATAACCCCTGGGCAACCCGCCAGTTCTGCGCCGATGCGTTGGGGATGGGGGATTTGAAATCCAATATGGATTTGAGCCTCGAGGTGGCGAGAAGGGAGCTCCAAAAAGGGGAAGTGGAAACCATTTCTCGGGGAAAGGCGCCCTGCAAAGAGGTCATCCTCAAAGGGGCTCAGGTCGATCTTAGAACGCTTCCCATCCCAATGCATCACAAAGACGACGTCGGAGCTTATCTCACCATGGCCTGCGCCATGAAGAGTCTTGATAACGATTTCTATGACATCACCTTCACGAAAAACATGTACTATACACCCCAAAGGATGAGCTTTTCCGCCCACCCCCATCACCATCTGGAGGCGATGACGACGGAATATGAAAAGAAGAACAAACGCGCCCCCGTGATCGTCATTCTGGGCCACCACCCCGCTTTCTTCTTATCCACATGCTGCATGACTCCCTACGGCAACAATGATTATCTCACCGCCTCGGCATTTCTCCAGGAGCCGTTGCGCCTGACCCCATCCGAAACCTGGGGAGAGGATTTTCTGGTCCCTGCGGACGCCGAGATGATCATCGAAGGGGAGGTCCCTCCTCACGTGCGCGAGAGTCAAAACCCCTTCGGAGAGATCCTGGGTTATTACCAGGTCGAGATGAAAGTGCCCGTCCTCGAGGTAACCGCCATTACCCATCGCAAGAAGGCGATCATTCAGGATTTCTGGCCCGGACAGATGGACCACTGGAACATGGGCGGGATCCCCAAAGAGGGCAGCGTCTTCAATGTGATCAAAAAGACTGTCCCCGGGATAACGGCAATTCACCTGCCCCCTTCCGGCTGCGCACGCGTCATCTGCTATATTTCGATCAAGAAGGAATTTGAAAACGACGCGAACAAAGCCGCGATGCAGGCCTTCGTGGAGATGCCCAACTTGAAACTCGCCGTTGTGGTGGATGACGATGTGGACGTATTCAATGAGCGCGAAGTCCTGTGGGCCGTGGGGACCCGTACCCACTGGGACAAGGACGTGGAGATCATCCGCAAGGTCCAGAGTTTCCGGGGATGGCTCGGCGACGCGGTGGCGATGATCGATGCCACCAAACCCCTGAAAGGGGAATTCCCCAAGCGCAACGAAGTCCCCGAAGAGGCTATGAAGCGGGTGGATGTGAGCAAATACCTCACCTAGGCTGAGAGGAAACTGGTGGAGGCTCCGGCCCGGATCGATTGGCTTATCGGGCTATTCTTTGGCAGCGGCCCCGACGCGCACTCCACCCACCCCGCTCTCTGGGGCCGTCACTTCGTGATAGATTTTTGACCCCGTCTTTCTGAATTCGTCGGCCTTCTCTTTCATGCCGACTTCCAAGGCGGCTTTCTCGTCCAGCCCCTTCTTCGCCGCGTAGTCCCGCACATCTTGGGTAATTTTCATCGAGCAAAAGTGCGGACCGCACATGGAGCAGAAATGGGCGAGCTTGGCCGCGTCGGCGGGTAGAGTCTCATCATGGAATGCCCGGGCGGTATCGGGATCCAAGCTCAGATTGAACTGGTCCTCCCAGCGGAACTCGAACCGCGCCCGGCTTAACGCATCGTCGCGCAACTGCGCGCCGGGGTGCCCCTTGGCGAGATCTGCGGCGTGCGCCGCGATCTTGTAGGCGATCACGCCGTCCTTGACGTCTTTCTTATCGGGCAGGCCGAGATGCTCTTTGGGCGTCACGTAACAGAGCATCGCCGTCCCATACCACCCGATCATGGCAGCGCCGATGGCGCTCGTGATGTGATCATAGCCGGGGGCGATATCCGTCGTGAGCGGGCCTAGAGTATAGAAGGGCGCTTCGTGGCACAGCTCGAGCTGTTTGGTCATATTCTCCCAGATGAGCTGCATAGGCACATGGCCCGGCCCTTCGATCATGACCTGGACATCGTGTTTCCAGGCAACCTTCGTCAGCTCGCCTAAAGTGGCGAGCTCGCCCATCTGGGCTTCGTCATTGGCGTCCGCGATACAGCCCGGCCGCAGCCCGTCGCCAAGAGAGAAGGCGACGTCGTACGCCTTCATGATCTCGCAGATTCCCTCGAAACAGGTGTAAAGGAAGTTTTCCTGGTGATGGGCGAGACACCACTTGGCCAGGATGGAGCCGCCGCGGGAAACGATCCCGGTGATCCGCTTGGCCGTCAGGGGGATAAAGCGCAGCAAGACACCGGCATGGATGGTGAAGTAATCTACTCCCTGCTCCGCTTGCTCGATCAGAGTATCGCGGTAGATTTCCCAGGTAAGCTCCTCCGCCTTGCCGCCCACTTTCTCCAGCGCCTGGTAGATGGGCACCGTTCCCACCGGTACGGGCGAGTTGCGGAGAATCCATTCACGGGTCTCATGGATATTGTCTCCGGTCGAGAGGTCCATGACCGTGTCCGCCCCCCACCGCGTCGCCCAGATCATCTTTTCCACTTCCTCTTCGATTGAGGAGCTCACGGCTGAGTTGCCGATATTGGCGTTGATCTTGACCAGAAAATTCCGCCCGATGATCATCGGCTCGCTCTCGGGATGATTGATGTTTGCGGGGATGATAGCGCGGCCGCGCGCGACCTCATCGCGCACGAATTCCGGGGTGACAAATTCAGGGATAGAGGCGCCAAAGCTCTGCCCGGCATGGACCCGAGATCCCCCATTCCCGCGGTTGGTCAAAGCCTTCTCGCGGCCGAGGTTTTCGCGAATCGCGATGTACTCCATTTCCGGCGTGATCATCCCTTGGTTGGCGTAGTGCATCTGGGTCACGTTCCCGCCCGGTCTCGCCCGCAGGACCGGCCGGCGCAAAGACTCGGGAAAGCGTTCCGCTCCATTTTCGCCGGAACGCCGCTGGGGCGCCATTACTTCCTCCACGTCCCCGCGCGCTTTGATCCATTCCTGCCGCAGGGGCTTGAGCCCCTGACGGATCTCCGTCTTGATCTTCGGATCGGTGTAGGGCCCCGACGTATCGTAAACGGCCACCGGTCCAGGTTCCCGGGGCTCGGCGCCGTTGCCGACTGGAGCCCGGTCGTTTGGGGAGAGAGAGATCTCCCGCATGGAGACCCGGACATCCGCATAGCGCTCACTCGGGATATAAACCTTGCGAGACGCGGGGAAAGGCTCGGTAGTGATCGCGCTCGCTTCTGGATTAGCCACGCCCTTTTTGGCTTTTGACATCGCTTTACCTCCCTAATGTTCCTACCGCCCAAGATTCCGCAAAATACCTGGCCCGCCTACGGGGCGATTAGACATGCTGGTACCGCTGCACGTGCTCCTGGTACAGTCCCTCCCTCCCCTTCGCTTGCAATAGACGGGAGCGATTCATCAACAATTCCTTGTCTTCGACGAAATCCAGCCGTGAGAATCCCCAATTGGCTGGATGCACCCCTGTGTCCATGCGGATGGCGTCGCAGGGACAAGCCTCGACACAAAAGCCGCAGTAAATACAGCGCAAGGTGTCGATCTCATAGCGCCGGGGAAACTTCTCAAGGGGGTTATCCGGATATTCGGCGGCCTCGATGTAGATGCACTCGGCCGGGCACGCCGTGGCGCATAGAAAACAAGCCGTGCACTTGACCAACCCGTCCTCGTGGAGGGTCAGCCGGTGGCGGCCCCGGTAGGTCTCGGGATAGGGCAGCCTTTCCTCAGGATACTGAACGGTGATGGCTGCCCGGATATCCTTTGCCAGCCCGAAGAGGTGGAGCGTATGGATGAGAAGGTTGCGCCAGAAGCGCGAGCCCGTGACCCACAGACCGCGGAAAATCTCCGGGAGATACAACCTCTCCCAGAAACCCATTTCTTCAACCCTCTTCATGCCGACTCGCTACTAGAGTTTACTTTAAAGCAACGGCCATCTTTGTCAAGGAACTCGGCCTGTCTTTCGCGGCGCCTGCCGGGAGGCCAACCTATTCCGAATCGTACTGAATCAGGGAAAAGACCCGATAGGGTTTAAGCCTTTCGCGCCCCCTGAGAAACGCCAGCTCGATGACGAAGGCACACTCCACGACTTCTCCCTCGAGCTTGGAGACCAAGGCCGCAGCGGCCGCAGCGGTTCCCCCTGTCGCAATGAGATCGTCCACGATCAAGACCCGGGCCTGTGGCCGAAGAGCGTCGCGATGGACCTCAAGCGTATCGGACCCGTATTCCAACTCATAGGTCGTCCGGTGCGTTTCGTAGGGAAGTTTTCCCGGCTTGCGCACGATGCAAAAACCCGCGCCCAGCCTGTAGGCTAGCGCGGCGCCGATAATAAAACCCCGTGACTCGATCCCCAACACCACATCCAACCCTTGCGATCGGTAACGACCCGCCAGCAAATCGATCGCCTGCTTGAAGAGGCGGCCATTTCCGAGCAAGGGGGTAATGTCCTTGAATATCACCCCTGGCTTGGGGAAGTTGGGGATGTCCCGAATCGCGCGGCGGAGCTCCGCTATCTCCTGCTCCATGGCCCTTGAGCTATCATAACTGAGGCAAATAATAAAGCGGATCCCGGGCGACGTTATCCTTACGGATCTCAAAATGCAGGTGAGGCGCAGAGACTCTTCCCGTGCTTCCCACCTCGCCGATTACGTCCCCCTGCTTTACCTCTTGTCCTTCGTGGACCTGGTTGATGCGGTTATGGGCGTACACCGAGGCAAATCCCCCCGGATGGCGGATGATGATGAGATTGCCATAGCCGCGCAGCTCATCGCGGTACAAAACCTCACCCTTCTCAACGGCTCGAATCGGTGTCCCCTCAGGAGCCTCGATATCTATACCATCATGGAAGGTCTCGCTGCGGGGCCCGAATTTCGAGCTTATGCTCCCCTTGATCGGCCAGACGAAGCCTTCGGGGCTTATCCCCCGCTGGTCAGGCGGGAGGCGGGTTTCGAATACGGCCGTCGACGGTGTGATGATTTCCACGGGGAGCTGCCGTGTCGCTCCGGGGATGAAGATCCTTTGGCCGGCTCGGATCTGACGCGGGTCAGAAATTCGGTTGATCCGGGCCAGTTCCTGGTAAGGGACATCGTAAGCCTTCCCGATACGAAATAGATTTTCACCGCTTTTAACCACATGATGGATCCCCTGCGGCCTTCTTCGAACCGGAACTGGGGACCGGGGAGCGCAACTGTCAAACAAAACTAAAAACAAAACGGAGAAAACAGCAAAGGATGGCGTGAGCTTCAGTCGGGCCAACCGTA
>Ga0156242_1268_pt1 | contig 18564 bp, 16 predicted proteins | sample RifCSPlowO2_12_FD_107889 | JGI IMG/M metagenome (GOLD analysis project Ga0156242, IMG submission 107889) | Deltaproteobacteria bacterium RIFCSPLOWO2_12_FULL_57_22 | reverse complement strand
GTTTCACAAACGGAGATCGGCTTCGTCGATGACTTTGCCCCGGACGGTATATTCATCGAAGTGGAGGTCACGGCCAAGATCAACAAGTAGCTCTTCAAGAAGCTTTGAAGACATCCGCGGAGCAAAAAACATCGGAGAAAGCGGAAAGGGCAGGGGTCACCATTATGAAAAACCTGCCTGGCTCTATATACGAAAAAATCAAGACCGGCTTTCATGCAGCAAATTTCAAAAAAAGGAGGCAACAATGCGGAAGTCGATTGGGAAGGTCTACCACGCGGGCGGCCGTATGCCTTGGGGAGAAGGGGCGGTAGCGCGCGGAACTTTTGTCTTCCTTTCCGGGACTACCGGCAGAGACCCCGAGACTGACCTCTGCCCCCCTAGCATGGGCGAGCAGACGCTGATGTGCTGGGACCGGATCAAAGAATCGCTGGAGAAAGTTGGCACCTCTTGTAAGAACATCGTCCAGCGAGTCACCTACGTAACCGACATGGACGAATGGTTCAGCCACGGCCTTCTTTTCCAGAACCGCTGGATGGCCAAGAATTGCCCCGAGTTGCTGGACGATGAGCCAGGTTCAGCCCTGATCGGCGTCACTCGCCTGGCCCTTCGCGAAATGAAAGTTGAGATCATGGTCGTCGCGGTCATCCCGGAGTAATGGTGGCACCTCCGTTTTATATGCGATAAAATTTTTCGTCTTTGGAGACCCTAGCCCATGCAATTATGGCATTTCTAAAACACGACACTAGATTATAGGCCACAAGGGCATCGTCTTAACCAGTAGGCCCGCTTTTTCCGCAATGGCGTAGCCTCTTCTTTGTACCTCCTCCATAATGCCTTTTTCATCCAGAGCGACGAGTAGGAACCTGGATCCTGCGGCGGAACGTCGGTTTACTTTGATTCTGCTGAGAGCAACAAGAGTAATGCATGAGGTGAGGACTGTTTTCCCAATCGTTGGAGGGGGAGAATAAATCGGCGCGAGGTGATCTCTAATGCTTAAAGTAAAGAATTTGGCGAAAACATTTGTCATGGAGGAAGGCAGAGTTGAGGCAGTTCGTGATGTGAGCTTTGAAGTTCCAGAGGGTCTTTTCTTAACCTTGCTTGGCCCGTCTGGCTGCGGCAAGACGACTACCCTGCGTTGTGTGGCGGGCCTAGAGACCCCAGACAGCGGGGAGATTCATATCGCAGAGCGGCCGGTCTTTTTGGGTGCCAGGGGAGTAGTTGTCCCAACCTATAAGCGTGGCGTCGGGATGGTATTCCAGTCTTACGCCATATGGCCTCACCTGACCGTTTCAGAAAATGTGGCCTTTCCGCTGGTACACGGCGGATTTAGGGTGCCTAAGCGTCAGGTTAAGGAAAAAGTCAGAAGGGCGCTGGAACTAGTAGGGTTGGAGGCGTTAGAGCACCGACCGGCCCCTTTGCTAAGCGGAGGGCAACAGCAACGGGTCTCCCTCGCAAGGGCGTTGGTGTACGAGCCAAGACTTCTCTTGTTGGACGAACCGTTAAGCAATCTAGATGCGAAGTTGCGGGAAGAGATGCGTTTAGAGCTGCGGGAGCTCATCGATAGGCTCAAGATCTCTACACTGTACGTTACTCACGACCAGGAAGAGGCACTTGTTCTTTCCGACCGTATTGCGGTCATGTGTGACGGCCAAATCTTACAGGAAGGGACCCCCCGTGAAATTTACCGCAATCCCGGACATCCGTTTGTTGCCAATTTCGTTGGGAACGCAAACATCGTGGATGGTCACGTGGAGGGCGGGAAGGCCGAGTCGGGAGGTAACGTGGTAAGGACCGCTATTGGCCAACTCGTTTGCGCGCTTGCTCAAAATGTAGCCACTGGAGATCGCGTATCTATCGTGTTTCGGCCTGAGGATGTCCGTATCCAAACCGACTCTCAAGGTCAGAGGACCAATACCTTTTCGGGAGTGGTTGAGCGTATAATTTTTGTGGGCAATAAGACTCTGTGTGAGATTCTAGTAGGCAATGTTGTCGTTCATAGCGAGATCAGCTCCCACGCTGACCTCCAACGGGGTAAAGGTGTAACGGTGCAAATCCCTCCGGAGCATATCCGGGTGTTACGTGTGGGCTAGGCAAGATAGTCCAAGCTTGCTGGAAGCGAGCCAGACTTCCTTGACACGGATATTCCTCAGTTGGCAGATAAGCCAGGAATTGTAGGGCGTTTCAAGGTAACTCTCCCCCGAAGGGCCGACCACCCTCACGCCAACCGGCGTTCCCTCACTACATCGCTGGTTAATCTCAGAGTCAGCAGCATCAGCGCTCCCATAATCGTCACCATCACCACCGCCCCCGCCGCCGCCTCACCCAGTCTGCCGCTCACCCAGAGGTGCCAGATGCTCACCGAGAGCACCCAGTTCTCGCTCTCGGAAAGGAACAGAGCCATAGTCACCTCCTGGAAGGTGAGCAACGCCGTCCACAGCCCGGCAAACACCAAAGAGGGCTTGATCAGCGGCGCGATGATCCGCCGGATGATGGTTACATTGGTGGCTCCGCACGTTTGAGCGCACGCCTCCAAATCAGATTGTATCTGCAGCAGGGCTGAGTTGGTGACCCGGGTTCCGTAGGACAGCCGGTTGACGACGTTCGCGACCACGATAATACCCAGGGTCCCCGCAACCGGCAGCCAGGGGAACCACTTGCCGGCAAGGATCCCCAACAAGAATAGGGCAAAGGCAAAAGCAAGGCCCGGGATAGCGTGAGGCAGCATAGCTATCACGTCCATTGTCTTGCGCAGCCGAACTCGAGTTCGCACAACGACCCATGAAGTCATGAGGCTGAAGAACAACACGAGCAAGGATACACTGACCGCTAACACCAGCGTGTTGCTGATGACAGGGAGTCCCCCCAACGAGGCCAGCAGCCCGTTGTAGTTAGACAGATTTACTTTCGACAAGGCCTCGCTGGACGGCATGTGCAAGTAGGGCAAAAGCGAGGCCCACAGCAGCACCAACAAGGGCAACACGACTGCCAGCATCAGATACAGCACGACAAAGCCCAACCCCAGCCACTTGAAACGGCCCAGATCTATATCCCGCGGCCTGTAGGCCTTCCCTGTAATCACCTCGTAATGCCGAGCTTTCGCCAGCAAACGGAGATAAAAATAAAGCGCCACGGTGCTGGGGATGGCGATGAGCACGCCGTACACCCCCGCGGCTCCATAGACTATGGCTGCCACGTCCTCCCCGGCTGGGCGGACCGTGTAGAAGAGCTCGGTGGCCAGCACCGGGACCTTCCCGCTTGCCGCACCCAACAGGGCCGGCACCTCGAAAAGGGAAATAGCCGTCATAAATATATAGATGATCCCGGCAAAAATGCCCGGCCACAGCAACGGCAAGCTCACCCACCAGGTCGTCTGCCAGTGGTTCAGCCCGGCCGTGCCGGCCGCTTCCTCCAACGCCGGGTCCAACGCTCGCATGGGACCAGAGATCAGAAAGAACATGGTAGGCGTCAACATCAAGCCGATCACCCAGGCTATCCCGGCGGGGTTGTTCATCACGGTCAAAGGCACCCTGTCGAGCCCCATTAAACCCGCAATGGCCTTGTTGAGAATACCGATGCGGTCGTTAATCAGCATGATCCAGCCCATGGCTTTGACAAAGCCCGGTACTATCACCACCACGGCCATCAACGAGATGAACGTATTGCGAAAGGGAAGCGACGTGCGGTTCAATAGCCACGCCAGCGGCAGGGCAAAAAACGTGGCCACGAGAACTGCCCCGACCCCCACGATCAAGGTGTTCGGGATGACTTCCGTAGCCATGCGGGAGTTCGCGATATTAGTCCAATTCTCCAGTGTCAGCCCGGGCTCGGTAGGCAGGCCGGGCACAAACGTCATGTATAAGATGAACAGGACGAGCGCAGACACGAAGGACAGAATAAACCACGAGCCCACAAAGGGCAGCCTGGTGGCGACATCGATAGCACCAAAGGCCCCTTTTAGCCGCTGACCTGCCCGCTTAAACTTATCAGGTCCTCTAGCTAGCACGACACCCGGCATATATCCTCACCCAGTGCTAAACGGCGAGCGCGAGACTAAGCCGGTGGAAACAGGCGATGAATGCGCGGATAGCCGTCTCTGTTACGACTCAGGTGCAAAATTGCTTCCCCAAACGGCTACTGTCCTCTGATGGCTTTACCGAGAGCTTGGTCATACTTTCTGCCTTCTTCGGTCTCCATCCATCTCAGAAATTCCAGGGTCTTTCCGCCGCTCATGTTGTCGACAAAGTTGGCGCCGCTCTCCTCCATAAGTTGTCTGGCTCTTTTGTCCAGCTCGCTCTCGCCCCACGTTTGGTTGGCGAAGGTCTCGGGCTGATGGATCGAAGCCGCCTCCGGAGTTGTCATCCACAGAGCAAAAAGAGCGCCCGCCGCCGGGTGCCGAGCTCCCTTTCGCACGACATAAAGGGCGGTATTGACGTTGTTGTAATCCTTGAAGAAGGTGATGTCTAGGGGAGCCTTTGGATCCTTGGCCTTGAACAGAAAGTAGTAGTCTACGTTAGCCGGCGCAAATGCAAACTCGCCCAGCAATACGCGCTGGACGCCGGCGCTCTCGGCCAGCACTGCGCCCGCGTTCTTACCCGCCTTTCTCACTATTTCCAGCCATTTCTCGATACCGAGCTCGGGGAAAACCAGAGGCCCGATGTCCCAGTGGCTTGTCCAGGGCGGGTGGGTCCAGATGTCCTTGTATTTAGGATCGGTAAGATCCGCGTGTGTTTTCGGAAGCTGGTCCTTGGAGATGCGCCCGGGATTGTACAACAGGCTCTTTACCCGAACAAGGTACGCAACGGCAAATCCATTCAGCGGGTCAGACGTCAATCGCTCGGGCTTAACCCTTCCGGATCGCACCAGCGGATTGATTTCCGGAAGCAGGTTCTTCCAGTCGGGAATCTGCTCTATTCCTCCCATCCCCTGGAGCCCCATGATGGACAGGGCCGGGCCTTCCATAGCATCATAAGTCGGCACCGCGCCGGCCCTGATCAGGGCCGCCGCCCTGGGGAAATTCTGGGGACTCGCGATCGGAGTAAGGGTAACCTTGATGTTCAGCCCGAAGCGCTTTTTGAACGCCTCCGCCAATTGTTGGTTCAGCTTCAAGCCGAATCCCGTCGTTGTCGTGGCGTTCAGAGCCCCTTCTTCCTTCGCCTTGGCGATCAAGTCCTTAAGATTCGCCCCCAGGGTGACTCGGGGAGTAGAAAGCATCCCCAGCAGAAGCACTCCCAGCACTATGGGTGCGTGCCTGATTAGCATCGTCCGGCTTTGTTTAGCAAACATGGGAAAACCTCCTTCTACCGGTATCTCAACTTTATGCTGCAGCTTGACCGGGGGAGCCTATACCGGCCAAAGAACGGGTGTCAAGACCCCGTACTTCGAGAAAGCGAGTTGACACTCTGCTCCGACGTTGTTAGCTTTGCATTGCACCTAAGGAGGAGGGATTCAGGTGGAATCAATCACGGGCTCGCTTGAATTTTTTGCCTGTGGCGATGATGAGGAGGTTTTATGATCATCGATATCCATGCCCACTTCACACCCCCGGACTGGATCGACGAGTTGCGGCGAAACGGCGCCCGGTATGGATGCGAGCTCCGTGAGGACACGCCCGGGCGTCCTTCTCTCCGCCTCGGTGATGAGAAGCCGGCTGCGTTCTTGCCATCCCTCTCCGATCTGCCCGTGCGCCTCAAGACCATGGCCCAACGGGGCTTGGAATACCAGGTTTTGTCGCCAGCGATGAGCCTCGTCGGCTACCATCTGCCGGAGGCCCAGGGACAGGCGCTATCGAGGCTTTTCAACGAAGCGGTCGCTGCGACCGCCAAAAGGTCTGACGGGCGGTTGATTCCGGTTGCCACAGTGCCGATGCAATCCGGCCGCGCCGCGGTCGAAGAGCTCGATTACGCGGTCAAAAAACTGGGTATCCGTATGGTAGAGATCGGCACCAACGTCAACGGGGCCAACCTTGACGAGGACTCCTTCCAGCCATTCTTCGCGCGTGCAGCCGAGCTGGGCGCGCTCGTCCAGTTGCATCCCCACCAAGACTGCGTGGCGGGCGCGGACAGGTTAGGCCGGTATTATCTGAGCAATCTGATTGGCAATCCGACGGACAGCGCGATCGCAGGGGCTTCATTGATCTTCGGAGGAGTATTGGAGAAATTGCCGTCGCTCAATGTGTGTCTGGTGCACGGCGGAGGCTCGTTACCCTACCTGCTTGGCCGGCTTGCTTACGGCCATTCCGCCATTCAAGTCGCCCACACGGTACCCGAGTCCCCGAACAAATATTTCCGCAGCTTTTACTTCGATACCTTGGTCCATGATCCTCGTGCGCTCAGGTTCCTCAACGAAATGGCAGGCCCGGACCGTCTCATGCTGGGAACCGACTACCCGTACGACAACACCGGCGAGAAAGATCCGCTCGGGGCACTGGATCGGGCCGGACTGGCAGGCAATGAAGCCATCCTTGGAGGAAACGCGGCGAAGTTGCTGGGCATAGAAAAGAGGTAGGCAATGAGCGATAGCGACACCAACCGAGAACACTTAAAGGGGACCTGGCAGGAGCAGCACTCCTACTCCCTGGCGGTCAAAACCACGGGTAAGACGACAATTTACCTGGCCGGGGTCGGAGCGTGGGAAGACGAATCCGGAAAATCTCTCGACGGCGATTTTGACGGCCAGACAAGGGCCGTCTTCCGTCAGATCCGCAAAACCCTTGGACAAGCCGGGGCGAACCTGGATGACATCGTCTCGATGACGGTCTTTGTCACGGACATGAAGTACCGCCCCCGCTTCATCGAGATTCGGAAGGAATTCTTCGCCAAGGGCTATCCGGCCAGCGCCTTGATCGGCATCAAAGAGCTTGCCCGGCCGCCGATGATGATCGAGATTCAGGCAACCGCCGTGATCGACTAAAACAAGCTTGCGCGGCCTGACCTCTACCTCTTGATAAGCACCGAGCTCACCTTCTTCATCATTTCCGGCCCCTTCTCCAGGAAGTAATTCGCGTCGATCTTGATCACTTTGTGCTTGGCGACGAATCGAGCCGCCGGCGTGTTGGGCCTGTACATCGAGGTGAGGTTCTGATACTTCAACTGCAGCTCCTGCCCCTCCTTCGTTAGCATCGCAGCCGCCACCAGGGCCGCAGCGTTGGGACGGCGCGCGCCCTTGGGCACGAAGAGGAGATTGGTCTGAACCAGCACCGGTTCCACGTTGCCGGCAACGTCCACAGGAGCTCCCCGTTGTTCTTTGTGATACAGGGTGCGCTCGCGCTGGCTCACCCAGGCTAAGGGAGTCTCACCCGAGACAAGTCGTTGCAGCACCTCTGGATAGCGGAGCAGCTTGGGGCTCAATCCCAGCAACTTGTTCAGGTAGGCGAATGTTCTTTCCTCGCCCCAGGCGCTCGGCTGGGCAAACATGATCCAGGGCTCCGGAACAATGACCAAACCCACCTTCCCCTTCCACTTAGGGTTGAGAATATCGTCCCACTGCTGGGGTACATCCTGCGGCTTCACCGAGCTTGAGTTATAGGCTGGCATCAGCGTGTAACTCGTGTTGATGACGGCGAGGCCCTTCCATTCCACATCCTTCGGCGTCAGGTGTGAAAAAAGCTCGAGCCACGGTATGGGCTCAATGGCCTGCTCCTTATAGAGCGCTGCTCCAGACATGTCTGTCTGGTACATCAGGTCAAAGGTCGGAGGCCCTCCTGCCTTAATTTCAGTCAGCGCCTTGGCGCTGGCGGCGGGAAAGGTCGGCACGGGCTCGAATTTTACTCTAACCTTTACACCGAAATGCGCCTCCGTCACCGCGCCCATGTCCCGGACCATGTCCGGGGTGGGCAATCCGGTGGCCGGGTCGGGACCCTGGTAAACGACCTCTCCTTCCTGAGCCGCCTTTTTTATCATATCGGCGAGTTTGGGATTTAGCGGCGCAGCGGCCAGCGCGTTCTCAAAAAATAACAACAGGATCGCAGCCGTAACCGCGGCCATCACGGAACACAATCTTGAGTATGACATGAAGAGCACCTCCTTATCGCTCGATGATTAAAAGGGACCTCGGGGCAAAGCCGGCGGTCCTATTTACTTCTTTTTCATGATGATCTCTTGAAACTTCTTCGATAGCTCGCCGCCCTCTGTGACAATGAAGTCTACGTTGACCCTGACCACTTTGTGCCTGCTGACGAACTCGGCCGCCGGCGTGCTCGGCCTCCACGCCGAGGAAAGGTTGCGGTATTTGAGCTCCAGGTCCTGTCCTTCTTTGGTCAACATCGCGGCCGCCACCAGCGCCGCGGCGTTCGGGCGACGCGCCCCCTTCGGAACACAGAGAGCGTTGGTTTGCAGTATAGCAGGCTCCACCTCTCCGGCGACGTCAACCGGAGCCTTGAGCCGCTCCTTGGCGTCGAGTGTCCGCTCGCGCTCACTCATCCACGCGATCACCGTTTCGCCGGAAAGAACACGCTCGTGCACCTCCGGATAGCGGCCCAATTTGGGATTATTCTCCATCAATTTTTTCAAATAACTGAGCGTCCTCTCCTCGCCCCACGCATCGGGCTGGGATAGAATCATCCAAGGGTCAGGGTAAATGGGCATCCCGAGCTTCCCCTTCCATTTGGAGTTGAGAAAATCTTCCCACTTCTTGGGGACATCCTGGGGCTTAACGAGGCGAGTGTTATAGACGGGTGCCAAGACATAGCTGGATCTGATCACCGCCTGCCCGTTCCATTCCAAATCCTTGGCGGTGATATGGGGGAAAAGTTCAATCCAGGGAATCGGCTCCAGCGCTCTGTCTTTGTACAGCGGCACCCCGGACAACTCCGTCTGGTACATCAAGTCAAATGTGGGAGGCGCCCCGGCCTTAATCTCGACCAGTGTTTTAGCCGTGGACGCCGGATAGCTCAGGGCGTTATCGATCTTTATCTTGATCTTCACCCCAAAGTGCTTCTCGGTGGCGGCTTCCATTTCCCGCAGCATATCCTGCGTGGGCCGGGCATTGGACGGATCCGGACCTTGATAGACGATCTCACCCTCCTGGGCGGCCTTTTTTACCATCTCGGCAAGCCTCGTCTTTGCCGGCTCGGCTGCCGTCGCGCCTCCAATATGGGAGAAGCCAAGCACCATCAATACCGCGATCGCAAAGAATGAAAGCTCTGAACATCCCGACTTTCGCATAAGTACCACCTCCTCGCTTTCTGATTTGACCGCTAACGCTAGTCCTTCCCGCAGACAATCAGTTTTCTCGGATAGTTGTGGAGCGGCTCGAGGCCGGTTTCCGTGACCCGGAGCATCTCGCCGAACTGCACGCCCGCCCTTGCATCCTCGGTCACCACGTTGGGCTGGATGACCAGGCACATGTCCTTGCCAAAGCGGAATCCCGGAGGAGCGCCCCGGTTCGTCTTGCGCGTGCGCAAAATCGGCGGGAGCTGGTTAGCGCCGTGCAAAAAATCGTCGTAGATCGTGAAGCCGCGCTGGTGCACCACCTCGGCGGCGTCGAGGACCGCTTCAACCTCCGTCCCGTCCTTGACCACGGCCGCCACGCGCTCGAAGGCTTCCACGGCGGCGGCGTGAATCTTTTGATACTCGGGCGTGGGATCCTCGCCGATGGAAAATGTGCGCAGGATCTGCCCTGAGTATCCCCAGTAGTTCGTGCTCAGCTCCACGACCAGGACATCTCCCTTTTGCACGACGCGCTCCGACATGTACTGCTGGGGCACGCCGCCTTTAGGATCGCGCATTGAGGTGGTGATCATGAAATGGATGCCGTTCACTCCCCCCTCTCCGAGGTAGGCGTCCTCCACGATCTTGGCCAGCACGTGCTCACGAATGCCGGGCCGGACGTGCTCGGCGAGCGCCGCGACCGAGCGGTCGCTCATGGCCGCGGCGATCTTCATCCGATCGATCTCTTCGGCGCTTTTGATCTGGCGCTGGTCTCTCATCTCTACGGAAAAATCGATCCATTCGACCTGCGGAAAGGCCCCTTGAAGGTGCAAGTACTGCTGGTAGGGCAAACCGCCGACGATACCGACTCGCCCCCGATCGACTCCGCGTTCTTTCAAATTCTCGATCACGCGCGGCAGCGAGTCGACTGATCCCGTGGGGCTGGATCCGCCAAACCGGACATCCTCGAGGACTGCCATCCGCTTTGCATTCGGCAGATGGTTTGAAAGCTGAATGAAAAGCGTCGGTGAACCTTCGGCCGGGAAGATCAGGTGGGCTTCGCTGGTGGTGAGCCAGTTGCTGAGATAGTGAATCTCCGGACTGGAGCCCCGGCCGTAGAGAAGAAGCGTCGCCACCCCTTTTCGGTCCATGCGCGCCCGCACTTCCCGATAGCGCCGCTCGTACTCCGTCGCGGAAAAGGCCGGATACAGAGGGTCGTGGTGCATATCGTCTCCTTTCACGACAAAACGGGTCCCCGGAGAACCCGAGGCCTTTCTTTTTATTAAATGCGCGCGCGTTTGTCAAAATGCTTCCTGCATTTTCTATTTGACCGCTTGACCGGGATTTGCTAGCGTACGCTCGGAAACTAATCTGACCCCTAACAAGTTCATAACGACGAAAGGAGACGACCATGGTCACAATGGCACCTAAACTTACCTTCGGAACTTCGATGGCGGATTGGCAAGAACGGATCAATGTCGAGCGAATGATCCGGGAGCGACAGGAAAAAGCGCGGCAGACCCTGCGCAAGATGAACGTCCCCGCGCTGCTGGCGGCGCGCGCCGAGAACACGCGCTACCTCAGCGCGCTCCGGGGACCGGAGTTCATGCCGCAGCTCTGGTACGTGCTCTTCTTTGCCGAACACGATCCTGTGGTTTTCCACCATGCCGGCTGGATCCGCATGTACCCTTCCCAGACCCCATGGATCAAAAACTGGCGGCTCGCCCGCAGTTGGTTGAGCGCGGGTCCGGGCAAAGACGCTATGGCCGAAGAGGCCAAACTCTTCGCGGACGGGATTTATCAAGAACTCGCCGAGCGCAAGCTGGAGAAGGAGCCTCTGGGAGTCGTTGGATTTGACGGCGTCGCGCAGCAAGCCCTGGCAGCGAAAGGGATTAAAACCGCCGATGGCTGGTCGATCATGCTGGAGGCCACCAAATGCAAGACCGTGGATGAAATCAACTGTCTGAAGATGGCGTTCGCCGCTGGGGACGCCGGGTGGTTCAGGGCCTGGGAGCTCCTGAAGCCGGGCGCGATTGACGTGGAGGTCTCCCAACAGGCCATGCAGGCGGCCTTCAAAGCCGGTGCGGACGAGGTACCTCCAGGCCACTTTAGAAGCGGTCCCACGAGCTTCGATCGCGCATACGAGAAAAGCGGGCGAATTTTTAATTACGGAGATCTCACCTATGCAGCCTTTTGCGGCATCGGCTACCTGGGCTACCACACCTGCTACTACCGGACCTTCTCGGTAGGCAAAGAGCCCGATCAGAAAGCCAAAGACTGGTACAAAGTGCTCGTGGAGCGGATCAGCCGGGTCATCGACGCGATCAAGCCCGGGGCGACCACGGCGGACGCGGCCCAGCATTTTCCTCCGGCCTCGAAATGGAACTATACGGAAGAAGCGGAGTTGCTTACCCTTGAGATCGGCCATGGCATCGGCCTGCACCATTACGGCTACCCGATCATCAACCGGCAGTGGTCGCTCAAGCACCCTCAGCCCTTCGAAGTCGGGATGACCATCGCCATCGAAGGGCGCGAAGGCGAACCAGGCGTGGGCGGAGTCCGGCTCGAAGATGCCGTGGTGGTAACCGAAAAGGGCGCCGAGCTGATCGATCACTGGCCGCGCGAGGAGATCCTGGTAGCGCCGCGGAGTTGACCCCGGCACATCGTCGCGGTTCTTTTAAGGCAAGGCCTCTCTTCAACGGGCGTCGGTCGCTCCGATTGCACGGGACGTAGCCTTTGCAGACCGATGAAAAAGGCCCATCTGCTTCGTTGCGCTCGACCGCCTCGCTCCAACGTACTGCTCAAGTACGCCTCCGCTCGTCGGTTTCTCGCGCGCCTTGCATCTGGGACCTTTTTGACCGGTCTGAGAACAGGCGTTTTCAACGCCCTGTTGCGGTCCGATGCAGCTTGACCTGACTCCTGAGTTCTGTCACGCGCTCGAACTTCTGGAGCGCTCCACCCGCAACCTGTTCATCACAGGAAGAGCCGGCACGGGGAAATCTACCCTGCTCCAGCACTTCCGCGCCGAGACTCGCAAAAACGTAGTGGTCCTTGCCCCGACTGGCGTGGCGGCGGTGAACGTCGGCGGCGAGACCATCCACTCCTTTTTCGGCTTCAAGCCGGACATCACGCCCGACCGGGTGAAAAAGCGAAGCAAAACCAAGCAGGAGCTTTACCACAAGATCGACACGTTGGTGATTGACGAAATCTCCATGGTCCGGGCGGACCTGCTGGACGCCGTAGCGAGATTCTTGCAGCTCAACGGCAGGGTTCCACGCGGACCGTTCGGCGGCGTGCAGATGGTTCTATTCGGAGATCTTTACCAGCTACCGCCGGTGGTCCAAAAAATGGAAGCGGACCTCTTTCGCGGCTATTACGAAAGCCCTTACTTTTTCAGCGCGCGGTCTTTCGAAACCCTAAGTTTGGAGTGGATCGACCTGACAAAGGTCTTTCGCCAGACAGACGAGGCCTTTCTCGAAATCCTCAACCGCGTACGCAACGGCACGGTCCTGGACGAGGACCTCGCCCGGCTCAACGCCCGCGTGCAGGATGAGATCGATCTAGAGTCCGTGGATGATTTTGTCTTCCTCACCACGACCAACGACCGCGCCGGCGCGATCAACCGCCATCAGCTCGACCGTCTAGCTTCAAAAAAACAGACGTTCGTGGCCGACGTCACGGGAAGCTTCGACCCCTCCTCGTTCCCTACCCATTACGAGCTGGAGCTCAAGGAAGACGCCCAGATCATGCTGCTGAACAACGACAATCTGGGTCGCTGGATAAACGGAACGATCGCCAAGATCAAAAAGATCGATGCGAGAAAGGAAAGACTCATCGTAACCTTGCCCGATGGCAGCGAAGAGGAAGTCAAGCCTTATCGCTGGGACATGTTTCATTTCGAGCTGGACAAGAAGTCCCAGCAGCTCATCCCGGTCTCCGTCGGGCAGTTCGTCCAGTTTCCCGTGCGGCTTGCATGGGCCATCACGATCCATAAAAGTCAGGGACTTACCTTCGATAAGGTCGTGCTTGATTTGTCGCGCGGGACCTTCGCGCACGGGCAGCTCTACGTCGCCTTGAGTCGCTTGAGAACCCTCGCCGGTCTGATCCTGACCCGCCCGGTTAGGAAAGGCCACGTCCTTCTCGATCGCCGCATCCAGAGATTCATCACGGACTACCAATACTTGCTGTCAGAGGCGCGGCACCCCCTACAGAAAAAAATCGAGTTCATTCAAGACGCCATCAAAAAGCACTGCGATCTCGAGATCGTCTACCTGAAGAGGTCGGATGAAAAAAGCCGACGCCGAGTGACGCCCATCGCCGTGAGCGAGATGGAATTTCAAAGCCGCACGTTCCAAGGCCTCCAGGCCTTCTGCCACAGCCAAAAGGATGAGAGGGTGTTCCGCGTAGACCGGATTTTGGAGCTCAAAGCCGTCGAACAATAGACGCGCACCGTTATCCGCCCGCGGCTATTGCCCGAACATGCTCGCGGACAATTTCCTTGGGGCAGAGCCGGACGAAGGCTCGCAGACCGAAAAAAATAACTAGCAGATCATCGATTTGACCGAGCCCTACAAGAAAATCGGGCAAAAGATCAACAGGCGCGACAACGTAGGCCAACAAAAGGACGAGGAGGAGTTTAGGCCACGGGGGGACACGGGGGTCTTTCAGCAACCTCCAGAAAAGTTTCAGAAAATTCGGTAGGTGATAGAACAGTTGCGAGAGCCTTCGCGGCCCGAAACGCAACAGAGCCGATAAACCGCCAATCCTCATGGAAGCCCTCATCTTGCCAGATTTATTTGCAGCGGAAAAGGGAGCCCGGAAGCCATTTTTTATAACCCAATGTGTCAAGGATGTATTGTAGTGCTAGAGTTGACTGGAATAGTTGCTTGGGGTATGCCGCTCCGTGTGGCTGCCGGAGAGTGCCGGTTACGTTGGCCGAAGCCTACCGAGCGGGAAATGACGAGTCAGTCCAAAGTGAGGTGTCATCATGGAAATGAGTCGTCGAGGGTTTCTTAAAGCTGGAGTCAGTGTGGGGGCGGCCATTTTACTTCCCTCTACCAAGCTGCTCGCACAGGGGGCACCTTTACTGCAGAAAAAGATACCGTCGAGCGGTGAGAGCGTGCCGATTATCGGCATCGGTACGGCCCGGCGCTATGAGGAGATCAAGACAGAGGCGGAAAAGGCGCCGCTCCGGGAGACCCTGCGCCAATTCAAGGAGCTGGGCGGGAAGGTGATCGACAGCTCGCCGACGTACGGCACCGCCGAGACCGTGATCGGCGATCTAGCAGCGGAACTCAAGATTCGAGATTCGCTGTTTTTCGCAACCAAGGTGAGCCTGCGTAAGCCGGGGCGGGATGCCGGGCTTGAGCAAATCCAGCAGTCGTTCAAGCGGCTGCGCACGACCAGGATCGATCTTATCGCGGTGCACAATCTGCTTAATACGCAGACGCATCTCCCCACACTCCGCGAGTTGAAGCAGGCCGGCCGCATCCGCTACCTTGGGATCACGACGTCGTTCGAAAACCAGTACCACGAGTTCGAGCAGACGATGAGAAATGAGACCCTTGACTTTATCCAGGTCGACTACGCGCTCGACAACCGAAATGCGGACGAAAGGATTATCCCACTCGCGGCCGATCGGGGAATGGCGGTGATGACAAACCTGCCGTTCGGGCGAGGACGCCTTTTTAAAGCGGTGCAGGGCAAGAAGCTCCCCCCATGGGCGAGCGAATTCGACTGCGCGACTTGGGCTCAGTTTTTTCTCAAATACATCCTTTCTCACCCCGCCGTTACCTGCGCTGTGCCCGGCATGGCCAAAGCCGAGTACGTAATCGACAACCTCGGCGCGGCGCGCGGGCGCCTGCCGGACGCGGCGATGCGCCGCCGCATGGAGAACTTCATCGATGGGGTGTAAGCCGCGTTGGCTTGCGGCGCGTCCAGACGGGGGGTGTTTGCAACCGCCTGAGAGGGAAAGGTGGAGGTGAACAGTCCCGCGGGCGGCTCCGGAGCAGAGGGCGGCTTGGCGCACCGGCGGCTCAATCGGATGCTTGACGTCCGGCCTGAGGAGAACCTGGCGCTCGCCTGGTCGTGGCTCTACATCTTCTCCGTACTGTCTTCCTATTACATCATTCGACCCATCCGCGACGAGATGGGGGTTGCCGGCGGTGTCGAAAACCTGCAGTGGCTCTTCACCGGCACCCTCATCGGCATGGTCCTCGTGAATCCGCCGTTTGCGGCGCTGGTCACCAAGCTGCCCCGTGCCCGTTTCATCTCCGTCACGTACCGATTTTTCATAGCCAATCTGTTGCTATTCGCCCTGTTGCTCAAAATAGCGAGCGCGGAACAGAACATTTGGGTTGGTCGGATTTTCTTCATCTGGACGTCCGTGTTTAACCTGTTTGTAGTGTCTGTGTTCTGGGCTCTGATGGTCGATGTCTTCAATTCGGAGCAGGGCAAGCGGCTCTTTGGCTTTATCTCGGCCGGGGCGACCCTTGGGGGCATCGTCGGATCCAGCCTGACCGCGGCGCTGGCGCAGCACGTGCCGTCGACTTACCTTCTGCTAGGGTCGGCGGTGCTTCTGGAAGTTGCGGTTTTCAGCGTCCGGCGCCTGTCGCGCTTGTCGGAAGCGTTGCGCCTGCGGCCGACGGCACGCGGCGAGGAGGCCGCGATCGGAGGAAGAGTGCTTTCAGGGCTGACCCACGCCTTCAAGTCGCCCTACCTTGTCAACGTCGGCGTCTACATCCTGCTCTATGCGATTACCTCTACGTTTCTTTACTTCCAGCAGGCTGAGATTGCCCGTCACAGCTTCGCCAGCCGCGGGGCGCGCACGACCTTCTTTGCCCAGGTCGATTTGCTGGTCAGTACCCTCACTCTGGTTATACAGTTGTTCCTCACGGGGCGCCTTCTTCGCGCGCTTGGCGTGGGCTTGACTCTCACATTACTACCCGCCCTCAGCGTGCTGGGCTTTTCCACACTCGCACTGGCGCCGACGATCGCGATTCTTGTCATTTACCAGGTGCTGCGGCGCGCGGGTAATTTCGCCGTCGCGCGGCCGACGCGCGAAGTGCTGTTCACGGTCGTTCCACGCGAGGACAAGTATAAGGCCAAGAGCTTCATCGATACGGCCATCTATCGAGCCGGCGATCAGGTTGGCGCGTGGTCGTATGCGCTATTGGGCCTCCTGGGACTGGGAATGACGGGGATCTCGATCGCGGCGGTTCCGATTTCGGCCGCCTGGTTGCTGAACGGCCTTTGGCTGGGACGGAAGCAAGAGACGCTCGCGACAGGCGACACGGCAACTTCACCGATGTCTGTCTCCGCTACCAAGTAGGGGATTCCGGGGACAGTATACGGCATTGACAGCCGAAGAAGTCCTGAAACAGTAAGAGAACCCTAATGATCCAATTCGCCATATCAGTCTTTGCTGGATTAGCCCTGTATTGGTACTTTATCCTCAGGCCAGGACGATTAGATTTCTGGAGGTTCGTGGCAAAGCATCCGGACGCCGCATACGACCACTTCAAGGCCGACAACCGCTGGAAAGTTTTTGAAGATCGCTTACCAAAAAATTACCGCAATACCGTGCCGAAGCGGGAATGGGCCGGTCCTTTTCGTATTACCGTACCAAAGCTTGGGGACAAATCGGTCTATATATTTGGGATTCGCCCGGACTACGGCCGTTCGCAAGATGATTTTTTAGACAAGTTCGCCCGCTCAACCGCAAGGCGTTAGGCGCCCAAGGGGAGGAAATACGATTATGAGACCACTACCGATCGTCTGGCAGAGGCTGGTGAACTCGACAGGGCAGACCTGTGATCGCTGTGGCGTCACTTATGAGGCGCTACAACGAGCCGTCGCAAAGCTCAAGGATGTCCTTGGTCCATTGGACCTGGAACCGACGCTCGAAACCAAAGAGATACAGGAAGAATCATTCAAGGCCGAGCCCTCCGCATCAAACCGAATCTGGATTGCGGGAAGGCCCTTGGAGGAATGGCTCGGCGCACGAGTAGGAAGCAGCCGTTGCTGTTCCGTCTGTGGGGATTCCGAGTGTCGCACGGTGGAGGCAGGGGGAGCCGTGTACGAGGCCATTCCCGAGGATCTGATTCTAAAGGCGGCGCTTGTTGCAGCTGCTCAGGCGCTCGCTCCCGGTAACGAAGCGGCTTTGAGCAAAAGTGAGCTTGGTTCTTGCGAGCCCACCTGTTGCACGGACGCACGTAAAGAACTCCTTTGACGAAGAAAAAAAGATCTGAAAAAGAACTCACAAAATAAGCTTCAAAAAACGCGGCGCGTCAGCTCGACTCTGTTCGCGGTCGGTTTCCGCCCTTTCTTTTTGCTGGCTGGAATTTTCGCCGTCATCTTGATGGCCATCTGGACTCCCGCATTTGTCACGAGCCACGCCCTTACGAATTATTACGGAATGGTTGGTTGGCATAGCCACGAAATGGTTTTCGGCTATGCCAGCGCCGTCATCGCCGGGTTTCTGCTCACGGCGGTGAGGAACTGGACAGGGATGCCGACGCCTGCAGGGGCGGGGCTGGCGGCGTTAAGCGCTCTCTGGCTGGCCGGACGGATTGCGCCGTTTGTGCCGGACGCTTTTCCGCGTTGGCTCATCGCCCTGGTTGATCTCCTTTTCCTTCCGGCGCTGGCGGTCTCCCTCGCTGTCCCCTTGCTGCGGAGCGCGCAAAAGCGGAATCTGTTTTTCATCCCGCTGCTCGGCGCTTTCGCCCTGGCGGACCTGCTCGTTCACCTGGAGGTCGTCGGATTCGCTTATGGCTCCGCCCGCGCGGGCGTTTTTCTGGGATTAGATCTGATTATCCTTCTGATCGTAATCATGGGAGGGAGGGTGATACCGTTCTTCACCGAACGGGCATTGACAGGTGTGAGCCCAAGACAATGGCAATGGATCGAATGGTTATCCATTGCCAGTGTGATCGCCTTCCTGCTCGCGGATATTTTTCTTCCTGGTTCCATTCTGCTTGGAGTCATGGCTGGATTGGCCGCTGGGAGCAACGGCCTGCGCCTGATCGGGTGGTACACGGAGAAGCTCTGGTCCGTCCCTCTCCTATGGGTTCTGCATTTGGGTTACGCTTGGATCGTCGCGGGATTTTGCCTGAAGGCTCTGGCAGCTGTCAGTCTGGTCCCACCTCAACTGACGATTCACGCTTTCACCGTGGGTGGAATCGGCGTTCTAACCCTGGGCATGATGGCCCGTGTCTCCCTGGGGCATACGGGACGGCCACTTAGAGCAGCCAAACCTGTGGCCTTTGCCTTTATCCTGATCAACCTTGCCGCGGCCCTGCGAGGGATATTTCCGATTATTTTCCCTTATTGGTTGCCCCAACTCGTCGCCCTGTCCGGGGGGCTATGGATTCTGTCCTTCCTGATCTTTCTGGCGATCTATACGCCGATTCTGATCAGG
>Ga0156242_1323_pt1 | contig 18614 bp, 15 predicted proteins | sample RifCSPlowO2_12_FD_107889 | JGI IMG/M metagenome (GOLD analysis project Ga0156242, IMG submission 107889) | Deltaproteobacteria bacterium RIFCSPLOWO2_12_FULL_57_22 | reverse complement strand
CCGGGCAGGACGATAAAGCCCCGCCCGTCGATGACGCGGTCGAAAGGTCCGGCGGGCACCCGATCGGCCGGGCCAACATAAGTCAGGCGCTCCCCCTCGATTACCAGGGCGCCGTTTTCGATGATCTCATCCCGGTCGTTGAGCGTAACGAGATGAGCATTGGAGATGCGAAGCCTCATAGTCAAGCGGCAGCTCTACTCGAACCCCATCCTTCGGCCCCAGATTTCGGGGCTCTTCAGGAAATCCAAAATCTGCTCGCTCGCCTTATCGCTGAAGTACTGCTTGCTCAGCCCGGTGCTCAAAACGTCATCCCAGTTCGCCAGGGTACAGAGTTCGATACCGTGTTCGGCAAGCTTCTTCTTCCCTTCATGCAGGTTGAGTCGATCCGACCCGTACTCAAAGATGCACAGGCAGTGGGTGATCCGCGCCCCCTCGGCGCGGATCCCGATATTAAACCGGAGCTTGCTCATGCCGTCGGTGATCAGATCCTCCACCAGCATGACTCTCTGCCCGGCTTCCAGGATGCCTTCGATCTGTTTGGTCTGCCCGTAGCCTTTGGGATTCTTGCGCACGTAGATCATAGGCTTGCGCAGCCGGTGGGCAACGAAAGCTGCATAGGGAATGCCGGCCGTCTCCCCTCCAGCGATCACATCAATGGCTTCCAGGCGGATATCCCGTTCGGCCTTTTTGGCCAGCTCTTCGATGATCTCTTCCCTGACTTCCGGGAACGAAAGGAGCCGGCGACAGTCTATGTAAACGGGGGAGATCCTTCCGGAAACGAAAACAAAAGGACGATCCTTGTAAATTTGGATCGATCCAGTCTTCAACAGAGACTCAGCAATACGAACCCGAACTTCTTGCATCAAACTCACCTTTCGCGACCCCCTGTCCTGCGCCAATCGATCCGCGTGTCTAGCAGCCTCCACGAGCCAAGCTGAAACTCCTATAACACAGGCTCTCTACTTTGCCAATCATTTTTGGCGCGCTTGATTCCCGTTCCAAGCCCGCGCTAAAGTTGGTAAGATAAAGACGGTTTACCCGGGAATCAGGATTCCATGGCGCGCGCGTTGCCTGACATAAAAATCAATTCGGAGCGGTTAATACGCGACTTCAATACCGTCTCCAGAATCGGCATCGGCGAGCACGGGTCGGTAACCCGCCTGGTCTTCTCCGTGAAGGAGCTGAGGGCGAGACAGCTCTTGATCCATTTGATGCACCAGGCCGGCCTGGAAATCCAGATTGACCGGATCGGCAACATCTTCGGCCGACACGACGGCGCAAATGCCAAGGCCCCTGCGGTTTTAGCCGGCTCGCACCTGGATACCGTCGTGCAGGGCGGTAAGTTCGACGGCGCCATGGGCGTCATCGGCGCTCTCGAGGCAGTTCGCACGCTGAAAGAGCAAGCGGTAGCGCTGCCGTGTCCCGTGGAAGTGGTGTGCTTCGTCGGCGAGGAATCCAGCCGCTTCGGCTTTTCGACCCTGGGGAGCAGCCTGCTCGCCGGCGAGGTCAAAAGCCAGGATCTTACCCATGCGGTGGACAGCGAAGGGACGAAACTCGAAGATATCCTGTCGAGCATGGGCATCTACCGCGACAGCCTGGCTTCGCTCAGACGCGATCCCGCAACTATCAAAGCTTACCTGGAGCTTCACATCGAGCAGGGGCCGATCCTGGAGGCAAAGAACAAAAAGATCGGCGTGGTGACCTCTATAGCCGCACCGACGCGCTTCAAGGTCATCTTCACCGGTCAGGCGGATCATTCCGGAACGACCCCGATGGAGATGCGCAAGGACGCTTTGGTGGCCGCCGCGAGCCTTATCAGTTACGTCGAAGAGGTTTCTTCTCGCTTCTCTCAAATGGAGCAGGGACGCGTTGTCGGCACCGTCGGCGCCATGAAGATCGAGCCTGGCGTCATCAACGCAATACCGGGAAAAGCAGAACTCTCCGTCGATATCCGAAGTATTACGGCCGAGGCCAAGGAACGGGTCGCTGGTATGGTCACGGAGCGGGCGAGAGAAATCGCCGCGCGAAGAGCGATCGGCGTGGAAATCCTGCCGATTCGTTCCGAGCTCCCCGTAGTGCTCGACGAACACTTCATCCGCCTCCTGCAACGGAGCTGTGAAGAAAAAGGTATTCCCTACGAGGTCATGCCCTCGGGCGCCGGTCACGATGCTATGCAGATGGCAAAAATTACCCGTGCCGGGATGATCTTCGTGCCGAGCAAGAGAGGGATCAGTCACAGCCCGCAAGAATGGACAGACCCCGAGGATATCTGTCTCGGAGCGCAGCTCCTGTTAGAGACCATGGTCCGGGTAGCCAATGAAGAGATCTGAAGTTAAAAAAGCGCGCCGGCTAAGCGCGCAAGAAATCAAAAAGTGCCTGGAGCGATTTTGCAGAGAGATGCTCCGGCAGTATCACGGGACCGAGAATCTGGCTTTTATCGGCATCCGCACGCGCGGGTTTTATCTCGCCAAACGGCTCTGCGACATGCTAAGGAAAAACGCGGAGCGCGAAATCCCGTTGGGTGAGCTGGACATCACGTTGTACCGGGATGACCTTAACACGCTGTTGCCGACCGGCAGGGTGGATCACACGCGCATCCCTTTCGACATCAACAACAAGACCATCGTCCTGGTCGACGACGTCCTCAACACCGGTCGCACGGTGCGCGCCGCCGTAGATCACCTCATCGATCTGGGACGGCCCAAGCTGATCCATCTGGCCGTGCTCATCGACCGGGGCGGGAGGGAATTCCCCATAGCGGCCAATTTTGTTGGAAAGAGGATAAACTTACCGGCTAAGGGAGACGTCCAGGTAAAGCTTAAAGAGGTAGACAAGGTGGACGAAGTCCTGATCAAGGATTAAGCGCAAACTTGTGCGCGAAAGGGAAAAGGGCTAAAATCGACACGTGAAGATTCCATGCTCGATCTACAGAGGCGGCACCAGCAAACCCGTCTTCTTCCTAGATAAAGACCTGCCCCGGGACTCGAAAAAGAGGGACAGAGTGGTTCTGGCTTCTTTCGGAAGCCCCGATCTGCGCCAGATCGACGGCTTGGGTGGCGCCGATCCTTTAACCAGCAAGGTCGCCTATATAGGCCCTTCTTCCATTCCCGACGCGGAGATCGATTATACCTTCGGCTACGTGGGCATTACCTCGGCGGTGATCGATTATACCGGGAACTGCGGCAACACCTCCGCCGCCGTCGGTCCCTACGCGCTGCTCCACGGCCTCATCGAGCCCAAAGAGCCGATCACTAAAGTGCGCATCCACAACACGAACACCAAGAAGATCATCGTGGCGGAATTTCCGGTGCGCGACGGCGAATTCGTCAGCGAGGGCGATTTCAGCATCGATGGCGTTCCGGGGACCGGTTCCAAGATCCTGCTCGACTTCATCAATTCCGGCGGCGCCGTTACCGGCAAGCTCTTGCCCACCGGGAAGGTGAAGGAAGAGGTCCGCTTCCCGACCGTCGGGACCCTGACGGTCTCGATGGTGGATGCCGCCAATCCATTTGTGTTCGTCAACGGATCCGATCTGGGGTTAAAAGGCACCGAGACCCTTGAGACAATCGCCGGGAACGAGGTGCTGCTTAAAAAATGTGAAGAGATTCGCTCCGTGGTAGCCGAAATTATGGGTATCGCCAAAAAAGATGAGGCAACTCAGAAAAGCCCCGGAGTACCCAAGATCGCGCTCGTTTCACCTCCCACCTCCTACGCGACGCCGAAGGGAACGGTAGAAGCCTCTCAGGTGGATGTCGTGGCACGGATGACGGCGCTCCAGAAGCTCCACAAGGCCTACGCCGTAACCGGGGCGGTCTGCCTCGGAGCAGCAGCCAAGATCGATGGCACGATCGTCAACGAGATCTACCGCAGGGCCCGGCCTGACAACCCTCCCGCAGTGCGCATCGGCCATCCCACGGGAACCATACAGGTGGAGATGGAGATCGCGAAAAGAAACGGCGAGATAGAACTCACCAAGGCCGCCCTAGCCCGTACGGCCCGCCTGTTGATGGATGGATTCGTTTACGTCCCTGACCGGATCCTGCTCTCGGCCTAACTCAATTTCCCCTCTCCGGTTGCCCGCGGCGGAAAACGATCCCTTCTCCCGAACTCGTTCAGGCTCCTCGTTTTAAAAAACCGGCCCTAACCGATGAGGTCGCGGACCTTTCTTTCAATGATGGAATAATCGACAATCGGCTTGGGGATGTAGTCCGTACAGCCTGCATCCAGGGCCTTTTCCCTGTCTCCGTCCACTGCGAGCGCCGTGACCGCGATAACAGGAAGGCTTTTCCCCCAATCCGACTGCCTGAGGAGACGGGTGGCCTCCAAGCCGTCCATGACCGGCATTTTCAAGTCCATAAAGATCAGATCGGGTTTGAACTGCGCCGCCTTCTCAATCGCCTCCCTGCCATTGGAAGCGACCAGAATCTCATAGCTCCCCAGGTGCTTCAGGCGATAGACAAGAATCTCGCGATTATCCTCGTTGTCCTCGACCACCAGGATCTTCTTCAAGCCCATTTCTCACGCCATCCGCGCCAGACCGGAAGCAAACGCATTATTCGCCGGATTCCTCGATCGCGTAGCGCCGCACGATGCGGAGGGTCATGACGCCATCCTGGTCCCGGTGGGCGTCGATGAACCTTCGGAGCCCCGACAGTGTTTCTTGATCAAAATGATTCCGACACTCTTGCATCAGCTTTTCGACGATGGCTGAACTCAAGACTCCATAAGCGACCGAGCTAGCCGTGTCGTCGTAACCGCACAGCTCGATCTGGCGGGGATCCATGCCCCGCACGACCTCGTTAAACAGCCTGACGAACAATTCGATCTTTTCATCATCGGGCCGCTCCGACGGACGCCAGGGGTAATGGTGCTTCATCTCTTTGCGAATCTCGTTTTCTTGGATGCTCGCGGTCGTCCCCACCGCTTTCAGGCGCCCCCGGAGCAGCTCGAAATGCAACGGATCCTCGATTCGATTCCTGAAGCTGCGCACGACGAACGATTCTTTGCCGTTCGTCACCTCGACATACCCCACTCGCATGGGATCCAGGGCCTGACCCTCGGGGAAGTATCGTTCCCCGACTCCTTGAAGTCCTTCGAGCCGGTGGCCGGAATGCCGTCGCATGAACGCGCCCCGGTCATCCATGGGGAGCTCGGTTTCCTCTCCCAGATTCATCCGGTACCCAGGCGCCCTATCGAAGGGGGTGACATGATGGATCTCATTGCAGTTGCGGCACCAGATGTATCTATGTTCTGTCATCTGCGATCCGGCTATTGTGAGTTCGCGGCACTGTCCTTCCGACTGACCGTTCCGCAAGGAATACCCACCAGGACCTGCGTGCCGGCCCCAGGCTGACTTCTGATCTCCAAGGTCCCACCCAGAAAATCGGTCAGCCGGCGCGCCACGGTTAGACCCAGACCCAAACCAGAATACTCCCGCCAGGGAGAGTCGTCCACCCGACGAAAGGGCTGAAACAGATTCTCGATCTGCTCCAACGGAATCCCGACCCCGGCATCAATAATCTCAAGATCAATTGTTCCTCGGTGAACGGATCGATGAGCCTTAATGGAAATCTGGCCCTTGGGGGTAAACTTGATCGCATTGTGGAGAAGGTTTTGAAAAATGCGCGCCACTTTGGAGTGATCGCTTTGGACATAGATGCCTTGAGGCGGGCATTGGATGGAGATTTGGATGCCCTTTTCAACTAGGGCCTTTGCATAGCGCTTTACCGTCTCCCTGACCATCACGCCGATGTCGAACTCCTCTTCCAGCCGGGAAAGGCTCCCGGCATTCAGAGAGGTCATATAGAGGGCGTTATCGATCATCTCGAGGAGCTCCTCGGAGTTTTTATAGACCTTTTCCAGCACGCGCATCTGCTCGTCCGTGAGCTTTCCGATCATTTGATCCAAAAGCAGGGTTACGAACCCGACCACGACGCTCAGCGGGGTCCTGAGTTCGTGCGACACATTGGTCAAAAACTCCGATTTCAGCTTTCTCAGATTGATCCTGGCGCTTCTGCGTTCTAGAGCGCGTCGGATCAAATCCAGGACATGGTCGACATCGAAGGGTTTCGAGATGTAGTCGAAGGCACCCAGCCTCAATCCCTCGATCGCGGTATCCATGGAGCCATAGCCGGTGATAATGATAGCCTCAACATCCGGATCGTAATTTTTTACCTTCTCCAGAATCTTGATCCCGGGAAGCCCAGGCATTCTTAAATCCACAGTCACGAGATCAATGGGCATCTGATTAAGAATTTCAACCGCCTGGCCTCCCCTCTCAGCGGTGTAGACGTTGTAATGGGGTTTGAGAATTATCTTGAGCGATTCCCTCGGCCCCAACTCGTCATCAATGATCAGGATATTGGCTTTGTCGTCCATGGCACCCAACCGAAGAAGTCCGCCTCCCGTGCTGCAATCGACATGCCATGAAAAACGGGCGGCCAAATAGGTAATTTAGCGACAGAATCGGACGCCAAGTGGGTACGCCTGAGCGGCCTGAGCTGAACAGGGGAGATGAAGGACCCAATATATGGAGGACAATTAGCTAGGTAACGCTATGGCTGGTAGAAACGATCCAGGCAGACAAGAGAACAAAAGTGTTCACGATTTGGACAAATTTGACTGGTCGTCGCCTAAGTCATTTTCGGCAATATTAAGCTTCTCCATCCGGTAACGCAGTACCCTGCGGCTAGTTCCCAGAAGCGAGGCTGCCTTGGTGCGGTTAAAACCGCTCCTTTGCAGCGCCTTCAAGATGAGCTCGCGCTCGAATTCGTCCACCGCATCGCTTAGAGGACAGGAACCCTTCAGCACCTCTTCCCTCAATGCAGCCCATTGATCCTGGCTGCGCATGGCCGGCGGCAGGTCCGAAAGCGTCACGGTCTCATTGGGCGTTAGAATGGTGAGGCGTTCGATAAGGTTCTCCAACTCCCTGACATTGCCGGGCCAGGGATAGGTCATAAAGCAGTCCACCGCCTCTGGCGCAAAGGCCTTAGGGGAGATCGAGTTTTCCCGGGCCTTCACCCGGTTAAAATGGTCCAGAAGCAAGGGGATATCTTCCCGCCGCTCCCTCAGGGGCGGCAGACGGAGGGAAACCACATTGAGCCGGTAGTAAAGATCGCCACGGAATCCGCCATCCCTCGCTAGCTTTTCAAGGTCCCGGTTGCTCGCGGCGATAATCCGGACATCGACCCTGCTTTCTTCGGTTCCTCCCAGACGCGTGAAGGTCTCCGTTTCGATCGCCCTGAGAAGCTTGGACTGGGTCCCCACACCCATCTCGCCGATCTCGTCGAGGAAAAGAGTCCCCCCATGTGCCATCTCGAAATGACCGATCTTGCGCTGATAGGCGTTGGTGAACGCCCCTTTTTCATATCCGAAGAGCTCGCTCTCGATGAGGTTGTCTGGAAGGGCGGCGCAGTTAACCACGACAAATGGGCGAGAGCGACGATCGCTGTTAAAATGGAGGGCCCGGGCGATCAGCTCCTTTCCCGTTCCACTCTCCCCGGTAATGAGAACGGTGCTTTTCTTTCCCGCCACGATGCTTACGGCCTTGAAGATTTCCAACATCGACTTTGATTTTCCGACAATGTTCTCGATCCCGTATTTCCGCCCCACCTCTTCCCTAAGCTGTTCCAGCTCGCGAGAAAGCCGGGTCCTTTCAAAGGCCCGCTCCACCCGCAGTCTCAACTCGTCCACGTCAAAGGGTTTCGTGACATAATCGAAGGCCCCGGTTTCCTTCGCTGTGAATGCGGTGCGCGCCGTATTCAGGGCCGTGAGCATGATGACCTGGCCTTCAGGGTGAACGGCCTTAATTTGCTTTAGGGTCTCCAGGCCGTCGGTCCCAGGCATGAGAATGTCGAGCAGGATGACATCGGGCCCTTCCTGTCGGACTTTGCGGACCGCCTCCTCGTTCGAACCTGCCTGAAGCACGCGCATGTCCTTGCCAAAAATGAGGCGGATGGATTCTCTTACACCGGCTTCGTCATCGACGATTAAAAGACTCTGTGAATTCATCTTCCATTCATAGGCTTACGAATTCCCGATCAGCCAATCGGGAGTTCGGCTCGGATGAGCACCTTTCCTCCTTCGAGTCGGTTGACCGCAAGCCCGCCACCGATTCTCTGTAACAGGATTTTGGCCAAGAGAATCCGCAGGGGCAACCCCTCCTCTTCCACCGCGGATGAAGACAGATCGAGATAATGGGTGAGCGAACTCATTTGCCCCCCCTCTCGAACGTAAGCGATGGATACTTTCCCCTCACCCGCCACATCGATCTGGATTTCGCCCCTGGGATTGAGCTGCGCTAGGACTGACCTGAGGACATTCGTAAACGCATAGTGTAGTTGCGCTTTGTCCGCAAAAACCTCGCTCGATTCTTCTTTGCTTCCCCAGCGTATGGTCGCTTCCCGCCTGATGCACTCGGGAAGGATCTCCTCGAGAACCCGGCGCAGATGCTCATAGAGAACAACCTTTTCGCAGGCCGGCTCGGTGAACCGCGAAAAATCGAGCAGAGTTTCCACCAATTCATCCATGCGCGCGATATCATTGCCAACGGTCTCTTGAAACCGACCGCGGAAGGCCTCGTCATCGTACCTGTCATCCAGAAGCTGGGTGAAGGTTTTGATCGTGACCATGGGATTCTTAAGCTCATGGGCAAGCTCGTTGATGAGCACTCGGATATCCCGATAGTCTCCGTTCGCCAATCGGGAAAGGCCAGTCGGTTCCCCTGTAGCTGGCTCTGACAGATGCTTTGTTTCATCGGCCTCTTCCGTCTCGGAAGGAGCTTCGCCTTCAGAGAAGGGGACCACGGAAGGCTCGATTTCCCCTTCGTCTCCCAGAACCAAGTCCCCAGCTTCGATCAGGCCCTTCCTGCGGGCCGAAAGAGCCCGGGCGATCACCGTCTCCATCTCCTCCAGGTTCCCGAACCAGAGATAATGAGAAAGCCGTGCGGTGGCCGCGGCCGAAAGGCTTACCTTGCCGACTCCGAGCCGCGCACCATACTCTTCGGCCACTCGTGCCGCAAGCGACGGGAGATCCGATGGCCTATCACGGAGCGGGGAAAGCCTAAGCGTTAACCTCGCCAGACGGTAATAGAGCACGTCCAAAAACTCGCCCCGATAAACCTTCTCCAGCAAGTCCGCACGGGAACTGGACAGTACCCAAATCTGTTGTCCCGCTTCTTCCTCCTCTTCCAAGAATCTCAGAAGGGACGCTTGCGCCGCCTGCTCCAGGGTTTCGAGCCCGAAGAGAAAAAGCGTGACCCGCTGAAGCTTTTCTCTCCCGCCCGGAACCAACCCCCTGATCTTTCTCTCAAGCCATTCCTGAGAGATCTCGGTAAGATAGGCTGCAACCCACGGTCCAGCCTGGTTGTTGAGGCTGTGCAGGGCTCGGGCAATCTTTTCCTGCCCGCTTCCCGTCTCTCCCAGGATCAGGATCGGAAGTGAGGTGAGCGCAAACCTCTTGGCCAGGGCAGAAGTCGAGGCGGGAAGATAAGGAAAATCGAGATAACGGCTGACTTGACCCTTTCCCAGAAAAGGACGCGAAGAAATCTCCGACGGCAATCGGGCCTGGGACAACAGTCGCGCGACCTTTTCCTTCAGCTGGTACGGATTAAAGGGTTTGGCCAGCCAATCGTATTTCCCCGCTGTCCCTTCGCCCTCTGCCGGGAGCCTTGAGTCGACGAGGAAGAGAACCGGGCAAGGCGCTTGGAAAGCAATTCCCTGCAAAGCCGGTGACCTGCTTCCCAGTCCGGGAGGAGCCCCAAAGATCAGGAGGTCGATCTTTTCCTCTTCAGGAGTAAGGAGTTGACAGTCCGCACGGGGTGAGCGGTGAAAGACTGTGAAATCTCGCCCCAATACTAAGGCTATGGTCTCACGAACGGGCTGAGATTTGTCAACGACCAGGATCCTCTTCATGGAGGTGAGAGCCACCCCTTACCCCTTGATGGTTTTGGTAGCTGACGGGTAGGTTGATGAAGAACGTCGTTCCCTCGCCAACATTGCTTTCGACCACGATGTACCCTCCATGCTCTTGCACAATCTGGTGGGAGATAGAGAGTCCAAGGCCGCTTCCTTCTTTTTTCGTCGTATAGAAGGGATTAAAAATGTTTTCGAGATCTTTATCCGCGATCCCGATCCCAGAATCCCGTATCCCGATCTGGACGAATTGTTCGCCGCCGTTCTTCGCGAACAGGAGCGTCGAGACCTGGACGACCCCCCTGCCATCAATGGCCTGGATGGCATTCAGGATAACGTTCATGCATACCTGTTTTATCTGTTCTTTGTCAACAAAAATTTTCGGCAAACTGGCGGCCAACCGCCGGTAGATCTGAACTCCCTTTTCTTTCGCCTCAGTCTCTAAAATCCGCGCAATGCTTTCCACAATTTCATTGATGCTCTCCGCCGATACGTTAGGGGCGGACGGGCGCGCGAAGCTCAGGAGGTCGTTGACCAGGCCGCAGATGCGCTCCACTTCCTTCATGGCCAGCGCCTGAAAGTTGCTGCGGAAGTCCGGGTCCTGATAGCGCTCGGGCAAGAGCTGGGTGAAGGTTCGGATCGCTACCAAAGGATTGCGAATTTCGTGGGCGAGCCCGGCTGTCAGCTGTCCCAGGGAGGCCAACCGATCCCCCCGCCGGATAATGCTCTGCGACTGCTTGAGGTTTTCGTAAAGACGTGCATTCTCGATGGCTATGGCCGCCTGGTTGGCCAGAGTGGAGAGGAGTTCCAGATCCTCATCGGAATACATCTCGTTCCCCTCTTTGTATCCCAGATTCAGCAGTCCGATCACTCTCTCTTTGGCGACCAAAGGTAAGGTAACCTCGGCCCTCATCTCGCCCATCTGTCGGGCCAAATTCTCTGTCGCCGCTTCGTTCCCGGCCATCTCCAGTTCCTCTCTCACGAGGGCTCCAGGCATGCTCGTAAGCTTCCGCACCAGCGGGTCCTCTCGACGCAGTACCGGCAGCTCAGACGAGTTCAACACAAGACCAAAACTGCTCTTCATCCCGAAGTTGCCTTTGAGGTCGTCGAGGAGATAGAGAGACGCCCGATCAATTCTCAGGGCCTTCACCACGGTTTGGACCAGGTTATTGGAAACGGCGTCTAGCTCCACAATGGAAACCATGTCACGGATCGAGCGCAGCAGCGTGTCCCGGTAATCGTAGCGCCTCTTAAACAAAACCCGCTCGAACGCCTCTTCGGTCAGGAATCGCAGTTTGGGAAACAGGAAGCCGACGACGATAAACAGCACCAAGATGATGAGAGAGAAGGGGTAATGAATCTCTCCGAAGGCGACCATCTCACCCCAGACTACCAGCAGGTAGCAGGGAAGCAAAAGCACTAACAAGAGAAAGACATAGATCAAACTCTTTCTGATGATGAGGTCGATCTCCAGCAGCCGGAACTGAATAATAGCGTAGGCGATAAGACCAGCATGAATGTTGGTGAAGATGAAGCCGAGCGGGTAAAACTCAAGCCCATAGTTGGCAAGGAAATCCGTCGCCGCCAGAGAGTAGGTCACCGTGGAAACAAAGACATAGCTGACTTGGTTCACTTTTACTGGCTGCCCGCTTAACTCGCGCCGGTAGTGGAGCAACAGACCTAATCCCGTGAAAAGCATCACGCTTAAGGTGACGAGATAGACAACATGCAGCGGACCTACTTTGGGGTAGAAGCCCCAAAAATAGATGTACACGCCTTCAATGAACGCATCCGTCGTCCACACGCTGAGCAGAAAACCGGCGCCAAAAATATAAAACCATCTGGATAATCGACGCTTACTTTCGCTGTGGGTAAATTCCACCACGAAATGAAAGAAAAGAATCGGGATGAATATGATCCCTGAATACCCCAGCCGTACCAGCGTATCCGCCGCTTCATGGCTATGGATATTGAAGAGTACAGTCCAGATCCCCTGCCAATAGGCCGTCAAAAAGCACCACAGGGCGAAAGTGCGATGCAAAGCAGATTTCTTGTTCTTCGATAAAACGAATCCGCCCAGGAAAAGCGAAAGAAGAGAGGTAAGCAGGGTGGGGATAGAGTAAGGATTCATCATGAACGGACTAGAGGTCAACGGCCGTCACATTTTCGAATGACGCAGGCAGCGTTGTAACCCCCAAAACCAAACGACACCGAAACCATCGCATCGACGCTGCGCCGAATCCCCACGTTAGGAAGGTAATTGAGATCACACAGAGGATCGGACTCCCGAAAATTGATCGTGGGATGTAAATATCCATGCTCCATCATCAGGCAGCACGCGATGAGCTCCAATGCCCCACTTGCTCCTAAGGTATGGCCTGTCAGCGGTTTTGTGGCGCTGATTGGAATTTGATAGGCGACTTCTCCAAAAGCCTTCTTAAAAATACACGTCTCACCGCGATCGCTCTCGCGAAGGGCGATCCCATGAGCATTGACGTAACCCACCTCATCGGCTCCTAATCGAGCTTCCTCTAAAGCAGAACGGATCGCTGCCGCAGGTCTCTCATAGGCAGGGTCGAAGAACATGAGGTGGTAAGCATCCGAAGAACAGCCAAAGCCAAGGACCTCCGCATAAATTTTGGCACCCCGCCGCAAGGCATGGCCCAGCTCTTCCAGGACTAGAATTCCGGCTCCCTCTCCCAAAACAAAACCGGACGCTTCCTTACTAAAAGGGCTAAAAGATGCACCTGCGGAGCCATTGTTTGCCGAAAGCAGGTGAAGCGAAGATAAGGTGGATAGAACCAAAGGGGTAATCGGCGCTTCGGAGCCCCCAACGAGCACGATATCGGTGATTCCATCGCGAACGGACTGGAGACCCGTTCCAACGGCCCAGGTGCTGGAAGCGCATGCCGTCGTGATGGTCTGAGATGGCCCTTTAATCTTGAAGTTGAGCAAGATTTGGGTCGTAGCGCTGCTCGGGATTACCGAAGTGGCAAAGAATGGATTGATTCTCGCAGCCCCCTTCTCGTAAAAGAGGGCAATTTGTTGTTCAGCATAGCAAAGAGTGCCAACCGAAGTCCCCAGCACAACACCGATCTTTTCCGGGCGTTCTTGGGCAATCTGTAGGTTTCCATCTTCGACGGCCAGCTGTGCGGCCGCCAGCGCAAACTGGGCAAAACGATCGATTCGTCTTGCCAATTGGGCGGGCATGTAATCTACCGGATCGAAGTTTCGCACTTGGCCCGCCACCTGGCAGGGGGAGCTCGAGACGTCAAAGGCATCGATCCTCTGCACACCGGACCTTCCGCCTAGCAGGGAATTCCAGTAAGCCTCCTTGCCGACACCGATGGCAGAGACAACCCCCAGCCCTGTGATGACAACTCTGCGTCTTCTATGACTGTCCACGGACACTCCGCACCACCCCGGAAATCCCCGTTGCGGATCGTGGCGCAACAAAAAACCTCTCGAGGATTCTCTCGATCGCGTAAAGAATTAAGAATAAGAATACTGGTTGTTTCACTCTGCTTCAGCCATACTTATTTTAGTGCGAGGGTTTCTTTTGAATGTTCAAGTTTCTCATCAGCCACGCTTCGATCATCTTCCGTTTGAAGCGCCATTGATTGCCTACACGAAAGGCTGGAAGCTTCTTTTGGGAAACCAGACGGTAGACGGTAAACTTGTCAACTTTCAGATAGCGGGCGACTTGTTCTGTGGTTAATAAAATTTCTTGCACTCCGCCCTCCTTTATGGCAAGCTTTAGCAACTTTTGGCAGACGTATACAGTAGTTAGCTCTAATAGTCAAGGGGATAAAGGAGTCGTTAATGACGAGAAAATTCCATGCAGAAATAACGACTTTAACCCTCCTTTTGGTCGCCATCATGGGGATGGGAGATGCCTTAGCTGGTGGATTTGCGATCCCACACCAGACGGCCAGGGGTCTCGGTTTATCCAATGCAATGACTGCTGGGGTAAATGACCCATCCGCCGTTTATTATAACCCTGCGGCTCTAAGCGAGGTCGATGGAAATAGGCTCTTAATCAACGGCAGCTACATTAACGTGGTCAGCAGCGTGGAAAATGGTGGGAGAAAGGCGGTGAATAAACACGATGACAACTTCATCGCAACCCTTTTTGCCAACTACCACATTCCTGGAACCGACCTTACGGTTGGTATTGGCAGCTATGTTCCCTTCGGCCTAGCTACGAGTTACGACCGCGAGTTTACAAGGTTTGCTGCGGAGCGCACCGAATTGAGAACCCTATACGTGACGCCAGCCATTTCATGGCACTCCTCCAAGTATTTCTCCGTTGGGGCCGGGTTCAGCTTTGTGCACTCTTCCGGACTCTTCTCCCGAGGCCTCTGTTTTGATGCTTTGCTTCTAGATAGTGGCTGTGCGACCCTTGGAGGGCTCTTTGAAGGTAGGATGAGGCTGACTGACACTGCCAACGCCTATACTTATAACTTGGGGTTCCTTTTTAAGCCGACCGAAAATGTCAAACTGGGCGCTAGTTATAGGGCTCGCGCTGATCTTCGCTTTGACACAGCCGACGTTAAATTAGGCGGGGCCTTTTCTTCTTCCTTTACGAGAGCGAAGGTTCGCCCTGTCCCTTTACCTCCCGTCACCAACGTGGGGCTTTTTTGGCAAATCAACCCTTCCTGGGGAGCAGAATTTGTTTACGAATACACGCGCTGGAGCGAATTTAAGCGCTTTAATGCCTCCTTCTCGCCTGCCCCGACCTTCGTTCCCCTTGGAGTCCCTGTGGCTGGTTTCAGCCTGCCTGAAGACTGGAAAAATACCAGCACGCTGAGGTTGGGCAGTTTCTACAAACTTAACAAAAATCTTGAGCTTCGAGGAGGAATAACTGTTGAGGAAACGCCCATACCCAGTCGGACTCTCAACCCCGCCATTCCCGGCGCCGACCTGCTCACGTTGAACGCAGGGATAGGCTACGAGTTAGATAGGCTTACCATTGATCTTAGTTACATGGCGGTCTTCTACAAAACAAGAAGAGTAACCAACGGGGAATTAGAGGGACTCCCTGCTACAGGTATTCCCTTCCTGGGAGCCGGATTCCCATCCGCAAAGGACAAATACAAGACCTTCAATAATTTCGTATCCCTTAGCCTGAGTTATCGCTTTTAAATTCTTGCAGCTTTGCCCTGCTTGATTCAGAATCTCATGATCCCGTGTCGCAGATTTCGTGATGATCCGCACCTGATTCGCTCCCAGACGCACAGGTTTTCTTCACATTGGAGGGGTGCGCAGCGCACTCTGTAACTACCTTTTTGCCCGCTATCTACCCTTTCTTCTGCGCTTTCTCGATCTTGGCCCATGAATCCCGCAAGGGTACGATCCGATTGAACACGAGAGCACCTTCGGACGAATCGACCGAATCAACGCAGAAATAGCCCAGCCTCTCGAACTGGTAACGATTTCCTGGCCCCGCGCCAGCCAGTCCGGGCTCAACACGGCACGAGGCCAGCGTCAGTAGCGAATTCGGATTCAAAGTACTCTTCCAATCGGATCCCTCCTCGACGTCTTCCGGGTCTGGCCTTACGAAGAGGTGATCGTACAAGCGAACTTGGGCCTCACGGGAGTGGGCGGCCGAAACCCAGTGAATCGTGCCCTTGACCTTGCGTCCGCTCATAGCTGAACCGCTTTTGGTATCAGGATCAAACACACAACGCAGCTCGGCCACTTCGCCGGTCTCGGCATCCTTAACGACATCCACGCACTTGATAATATACGCGTATCGCAGCCGCACCTCACGACCGGGGGCCAAACGATAATACTGTTTCGGCGGGTCCTCACGAAAATCCTCTCGTTCGATATATAGCACGCGTGAAAAGGGAACCTTCCGCATCCCCTTACTGGGATCTTCTGGATTGTTCACGGCCTCCAGCTCTTCCACTTGGTTTTCCGGATAGTTGTCAATGACCACCCGAAGCGGACGTAACACAGCCATGAAGCGCGGCGCGCGCTTGTTTAGGTCTTCACGCAGGCAGTGCTCAAGCATCGCTATGTCAACGGTACTATTCTTCTTGGCCACCCCGATGCGCTCACAGAAGTCTCGGATCGACTCCGGTGTGTAGCCGCGCCGCCGCAAACCCGCTATAGTCGGCATCCGCGGATCGTCCCATCCAGTGACATACCCCTCTTCTACCAATTCCAGCAGCTTTCGCTTGCTCAGCACGGTGTAGTTAAGATTGAGGCGGGCGAACTCGATCTGCTGGGGATGATGGATCTTCAACTGGTCCAAGAACCAGTCATACAACGGCCGATGATCTTCAAATTCCAGCGTGCAGATCGAATGGGTAATCCCCTCGATGGAATCCGACTGGCCGTGGGCAAAGTCGTACGTTGGATAGATACACCACTTGTCGCCTGTCCGGTGATGGGTGACGCGCAGAATTCGGTACATGACCGGGTCCCGCATATTCAAGTTGGCAGAGGCCATGTCAATCTTGGCCCGGAGCGTGCGGGAGCCGTCCGGAAACTCGCCCGCCCGCATGCGCGCGAACAGATCGAGGTTCTCTTCGACAGAGCGAGCGCGGTACGGGCTGTCCTTGCCCGACTCTGTTAAGGTGCCCCGGTACTCCCGGACCTGCTCCGCGCTCAAGTCGCAAACGTACGCCTTGCCCGACTGGATCAACTGCCATGCGTACTGGTTGAGCTGCTCGAAGTAGTCGGACGCGTAGTATTCCTGATCCGCCCAATCGAACCCCAGCCAGCGCACGTCCGCTTTGATGGAGTCGACGTATTCGATGTCCTCCTTGCTTGGATTGGTATCGTCGAAGCGCAAATTGCAAAGGCCACCGTATTCAGCAGCGAGACCGAAATTGAGGCAGATGGATTTGGCATGCCCAATATGCAGATAGCCGTTCGGCTCCGGTGGAAATCGAGTGTGAACTCGCCCGTTGTTTTTGTTCGCCTTTAGGTCCTGCGCGATGATATTGCGGATGAAATGGGAGGGGAAATTCACGGTTTCGTTCATAGAGTCCGACCTCTTGCTTTCCTTCTCGGTTGAATTTTCAGAGTTTTTTCTTCTTTATCTATCTTAACATAACTCGCGTTTTTTCTGACACCCGTACCGTTGACTTCTCTTCCCACTCCTTGTTAGCGTGGAAGTGTGACGGTCCGAACACGCTTTGCGCCGAGTCCGACCGGATACCTGCACATCGGGGGCGCGCGCACGGCGCTATTCAACTACCTTTTTGCCCGCCACCATGGGGGCAAATTTATCCTCCGTATCGAAGATACCGACCGGGAAAGATCGACACCCGAAGCGATCGAGGCGATTCTGCAGGCCCTGAAATGGCTGCAACTCGACTGGGACGAAGGCCCGTTCTATCAAACTGAACGATATCCACTTTACAAAGAAAAAATCCAACAGCTACTCACTGACGGGAAAGCCTACCGCTGTGTCTGCACCCCTGAAGAGCTGGAAGCCAAGCGACAACTGGCCCAGAAAGAGAAGCGAAAGCCTGCCTACGACGGCACTTGTCGCCTAAGGCCTCCGGTTATACGTTCTGGCCAACCCTACACCGTCCGTTTCCGTTCTCCCCAGACCGGAACCACGGTCGTGGACGATGCCGTCAAAGGCGGCGTTGTTTTTGACAATCGAGAGCTGGACGATCTCATCATCGCCAGGTCCGATGGTAGCCCGACTTACAACTTTTGCGTCGTCGTGGATGACATCGACATGGAGATCACGCACATCATTCGCGGCGACGATCACCTGGCCAATACTCCGCGCCAGATTCTCTTGTACCAGGCCTTAGGCCACACACCGCCCGAGTTTGCTCACGTCCCCCTTATCCTGGGGCTCGACAAGAGCCGCCTGAGCAAACGGCACGGCGCCACTTCGGTTATGGCGTACCGGGACATGGGTTACTTCCCAGAGGCGCTCGTGAACTATCTGGTCCGGCTCGGCTGGTCGCACGGCGACCAGGAGATATTTTCCCGGGAGGAGCTAATCGAGAAGTTTGCTCTAGAAGAAGTGGGAAAGTCGGCAGGCGTTTTCAATCCGGAAAAGCTTCTTTGGCTCAATTTTCACTATATGAAAAACCGACCTCTGGATCAGCTAGCAGAAGATGTGATTCCCTTCATCGAAGCCAAAGGTTATCCACTTCCCCAGGAAAGGGCCTGGCTGCAGAAAATGGTCTCCTCTCTACGGGAGAGGGCAAAAACCCTCGTGGAGGTGGTTGATCTTGCCCATTTTTACCTGAGCGATGATCTTCGGTTCGATGAGAAAGCGGTCAAGAAATTCCTCACACCGGAAGTGAGGGAATTGTTAAAGAAACTTTGTCAACTACTAGAAAAGGCTCGAGACTTTTCTGAAAAGTCTATCGAGGAAGCCTTCACCAGTATACTGGCAGAGGAGAACCTGCAACTTGGGGAAATTGCCCAGCCGGCCCGTGTGGCCCTGACCGGGTCCACAGTGAGCCCGGGGATCTATGAGGTCATCTCCATCCTAGGGAAGGAGCGTACACTGAATCGCTTGCGAGCCGCTTTGGGCAAAATTGAGTCGGCTGGTTGAAAAAACCCATAATCAACAGCAACGAGCATGAGCCATGCTTAACACCTTGACTCTCCATTCTATTTCTTTTAATTACTAATTGTTGTTTTTGAGGAGTCGGCTAATTGGTAAGCCACCTGACTCTGGATCAGGCGATTGTAGGTTCGAGTCCTACCTCCTCA
>Ga0156242_1251_pt1 | contig 19171 bp, 19 predicted proteins | sample RifCSPlowO2_12_FD_107889 | JGI IMG/M metagenome (GOLD analysis project Ga0156242, IMG submission 107889) | Deltaproteobacteria bacterium RIFCSPLOWO2_12_FULL_57_22 | reverse complement strand
ATCTCGTGACCGATATTCGCTCTCTTTTCAATTGGGCGCTGAAAGAGGGGCTCGTGAGAGAAAACCCGGTAAATAAAGCCGACCTCGATCCGATCCGAAACCGCAAGCCCCACAAGCCGCCGCTGAATCTGGATGCCGTGGAAGTTGCGGCATCCGTCGTTGAGGGTAGGGAAAGGGTCTTCTTCGATTTCCTGCGCTTCACCGGCTTGCGCAAGGATGAGGCGAATAGGGTGAAGTGGGAGGATGTCGATCTTGATCGGGGCTGGCTGCACGTGTGCGGCAGCAAGACCGAGGAGTCCGATAACTACATGCCGATCGCTCCAGCGCTTCTCGGACAACTCGACTGGCTCGCCAGAAATGACCGAGCCTCCGACTATATTTTCCCCGGAAACAGCAGTCAGACGAAGGGCAAGAAGATTTACTCGCGCCGCCGCCTGTTCGAGAAGATCACGCGGTTAACTGCGGTCTGCGGGGACTGCGGCCTTACGGGCACTATGACCATGCACAAGTCCTGTTCTAGCTGTGGTGTGAATCTCCACCGCGACACATGCGGGCAGTGCAAAGCCAAGGCAGTAAAGAAGCAACGGTGCGGGAGCTGCGGCTCCGAGAATCTGCGTGGCGGGGTCAGGCTCAGGCCGAAGGACATGCGGGACTACTTTGCGAGCGAGGTTGCGAGTCGGGTGACAGACCCCAACGTCATTATGCGGCTTCTCAGACACACGAGCTTGACCACCACTACGAAGTACCTCCGCACGGTGAAAGATCGCATGCAGGAAGCGGTGAGATTCCTGGGGGCAAGTCTTGGGGGCGAATCTGGGGGCAAATTTCTACCTAAAACGACTCAAAACGACATTTCACCCAAAGTCGAGAGAGACGGGATAACAGCGCGATATGCTTGGGGAAAGCTTGGTGGCGGTGGACGGACTCGAACCGTCGACTCCGCGGATATGAGCCGCGTGCTCTGACCAACTGAGCTACACCGCCACAGGATGACCCGGTAATGGCAGGGGACTGAACAGTTATCTTACGGCACCGGGGAATGAGGCATCTGGTCCCACTTATCCTTGACTTTTTTCTTCGTTATTCGCTTTTGCCCCCTGCCGATCTGGAACAGAACCTTCTCGTCCACCTCCAAACAGCTGAGCTTGTTGCCGAAAACCAGGCCGGTATCCAATCCCACCTTGTAGGGAAGGTGGAACAAAACTTCCCGCTGGGGAGTATGGCCAAAAAGAACAGTGTAGGAAAGAGGGTGCGGGTTGTAGATAAACTCGTCACGAATCCAGAGAATTTCTTCTTCGATCTGCTGTTCGAGCGGCTTTGACGGATGAATCCCCGCATGGACGCAGAGAAAGGGTTCCATAAGGTAATAGGTCCGCAGACTTTCGAGGAACTCAAGGTGAGGGCGGGGGATCCGCGCCAGGATCTCTTGGGGCGAGCCGGCGCCCTGGGGAACACCGTAGCTCGCCAGAGTCGCTCCGCCGCCATTAAACAGAAACATCTCACCGTAGTTGCCCGCACGGCCCAGAAACGAAAGAAACATGTCCTCGTGATTCCCTTTGAGAAAGATCAGTTCCTGAGGTGCCCGTTGCCGCCATTCGATGACAAGGGAGATGACGCTCTTGGAGTCGGGGCCGCGGTCCACATAGTCCCCCAAAAAAATCAGCCGATCCGTGGGCTCCAGAGGAAGCGCCTCAAGAAGACAGGAGAGTTCCTCTGCGCAACCATGAATATCTCCGATGACGTAGACCGCCATGTTCGCCTTATCCTAAGCTACTCGACCCTGCAGTGCAAGCCGCTTTCGGGAAACACGATGACTGATTCCCATTCGCCCCCGTTGTTAGGTGCGCTTCCCAGGTCAGCGACCCCTCCGCCGAGCCGATAAAAATTGACGTTTGCGCGGAAATCTGGTATCTAGGGACAATCATGAAAGCGCGTGATATCTATTCCAGTTACCTTGTGGTGACGGGGCTGATGTTTCTTGTCCTCGGGGTCGGTAATTGGGCGTTTGGGGCGGTGCAAATCACGAAGTTTCAGGGTTTGGTCCACCGCACCGCGCAGACGGGCCTCGAGGACAGCTATCGGAGTTTCCAGGAACTGGACCACCAAAAAAATGAAGAGGTGCTTCGGCGCATCAACGAGGACCGGGAAAAATATAACGCCGCGCGAGTCAAGCTGGATTTCTATTACGTCGTTCTCAGCGGAGGCAGGCTGTTTTTTATGCTCGGCGCCCTTTTAACCTTCTTGGCCCTGATACGGCTTATCCGCCAGGATTCGTCGATCAAGATAAGAAAGCTCGCCGACGAGCCTTTGAGAAATCAACCCTGAGCCCAGAGAGCGCTTAGCTTCACTTGGATGGCTTAGACTTCTGGTATTTTCGGTAGTCGTAGCCGGTCGCCATGGCTAAGAGAATGTCTTCCATCCCGCCGGTCTTTTCCCGCCGAAGAATCAATAATCGCTCAAAGAATTCCTTGAAGTCTTTGTAGTTTCTCTGGTTTTCGTCCATCGGCCGCAAAAAGAAATCCTTGATCCGGGTTACCGTGAACCGGAGGGCTGAAAACCTAAGTTCGTTGGGAAAAGAATCCCATTCCGGCAGCGAGAGGGGACGTAGAGACTCGTAGCCGGTGATCAGGGGCTCGAAGCGGTCGATGCGATAGCGACCGTCCAAATAGCACAGCGCATTAACCGCCGTGGCCAGGTCGTAGATTAGCTTCCCCCGGCAGGCAGCCTCAAAGTCGATGATGCCGACCAGCCTAGAGCCCTTGAACTTCGCGTTATCAGGAAAGAGGTCGCCGTGGATAATACCTTTGGGCAAGTTATTGTCCAAGTAGTTTTCCAGATAGGAAGCCTCGTCGTCTAAAACTCTGATGATATGCTTTAGGTGCGAAGGAAGCTGCTTTCTCACCTCGCGGTAGATCGTTACAATCTTGGAAAACCCAAAGCGGTTGTCGATGCCTTTCTTATAACCCCTTCCAATTAGGTGGAGATTGGCGAGGGCGTGCCCGAGAACCTCGAGATGACTCGGAGTTAGCTTCTCCAAGGGTAGTTCGACACCGTCAACATGCCGGCTCACGGAAAGACACTTGCCGTGGAAATCGTGATAGTATTTGCCGGTTTTGCTCTTGATAGGTTGAAGACATGGGAAACCCAGGCGTTTGATGAACAGCAACAACTCGAGCTCTTGTTTGACCTCGAGCTCGCTTTTTATCTCGTCGATTTTTATGAAGAAGCGCCCCTTTTTGGTCTCCACGAGATAATGCGTGTTGACCGAGCCATGGCGAATCCCTGAGTAGGAAATCAAATCGCCTAACCCAAACTCTTCGACGATCTTTCCAACTTCCTTCTTGGTAACGGGAGTGTAAACAGCCATTTTTTGCCGTTTCAGCGCTTTATGGTGCGGATTCTCAGTTTAGATGTGATTATCCGAACGCGCTCCAAAAGTTACAAGAAAAAGCGGGCTCTGTCAATGTAAAACTGTTTTCTGTTAATAGCACCCCCAGAAACCATGGTTTCTATTTGAATTTCAATCGGTTACAGAGTGCTCAAAAAATAGGCAAAGCTCTTTGTGAAGGTCCTCGACGAGCTTTAGCAGCCTTACGCCCCGAATTTCACCCCAGGCGGTCATTCCGAAAACCGGCTTGCCTAACTTAAGCGCAACGGATACTTCAGAGAGCGTTCCATGAGAACCGGGAAGGGCAACGAGCAGGTCGCCAGAAGCTGCCACCAATACATTGCGCGCGTGACCGAGACCGCTCACTATAACTACATCTATATAAGGGTTTGCTGTTTCTTTTTGGTAGCTCGGCACAATTCCTACCGTAAGTCCTCCCCGCTCTTTGGCACCACGTGCGGCCGCCTCCATAATCCCACCTAAGCCTCCGCAAATAAGGACTGCCCCCGCGCTGGCGATGCTCCTTCCAACCTCCGTCGCAAGGGCAATAGCAGGGAAATCTGGGGCGGAGCTACCGACGACCGAAACTTGCCGGTTCCCTTTAGTTTTCATGATGTTTTCTGCCTCCCCGGGCATTTTTTGACAATAATAGCCCAGGCTTTTATCTAATGTCGCCCGCCAAGGCAAGCAAGGAGGGGGTCAGTTATGCCGACCGGAAAGGTCAAGTGGGTCAGTAACTCGAAAGGATACGGCTTTATCGGAGACTATTTCAAAAACTTCTCGATTTTTATCTGGAGGATTTTATAATCTATGATAGGTTTTGCGATGTAATCGTTACACCCTGCGCTAAGCGCCTTCTCCTCGTCCCTTTCCATTGCCTGAGCGGTGAGCGCTATGACCGGCAGGTCCTTTCCCCAGTCGGTTTGACGTAGAGCCCTGGTGGTTTCCCAGCCGTCCAAAACTGGCATTTTGAGGTCCATGATGATCAAATCGGGTGGCGATCGGCCGGCGATCTCTAGCGCCTCTTTTCCATGAGCGGCGAGCAGGACTTCGTAGTTTCCCATCCTCCTGATTCTATACAGAAGGATTTCACGTGTGTCCTCGTTGTCCTCAACGACAAGAATCTTCTTTGTTGCCATAAGTTTTACCGGCGGCGACCTCTTATAAACCCGGTTCCGGAGCCCAAGTGTTCCATTCAATTGCTAAGCGTAAAATGAGGTCGTAGGGTTTGTCAAGGGAGCAAGCCAGTTTACCCATTAGGCGTCGCGTCGGCTCCGGCTTGATTTTTCGCTCGGGTGGTTTATGCTTCGCATATGCCATCAAATACTGCCAACACGGACCCCCGTTTCGGGGAAGACAGGATGCTAACAGAGACGGTTGTCCTGACGCGTTTGGATAAGGCGATCGGATGGGCTCGTAAGTATTCAATATTCCCGTACCCTTTTGCTACCGCCTGTTGCGCCATGGAATATATGTCGCTTTCCATGTCTCCTTATGACATTGACCGGTTTGGGGCACTTTTGCCCCGCTTCAGCCCGCGGCAGGCTGACCTTCTTATGGTGATCGGAACCGTGAATCATAAGTTGGCTCCAGTGCTCAAGAGGGTTTACGAGCAAATGGCGGAGCCCAAATGGGTCATGGCCTTTGGGGCCTGCGCGGCTAGTGGCGGTTTTTATGATAACTATGCAACCGTTCAGGGCATTGACCGGATCATTCCGGTAGATGTTTACGTGCCAGGGTGTCCTCCTCGGCCAGAGGCGGTGTTAGATGGGTTGATGGAGCTCCAGGGCCGCATAGCCCGCCAAAAACATCCGCTGGGACTCAAACGATCCCAACCGTCATGAGTCAGACGGAAGAGGATAGCAAGGCCGAGCGGTCAAAAGACCTCTTCTATCACGGGTCCATCAGCAAGCTTTTCCCCAGTAACAACATGGGCCTGGTTCGAACGGAAAGCGGCAGGGAAGTGCCGTTTTCCTTCCAGTTCGTGGAACTTTTGGGCGAAGTAAAGAGTCCCAGCGAGCTTCAAGAAGGGCAAGAGGTAGGCTACGACCTGGGCTGGACCTCAAAAGGGCTCAGGGTGACAAAGATTAAAACCTACCCGTAGTCCTCGCTCTGCGAGGAATCTCAAATCGCAGATCTCAGATCTCAGATTTGTAATTTGAGATTTGAAATCTGCCATTGCTAGAAGGGTAGGGAGGTTAACGCGAGGATCTGCTTACCCAAAATTTCCCCGACAAAAACCCCCAGCAAAGCAATATAAAAGAGTCCCGTGGCCGCCATGGTATGCGGGATCTTCAGCGTCCGCCATATCATAAAAGATAAACCGAGCGGCGCTACCTGGCCGATGATCACGCGGGCGGAAAGCAGGAAAAAGTGATCTCCCCACAGTCGCTCGAGGCCTGAGAGGGTTTCCGCATTGCCAACCAGGACCAGCGATAAAGGCAGCGCTAAGAAATAAGCGGTCTGCGCAATCAGACAGAAAACAAAGAACTTAAAGATTCGGACAAAGGGTTCGATGCTTTGCCCGGTGTCAATCAGGTACCAATGCCCGATCAACATTCCGACGGTTACCCCACCCAAGAGGAGAGCGGAGAGGAGGAAGCTTACGGGGTAGAGCAGGGTCTCAAACGACCACCATGGGGTTTGCCGAAACGCATGGGAGCTGAGGGCCAGCCCCGCCAGGCCAAAAAGGAGAGAAAAAGAAAAGGCCCTGGCGCGCAGGTAAACGCGCTCCTTCCAAAGAGAAAACAGATAGAGGGCGAAAAGAAGCAGGAAGAGGAAATGGAAAACGATGTCGACGCTCGCGCCTGCTTTTATCACTTCGGATCTGGATGTGAGGTAGAGATTTGCCTTTCCCAGGAAACTCAAAAAGGCCGCAACGAAGAGAACCCCTGCCGTCGATTTATAGAAACCCCTTTCCAGTTCGTGAAAAGGGGTAGCCGCAAGGGCCAAAAGACCTCCGAGCGCAAGCTGATATAAAAAAAGCAGAAAGCTCAAGGGGAACGGGTGCATCGGGTCAAGCCTGCGTCTGCCTTGAGGCCGGTTTCTCCGCCCGGTGAAGACAGACGGCGCCTCGAAGAAAGCGCTGAAATGTGACATTCGCGAAGCCCGATTGCCGGATCAGTTGGGCGACGCTTTCGGGTGGCTCAAAGGCCTTGACGGAATCAGAAAGATACTTGTAGGCGCCGCGCTCGCCCGCGATACCTGCGCCGATCCACGGCACCAGACGGTAAAAGTAGAAGGCGTAAAGCAGCGAGAAACTCGAAGCCGCGGGCGGGAACATGTCCAAGGTGACGAGTCTGCCGCCCGGCCCTAAGAGTCTATAGGCTTCGAGGAAGAAGCGGGGTAGATCGGGGACATTCCTGAGCACAAAGGCCGTCATGACGACATCGAAGAGCCCATCTTTCAGCGGAGGCGCGAGCGCGCTTCCCAAAACGAAGACGGGATGGCTCTCGCACTTTGCCTTGCGACTTTTCGTTCGAGCAAGCCGCAACATTTCCAGAGAAATGTCCAAGCCGATGATCTTTCCTTCTCTGTTTATCCTTCTCGCGGCCGCGAGGGCAAGGTCTCCCGTGCCGGTGCCGAGATCCAGGACTAGCCTGTCCTCCGGTTTGAGGGCTGCCCTGATGGCTCTGGTGCGCCAGCGGGTGTCCAGATGGAAACTTATGATGCGATTGAGCAGATCGTAGCGGCGCGCGATACGATCGAATAAATCTTGGATAAATTTCTCGCCCGGCTGCCGGGCCGGAAGCTGGTCATTCACTGCGGGCTAAAAGCGTTAGAAAAGCGTAAAAACCGGGGCTAGAAGTTTCTTTCCACAATAAGCTGAACCAGCGTTTTGAGTCCATCTCGGTAAAGCGACGGCGGGAGCTTCTTAATGGGTTTGGAGGCTAGTTCTGCATAGCTTCGGGAATAGTTTTTTGTCTTATCAATCGCGCTGCCCTGCCCGATGGCTTTAAGGGTCGCTTGAATCATCTCATTCGTAAGATGATCGCTTTGGAAAGCCTCTGCCACTTGCCTCTGTCCTCCACGGATGGCGAGGATGATCGGCAAAGAGGGGTTGCCGTCCCTTAGGTCCATCCCGATGGGTTTCCCCAATAGTTCTTTGTGCCCAACCACGTCCAGGACGTCGTCGATCATTTGAAACGCGATCCCTAGATTCAACCCATACTCTGCAATTTCCTCCACAAAGGCCGGACTGGCGCCGGCCAGATAAGCTCCAATCTTGGCCCCGGTTTGGAACAGGGAAGCCGTCTTGCGCTTGACGATTTCCAGGTAGTCCTCGAGGGTCACGTTCATGTTGCGGTTGAAGAACCCCTGGAGGATTTCTCCTTCGGTCAGATGGGTGCAGGCATCGGCGGTCCACTGGACAACCGTCGCGTCGAACTTTCCAGCGAACTCGAAGGCTTTAATAAAAAGGAAATCTCCCGAGATCAGGGTGGGTTTGAGTCCGAACTTCTTGTAGGCCGACTCCTTGCCCCGGCGGATTTCCGCCCCGTCCAGAATATCATCGTGGAGCAACGTAGCCGTATGGATAAGCTCGATCGCGGTTGCGATATCCACAATATCGGCGGTTTTCTGTCCCCCGAAGACCTTGAACGCAAGTAAGGTCACCATTGGCCGAATCCGTTTTCCCCCGCCCAAGATGAGGTGGGCAGAGATCTCCGTAAGGATGTGTTCAGTGGAACGGATGGAACGCAGGAGGTTTTGTTCGACTAATTCGAGCTCCTTGGCAACGCAACGGAATGGGTCAATGGCCCCTCTGAAGGGAACCCCCTTTCTGACGAAGCCGGTCAGAAAAGAGGGGTAGGCTGGTTTTTTTTTGCTCTGTTGAAACAGAAGCGGCTCCATCGCCTCGCTGAGGCTACCGGGGAAAATGGCATAGATCAGAGGCTAGGTCAAGCTGTTTTGCCCCCCCGAAGTAGGGTTTGGGTTGAAGGGGATATCGGCTCTGTGACAGGTTTTTCGCTTGACAACGCAGAGTATCCGTTAATATAAGAGCGCATTCGCAGGCGAAGCGGTTTCGCTCGAAGAGCGGCCGGAAGAAGGAGGGACAAACTATGGAAGTGTATTTATTCTTCTTACGCTGGATTCATTTTCTAGCTGGCATGACATGGGTCGGGATTCTGTATTATTTCAATTTTGTTCAGACACCTTTCTTTGCTGAGACCGATGCTGCCATAAGGAGCGGTGCTATTCAAAAACTCGTGCCTCGTGCCCTTTGGTGGTTTCGCTGGGGGGCCATGTTCACCTTTCTTACGGGAATTTTAATTTATCTGCACCGGCTGGTCGAGATGGGAGGGGGCGTTTTTTATACTTCTTCCTACGGCACGGCCATCACGGTAGGCGGGCTGATCGGCACGCTCATGTTCCTTAACGTTTGGCTCGTCATTTGGCCGAAGCAGCAAGTGGTGATCGCGTCGGCCACCCAGGTCGCCAAAGGGGGACAAGCGCTTCCCGAGGCGGCGGCATCTGCCAGGCGCGCCGGTTTAACCTCTAGGACCAACACCGTATTCTCCATCCCGATGCTCTTTTACATGGGGGCCGCGAGCCATTACCCCTCGCTGGCAGGGCAGACGAGCGCGGCGGCCCGGACCTGGTTTTGGATTATCGCGTTGGCGATCACTGCCGCAGTGGAATGGAACGCGCTGGTTGGGACCCAAGGTGCGACCAAGAAGCCCCTGGATTCAGTTTCGGGAACGCTGTGGGCGGGGTTCATTCTGGCGGCTGTTCTGTACTTACTTTTCCTGATTTTCTTTTAAGACGATTCGTGCGTCCGGCTTTAACCGTAGAGCCTTTCAGTCGGCCCCGAGTGCGCGATCCTACGGAACCGGGGTTTAGCTAACTCCCTCGGCATCGCCTTGGTTGAGAAAGGCGGCGAGGTCCGGGATCCCGTTCTTGAGGTACGGCATGGCCGGCATAACTTTGGTCATGCGCTTCGGCTTATAGCCGGGCGGATAGTTTGCGTGAAGGACCCTCGCTTCGACCAGCTGCTTGGAAGCGCCCCGGATCGCGGGGCCAAGCGGTCCGTCCTTGCCAGGATCGTTACTGTGACAGGCAACACAATTGGCAAGATAGATTCCTCGCCCCCGATTGGGGTCTCCTGCCCCGGCCGTTTTGATCGGAGAGTTGGATTCTTTAGAGCAGGCGCTTAAGGTCAGGGCAAAAACAACGATCCAATACCAAGCTTTTTGCATGGGGCAAATTTACTTGACGATCTCTCCGACCGCAACTCCCGCCAACTTCGTGGCCTTCCCCGACCGCCGCGCGTGAGAGCGGGCGCAGCCGTATCGGGAACGCCGAAACTTTGGGATTCCTGACAGAACGGCCCGGCCGCTTCTCTCTTTGAAGAGAGCACCAGCGTTCGTTAGAGAAATTTAGGCGGCTGTGTTAAGTAAATAATGGTGCGAAAGGGGGGAATCGAACCCCCACGGGCGCAAGCCCACAGGATCCTGAATCCTGCGCGTCTACCAAGTTCCGCCACTTTCGCGCCAGACGTTGTTTGTCCGAGAGAGCCTTATCATACTTGAGGTGGGAGCATTGTCAAGGTAAGAGTTGGAGGCGACTGAAGCGACCATGGGTAGAATCCTTCTGGTTGAGCCTCAACGGATTGTGCAACAGGCGATTGCGCTCGCTCTTTTCCCGGAACATGAAGTGCAGGCTGAGGAAGGGTTCGGATCGCAGAGTGCTGGGTTGCTGCAAGGTTATGAGCTGCTCATTCTCGACGCGGCGGCTTTGCGTGATCTGGGTCAAATGACTCAGGAGGTCGTCCGGACCATTCAATCCGCCAAGATTCCAACGTTGTGGCTGGAAGAGGCCGAGAGCCAGCGTGCGCCGCAGCGCGCAAACCTGCTGATCGTGAAAATGCCCATCCAAAGAGAAGCCTTCCTGTCCGCTGTGGCGGATCTCCTTTCGCCTTCCGGCTCACCGAAGAAGGGAGCCAAACCGGCTGCGGCGCCCGGCTCGGCAGCTGAGCTTTCGAAAGGCGCCGCAAAAAAAGCGACCGTGGGGGCTTCGCCACAGGGAAGCTTTCAGTTCATTGATCTCGTCGATGTGGTCGAAGAGGCGGCTTCTTCCGGCCAGAAGAAAGAATCGCCGCGGAGACCCAACTAGCCGATGGAATTGGCCAGGGCATATTCTCACAAGGATGTCGAAGAGAGGTGGTACCCGTACTGGGTCGAGAAGGGCTATTTCCAGCCTGCGGGGCCGGCGCGTTCCTATTTTTCGATGGTGATCCCTCCGCCCAACATCACCGGTTCGCTGCACATGGGACATGCCCTTAACAACACCCTCCAGGACGTTCTCTGTCGGTATAAAAGGATGGACGGCTATCAAGTGTTGTGGGTGCCGGGGACCGATCACGCCGGGATTGCGACGCAGAACGTCGTCGAGCGCCAGCTGGCCGAGCAGGGGTTGAGTCGGACTGTGCTGGGAAGGGAGAAATTTATCGAGCGGGTCTGGGCTTGGCGGGAGCTGGCAGGGCACACCATCCTGCATCAGCTGAGAGCGTTGGGAGTTTCTTGTGACTGGAATCGTGAGCGGTTCACAATGGACGAGGGACTGTCTGTGGCTGTCCGCGAGGCTTTTGTGCGCCTTTGGCGGGACGGGTTGCTATACCGCGCGGAGCGCTTGATCAATTGGTGCCCCCGCTGCAGGACTGCCCTGGCCGATATCGAAGTGGTCCACGAGGAGACCGAAGGGCACCTGTGGTATGTCCGCTACCCTCTGCTTGAGGATCCGTCCCAGGGCGTTGTGGTCGCGACGACTCGGCCCGAAACCATGCTCGGGGATACGGCCGTGGCGGTTCATCCGGAAGATCCGCGCTACCAGCGTTTCCTGGGGAAGAAAGTCCGACTGCCGATCGTCGGACGGGAAATTCCCATCATCCCAGACCCTTTCGTCGACCGCGAATTTGGTACCGGCGCCTTGAAGATCACCCCAGGACATGACTTTAACGATTTCGAAATCGGCGAAAAGCACGGCCTCAGCAAAGTCTGCATCTTCGACGCGGAGGCCCGCATCGATCCTTCACCGTTCCTGAACGAAGCCGGTGGCGAGCCGGAATGGTTGAGCCGCTATCGGGCTAAGGATCGATGGGAAGCGAGAAAAGTCATCGTCGAAGAGCTTAGGGAAAAGGGCCTTCTAGAAAGAATCGAGCCTTATCGCCATGCGCTTGGCCGCTGCTATCGCTGTCAGACGGTGGTTGAGCCCTACCTTACGCCCCAGTGGTTCGTCAAGGCCAAGCCGCTGGCCGAGCCGGCCATCCTGGCAGTCAAGGAGGGCAAGATCAGAATTATTCCTGAGGGATGGACGAATTCTTATTTTGCGTGGATGGAAAACATCAAGGATTGGTGTATTTCGAGACAGATTTGGTGGGGACATCAAATCCCGGCGTGGTACTGTAAGCATTGTAACGAGTCTCATGTTCTGGCGACCGGACTTGGGGAGATCATGTTCCTGCCCCAGGCCAAGCCGCTGGTCCAGGGCGAAAGCCCGAAGCGCTGTCCCCAATGCGGCGGCGGCAGTTTTTTGCGGGACCCTGATGTCCTCGACACCTGGTTCTCGTCGGCTCTGTGGCCTTTTTCCACGCTGGGATGGCCGGACAAAACAGAGGACTTGCGAACCTACTACCCGACCTCGGTCCTGGTTACGGGCTTTGACATCTTGTTTTTCTGGGTTGCCCGCATGATCATGATGGGACTCAAGTTTATGGGAGACGTTCCTTTCCGGGATGTTTATATCCATGCCCTGGTGCGCGATCAGGAAGGCCAGAAAATGTCCAAGTCGAAGGGCAATGTCATCGATCCCCTCGAAGTCATGGGGCGCTACGGCACGGATGCCTTTCGCTTCACCCTGGCCTCCCTGGCCGCGATGGGACGGGATATTAAACTTTCGGAAGAACGCATCGGCGGCTATCAGAATTTCGTCAACAAGCTGTGGAACGCCGCCCGCTTCGTCTTGATGAATTTAAGCGAGGGGGTGCGCTCGGAAGAGAATCCCCGGGACTCCTTGCGCCCGGAGGATATGAACTTGGCGGATCGCTGGATCCTGTCGCGCATGGCCTCGACGGTAGTTGCGGCGCGAGAGGCGCTGGACTCCTATCGGTACAATGACTACGCGCACCTCCTTTACCAGTTTACCTGGCACGAGTTTTGTGACTGGTACATCGAGATGAGCAAGCTTTCCCTGGGCGGAGTTTCAGGTGACCACCGTGAAAATACCCAGAGGATCCTGCTCTGCGTCCTGAAGGAAATCCTGCTCCTACTTCATCCCCTGATGCCGTTTGTGACCGAGGAGATTTGGCAGGGGTTGAGGGGAGGGCGCGAGAGCATTATGATTCAGCCCTACCCGCAGCCGGATTCCAGCTTGATCCAGCCGGAGGTCGAGAGCAGGATAAATTTTTTGATCGAAGTCATCCGGGCGGTCAGGAACCTGCGCGCCGAGCTGAACGTGCCGCCGGTCCGAGAGGCCAGAGTGATCCTTTTTGCGCCGCAAGAGCAGAGGGAGTTCCTCAGGACGCACGAACCCTATCTGCGCGCCCTCGCGCGGGTGGGTGGGGTGGAATATCTAACGCAGGGGGAGAGACCCAAAGGAGCTGCCACGGCCGTGGTTGGACCCCTGGAGATCTATCTGCCGCTGGGAGACCTTATCGACCTCAAAGAGGAAAAGAAACGGCTGGCCCAAGAGGTCGGCAAGCTGGAGGAAGAGTTGGAGCGTGTCCGGAGAAAACTCGGGAACAGGGATTTCCTCACCAAGGCCAAGGAAGAAGTCGTCCAGAAGGAGAGGGAGAAGGCCGACCTGTTTGAGGAGAAGATCCGGATGCTCAACCGGGGCCTGGAGCGGCTTCAGGAAATCCAATAGCTCTTGGGGAGGTGGGGGCATGGATGTGCTGATCACTCTGCAAATCGAGCAACTGCTCAAGAATGCTTTAGAGGAGGACATTGGTGCTGGCGACCTGACAACGCTCAGCACGGTTCCTTCCGAGGCCCGCGGCGTGGGACGGTTCCGCGCCAAACGGGACTGCGTGGTCGCTGGCCTCATCGTGCTGGATAAGATATTTTCTCTGCTCGACCCCGCGGTGAATGTCCGGCGCCTGCGCCGCGACGGAGACCAGGTTTCTAAGGGAACCGTCGTGGCCGAAGCGCGGGGCCCGGTGAGGGCTCTGCTCATGGGAGAGAGAACCGCGCTCAATTTTCTTCAGCGCCTGTCGGGAACGGCTACGCTAGCCCGCACCTACGTCGATGCGGTTAAAGGGTTTCCCTGTAAGATCATCGACACCCGCAAGACCACTCCCGGGCTGCGTACGCTGGAGAAATACGCCGTGCGCATGGGCGGCGCGACGAACCACAGGCTTGGCCTCTACGATGCAGCGATCGTCAAGGATAACCATATCGCGGCCTCGGGCTCGATTGCGAAAGCCGTAAGGAATATCCGGGTTCAGTCCCCTTTCATGGCGAGGATCGAAGTCGAGTGCGCGAACCTCAAACAGGTCGAGGAGGCTTTGGAGGCGGGAGCGGACGTGATCATGCTGGATAACATGACCACCAAGGAAATGGCGCAGGCCGTAAAAGTCATCAACAAACGCGCCTGGGTGGAGGCCTCCGGAGGGATCACTCTAGCGACGGTTCGCGAGGTGGCCGAAGCGGGTGTTGATTTTATTTCGGTGGGAGCCCTGACTCACTCCGCTCCAGCAGTCGACTTCAATATGAAGATTACCTCTCTTGACGAACGGAATGAATGATCGAGCGCCAGGAGCCTCCGGTCCATTGCAGCCTGACGCGCTGCGGAAGCGCTTGGCGGCGGGCCGGTTCGGAAAACGGATTTTCTACCTGCCGGAGACCGGTTCCACCAACGTTTTTGCCTACCGGCGCGCTCAGGAGGGCGGTGCGGAGGGCGAGATCGTGATCGCGGAGACCCAGACGCACGGGAAGGGCAGGCTGGGGCGCCAGTGGGTCTCACCTCCCTATATGAATCTCTACATGTCGGTGATCCTGCGGCCCACCCTGGCGCCGGCCGATACACCGCAAATCACGCTCGCGTCGGCCGTGGCCTTGGCCGAGACCGTTGAGTCCTTTGCCTCCTTTCGGCCGGAAATCAAGTGGCCGAACGATATTTTGGTCGAAAGGAAAAAGCTCGCGGGGATTCTTGCCGAGTCCTGCTGCGATCGCAGCCGGGTGCTGTTCGTGATTGTCGGGATCGGGGTCAATCTCAACTTTCCCCTCGAATCGATGCCTGAGCGGATCCGGGAACGGGCAACGTCGCTGTGGATGTTGACCCGGAAACCCGTTGATCGCACCGCTTTTGCCGGCCAATTGATTCAGAACCTGGATCGGTGCTATGGGGATCTTGCGGAAAAGGGATTTGCCTTTACGGCCCAACGCTGGGAAAGTTATTTCAGGCTCAAAGGCGAAAGGGTCCGCGTGGAGCTGCCGGACCAGCCTATCTGCGGAAAAGCTCTCGGCGTCGACGCCGACGGGGCTTTGCTTGTGGAAGAGGAGGGGGGAAGGATTCGGCGGGTTGTGGCGGGGGATGTGAATCCCGTAGAACCATGACGGGGGCCTATGCTGCTGGCCATCGATATCGGCAATAGCAACATCGTCTTAGGAGTCTATCAAAAGCGCAAGCTCCTGACCCACTGGCGTCTGTTGACGCAGGCGGAACGAACTGCCGACGAGTATGGCGTGTTGATCTCCCAGCTCGCTTCTGCCAAGGGGATCGGGGTGGCCGCGATCGATGCCATTATTGTCTCTTGCGTGGTGCCGCCCATGTTGGGCATGGCGCAAGAGCTGGGGGAGACGTTTTTCGGGCTTCATCCTCTGGTGGTAGGACCGGGCGTGAAAACCGGCATGCCGATTCTTTATGATAGCCCCAAGGAGGTGGGGGCGGACCGGATCTGCAACGGCGTGGCCGCCTACGAGAAGTACCGCGATGCGTGCATCGTGGTCGACTTCGGCACGGCAACCACTTTTGACTGCATCTCGAAAAAGGGCGAGTACCTGGGCGGGGCCATAGCGCCGGGACTGCTCATCTCGGTCGAGGCGCTGTTTCAAAGAGCTTCAAAGCTGCCCCGAGTGGAGATCGTGAGGCCCAAGGAGATCGTGGGCAAGAGCCCGGTTCAGTCCATTCAGGCGGGGATCTTTTACGGTTACGTCGGGTTGGTCGAAGGGATTGTCCAACGAATCCAGAAGGAGAACCAGGCGCAGGCCAGGGTGGTCGCCACCGGAGGATTGGCGCCGCTGATCGCGCCAGAATGTTCGGTTATCGAAGAAGTTGACGAGTTTCTCACCCTGGATGGGCTGCGAATCATCTACGATAGAAACGCTATCCAGGAGTTGAAGAAGCGAGCACAGGACTGAAGCAGGCACCCAGTAGGAGGCTGTCATTCGATGATTGAGATAGAGAAGCTGCGCAATGTCGGGCTGTTGGGTCAGGGCGGGACGGGAAAAACCTCTCTCGGGGAGGCCATGCTCTTTGCGGCTGGCGTTACCCAGCGCTTGGGTCGCGTGGAGGAGGGAACTTCGGTTTTGGCGTTTGAGCCCGAAGAGATCAAGCGTCAAATTTCCATCTCGGTGGCGTTTCACTCGCTCGCGTGGAAGAAATCCCATATGTATCTCATCGACACCCCCGGGTATTCCACCTTTTTGGCGGAAACGATCCAATGCATGCGCGCCTTTGGCGGAGCGGTATTCCTGCTCAGCCCGTCAGCGGGACTGAGAGTGGAGACCGAGCAGTTATGGAGCAGGGCCAACGAGTCGAACCTGAGCCGGCTGATCTTCGTCAGCAAAATGGAGCGTGAGAAATCCAACGTGGAGGAGGCCATCGAGGCTATCTTGGGTGCCCTTCAGGCAAAAGGCATCTACTTGCAACTGCCCATCGGCGCCGAGGAAGGATTTAAAGGGGTCGTCGATCTCGTGCTCATGAAGGCGCTTATTTTCACCGGGGACGGCGGCAAGTTCTCTCAAGCGGAGATCCCGGACGAGCTCAAAACAGCCGCCGAGCAGAAGCGGGTCCAACTGTTGGAAAGCGTAGCCGAGACCGATGACGCCCTGCTGGAGAAGTACCTCGACGGCCAGGAGCTTTCCCTGGAAGAGGTCAAACTGGGCATTCGCGGCGGAGTTTTGAAAGGCAAGCTGTTTCCCATTCTTTTCGGCTCGGCATTCCGGCAAATCGGAATACCCCAGCTTTTGGACGCCGTCGTCGAATATCTCCCGTCTGGCTTGGACGCGGGTGAGGCAGAGGGGAAAAACCCGGTCACCCGCGAGGCGGAGAAGCGGCCGCCTGACCCAGCCGCTCCCTTCTCGGCTTACGTGTTCAAAACCATCATCGATCCCTTTGCCGGCAAACTCTCAGTCATGCGGGTTCTTTCCGGAAAGATCGCCACCGATATGACCGTCTACAATCCCAACAAAGACGCAAAGGAAAAGATCGGCCAGATATTCCGGCTGGAAGGAAAGAAACAAGAGCCCCTGCGCGAGGCCGGCGCCGGCGAAATCGTCGCGGCGGCGAAATTGAAGGATGTCTCATCGGGGGAGACCCTCTGCGACGAGCGGGCCCCCATCCAGTACGATGGCTTGGTACACTTCTCCTCGCTCATTTCCTTCGCTTTGGAACCGAAGAGTAAGGCCGATGAGGAAAAAGTGCCCCAGGCGCTGCAGAAAATGATGGAAGAGGATCCCACAATCGAAATGCATCGCGATCAACAGACACGAGAGTTTATCCTCTCCGGCATGGGTCAGCTTCATATTGAAGTTTTAGTTGAGAAATTAAAGCGTAAGTATGGAGCTGAAGTGGAACTTAAGGCTCCCAAAGTGCCCTATAAAGAGACCATCAAGGCTGCGGCCAGCTCCCAAGGCAAGTACAAAAAGCAGTCTGGAGGAAGGGGTCAGTACGGAGATACCTGGATCAAGATCGAGCCGCTGCCGCGGGGGAAGGGGTTCGAGTTTGTCGACGATATCGTGGGCGGCGCCATCCCGAGAAATTACATCCCCGCAGTGGAAAAGGGGATCAGAGAGGCGATGGCGGAGGGGTATCTAGCGCGTTATACGATGGTGGATGTCAGGGTGACACTCTATGATGGCTCCTACCATGATGTGGACTCCTCGGATATGGCCTTCAAGATCGCGGGCTCGATGGGATTTAAGAGCGCGGTGGAAAAGGCCAAGCCGGTGATCCTGGAGCCGGTCATGTTGATGGAGATCGCGGTGCCGGATGAGTGCATGGGGGATGTCATTGGCGACTTGACCAGCAGGCGCGGACGGGTGCTCGGGATGGAGACAAAGGGTCACTCGCAAACCATCAAGGCCCAGGTGCCCATGGCCGAGGTATTGAAATATGCCCAGGATCTCCACTCGATGACCAGCGGCCGGGGCGGTTTCCACATGGAGTTTTCGCGCTATGAGGAAGTCCCCCCACATCTATCGGAAAGAATCATCAAAGAGGCCAAGGCGGCAGCCGAAGCGCAACATAAAGCGTAAAGCCGTGCTCGTGCTCGACGATCGTGCTCGCTGAGGAATGCGACCCTCGGAGCGGAACTACGAACACGAGCCACGAACAGGGATCGCGATCCGATGGAAAAGTCATTCGAGGAGTTTAACGCCTCGCTGCTGTACTGTCAGAAGTGCCGCGAGGCGATGCCCGTTCGGGAACGGCTTCTTTTGGTCCTCCCGGACGGAGAGTTATACGATTACGTCTGCCAAGGATGCGGAAGCTCGGTGGGATCCAAAAAAGACCGGAGCCCGCCCCGCGGAGGTCTCATTACTGCGCCATAGGTCTTATTCTTGGATCCTGCTGAAGAGGCCCTCCATGGAGCCGGCTCGTCATTCTGAGCGAAGCGAAGAATCCCGTGTTGTTCCGGACTTTAGACCCTTCACTGCGTTCAGGGTGACACTCAAGCGCCATTTTTCAGCGGAATCATTCTTACCGATTTAATGAGTCGCTTAAAGCTGCCGAGCACTGTCCCTGCGCTGGATGCAGCACATTTGGCATCAGCAGAGGCTGGAGGAACTGAGGTTTTCTTGACTTGTGATGATATGGTTTTACGGCGAGCCCAGCGGCTAACTCGCTTTACAGGTTCTAAATCCTGTGGCATATTTAAACGAGGTGTCCGGTCATGGCTAAAAAACTGCTTACCGAACAGGAGCCGCGTCAGCAGGCAGTCCGGGCCTTGGCCGATAGGCTAGGCCCCGTCGACGCATTGCGCTTCCTTGCGCTGGTTTCTCGCGAGCCCTTTGATTACCAGCAATGGCGGAAAGAGTATTTTTCGCACTTTAGCGTGGACGAGTTGTTGAAGGAGGTTAGGAACCACCACGGCGGTAAAGGTTCCTGAGCGTCATCTTTCGCCTATTGGCACGAGCACGAACCACGATCCACGATTTGCCCTTTTGCTCTCGCCTCTCGCCTATTTTGAACTTTTGCCTTATTTTCACGAAACCAACTTCGGCTGCGTCTCCCGATCCGGCCTGCCTGCCGGCAGGCAGATCACATCTTCGATCCCACACCATCGCCCGGATTGGCTCTCCCCAGCCGGACTTTTGTATTGATGTTTTTTTTGCCAAGTTGAGCCAAGAGCAGACTTGACCCCTTCTCCGGCTGGCCAGTCTCATCACCACCGCCCGGTCGAGCACAAGGCGGAGTTCGGACCCGTAAAAACAAAACATGTGAGTTCGGTAGACTCTCAGTCCGCCGAAGATTGAATGTCCTAACGCTTTGTGCTAGCATTTTGATATCACATGATCAACGGAGGAATCTGTTATGGGACAAGTCCTGGTAAGGAACCTTCATGCG
>Ga0156242_1269_pt1 | contig 19586 bp, 15 predicted proteins | sample RifCSPlowO2_12_FD_107889 | JGI IMG/M metagenome (GOLD analysis project Ga0156242, IMG submission 107889) | Deltaproteobacteria bacterium RIFCSPLOWO2_12_FULL_57_22 | reverse complement strand
AGGAGGTCCATCGCCTCCCGAAGTATGAGTTGGGGAAGGATAGGCCGGGCGGTCAGATCCTTGTTCATCAGTTCCGCCCATTCCTCATCAGCCATTTTCCTGAGCCCACGGATGCGCGGTAGAGATGCGAGATCGGTCTTCTGTCGGCGGGGACCTGCGCCTCGCTTTTCGATTTCCGTGAGGAAGCTCGCCAAAAAACGCTTGGCGTCTCCCTCTATACCGTAGGCCGACGGATACTGACGGCCGATCTCTGTGGGGTCCAGATCCACCTGGATGATGGGAACGTCCTTTCCAATCAGGGTCCATTCGATCGTGGAAATGTCTGAGAACCGGGCCCCGATTCCCAGGACCAGGTCCGACCCGCGCATGGCCTCGCAAGCGCTGATCCTACCAAGACTCCCCACGACGCCGAAGGAAAGGGGATGGTCTTCGGGGATCGCCCCCCGGGCAGAGTCCGTCGTTACGACCGGCGCTCCAGTCGTCTCGGCCACAGCCAGTAGCTCTTCACAGGCGTCGGACCACTGGACACCACCCCCGGCAAAAAGCAGCGGTTTCTTCGCGCTGAGAAACATTTCCACGGCCCGCGCCACGCGCTGTGGGTCCGGCTCGGGCCGCTCCATAGGAACGCAAATGTCCACGGGTTCGTAACGCTGAGGGGGTTGGACCTCCGCCGACAAGACGTCTTTGGGGAAGCTCAGGTGGACGGGGCCGGGACGCTTCCCCGCGGCCTCCATGAGCGCCCTTCGCATGACATCGGCTACGTCCTTCGGCGAACGGCATTCGGTATTCCATTTGGTGACGGGCCGCAAGAGAGAAACGATGTCGATCTCGTGCCACACGTTGCGACCGAATTTGCTGGAATTGATGTTCCCACTTATGGCCAGGAGGGGGACCGAGTCCTTCAGCGCGTTGCAAAGGCCAAGCGGCAGATTCAAAGCGCCGGGGCCGACATGGGTGAGAACAGCCATGGGCCGCCCCGTGACCCTGGCATATCCGTCCGCCATGGCCACCGCGACCTGCTCGTGACGCACCGGAATGTATTCTATGTCCGGACTTTCATACATGGCATCGAGGATTTCCAGGACCGAGTCGCCCGATACGCCCGCCACGTAGCGGATACCTGCATGGATAAGCGATTGAACAATTACTTCGCCCGCTTTCATAAAGCTCGCCTCCTCATGGCCGATCGCCGACGATGCACGTTCCAGTGCTTCCTCTTGGAGAATACCCGGGTTCCAGCCAATAACATTTCCTTGGAAGATATATAGAGTCGGGCACCGGAAGTAAAGGCTTGGAGGATGAAGTTAGAGGGACGACGGGAAGGGCTCAACCTTCACGGTCGCGATTCCCTACAGAAACTAAAGCGAATTCTTAGTGGGAAAAATTTCACAAGCCGCGGAGCGCTACTCACTCGTCTCCCAAAAGAATACCGATACCGTTGAGGAGCTGGCTGCTGGTGAAAGGTTTGGTAAGATAGTAGTCGGCACCTTCATTGTAGCCTGCTAAGATATCTTCGTATCGCACCTTTGCTGTGACGAACATCACAGGGATAGACGACATATCAGGATCACTTCTGAGTCGCCTCAGGACTTCGAAGCCATCCGGTGGACGCATCATGATGTCGAGTAGGATGAGGTCCGGCCTTTTCTCATCCAAACGGTGGAAGAGATCCTCGCCATCACACGCAGGAATAACTTTATATCCCTTTGCCTCCAGGATCGTCTTCATCACTATGACCATATCTTCGTTGTCGTCCACAACTACTATGGTCTTTTTCGTGCCCATGTTTTTTTCAGAGTTCATAAAAGAGAGATGAACCGTGTGAACGCACGATTCGTGCCAAACCCATCCAGGTCCTTGCATTTGTGATAATCATCCATTTTTTCGGATGATTTTCATTCTTGCAGGTTCAGCAGATACTCGGCTGCAGCTCGGCCGGCCGCAGTTCAAAGTGTCATTTTTCGGTCGTCAATCCCGGCTTTTGTCATCCAACGCAGGAACAGGCGGCAAAAAACTTCCAGCGAGGCCGAAGGTCAGGAGGTGCCCTGCCTTCACACCGCAGCCGCGCGTGTCTACCCCTGGGAGAAACCACTGAAACACCGTCGTTTTCCCAAAGGGGTTTTGCCTACCGTCATGGGGAATCCCCCACACAAAAGAGAGCCGGAAAATTACCGAAGGTTTCAAAGTGAGTGCGGTCAGTAACTTCGGGTATCATCTGGCATCTTCTTTGCTTCAACCAACAATCTGCTGGTGTTTTTCCGGTATCTGGTTTTGGGCAATAATATGTTTTGCAGGTAGAGGAGGCGAAAAACCATGAAGCGATGGGGTATCTTTTTTCTCGTTTTCGTCGGAGCCATGTATCTACTAAGTAACAGTTCGGTGTTTGCCCAACGGGGCGGCGGCGTTGGAGGTGGAGGCGGGCGGACCTTTGGTGTACCAGGCCCGTCTGGTGGCAGAGAAAGCGGTTTCGGTACGTCGCGGACACCCAGCAGTGGTCAGCGCATCTATGGCAAATCAGGAATACCCGGCGAAGAACCGGGACATGGCGGGAGAGAAATGTCGTATCCCAGACAGGAAACCTCGAATGTAGAGTCAAAGGGGAGTCTATCCGAAACCGCGACTAGGAAAACGACGAGCGATCTCCTCACGCAGAATACGAAACTGTCTTCTAAGCTGCAGACGCTCCTACCCGCCGGTGCGAATCTTCAGGATGCGGCCGAAGGATTTGATCATCTCGGGCGGTTTGTGGCTGCTGTACATGTCTCACACAATCTGGATATTCCTTTCGACCAGCTGAAAGCGAAAATGATGAATGGAGACAGCCTCGGTCAAGCCATCTACGAACTTAGACCAAATGTTAATGCCAAACAGGAGGCTATCAAAGCAAACCAACAGGCTCTTGAAGATATGGAGAAATCGGTGGCCTCGAACAAACCTGCAACAGCTGGCAAGAGCTCAGCCACAGCTGGAAAGTGAGATGGCCGCAGCACTAGGCGGAGATAGTTTTGTGAGAGCCGTTTGATTTTTGCTAATAGTGGGTTTAGGGAAACCCAAGGCAATACCCTCGGTGATAGAATTCGACTGATGCGTCAATCTCATCTCAGGTACTCTGCAAGTTTTAAAAAGCCAAAGGCAGACTTGACCACTTGCCCTCCAGTACTCGTCCACGACCCACGATTTGCCCTTTTGCCTGTTGCCTCTCGCCTTCTGCTTGTTTTTTTCTGTTGCCTTCCTAATGTTTTTCTCCTCTTTCTTCCTGTTGCCTCACGCCTGTGGCCTTCTTAGTGAATTTGCCCTATTTTACGCGAAACTGACTTCGGCTGGGTCGTCCGATCCGGTCACATCTTTGATTCCAGATCGTCGCGCGGACTGGCTCTCCCCAGTCGGGCTTTTATTTTCATGGTTCTTACGCTCTGGGGATTTGAACTTGAGCCCAGAGCGGGTGACCCCTGACTGACCCACCCTGACCGAGGAGCCGCGGGACGTTGACATAACAGGTCGTTATCGGATATTGTCCGCCCCAAAGCGAGCGAGGGCCGGCGAGCTTGCCTTTGCGGCAGCCGCATGGTCTCGGAAGGATTGGTAACGGGTGGCTGTTTCGGGAATTCTTGCGTTCTCGGTGGCCACCAACGATCAAAAAGGGAATTCCTATCATTCCTTGCCGGTCAGGGTGACGCGCGCGGTGGCCGAGGTGGAATCCTATCGTCCGAAGCTCGAGCTGGTCGAGGTCTCGCAGGTATTCGCCACCGGGACTGACTCGGTGGTGACCGCCCTGCAACCGATCGATCTCGCCGTCCCGCCGGGCAAGTTCGTCAGCATCATCGGGCCCTCGGGCTGCGGCAAGTCGACCCTGTTCAACATCATCGCCGGCTTGCAGCGGCCGACCGCGGGCGACGTGCTGCTTGACGGCCAGGTGGTGACGCGGATGATCGGCCTGGTCGGCTACATGCTGCAGAAGGACCTGCTGCTACCGTGGCGCACCGTGCTCGACAACGTGATCCTCGGGATGGAGCTCAAGGGCGTGGCGAAGACCACGGCGCGTGCGCGGGCGCTGCCCTATCTCAAGCGCTACGGCCTCGCCGGCTTCGACCGCCACTATCCCGCGGCCCTTTCGGGCGGCATGCGCCAGCGCGCGGCGCTGTTGCGCACGCTGCTCTACGATACCGAGGTGGTGCTGCTCGACGAGCCGTTTGGCGCGCTCGACGCCCAGACCCGTTCGATGATGCAGGCCTGGCTGCTGCAGATCTGGGCGGATTTCGGCAAGACCGTGGTGTTCGTCACCCATGACGTCGAGGAGGCGGTCTATCTCTCCGACCGCATCCACGTGATGACCGCCCGGCCGGGGCGGATCAAGGCGACGCTCGAGGTGCCGATCGGCCGGCCGCGCGACCGCCACGTGCTGACCGATCCGGCCTTCCTCGAGGTCAAAGCGACCTGCCTCGAGCTCTTAATGGAGGAGCTGCGCGACGAGGCCGCCGAGACGGCGGCAGCGTAGCGCGGCACCGGGAGGATCGCGAGGCCATGGCGCAGAAGCTTTCGGCGGAATACCAGGCGCGCGGGCTCACTGGCTTCATCGGCCGGCGGGTCGCGCGACGGGTGGCCGGCGGCCGCGGACGCGTGCTCAAGACGCCGCGCAAGGCCTCCAACGCCGAGTTCGCCCTATGGCAGATCGGCATCGTGGTGGCGATTTTCGGTCTGTGGGAATACGGCGCCGCGGCCGGCTGGATCGATACCTTCTTCTGGTCTCAGCCCAGCCAGGTGTGGAGCAAGTTCCTGGTCTTCATGCAGACCGGCGACGCCTATGTCGACACCTGGTACACCATGGCGGCGACCATTCTCGGCTTCGTCTACGGCACGGTGGGCGGCGCGGTGATCGGGCTGTCCTTCTGGTGGTCGCGCACCTACGCGACGGTGTCGCAGCCCTTCATCATCGTGTTCCACGCCATCCCGAAATTCGCGCTGGCGCCGCTGGTCATCCTGGTGTTCGGCCTCGGCATGCCATCCAAGGTGGCGATGGGGGTCGCGCTCACCATCGTGGTGACCATCCTCACGACCTTCACCGCGGTGCGCGCGGTCGATCAGGATTCCGAGAAGCTGATGTATTCGCTCGGCGCGAGCCGCTGGCAGGTGTTCGCCAAGCTGGTGGTACCCTCGGTGATGCCCTGGATTATCGCCTCGCTGCGGGTGAATATCGGGCTCGCCCTCGCCGGTGCGATCGTCGGCGAGTTCATCTCGTCGCAGCACGGCCTCGGCCGCGCCATCCTCTATGCGAGCCAGGTTTACGACATCGCGCTGATCTGGGTCGGCGTGATCGTTCTTTCGGTGCTCGCCGTGCTGATGTACGTCGGCGTAGCGTGGCTCGAACGCATTCTGCTCAGAGGTTTCATGCACGGCGCGAGTTTCCAGTGACGCGCCGGTGGACCAAGGGAAGCAAAGGGAGGCAATCATGTCGGGCATAAGCATAGGACGGAATATCGCGCCCAGGATGCGGGCGCTCGTTGTGGTCGCCGCCGCGGCAATGCTGTTCGCTGCCGCGCCAGCGTGCGCGCAGGACCGCGAACTCCTGATCGCCGAGCCGGTGCACGTGATGGGCTACCTGCCGTTCTACACGGCGATCCACAAGGGCTTCTTCGCCGAGGAAGGGATCAAGGTGAGGGTCGTCACGCTGCTCGGCGGTGCGGCGCATACCAACGCGGTGCTGACCGGCCAGGCCTGGGGCTTCATCGGCGGCCCGGAGCACAACGCCTTCGCCAAGGCCAAGGGCGCCGACATCCGCGCCGTCGTGCCGGTCATGGTGCGCGGCGACACCCACATGATGGCGCGCAGCGACATCATGCCGATCCAGGGCGATCTCAAGTCGTACCTCAAGGGCAAGCGGATCGCGGTGATGCAGTATGGCGGCACGCCGCATTCGATCATGCTCTACATGCTGCATCGGATGGGCCTCGATCGGCGCCGGGACGTGCAGGTCGTCGAGACCTCGCACCCAGCGGTGCTGGCAGCGGTCGCCTCGAAACAGGCCGAGTTCGGCATCACCAACGAGCCGTTCCTGTTCCAGGGGGTGCAGCAGGGCATCTGGAAGGGACCGGTATTCAATGCGCCGAACGAGCTCGGCCCCTACATCTTCACCGCGATCAACGTGCCGCTCAGGGTGATCGAGACCGACGCCAAGGCGGTAAGGTCGTTCGTGCGCGCGGTGATCCGCGGCTCGCGCTATGCCAGCGATCCGACGAACCGGGCGGAGCTGTTCAAGGTCGGCCAGAAGGAGATGCCGACCCTGAAGGAGGCGGACTTCAACGCCATCGTCGACAACGCGCTGGCGTACAAGCTGTGGAGCACCGACGGGCAGATCAGCCGCGAGATGTGGAAGACGGCGCTCGCCGTGGTGCGCACCACCGGGATTCTCGACAAGGACATCGGCTATGACGAGGTGATCGACATGCGCTTCGTCGCCGAGGTGCTGAAAGAGATGAAGTGAGGGCCGTATCGGAACCGGGGAGAACACGATGAGCGAACGCACCTGGGACGAATTCCTAACCGGGGAAATTTAAAGGGGTCTTTTCACGTAACCCACAGCATGACCTCGGAGCACTGTCTACTTGCCTGCGTGTACGCGTAAGCAGGTCGTATGGATGGCTTTCCCGTCGTAAAAGACCCCTTATCCCGCCCCGCTGCCTGACCCCGTATTCGTGTTGGACAACGCAAAGGTCACACATGATGCCTAAAGGGCATAGAGGATCGAGTTGTTTTCTAAACCCTGCGGTGGTAGGAGGACGAGAAACGTCTTTGGAGGAACCCTATGCCTGAAAATCTGATCACGTCTGTAAAAAGAGAGATCGACCGGCTTAAAAAGGAGATATATCGGCGAACTTCCGAACTGGCCGCCTTTAAGGATGATCTGATAAAGCACCAAAGGGCTTATCGACTCCTGGCAGGTGCGGACACGAGGGCACAGCGACCGGGGAGAAGGCGTGGCAGGGCCAGAAGAGCCACGCCAGCAAATTGGGATTCCTTGTTGGATCGGCTTCCCGGCCGTTTCACGATTGGGGATATCGCCAAGGCAGCGGATCCCAGACGAAAATCGTCCGTCTATGTCCGCCAGGTCGCGGTGAGGTGGGCGAAGCAGCGGAAGACCAAAAGGGTTGGGCGAGGAGAGTACCAAAAAGTCCAGCAGGGACAGCCGCGCGCTACGGCGGCTTCCCACAGGAACAAATAATAGCGGCTTAGAATAGCCCGACCCCTTATCCCGCCCGGGCTAAGATCCGTAAAAAAAAGGGGCAAACCGACTTGTTGCCCCTTTTTTGGTTACTCAAAAGATGCGAAAACTACCAGCGGTTACGGCCGCCATCTCTGTTTCCTCGACCTCCACCTCCACCTCCACCATCGCGCCTTTCCATAGGCTTGGCCTCATTAACCACAAGGGTGCGCCCGTCCAGTTGGGTGCCGTTCAGGGCCTGGATCGCCTTTTGCGCCTCCCCCCCGGAACTCATCTCCACGAAGCCGAAACCCCGTGACTGACCCGTAAACTTATCCGAGATCACCTTGGCCGACTCCACGGTCCCGTGCGCCGTGAATATCTCTTGCAGTTGCCCTTCCGTTACCGAATAAGGCAAGCCGCCGACATACAATTTGTTACTCATGTTCTCCTCCTTAATAAGAGACTGTTAATGTCTTTAACCCTGAGAACCTGACCACCAATGGGAGCAGAACATGGGGAACTTAATGGCTGGAACCACGCTCTAGTCGGATTGTCCTTTAGGATCGTTTTCACAAGGAGAGACTGATGAGGCCTTCAACCTTTGTCTATTCCTCTTTCAGAAGGCCCTATACTGAAGTAGGAATTTCACTCTACGTTGTTTGCGCCCCCGTGTCAACCCGCCTTAGGTGCCAGTTGCTGGGGTTGGGCTGAGGCGCCAAACGCCGAAGCCGTAAGAAATTTCTTGTACGAGGCCGGCTTCATGCATTGGAACGAAGCGAGGATTTATCTCACCCGGCCGCTTCACGAGGTGCGAGAGTGGACGATGCAGCAGCCGACGATCTTCTAGAAGGTTCTCTAAGTACCCCTGCGGTTGCCGTAGAGTTCGATATGGAGGCGCGGGGTGTAGGAAAATCCGTGCTTCTTGCACAGCCCGACGATCCAAGGAGACTTTTCCCGCAGCCCCTTCTTTGATTTTGCCTGGGCCATGACCAGCACACGGGTACGATCAACGCCTTTTAGCCGACTTAGAACTTCCTCGATCTCGGCAAAATCACTTCTTCGGTCCGCCACAAATTTAAGCTGGTAATCGTAGCCGTCCATCAAGCGCTGAATCGCCGGAAAGTTTAGCCTGCGCTCTTCATGCATCTCAGCAAACCTGCCCCTTTCCCTTTTCCAGGGCGTGGAGTTGGAAAGCTTGGGGCTCATCGAGACGAGGTCGCACACGACCGGCTTAAAAAGCGTCGCTGCGGTCTCAATCGTAATGTGATAGCCGATTTCTTTGAGCTTCGCGGCCAGCCCCTCAATGTCCCCCGCTAGAAGCGGCTCGCCTCCCGTCACCACCACATGCCGAGCAGGATACTTATTCGCTTCAGCCAGAATTTCACTCAGGCGCCACTCATCTCCCTGCGGTCTCCACGAGGTGTAGGGCGTGTCGCACCACACGCAGCGCAGATTGCAACCTGAGGTGCGGATAAAGATCGACGGCGTTCCGAGAAGCCGCCCCTCGCCCTGAATGGAATAGAAAATTTCCGCCAAGCGCACGCCGTGAGCTTACCAGAGGGGCACGGGGTAGGGAAGCGGGTGTAAGGCCCGCTTCGACTTGACTCACTCCAGGCCTGTGATAAAAATATAAGCTTGGCCTATGAAGCCGGACAAAGAAGCACTAATGGCCGAGGAGATGAGACTCCGAAAGCTCAAGGCGATCGTCAATCTCACCACGGCTCTTCTCTGTCAGGCTGATCTTACCTTAAGCCAGGCTCAGAAACTCGTCGCCGATGCCAAGACCCGCGCCCTGGAGCTCTTCCCCGATAAGGGCGAGACCTTCGACCTGATCTATGGCTCCCGTTTGCGCCGAATTCTGATCGAGAGATTCCACCTCCAATGAAGATATTTTGGATTTTGGATTGCCGATTTTGGATTAATCGTTCGACTGCCTTCGTCCCGAGCTCAGGCCGAGGGGAGCTCACGACGAAGTCTAAAATCCAAAATCTACAATCGTAAATTATATGAGCCAGGATTGGATCCGCATCCAAGGCGCCAAGCAGAATAACCTCAAAAATATCGATCTCAACATCCCCTTAAACGCCCTCACGGTGATCACGGGAGTCAGTGGCTCGGGAAAATCCACCCTCGCCTTCGATATCCTCTATGCGGAAGGCCAGCGGCGCTACGTCGAGAGCTTCTCCGCCTATGCCCGTCAATTTCTCGACCGCATGGACAAGCCTGATGTCGAGACCATCGAAGGTATTCCGCCCACCATCGCTATTGATCATAGGCGACCGGTCAAAACCTCCCGCTCCACGATCGGCACGATGACCGAGCTGCACGATCATCTCAAGCTGCTCTTCTCTAAGATCGCCGTTCTTTATTGCAAGGGCTGCGGGAGGGTCGTGGAGAGGGATACCCCCCAGACTGTCTTCAGAAAACTCTCGGACTTGCCCGACGGCACCGCGCTGCTTTTGACCTTTCCCCTGGCCATCTCTGCCTCACTCCCCTGGAGCGATTTCAAATCTGGCCTCCAGCGGGCTGGCTTCCATCGCGTGCTGCAAAACCAAACGATCCGCGATCTGGAGGAGATCCAAGATCGGCCTCCGGAAAAAGAGACCCTGGAAGTGGTAGTGGACCGGCTGCTTTACCGGGGAGAAGCCAGAAAACGAATCACTGATTCGCTGGAACAAGCCTTTCATTTCGGCAAAGGAACGCTCAACCTCTATCTTCCCCAACAGGCTTGGCGCCGGGAGCCCTTCAGCGATCGCCTTCACTGTCCCCACTGCGATCTCTTGTACCAGGATCCTCTGCCTAATCTGTTTTCCTTCAACAGTCCCTTGGGCGCCTGCGAGACCTGCCGCGGATTCGGTCGAGTTATTGACATCGACCCGGACCTGGTCATTCCTGATCCCTCCAAGTCCTTAAGCGAAGGCGCCATCAAGCCCTGGACGACCAAGCCGCGGAGATTCCAAAGGCTGATGGAGTTCTGCGAGCGCAGGCGAATCCCCACGAAAAAGCCTTTCCGGGATCTCAGCGAAAAACAGCAAAAGCTCATTTTCGACGGGGACCGGGACTTCAGGGGCGTGCGCGGCTGGTTCCGTCGCCTGGAGCGGAAGAGCTACAGGATGCACGTCCGGGTTTTCCTGGCGCGCTACCGCACCTACCTCCTGTGTCCGGAATGCCAGGGGACACGGCTCAAGCCCGCGGCGCTGCATTTCCGGATCGAGGGGAAAAATATTGCCGAGATCAACGCCATGCGCGTGGGCGAGGCGCACCTTTTTTTCCAGGAGCTCAAGCCCGCCGGTCAGATGGATCAGGTGGCGCGCCTGATTCTCGATGAGATCCGCCGCCGGCTCGGCTATCTCGTGGGCGTCGGGCTCGAATACCTCACCCTGGACCGCCAGTCCCGCACGCTCTCGGGCGGAGAATTGGAACGGGTCGACCTCACCACCGCGATCGGCTCCTCTCTGGTCAATACGCTCTACGTCCTCGACGAGCCTTCGATCGGCCTGCACCCGCGCGATAGCCACCGCCTGGTGGAGATCCTGCACCACCTGCGGGCCAACGAAAACACCGTGGTCGTGGTCGAGCATGATCCTGAGATCATCAAAGAGAGCGACTTCATCATCGACCTGGGTCCGAAGGCCGGGGAGGAAGGGGGAAGGGTGGTGTTTGCCGGCCCCTACGAAGGGCTTTTAAAAGACCCTGACTCCCTGACCGCCGCCTACCTCTCGCAGCGCAAGACCATCCCGTTCCCCTCCCGCCAGCGCCGCCCGATTCCGCGCCGGGCCCTGAAGGTCTCGGGCGCGGCGGCGAACAACCTGCAAAAGCTCGACGTGGAAATCCCCCTCGGGGTTTTTGTCTGCGTAACCGGCGTTTCTGGCTCGGGAAAATCGAGCCTGGTGGATGACGTCCTCTACCGCAACCTCAAGAAGCTCAAGGAGTCTCCCGGCGCCGCCCTGGTTCACTGCGCTGGCATGGAAGGAGCGGACAAGGTCTCCGATGTGGTGCTGGTCGATCAATCGCCGGTTGGAACCACTCCCCGCTCCAACCCGGCCACCTACATGAAGGTTTTCGACACGGTTCGACGCCTTTTCGCCGCCACGGACGTTTCCCGGCTCAGGGGTTACAGCCCCTCGACCTTTTCCTTCAACGTCGAAGGCGGAAGGTGCGAGACTTGCCGCGGCGAAGGATTTGAGAAAATCGAGATGCAATTCCTCTCCGATGTCTACACTTCCTGCCCCGAGTGCCGCGGCAACCGCTACCGCGAAGAGATTCTCGAGGTGACCTATCGCGGGCGCAACATCCGCCAGATCTTTGATCTTACGGTCGCGGAGGCGACGGAGTTCTTCAAAGACTCGCCCGAGATCGGCGAAGGGCTTCGCCCGTTGAAGCAGGTCGGCCTCGACTATATCCGCTTGGGTCAGCCGCTCACCACGCTCTCGGGAGGCGAGTCGCAACGGCTCAAGCTCGCAGCCCACATGGCCAAGGCGAGAAAGGCGGGCACGCTGTTCATCTTCGACGAGCCCACGACGGGTCTGCACTTTCACGATATCGAACGGTTGCTGTGGGCCTTCAACGAGCTGATCGAGCAGGGTCACTCGATCATCGTCATCGAACACAACATGGAAGTGGTCAAATGTGCCGACCACGTCATCGATCTCGGGCCCGAAGGAGGTGACCAAGGAGGCAGGATCGTGGCCGTTGGCCCTCCCCACGAGATCACCGCAGTGCCAACCTCCCATACCGGCCGCTATCTCAAACCCTACCTGCAAAAGGGCACCCCATCTCCCTTCCAGCCCCTCTTAGAGAAAAGTTTAAGGGTTCAAGGGTTCAAGAGTTCAGGAAATGGCAAGAATGTGATCAGGATTGTGGGAGCCAAGGAGCATAATCTCAAAAACATCAATCTGGATATTCCGCGCGATCGCTTTGTCGTGATCACTGGCTTGAGCGGCTCTGGAAAATCGACGCTCGCGTTCGACATCATTTACGCCGAGGGGCAGAGACGCTACATCGACAGCCTGTCGACCTATGCCCGTCAATTTCTCAACATCATGGCTCGCCCCAACGTGGATCTCCTCTCCGGCATCCCTCCGACCGTCGCCATCGAACAACGGCTCAGCCAGGGAGGAAAGAAGTCGACTGTGGCCACGGTGACCGAGATCTACCATTATCTCAGGCTCCTCTACTCCAAGGTGGGCAAACAGCACTGCGTGCAGTGCGGCCGCCAGATCCGCTCCCTCACGCGGAGCCAGATCCTGGACCGAATCGCCCGCACACTTCGTGGGAAGGATGTGATGATCCTGAGCCCGATCGTCAGGGGACGCAAGGGCTTTCACAAGGACGTCATCGCCGGTGCGAGAAGGCTAGGCTATCGACGGGCGCGAATCGACGGTGCTCTGGTAGACCTTAAATCCCCTAAGCTCGGCGAAGGGTTAGAACGGTATCAAGAGCATGACATCGACATCATTATAGGCCAGGGTAAAGTCGGCGGAAGGGAAGTGGAGGCGATGGTGGATCAGGGCTTGCGCCTGGGCAACGGCGTCATCCACCTACTCTCACCATCCGGGGAACAGATCTACAACCAACGCCTCTTTTGCCTCCAGTGCGGCATCGGCTATGAACCCCCCGACCCCAGGCTCTTCTCCTTCAATAGCCGGCAGGGAGCCTGTTCCGACTGCAACGGGATGGGCTTCCACATGGAGCTGGACCCGCAGCTGGTCATCGCCGATCCCCAAAGGCCGATCTCTAAAATCGTCCTTGCCCTCTCGCCGGCAAACCGACCCGAACTGAAGCGAGGCCTGACGCAGCTGCTGCGCGATCTCAAAGCGGAAAACCCGGTCGACACCGACAAGCCCTTTTCCCGCCTGAAGAAAAAGGAGCGGGAACTGGTGTTGGGAGGCGGACCTGACTTCGCTGGCTTAATCCCCTATCTCAAGGGATTGTGGAATGAGGCTGAGGAGGATGTCAGCGAGTGGCTTTCCCAATTGATGACGGAGTCCCCCTGTTCTGCCTGTCGCGGCAGAAGGCTGAACCCACGCGCTCAGGCAATTAAGATCAGTGGGAAAGCAATCTGGCAGGTGACCTCCCTTTCCGTCAAGGAAGGTCAGGAATATTTCCGGTCCCTCGGTTTGGATGAACAAAGTAACGGATCTGAGCGGGACCGCGCCATCACGGAGAAGATCTTGCGGGAGATTCAGCAGCGCCTGGGCTTTCTCTCCGAGGTTGGGCTTCCCTACCTGACCCTGGATCGCAGGGCTGACACGCTCTCGGGAGGCGAGGCCCAGCGCATCCGCCTGGCCGCCCAGCTCGGATCGAACCTGCGCGGTGTCTGCTACATCCTTGACGAGCCGACTATCGGCCTGCACCCGCGCGACAACGGCATGCTGCTGCGAACTCTGAGACGCCTGGAGCAGGTGGGCAACACCGTTCTTATCGTCGAGCACGACGAGAGCACGATTCGCGCCGCGGACCTGATCGTCGACCTCGGCCCGGGTGCAGGGGTGCACGGCGGGAACGTGGTCGCAATCGGTACCCCCGAAGAAATCAGAGAGAATCCCGCATCTCTCACAGGCGCTTTCCTTCGGTCCGGAAAAAAGAGAATCTGGCCCCCGCGTTTGTTCGACGGCTCTCCGTGGCTCGTCGTGCGCGGCGGCAGAGCCAACAATTTGAAGAACATCGACGTGCGCTTCCCTCTGGGATCCTGGAGCTGCGTGACGGGAATTTCGGGGTCGGGAAAGAGCACGCTGGTGAAGGAGGTGCTGTATAAAGGGCTCAAGCTGAAGCTCGGCCAGTTCGCCGGCCGGCCCGGAGACCACGACGAGATTATTGACTGGGAGCGGCTGGAGCGCGTGGTCGAGGTCGACCAGAGCCCGATCGGAAAGACTCCCCGCTCCATCCCGGCCTCCTATGTCGGGTTCCTGGACGAGATCCGCCACGTCTTCTCCATGACTCCAGAGGCCCGCCTGCGCGGCTATGCCCCCAGCCGCTTTTCATTCAATGTCCGCGGCGGAAGGTGCGAGGAGTGCGCCGGACAAGGCAAGATCCGCAAGGAGATGAGTTTTCTACCGGATGTCTTCGTCGACTGCGATGCCTGCGGCGGCAAGCGCTTCAACGAAGAGACCCTGTCGATCCAGTACAACGGCAAAACCATCGCCAACGTGCTGCGCATGACCGTGGAAGAGGCCGTGCCCTTTTTTCGAGCGTTTCCGAAGATCATGCGGCCGCTCAAGATCCTCGACGACATCGGTATGGGCTACATCGCCCTCGGGCAGGCCAGCAACACTCTCTCCGGCGGCGAGGCGCAGAGGATTAAGCTCGCCTATGAGCTCGGGAAGGAATCGCACGGGAAAACCCTTTACGTATTGGACGAGCCGACGACCGGCCTACACTTCGCCGACGTCGAAAAGCTCATCCAGATCCTCCACCGCCTCGCGGAGATGGGAAACACGGTCATCACCATCGAGCACAACCTCGAGATCGTCAAAGAGGCGGACTACCTGGTCGATCTGGGTCCTGAAGGCGGTGACGAAGGGGGATACGTGGTGGCCTGCGGACCGCCCCTGGAAATGATCCAGAACGGCACAAAATCTTACACCGCGCGCTATCTCAAAGAATATCTCCACGGGCAGTCTGAGACCACCGGGCACGCGCAGTTCGAGACGGCCTAGCAGATGCCGAGCCGAGCGCGAGAGCTAGCCAGCCGAAGGGCTTGCCTGCACTACGTCTCCGACGTGAATGACGCCCTCGGTATGGATCTCAGCCCTTAGCCCGCCCCGATGGACCAGAGCCGGGCGGACGCTTTCCCGGGTCAAGCTCTCCAGATGGATGCAAGGCTCGCAGAGGCGGATGCCGCGCAGCGTGACCTCCCCGACCTTGAATTCCCGCCCCACGAGATGGTTGAGCGGCACGCCGCGAGTTACGATATTGCGCCGGCTTTCACCCGGAGCGATTTCGATATTATAGTCGCGCTTCATGGCCTCAATCGCCTCGATCTCGATCAACGTGACATCTCGTCCAAGCCCCGGATGGCTCGAGTAGGTTCCCGTTTGCAGGAAATACCGATCTCCTTCCAATCCTCTTCCCGGAACTGCGTGGACTTCGGCCACCGGTTTTATCGGAGCCTTTCCCACATCGGCAATGTGCAGGGAAACGACGGCACCTTTCCACATAACTCTCCCTTCCCGCAAACCTGAAAGTGATCTTTAGAAGAGGCCTCCACTGATACGCCCCCTATAAGCCCGAAGCGAGAGGAGAGTCAAGTGGGAGATGCATCGACACGCCGCCTCTGCTAGGATGGGGAGCTATGAAAAAGGTGCCGAAGGCTCTGACCATCGCGGGCTCCGACTCGGGCGCCGGCGCGGGAATTCAAGCAGACCTTAAAACTTTCGCGGCCCTCGGGGTCTATGGAACCTCCGTCATCACGGCCATCACGGCGCAGAACACCGTGGGGGTGACCCGGGTGCTAGAGCTGCCACCTGATCTGGTCGCAGCCCAAATCGACGCGGTGATCCAAGATATAGGTGCGCACGCCCTCAAAACCGGCATGCTTGCCAACGCCGCCATCATCGAGGTCGTCGCCGAGAAGATCAAGGAACACCGCTTGGAGAATCTGGTCGTGGATCCGGTCATGGTGGCCAAAAGCGGGGACCTGCTCCTGCGGCGCGACGCGATTGAGGCTTTACGCTCGTGCCTCCTCCCTCTTGCCGCTACGGTGACGCCGAATCTGCCCGAGGCGGCAGAGCTTGCGGGCATCGCAGTCTCGACACAGAGAGACATCCAAGAGGCAGCTAAGCGGATTCTGGGCATGGGAGCAAAGAGCGTGGTCGTCAAAGGAGGCCACCGCAGAGGCCCGGCGATAGATATCTTTTATGACGGCAAAAAGTTTCGCGAGCTCAAAGCCGCCAGGATTCCCACGCGGAATACTCACGGGACTGGATGCACCTTTTCCGCGGCTATTGCAGCTAGCTTAGCGAAGGGTAAAAAGCTGGAGGAAGCGGTGGTCCAAGCCAAGCGGTATATCACGCATGCGATCCGCAAAGGCTTTGCCATCGGCTCCGGCCACAGCCCGGTAAACCATTTTTATCGCTTCTGGAAGTGAGTAGGTGTGAAATACGACGCTGAGTCTTGCCGAAGGAATCAGCGGTAGGTCTCCTCTCTTCGTAGGCCGCAGTAAAAAAGCCAAACTTCCCGGCCATAAATATCGTAGCGGAAACGCCACCGGCCGAGCCGTAGTCTGTATTGACCTTCGCCTTGCGGGACACCTTTAAGCTTTTTGATCGGGTGAGCCCTGCTCCGGTTATATGGGTCAGCGCTTAGAATCTCACGGACGCGCTCCTGGATCGGATCGAGTTCAGGGTGAGTGTTAAGGAGCTTTCGGACGAGACGCTCGTAGTGAGGGGTGTTGTGGACGGGGAAGGGCTGTTTCATGCCTTCCGACGCGCACTTTTTATTTTGCGCTTCTTCGCTTTGAGTTCAGCAATAAACTCTTCAATAGGTCGGCCTTTTCCGGCCCGATATTCCTGGTAACTCTTCTTGATGTGAGCCCTGACCTTGGGGTCCTGAAGCTCGAGGTAGTCTTCGAATTCGTCAATGTCCATGAGACCAGCCAAAGGAACACCATCCTTGTTGAGGATAAAATACTCCTTCTTCAGGTGGACACGCTTCACCACCGATTCCAAATTCGTTTGGGCCTTGGCAATGGGAAGAGATTTTACTGCAGCTTGGCGCATATGACTCTCCTTGAACCTACAGCCGTACGGCCTCGGCCATTGCTTCCCAGCTAATCACGCCACCATACTCCGCGATGATCTGGTCCCACGTACAGCCTTCAGCGACCATGTCCAGAACGTGCTTGACCATGATCCGCGTCCCTTTAAAGGTGGGCTTGCCGTGGCAGATATCGGGATCCATGACAATGTATTCTCCAAGTTTCAGCCGTTTCATGAGTTTCCCTCTACACGGATTTGCATGCCAAGTTTATATTAATGCAGAAGAGTTCATCTAGCAACCGGCTGGGCGGGGGGTACTTTCAGTTCTCTGCGTCGGCGTTCGAAAAGCAAATTCCTGCTCTATCACTCATTTCAAGCCCTCTTGCCACCAAACAACCTCATTGCCTTGTCCCATAAACGATTACGATTAGTGAGAGATTGTCCGCAGCGCGTAGCTGAATAATTCGGCCTCTGCGCTTGTTTACGCCCGGGTTGGTTCCCTCTTAAATTATAGTGCGGAAAATAACGTAAGATAGATCCTAGCTTACCCATCGTCAATCCTCCTACTCGAATTATACGGTCGCCGATCATCCGAGCAATCCAGTAATTTAAAAACCTCTTCCCCCAGTTGGGCCTAGATGTCCGCCTTATCTCCGAGCCGGACTCCGGTGCATTCTATTTTGCCCCTAGCTGGGCTATTAGTCCCACGGAGGCTCGGAACGTGGCAATCGAGCTTGTCTCATGTCCCGCGTGCGGTAGAAAGAACGTCTCGGATCGGACAACCTGCCTCTCCTGTGGGGCTGACCTGCCCGTCTTCAATGTAGGCGAACAGAAACAAGTGACCCCCCATCCTGTGCCTTGGTGTGCCAGGTTTAGGCGCTAAACATGACAAGAATTGAAAAGAAGCGCAAAATTTGTCACGGAACCCGTCCTTTCATTTGATCCGTTCGGAATAGATAATGCCTACAATAACACTCGCTTACTTTCGGTCTCTCGGTGAGCGTCCCCTATGGCATCATGTTTGCTGTGTTTTATGCCCGGAGGAATAGCCAATTATTTTGAGGGGTCTTTATTTTTGCGTCGCCGGTATAGGCATGGTCACTCTCTTGCTCTTGTGGCCCCCTCTTTCGGCCCAGGAATCCTCTGCCAAATCGCAGAAAATTGCATCATGTGGACCTAACTCTCTATATCGAAGATTTGCTATAAGACCAGAAGTGCAGCCCGGTGAAGGGGGAGTACACATTAGAAATCCCAATACATACTTTGACCAAGAGGGTAGTAGTAGAATACTCCAGGGAGATATTTACATCCTCAAGTTTCAAGGGTGGAGTATCAATCAAAGCTTTCCTGGTGGACAAACTGAAGCATTACGTTTCTTTGAGTATCATTGCTCCAGGCCGGGTCGAGGAGAACACCCAGTCGTAATGGAGAAAAAGTAGCTCCTTTCCCCGTTTACTGAACAAGGGGGCCTGGCTTGGCCAGTGGAAACCCCGTGCTGTTCCCATCCAGGCCAAAGCCCCTTCTCTTATGTGCTCTCTCTTGGAGACTTGAGCCGTGGCAACAGAGCTTGTCCCATGTCCCGCGTGCGGAAGAAAAAATGCCTCGGATCGACCCACCTGCCGCACCTGTGGCGCTGGCCTACCTATCTCCAACGCCAGCGAACAGAAGCAAGGGAATCCTCCTTAGACAGCCACCCTGTGGCAGCGGATCAGTAAAGTTGCGCACGTCTAAGGCAGAGAGGAGAAAGCGATGATATTTAATCTTGAGCCAACTGATACCCGTTTTAAATTCTCTTTTAACTCTGGGCTTCTTACTACCCCTTTGGTTCAGAGTCCGCGCCAGCCGGAACTTTCATATCAAGTCCGGTACCTGCGGCGGGGGGGGCTACATTGAACTTTCCACCGGGGAGGACTTCCAGGACCTGGAAGGGTTTGTCAATGTCTGCCAGAAAACTGGTGATGATAAGCTTGATTCTCCGTGTTATGAGGGCTTTTTCGCCACCCGTGAAAAAGCAGCATCAGAAAATCGCCAACCCGGACAGTATGAAGAACGCCGTCAGAAAGTCATTGGCTCCATAAACTATGTCGCGCCATACCACGGCGATTTTTCAGGCACGACATCCGCCAGCTATGATGTCCGCGTCGTCTTGTCAAAAGATAAATTTGATGAACTGGTAACGGTTGCACGCCTGGGACACCTCCCGTCTGCTATCCAAATACGCTGCCCATATGACACGGAAGGCTTGACCCTGCACGGGGACGGGGACCACAAAAAATGGGACAATAAGGCATTTCCACAATTAGATGTTGTCCATGTTGAGTTCAGTGTTCCGCTGATTAGTCAGGCTATAGGTAGGGAGCAACTAACACCGGCCGATCAGGTATCTACACCAACACGCTCGCAGGTCAATCATCTCTCAGAGAAGCTCGCCCGTTTAGCTACCGCTATAGAGAGTGGTTTGAGATCATTGCTTTGGGCGGTACTTCTGATCGGGGCGCTAATCCTGATTCTCAGAATTCTCAGATAGCAACAGATTGAGAGCGGGTCAACAAATCAGGAGGGAGGAGGCTGGTAATGGACAAGGGCGAACGACTAGACGAACTCCTAGGTGAAATCCGCCACGAGATAGATGTCGCGTGGAAAAATGTAGGGGCATGGAACCAACGTGTCGTGCGGTGGTGGCTTTTTTT
>Ga0156242_1064_pt1 | contig 20598 bp, 13 predicted proteins | sample RifCSPlowO2_12_FD_107889 | JGI IMG/M metagenome (GOLD analysis project Ga0156242, IMG submission 107889) | Deltaproteobacteria bacterium RIFCSPLOWO2_12_FULL_57_22 | reverse complement strand
ATCTCGTCAAGCCGGGCGAGCGACCCGTCTCCTTAAGAATTGCTACCTGTGCCGTTTCGGGCGGCTTTGTGCACCTTTACACCGCCCTCGATAACGGCCTTTTCGACAAATACGGCGTCCGGCTCGAGCCTATTTATATTCGTGGCAGCGGGCCCTCTCTGGCCGCCCTGGCCGCCGATGAGGTCCAGTTTCTCTACTGCGCCGCTGACGCTACCATCCCCGGCCTGGCCTCGGGGATCGAGGCCAAGCTCGTTGCGGCTCCGCTCGTCAAGCTTCCCTATGTGCTGGTGGGTCACAAAGAGATCCGCAGGGGGGAGGATCTCCGTGGAAAAACCATCGGCGTCACCCGGCCCGGGGACCTGAGCGCCCGACTTTCCCGGGCAGTGATTCGAAAGTTTAATCTAACCACGGATGAGGTCACCATCCGGCCTATCGGCGGGAGCCAGTCCGAACGTTATCAAGCGATGGCCGCTGGCGTGGTCCACGCGATCGTCGTGACCCCGCCCCTGGACGCGCGGGCGAAAAAAGACGGCTTCAACGTCATCTATCGACTGATCGACCTGGATCTACCCTTCATCTACAGCTCGGTTCACGCGAGCCACAAGATCCTTCGAGAACGCCCGGAACTGGTCCAGAGGGTGGTTGCGGCCTTTGCCGAAGCCGTCCACTTCGTGGAAAAAAACCCTGACAGAGCCAAAGCGTCCATCGCGAAGGCGATGAAAGTTAAGGACCAGGCGGCACTCCAGGTATCCTATAACGTGTACGCCAGGGAGATTGTGGACCGGCGTATGACGATTCCCGAATCGGCCATGACCGAAGCGGTGGAGCTTGCCCGCCAGGGCGGTACAATGGTGAGAAAAAAGGCCGAAGAGCTTTACGACAATGCCTTTGCCGCGGAACTGGAAAAAAGCGGTTTTCTAAAAGAGCTCTGGGGCAGCGAACTCAAATAAAACCAGCCCGCGCCTCCCCGTGGGGCATGTCGGCCGAGATCATGATCCGCTCCTCCCCGACAAACTCGATCGCTTGCGTCAGTAGCTTCTCCTCCGCCTCACAGGTGAAGCACCCCCTCGCAGTCGTGGACATACTCGCTCGCCCGGCGTTTGGAGACCGGCCTCGCACCTATTTGTCAGGGGGCAATTCTGCCTCCTTACATGCCGAGTTCTCTCTGGGCCTGCTTAAGATAGCTAAGATCGACGTACTTCTCTGGAGGCGGTAGAGGCTCTTTCAGTAGACCGTCTCTTCCTAGCACCTGTAGGTTCGCCATCAAGCCTTCAAGCGTCAGAGCGCCATCTGTGGGGAAGACCTTGTTCCTCGTGAAATAGTCTATGCCCCTGCGGGGATAGGGTGGTTTCGCCCCTGCCTCGCTGGTGAACAGTTGCGCCGCCTCGTCCGGGCGCTCATAAATCCAACGGAGGCTGCGTATATGTGCCTTGAGGACCTTGACCACCGTGGCGCTGTTCTTGTCCGCCCAGGCAGGGTCCACATTGATGGCATTGAACTGATACCTGGGAAGTACCTCAAGAATCTCTCCGATCAAGTTGAGTCCTCGGTCAAGGGCCATGTCCGAGAAGGGTGTGCCCAAAACCGCCCCGGCGATGGCTCCGCTTTCCAGGGCCGAGAGGAAGGCTGGAGTTCCACCGGGGATGACGACAATGGCGTAGTCGCGGGGATAAACTAACCCCTTGGCCCTCAGGTACGCCGTGAGAAGCGATCCCGTTCCGCCTCTGAGCGCCGAGGCCGCAAGCTTCTCCCCTTTGAGGTCTTCCACCCGCTTAAATTTTTTTCCTCCGATCAGAAGGTAGGGAGCAGCGTTGGCAACGCCGGCTATGATCTTGAGGTTACCCCCCTTCTCATTAAAGAGAATGATGCTGTCGGGATTAAACGTGCCAAACTGCAGTTCACCTGTGGCTAGGGCCTGGATATGCACGCCGCCACTGAACATCTGAATGACGTCCCCGCGCAGCCCCTCCGCTTGATAAAAGCCTTTCTTCCATCCCACAAAGAGAGGAAGATAGGTTAAGACTTTAGCCGTGTAACCGATGCGGAAAGTCTGGGCTTGCGCAGGGGATTGAAACGAGAACAGCGCAAAAGGCAGCAAGAAAGCCAACAAAACCCCCTTTTTCATAGGTTGAACCTCCTGAATGACGGCTGTGAAAAGCCGATTTTACGACTGTAAAAAGGCTTTCTCACAAAGCTACTTTTTAAGTAGGATTGCGAGGAATGCCCAAGGGTCTAAGGAAACTCCTTTTTTGTTCGAGAAAGTAGCTCTCACACGCTTTGGTCGATTAACTCTTTTTCAGTTGTTTTGCAAATCTCCGGCACTGCGCCACTTCCTTAACTGCTTACGTCCGGGTCTGCCTGGAAGCCGAGCGCACGTTGACGCAGCAGGCCTGTATCGTATATGGTCCTAACCAAAATGGTGAGCCGCGCCACTTCTGGTCGCCCTTTGGCGCTCTTGAATGCGGCTTGGCATCTGGTTGTCAGAGGCAATTTTCAGTTCTCGGCGTTGAGGTGTCAAAAACAAATTCATTCATTTCATTTCGACTGGGAACAACCCAAATTGCCGCGCGCTGTCTGCGCGGTCGGGAGGTAAAAGATGAAGACGAGAAGATTTTTTCTGATTGGCGTTTTGTTTTTATCGATTGTGCTCGGGTGGGCTACCTGGCTGAAGGCCGTTACCCTAAACGAGGTCGTGGCCGCGGCCCGGAAGGAGGGGACGATCGAGTTTTACGGTCCATCCACTCTGACACCCCAGGGCGCGCAGGCTCTAGCCGAGGCCTTCAACCGCAAGTACGGCCTTAATATCAAGCTGAATTATAGCCCCGCGGGAGACATGCCGGGCGACGTGGCGAAGATCGTAGTCCGTGCGCCTACGGGTGTGGCCCCTGAATGGGATCTGATGGTCGTAACCGATGCCCACCACGCCACGCTGTGGGTCAGGAAGCTGCACCAGACCTTCGACTATAGAGCGCTTGGGGTCGATCCCCGAGTCATCCAATACGACAACGGTACGGTCTCCTTTGCCCACCAGATCGTTCTTCCCGCCTACAACAACAAGATCTTGCCCGCAAAGAAAAGGCCGAAGAGCTTTACGACAATGCCTTTGCCGCGGAACTGGAAAAAAGCGGTTTTCTAAAAGAGCTCTGGGGCAGCGAACTCAAATAAAACCAGCCCGCGCCTCCCCGTGGGGCATGTCGGCCGAGATCATGATCCGCTCCTCCCCGACAAACTCGATCGCTTGCGTCAGTAGCTTCTCCTCCGCCTCACAGGTGAAGCACCCCCTCGCAGTCGCGGACATACTCGCTCGCCCGGCGTTTGGAGACCGGCCTCGTACCTATTTGTCAGGGGGCAATTCTGCCTCCTTACATGCCGAGTTCTCTCTGGGCCTGCTTAAGATAGCTAAGATCGACGTACTTCTCTGGAGGCGGTAGAGGCTCTTTCAGTAGACCGTCTCTTCCTAGCACCTGTAGGTTCGCCATCAAGCCTTCAAGCGTCAGAGCGCCATCTGTGGGGAAGACCTTGTTCCTCGTGAAATAGTCTATGCCCCTGCGGGGATAGGGTGGTTTCGCCCCTGCCTCGCTGGTGAACAGTTGCGCCGCCTCGTCCGGGCGCTCATAAATCCAACGGAGGCTGCGTATATGTGCCTTGAGGACCTTGACCACCGTGGCGCTGTTCTTGTCCGCCCAGGCAGGGTCCACATTGATGGCATTGAACTGATACCTGGGAAGTACCTCAAGAATCTCTCCGATCAAGTTGAGTCCTCGGTCAAGGGCCATGTCCGAGAAGGGTGTGCCCAAAACCGCCCCGGCGATGGCTCCGCTTTCCAGGGCCGAGAGGAAGGCTGGAGTTCCACCGGGGATGACGACAATGGCGTAGTCGCGGGGATAAACTAACCCCTTGGCCCTCAGGTACGCCGTGAGAAGCGATCCCGTTCCGCCTCTGAGCGCCGAGGCCGCAAGCTTCTCCCCTTTGAGGTCTTCCACCCGCTTAAATTTTTTTCCTCCGATCAGAAGGTAGGGAGCAGCGTTGGCAACGCCGGCTATGATCTTGAGGTTACCCCCCTTCTCATTAAAGAGAATGATGCTGTCGGGATTAAACGTGCCAAACTGCAGTTCACCTGTGGCTAGGGCCTGGATATGCACGCCGCCACTGAACATCTGAATGACGTCCCCGCGCAGCCCCTCCGCTTGATAAAAGCCTTTCTTCCATCCCACAAAGAGAGGAAGATAGGTTAAGACTTTAGCCGTGTAACCGATGCGGAAAGTCTGGGCTTGCGCAGGGGATTGAAACGAGAACAGCGCAAAAGGCAGCAAGAAAGCCAACAAAACCCCCTTTTTCATAGGTTGAACCTCCTGAATGACGGCTGTGAAAAGCCGATTTTACGACTGTAAAAAGGCTTTCTCACAAAGCTACTTTTTAAGTAGGATTGCGAGGAATGCCCAAGGGTCTAAGGAAACTCCTTTTTTGTTCGAGAAAGTAGCTCTCACACGCTTTGGTCGATTAACTCTTTTTCAGTTGTTTTGCAAATCTCCGGCACTGCGCCACTTCCTTAACTGCTTACGTCCGGGTCTGCCTGGAAGCCGAGCGCACGTTGACGCAGCAGGCCTGTATCGTATATGGTCCTAACCAAAATGGTGAGCCGCGCCACTTCTGGTCGCCCTTTGGCGCTCTTGAATGCGGCTTGGCATCTGGTTGTCAGAGGCAATTTTCAGTTCTCGGCGTTGAGGTGTCAAAAACAAATTCATTCATTTCATTTCGACTGGGAACAACCCAAATTGCCGCGCGCTGTCTGCGCGGTCGGGAGGTAAAAGATGAAGACGAGAAGATTTTTTCTGATTGGCGTTTTGTTTTTATCGATTGTGCTCGGGTGGGCTACCTGGCTGAAGGCCGTTACCCTAAACGAGGTCGTGGCCGCGGCCCGGAAGGAGGGGACGATCGAGTTTTACGGTCCATCCACTCTGACACCCCAGGGCGCGCAGGCTCTAGCCGAGGCCTTCAACCGCAAGTACGGCCTTAATATCAAGCTGAATTATAGCCCCGCGGGAGACATGCCGGGCGACGTGGCGAAGATCGTAGTCCGTGCGCCTACGGGTGTGGCCCCTGAATGGGATCTGATGGTCGTAACCGATGCCCACCACGCCACGCTGTGGGTCAGGAAGCTGCACCAGACCTTCGACTATAGAGCGCTTGGGGTCGATCCCCGAGTCATCCAATACGACAACGGTACGGTCTCCTTTGCCCACCAGATCGTTCTTCCCGCCTACAACAACAAGATCTTGCCCGCAAAGGACGTGCCGAAGAGCTGGGAGGACCTCCTGGATCCGAAATGGAAAGGCGGTAAACTGGGTATAACCAACGCTGCTCACCACTTTTCACGTCTAGCTGCCGGACCCTGGGGCGAGAAAAAAGCGACCGAGTACGTGCGGGCGCTCGTCAAGCAGGAACCGAATCTAGGGTTGCTCGGCCAGATTTATACCCGCCTCCAAGTGGGGGAGATCCTGGTGGCCGCGACACTAACCGATAGCTTCATTCATCGGGCGAAAGCGACCGGCGCGCCCATCGTCCATGCCGAGGGGATTGAGCCTGTCATCGCTCCCGCCTACCACGCGGGAGTCCCGAAAGGCGCTCGCCATCCTAACGTGGGCCATCTTTTTGCCGTGTTTCTTAACACGCTCGAGGCCCAGGAGGTCTGGGATAAGTACGGCGGGCAGAGCTCTGCCTTTGTTCCGGGCACTTCGGTCTATAAGTATGCCCAGAAACATCAGATGGTTTACATGACCCAAGATCAGGCGGAGATGATCGATAAGCTCGCGGCGCAATACGGCAAGATCCTTGGCTTCACGAAGTAGTAAGAGCACGCCGGCCATCGAGGAGGGCACAGACGCCGTGGCCGTCTCCAGCATCCAGTCGATGGCCTGGTTCGGCCTCAAGTCCCCGGGCACTCGGGAGAAGATCACGGGTTAGGGGAGGCTTATGGAGTCCTTGACCTAGAGTGACCACAAACGGCACTACGTCAGAGAACTCTAAAGCAACCGCGATAGCAAAGGGATGCCATGAAAACACTTATCCAAGGCGGTTATGCCGTCGGATTCAACGGGAAAGAGCACGAGGTCATCAAGGATGGCGTGGTGGTTTTCGAGAATGACCGGGTTGTCCATGTAGGCAAGCAATTCGCGGATCCGGTGGACCGGCGCATCGACGCCAAGGGCTGCCTCGTCTCCCCCGGCTTCATCGACACCCATTTTCATTCCGGCAGCAATGCCGGCGATTATCTCTTGAATGAGCCCGACAAGCCGGACTTCTTTGCTTCTAATTATCTGGCTCACGGCGCGCCTACCCGGGAAGGGGGCAAGCAGGCTCATCTGAAGGATGTGGATGTCGGGCAGCGCTTTTCTCTCGTTCACTTGCTCAAAAGCGGCGTCACCACCACGCTGGAAATCGGTGGCCCGGGAGGTGATCCTGAGCGCTACGTGGAGATGGTGGGAGCATTGGGGATCCGCTGTTATACCGGTCCGAGCTATAAGAACGTCGACTTCTTCCATGATCGCGAGGGAAGGCTGGAGTACGATTGGAGCGATGAGCGCGGCAGTGCCGGGCTCAAGGGGGCGGTGGACTTTGTCAAAAGATACCACGGCGCCTGCGGCGGACGGGTTCAGACCATGCTGTTTCCCGGCCATGTGGATACCTGCACGCCGGAGCTTCTCAAGGAGACCCGGAAGGCCGCCAAGGAGCTGGGGGTGCGCGTGCAGATCCACGCGGCCATTAACCTGATCGAGTTTCACGCCGTCATGCGTCGCTATCGCTTGACGCCCGTGGAGCTTCTGGGCAAAATCGGTTTTCTCGATCCCGAAGTTTCCCTTTCCCACTGCGTCTTTCTTACGGGCCATAGCTGGACCGCTTATCCCTATGGCGACGATCTCAAGCGAATTACGGACTCAGGCGCCTCGGTGGCCCATAGCCCCCTAAAGTACCTCAAGATAGGTGTCGCCATGGAGTCCTTCGACCGCTATCTCAAAGCCGGGATCAATGTCGGAATCGGTACCGACACGTTCCCCAAAGATATCATCTCTGAGATGCGCTATGCGGCTTTGGTATCGCGCCTCGTGGATAAGAGCTTTATCGCCGGCCATCCGAGGGATGTCTTCAACGCCGCCACGGTCGGCGGCGCAAGGTTGATCGGGAGAGACGACTTGGGCAGGCTTCAGAAAGGGGCAAAGGCAGACATCACGATAATCAATCTCAGGGATATCGCTTTCGGCGCCGTGCGTGATCCGATCAAAGCGCTGGTTGAGACCGCCGCGGGCCGAGACGTCCGGACCGTCATCGTCGATGGGGAGATCCTCGTCGATCAGGGTACGTGCTTGCGCGTCAACGAAGACGAGCTCATCGAGAAGCTCCAGGCGCGTGCCGAGGAGATCTGGGCCGGGGTCCCGAAGTGGCACTGGACAGGCAAGGGGGTTGATGAGGTCTTACCGCCGGCGTTCAAGATGAAGTGAATGGACGCAGGTCAGGGGGTCCGTTTCATAGACCTTCCTGATAAAGTAGGACCAACTCCGCGAGCAGAGCCGGGAACAGGCGCAGCGCAAGGCGGACAGTCAAGCAAATCCTCCGAAATGTTCAACCGGGCGCGGCGCGGCGTGCGGAGATGAATGCAAGCGCGGCGAACAGCACTCCTCCAGCGAACCATAGCACAAAAGGCGCCCATTCCAGGTCCGAGGCGAGGCCGGAGACCTTGTTGATTTCCGCCGCGACTGCCGCGATACGTGCCAGCGCAGCGCCAGCCAGTGCCGCGAACAACAGGCCCAGCGCCAGGCCTTCGCGCCCGCTGCGGCCGTACTCCAGCGCCGCGGAAAAACTCGCCATCAGGATGCAGCCCCATGCGCCGCCCGCAGTGAACTGCGCGGCGAGCAGGGAATCGAGGTCCCGGACCAGCACACTCGCCAGCGTGGCGGCGGCCCCGATCAACGCGGCTGCCGCGATCACGGGCAGCGTCCCGTAACGCCTGGCAAGCGCCGCCCCCGGGAACATCGCAAGATTGAAACCGATCCAGAACATCGGTATCAGGTAAGGCAAACGCTCCGGAACGGCGACGCGCAGGTACTGTCCGGCGCTGTTGAGCGAAAAGTGGAGCTGGAAACCGAGCGCGAGCAGCAGGCAACCCGCGGCAAACACCCACGAGCCGGCGGCGAGCCGTACCGACGCGGTTGGCGGCGGGGCCGGCTGCCGCGACAGCGCGCGTTCGACCCAGATCGGTCCGACGGTCGTGGCGAGCAACGTCAGGCTCGAAGCAGCGAACGGCAGGCGCGGATCGAGGTTCTTCAGCGTGATCCCGAGGTACGGCGCAAGCGCGCCGCCGACGGCCAGCCCGGTCAGCATCAATGCGTTCATCCACGGCACGCTGGGCGCCGCGGCGTGGCGGCTCAAAAGCACCCAGGGCGGGGCGCGCAGGGCTGAAGAGGTCGCCGTCCACACCAGGATCAGCGTGAGCAAAGCGGCGGTCGAAAATTCGCCCCAGCCTGCGGTATACGGGATCAGCAGAAAAGCGACGCACGAAATCGTCGTCAAGCCGATGATCAACGGGCCGATGCGCCCCAACATGCGCCCCGCGCGATCCGCCGCCACCCCGGTCACGACGTCCATCACCATGAAGGTGAACTGATCGAGAATCAATATCCATGGAACATAGCGTCGGGACAGCCCCGCAGTCTCCAGCAGCTCGGGCAGAAATATGACGTACAGAGTCCAGCACGTGACGAACAGGAACTGGACGAGCGCCAGATAGAGCGCTGCCGCGGAGGGCGCGCGCGGGGTGACCGCATCAGACATGGGTTGTTAAGTTATTTCGGTGTGCCGCTTGCGGCACACCGCTGGATTGATAGCAGGAAGTTCCTGTTGAGGTAGCGGAACAGAGAACTCACAAATTGGCCTCATAACTGCCTGCCATCCCACCGCCGGGGGAGGGGAAGTGACTAGCGAAGAGCGTGGACTGGCCCCGGATCGTGATTTTGGGGCGGAGAGTATCCAATAAGGTACGATTATGTCAATTTGGGGGCGGCTTGCAAGCAAAAACGAACATTTCCTCCCGCTTGGAGTAACGGGGCTTTAAACTCATTGGGCGGAAGGCACTTGCATTACCGCCCGATTTGTTCGGCTAGCGTCTCAACCCTCTGGACCAAACTCCGGATCTCGCCGAATCCTTTTTGCCAAAATGCTGGGTCGTGAAAATCCACTCCTAGAGGTCTGAGAAGCGCCTCGGGGTTATCTGAGCCCCCTGCCTCCAGCAGGGTAAGGTATCGAGGGACGAAATCTTTGCCCTGTTCTCGGTACATGCGGTAGAGGGAAAGGACCAGAAGCTCGCCGAAGACATAACTATAGCAGTAAAAGCGCGTATGGATGAAGTGGGGGATATAGGACCAGCCCCAGCGATAGGCCGGCCCCATCTCCACGGCGTCGCCATAGTATTTTTCGTTGGCCTCAACCCAGAGCACCCCGATGGTCTCGGGGGTTAGCCGCCCCTGGCTCCGGCGTGCGAAGACTGCCTGCTCGAAGCGGGTGAGGACATTTTGTCGAAAGACTGTGGCGAAGGCGTCATCGATTTTGCCGGCGAGCAGCCCGAGCTTGACCCGCGGGTTCGACTCGTGCTCGACGAGGTAGTCGAACACGAGCATCTCGCCGAATACAGAGGCGGTCTCAGCCGTCGTCAGCGGCGTGTCGTAGTTCAAAAAGCTCTGTTCGCGGCTGAGGTAGCCGTGGAGACCGTGGCCGAGCTCGTGCGCGACGGTCATGACATCCCTCATCGTGTCGGTGTAATTGCACAGGATATAGGGATGGAGCTGCGGAGACGGTGAAGCGCAGAAGGCTCCGCCCCGCTTGCCTTTGCGGACCTCCGCGTCGATCCAGCGTTTGGCGAAAAACTCGGCAGCGATGGAGAGAAAAACCGGGCTGAAGGCGCCAAAAGCCTCCAAAATGACCTCCTGGGCCCGGGAGAAAGAAAAGGGGGCAAGCTCTTTTCCCACGGGAGCGTATTGATCGTAGAGCGCGATCCGCGGGAGATCGAGCAATCGCGCCTTCAGGCGGAAATACGCCTGGGCAAGCGGGTAATTGGCCTCCGTGACCTCGATCATTTTTTCCACGGCTACGGCGTCAATCTCATTGGCAAGGTGGCGCTCCATCATGGGGTTAGGGTAGCGCCGCAGACGATCCATCGTGAGGTGGTCCTGAATCATTGTATCGTAAATAAAGCCGAGCGCATGCTCATGGCGGGAAAGCCCTTCGAAGAGTGATTCCCAGGCCCTCTGGCGAAGCTGCCGGTCAGGGTGATGCATGAGGGCGAGGATCTCGCTGAGGGTAAGCTCGGTGGGTTTCCCGTCGCGGTCTAGGGCAAAGGTCAAGGCGGAGGTGATCTCGGAGAAGAGCCGACCGAACGCATTCCGACCGGTGTTGTCTTTTTCGTTGACGATTTTTTCCTCGGGCTCGGAGAGTTTGTGGGGGCGAAAGCGGCGCAGATTCTTGAGATAGTGGCTGTAGTTCTTCAAGGTCGGATGATGGATCAGCCGTGCGGCCACGGAATCATCGAGATCGAGCCATTCCAGCTCAAAAAAGAGCAGCAGGTTTTTCACCTCGGTCGCTCGCTGCTCCACTCTTTGCTCGAGGTCCTGGAACTCGGCTCTTAAAGAATCTGCCGCGTAGAGCAGGCCCGCATAGGTTGAGACCCGGCTCAGAATGTCCTCGATCCCTTCCAGTTCTCGGAGTCCCTCGAGAAGGCTCTCCGGCGCAGGTCCTTGGGGTCGATAGATCGCGCCGCGAAACCGGGAGGCGAAAGCTTCGGCTCGACTGCGGCAGTCCTGTAGCGTCGCTTCGATGCGCGGGTCCTCGTGCGAGGCAAATAGGTCGCTGAGATCCCAGCGAATGCCTTCTGCGGTATTGCCCATAGAGAAAATCCTTCCTGGCCCTCTATTAATCATTTTTTTCTCAGGGAAGAAAGCGTATCACGTGCGCCAGGATGGCGGGGTTTCGGCTGTCGCCACGAGGCCTGCTCCAGAGCGGGAAAAGGTTATTGTAATGGTAAAATCTATATGTTATATGTAATCGGTTAATATCGCCAATTGATGGTTTGTTTATGTACGATGATTTCTTAGCCAGGATTATTGAGCCCGATGCCTATCTGCCTTCACAGTTCTTCGGCAATCGGGGTTTATCCCGCCAGCTCGATGGCGAGAAGAAGCTCATGCTTGCCATTCTCAAAGACGCGGTGGAATGCCTGGAGAAGTATCGCGGGACAAAGAACACTATCGGCAAAGGGCTTTATCAGAATGCCCTCGAGTGGGTTGGGGACGAGAGCACCGGGTGGCCTTTCTCCTTCAATAACATTTGCGACCTGTTGGGATTTGATCCGGATTACCTGCGCGAATTCTTATTGAAGCGGGAGCAAGGGCAGAAAAGCAAGTTTATTTCCTCCTAGCCCTAATCGCCTCAAGCTCATCCTTGATGAGTTGTCCACGCGCGGTAGTAGGCCCAAAAATCTTTAAGGCGCGTTCCAGGTTCGCGATGGCCAGCTCGTCCTCGTCCGCGAGCCAATGGGAGCGGGCCAAGTAGTAATGGGCGTCGCCGAGCCGGTTCATCTTGCCATAGACCACCCCCAAGTGCTGCGGTGGCTCGGGCCAAAGGGGCGAGAGGTTATGGGCTCTTAAAAAAGCGGCGACCGCCTCCGGGAAATTGGACTCCTTCTCGAAGAGTTCCCCGAGCCAGAGGTAGTTCAGGGGCTCCTTGGGGTCTGCGCTGAGTGCGCGATCAAGGGCCTCGTGGGCTGAACGAAATTCTCCGATCTGGGTATAGAGATGGCCCAATTCCCGGTCGATGCCGGGGCTTTTGGGCTTAAGCGTCCGCGCCCTCTCTAGGAACTGCTGCGCTTCAGGCCACCGAGATTTATACTCGTGGGCGAGCCCCAGCATGTACAGAGCCTCGGCGTTTTGCGGATTCTGGCCCAGGAGGCGTTCGTATTCCCCAATCACCGCATCCGCATCGTGCCTTTCCAGCCGCAGCAGGGTCTGAATTTTTTTGATCGAGTCGGATTCCTCGGGCCGTGAAGCTCCGATCCTCAGGGAATGTACGACGGCGTCCACTCTGGTGACCCGTTCCTGAGTCAGGGGATGGGTCATCAAATAGGGGGGAAGATCGACGGGATTCAGAATCCGCTCCTGATCGATGATCTTGAGGAATCCTAACGCCGCTCGCGGGTCATAGCCCGCCTCGGCCATGTATCTTACGCCCAGGGTGTCCGCTTCCTGCTCCAGTTGGCGGCTGTAAGAGAGCTGCCGCGTTGCCGAGAGGGCCTGACCGAGGACGCCGGCGGCCTGCGCTTGGGCGCCACCCCCGGAGAGAAACACCCCCAAAAGCGCTAGTATGCTCAGAGGGTCTGGCCCGGAGATGCGCGCCATGTGGCGAGATTTCACGTGAACGAGTTCGTGGCCGAGAACGCCGGCAAGCTCATCGGTGCTTTTAACCCTCTCGATCAGTCCGGTGTGAACGTAAATCGATCCCCCGGGCACGGCAAAGGCATTGAGTTGAGAGTCCTCCACTACGAAGAAGCGGTAATCAAACGACGGGGGCCCCATCACGGAAAGGAGCCGGCGGCCAATCCGGTCGACGTAGCGCTCAACCTCTAGTTGGTGGACAAGCTTGAGTTTTTTCTTTGCTTCCCGACGAAATTCACGACTGATGCGTACCTCGTCGTCCTCGCTCATCGGCTTGAGCAGCGGGATCTCGGCAGGGAGCCGAGATCCGCATCCGGTGAATCCCAGGGTCAGGAGAAAAGCGTAGAGAAATTTTCGCACCACCAAACGGATTATAGATGGAGTTTGCCGCTGGGGCAACAGGAGGAAACGTTGACGCCGCGTCCTCGAAACAATATATTCTATAGCCCAATACACCGTGAGGAGGTCAAAATGACCGCTCAATTCCGGATTCCGGCGCAAAGGCTCGCCTGGCGCTGTGACACCTCGCTGCTCCCGTTTACCTGCACCGCTGACATGACCCCCTTGGAGGACTTCATCGGTCAAGCGCGCGCCATACGCGCCATTGAGTTTGGTCTGGGCGTGAACAAACCCGGTTTCAATATCTTCGTCACGGGCCTGACGGGGACCGGGAAGACCAGCATCATCAAGGCCTTCCTGAAAAAGGTCACGGGAGAAAAAAGGATTCCCCAAGAGGATTCTCCGTTCCCGGAAGACTGGTGTTATGTCTATAACTTTATTGACCCCGACCGCCCGCAGGCCGTCAACATCCGCCGCGGCTGGGGCAAGGTTTTAAAGCGGGACATGGAAGAATTGGTTCAAACCCTGCAGCGCGAAGCCAGCAAGACTTTTGAGAGCGAGGAGTTTGCGCGCCAGCGCCAGGCCATGGTCGAGCAGGCGCAAAAAAAACAGCAGGAGATCATGGAACGCCTCATGGAAGAGGCCCGGACGAGCGGCTTTACCCTGCGCTTTTCTCCGTCGGGGATGGCTTTGATTCCTCTGAAGGAGGGGAGGCCCATGCAAGAGGAGGACTACCTCTCGCTGGAGCCGGAAAAGAAAAAGGCCCTAGAGGAAAAACGCAGCGAGATTGAGCGGCAGGTCGAAGAGGCGCTACGGGAGGGGAAGAGGTTAGAGCGGCAAATTGCCGATCGGTTGCAGGCATTGGAACAGCAGGCCGGCGAGTATTTGGTCCGCATCCCGCTAACGGAACTGAAAGAGAAATACCGCGACTACCCCAAAGTGGTGCATTACCTGATCGCGGTCCGCGATCATATACTGATGAACCTGCCGCGCTTCATCAAAGGAGCAGAAGGAGAACGGGCCGCCGCGCCCTTCGCAGCGCTGCAGTCGGTCGAGGCCGCCTCCGATCCCTTTCTTCCCTATCGGATCAATGTGTTCGTCGATAACAGCGACACCCAGGGGCCCCCCATTATCCTCGAGACCAACCCCACCTACCACAATCTCTTGGGGGTGGTGGAGAAGCGCCCCGTGCTCGGGGGATTTATCACCGATTTCACCCACATTAAGGCCGGCTCGATCAGCCGTGCCAACGGGGGCTACCTGGTCCTTTACGATCGGGACGTGCTGGCTAACCCGGGGGTGTGGGAGGCTCTACAGAGAGTGATCAAGAACCGTGAACTCAGAATCGAGGAGCCCGCCACCTTTTTCGGTTGGCTGCCCCCCCAGGGGCTTAGGCCCGATCCGATCCCGACGGATGCCAAGGTGATCATGATCGGCGATCCCCTTCTCTATCACACCCTGTCCTCGTTCGACCCCGACTTTCGCGAGACGTTTAAGGTCAAGGCGGACTTCAATTTCGAGATTGACCGGTCGGACGATAACATTGTGGCCTACGCTTGTTTTATCAGCGCCTACTGCGGGCGGGAAGGACTACGTCACTTCGATCCGAGCGGGGTTGCCCGGGTGATCGAATACGGGGCGAGGCTGGTGGAGGATCAGGAGAAGCTCTCGACCCGCTTTAGCGATGTCGTCGATCTCCTGATCGAATCCAACTATTGGGCGGAGAAGGCGGCAAGCGAGTTGGTCACGGGCGAGCATGTGGAAAAGGCGATCGAGGAAAAAACGTTTCGTCTGAATCTGATCGAGGAGAGGCTCCGCCAGATGATCGCCGAGGGGACCCTGCTCGTGGATGTGGCGGGTTTGGCGGTGGGGCAGGTCAATGGATTGGCCATTTATCAACTGGGAGACTTCAGCTTTGGCAAGCCGTCGCGGATCACGGCCAAGACCTTCATGGGCCGCGGGGGGATCATCAACATCGAGAGAGAGGCCAAGCTGAGCGGGAAGACCCACGACAAAGGGGTGTTGATCCTGAGCGGCTATCTGGGTGCTAAATATGCGCAGGACCGACCACTCTCGCTCTCGGCCAGTCTCTGCTTTGAACAGTCTTACGAAGGCATCGATGGGGATAGCGCCTCATCCACCGAGCTCTACGCTATCCTTTCGAGCCTGTCTGGCGTGCCCATCAAACAGGGGATTGCCGTGACTGGCTCCGTCAACCAGAACGGGGAGATTCAGGCGATCGGGGGCATCAACCGCAAGATCGAGGGCTTCTTTGACGTTTGCCGGATCAAAGGTTTCACCGGAGAACAGGGAGTGCTCGTCCCGCGGGCCAATCTACGTAACCTTATGCTCAGGCGCGATGTCGTCGAGGCCGTGGAGCAGGGGAAGTTTTATATCTATGCGGTTAGTAGCATCGACGAAGGGATGGAAGTCCTCAGCGGCATGGCGGCCGGGGCAAGGGATAGCCAGGGGCGCTATCCTGCCTCGTCGTTGAATGGCTTGGTGGAAAAGCGACTGGAGGATTACTCTGACAGGCTTAGACGTTTTGCCGCGCCCGTCACCGAGAAGCCAGCGGAAGAGGAAGAGGGCTAGACCCGCCTTATCCTTCTCGCCGTTCCGTGCTTTTTGGTTTTTGCCCGAGGCGCACGGAGAGCTTCAACGTTCCGCCCTTGCGAAAGATCGCCAGGCTCACGTCCCTGCCCGCCTCTATCCCCGCAATGAGGCGGGTCAGCTCCCGCGGGCTATCTACCCTGACCCCGTTGACCGCGAGGATCACGTCGTAGGAAAGAATGCCGCCTTTTTCGGCCGGTTGGCCTGGCAAAACGGCGCTCACCAGCACTCCCTGGACGGGCGACAGCCCCAGGGCCTCCGCCCCTTCGAGGCTCAGATCCGATACCCGGACTCCCAGCCAGCCCCACACGATCTTTTCGCCGCTGAGCAGACGCGGGATCACCACCTTGATGACATTGATGGGAACCGCGAATCCCATGTTGCCCCTGTCTGAGGCCATGGTGATCATCCCGACGGCATGACCCCTGACGTTTACCAGGGGCCCGCCGCTCCACCCTGCGCTGGCGCCCGCGTTGGTCTGGATGAAGTCAAAGCCAGTGGAAATATTTCGTCCGTGCCGGCTGATGATGCCGAGACTAAGCGAGCTTTCGAGTCCGAAGGGATAGCCTAAGGAGCCAACCCATTCGCCCACCTGCGAATGGTCTGAATCGCCCAAGGCAAGCGTCGGCAGTTCATGCCTCCCGGAAACCTTAACCAGAGCCACGTCCACCTCTGGGTCGGTGCCGACCACTTGAGCACGTAGCCTGCGTCTGTCGGCGAGGCGGATCTCGACCTCTCGGGCCCCCTCGACCACATGGTGGGCGGTGAGGACATAGCCTGCGGGGTGGATGATGAAGCCGGAGCCGCGGCTGCTGGCCGGGGGTTGGTTCTCACCGTCCTGAGCCGACGGTGGGTTGAGGCTAACGCGTAGTTGAACGACGGCTGGCCGCACCTTTTCTGCCAGGCGCGCAAACGCGTTCGCCAGCCGCTCAAGCTCCGGGTTGGGGTCGCCGCCGTCTCCCTCCCGCCAGAGAGGAAAAGGCTGTGACCGGGCCTCCTCGCGTGGCACCGAGGCCGCGATCAAGGCGAGCAGTAACATGCCCGCCGTGAGGATCATTCGCCCTGGTTTCATGGTCTTCCTCCGCTTGGAATTTTGACCCCTCTTTTATCTAAAAATGCAACAGAGAACAAGAGGCCGAAGGGAGGAGCAGGAATGCAAGATTGGGGGGGTGGGCCAAAAGGACAATTGCATTTTTGCCCGAAGTGTTATGATATCCTGAGGGGCCTGGGATGGAGACCGTCAGCGGAAAGATCGCTTTAGTCACCGGAGGTGGCCGGGGGATAGGTCGTTCCCTGGCGCTTGCCTTTGCGGCTCGGGGGAATCCGGTAGTTGTCACGGGACGCACCCAGTCGCGCCTGGACCAGGTGGCTGCTGAGGTTGACCGCCTCGGGGGCAAGGCGCTTCCCCTACGCTGCGACGTGACGCGCAGGCCAGAAGTCGAGGCGCTGAAAAACGTAATCGAGAGCAAGCTTGGAACCGTGCAGATCCTGATCAATAACGCGGGAATGGCCCCGGCAGCGGCTTTCCTGGAGATGGAGGATTGTTTGTGGGAAGAGGTTTTCAAGGTGAACCTCACTGGGACCTATTACTGCTGCAAGGTATTTCTCCCGGCCATGATCGCCTCGGGATGGGGGCGCGTCATCAACATCGCGTCAACGGTTGCAAAGGTTGCATACTCCCACATTTCGGCGTATGTCGCTTCCAAGCACGCAGTCCTGGGGTTGACCCGAGCCCTCGCGGTCGAGATGGGAAGAACGGGTGTCACCGTGAATGCTATCTGCCCGGGATACGTCGAAACCGAGCTGACACTCAATAATGCTAAAATGATGGCTGAAAAGACCGGTCGGAGCCTGGAGCAGATCCTCGGGCTTTTTAAACGGACCTCGCCGCAGAATCGCCTGATCGATCCCAAAGAGGTCGCCGAGCTTGCCCTCATGCTTGCCTCCGAGTCAGCCAGCGGGATCACGGGGCAGGCGATCAACGTGGACGGAGGGGCCGTCATGGTATGAAGAGAAAGAGGCATGCAGCGAAAGGAGGGTTCAATGACGTATCAAAGTTTTATCTACGAAGTCGAGGATGGCATTGCGACCGTTCGCCTGAATAGCCCTGAGAAGCTGAATGCTCTGACTTTCCAGACTTATGAGGAGTTGGAAAAGCTGACCGGGGAGTTGGCCCAGGAGGAGGCGGTAAAAGTCCTGGTGCTGACGGGGACCGGAAAGGGATTTTGCTCCGGGGGAAGCGTGCATGACATCATTGGAAAACTGCTTCAGATGAAAGGAAGCGATCTCTATCGCTTCACGCGTATGACCTGCGATGTGGTGAAAAACATGCGCAATCTTAAAAAGCCGATCGTCGCTGCGGTGAACGGGATCGCGGCAGGGGCGGGGGCCATGCTGGCCCTCGCCAGTGACATTCGGCTCGTCTCGGATCAGGCCAAGTTTGCTTTTCTCTTCGTCAAGGTGGGTTTGGCGGGAGCCGACATGGGCGCGCTCTACCTCCTCCCCAGGATTGTCGGGCAGGGACGGGCGACCGAACTGCTGTTTCTTGGCGATCCCGTAGACGCTCAAGAGGCCTACCGGATCGGCCTGGCCAATCGCGTGGTGCCGCACGAAAAGCTTGCGGAGGAAGCTTACGCCCTCGCGCGGCGCCTGAAAGACGGGCCGCTTTATGCCCTGGGGGTGACCAAAGAGCTGCTCAGCCGGGAAATGATTATAGACTTGGAGACGGCCTTGGAGATGGAGGCCTTGGCGCAAGCCAGGTGCATGGAGATGGCGGACTTCCAGGAGGGGTATCGGGCCTTTGTGGAGAAACGGCCGCCCCGCTTCAACCGGGCCTGATCGGCTCGTGAGAGGGAATGGTGGATTGCTTTTTTGACCCGGAGCACCTCATTCTGCGTCGCCAGATCCAAGCGTGGGTGGAAAAAAACCTCTTACCTGAGAGCGTGCGTGAGGCAGAGGTCGAAGAGGCGACCCGAGGGCTGGCCAGCCAGCTCGGGCGCGAAGGGTTTATCGCCTATGTAGCACCCAAGAAATTTGGCGGAGCGCGGGAAAAGGTGCAGGCCCGTGACCTCTGCCTTTTGCGGGAGGAGTTGGCCTTTGGCTCCGCCCTGGCGGACACGACCTTTGCCCTGCAGGCCCTCGGCAGCTATCCGATCACGCTGGTGGGAAGTGATGGCCAAAAGTCTCGCTATTTGCCGCCGATTGTCAGGGGCGAGGTTTTGGCGGCCTTCGCTCTGACGGAGCCTCAGGCCGGCTCGGACATCGCCTCGCTGGAGACGCGCGCCGTCAAACGGGGGAAGCAATATTGCCTCACCGGAATTAAATGCTTTATTTCCAACGCAGGTCTGGCCGGGACCTACGTGGTCTTTGCTTCGACGGATCCGGAAAAAAAAGCCAAAGGGGTTAGCGCCTTCATCGTGGAGGCCAATAGGCCCGGGCTGGTTTTGAAAGAGAAGACTCGCCTCATTTCTCCCCATCCGATCGGTGTCCTTGCCTTTGAAGAATGCATCGTTCCGGAGGCCAACCTTCTGGGGCAGGAGGGGGAGGGGCTCAAGATTGCCTTCAGCACCCTGGAAATGCTGCGCTCGACCGTGGGCGCCGCCGCGGTAGGATTGGCCCGGAGGGCCTTGGACGAAGCACTGCGGTACAGCCGAAAAAGGCGCCAGTTCGGGAAAGAGTTGGCTGAGTTTCAGGGCATTCAGTTTAAACTTGCGGACATGGCCACGGAGCTTGAGGCCGCGCGCCTGTTGGTCTACCAAGCGGCGTGGCTGCATGACCACGGGCGGGGAGGTCTCAAACAGAAATCTTCCATGGCCAAGCTTTATGCCACCGAGGCGGCGCAGCGCATTGTCGATCAGGCGCTCCAGATTCACGGCGGGATTGGGGTGGTGGAGGGAACGCCAGTGGAGCGGCTGTATCGCGATGTTCGATCTCTCAGAATCTACGAGGGGACCTCGGAGATCCAAAAGCTGGTGATTGCACGGGAACTATTAAAGGAGACTACAGGCGGTAAGCGTGAGGCGTGAGTTAGAAACTGTTGCCTGATTGGAGAAGTTTATGGATTTTGAATTGTCAGAAGAGCTGATTGCGGTGCGGGATCTGGCCCGTGATTTTGCCGAGAAGGAGATCGCTCCCGGTGCCGCCCGCGATGATCGGGAGAAAACATTCCGTAAAGATTTGATCTTGAAAATGGGTGAGCTCGGCTTTTACGGTTGCGTGGTGCCGGAGAGCTACGGCGGCAGCGGCCTGGGCTACCTCGCGCTGGCGCTGATCACCGAGGAGATCGCCCGGGTCCACAGTGCCATGAGGGTATTCATGAACATGCAGGTCGGTCCGGCGCTGACGCTGTGTCAATTTGGCACCGAGGAGCAGAAGCGGCAGTGGATTCCTGCCCTGCTCCGTGGCGAGAGCGTCAGTTGCTTCGCCATTACCGAGCCCGATGCGGGATCGGATGTGGCCGCGATCCGCACCACGGCCGTTCTGGAGGGCGAGAGCTACGTCCTCAACGGCTCCAAGATATGGATCTCTAACGCCCCGGTGGCCGACACGGCTTTGATCTACGCCTCCACGGACCGGGCGCAAAAACACCGGGGGATGTCCGCTTTCTATGTGGATCTCAATCAGGTCGGAGTGAGCCGGCGCACGCTGGACACACTGGGCGTTCACTGCTCGCCGATCGGGGAGTTGACGTTTGAGAACTTCCGTATTCCGAAAGCAAGCTTGATCGGCAAGGAAGGGGATGGGTTCAAGATCTGCATGTGGCAGCTCAACCAGACCCGCCTTAGCTGCGCCGCCGGGGCCTTGGGCGTGGCTCGGGCGGCGCGCGAGGCGGCGGTGAGCTATTGCAATCAGCGGGAACAGTTTGGTCAGAAGATCGGCCAGTTTCAGATGAATCAGGACCTAATCGCCCAGATGGTCGTCCACGAAGAAGCGGCGGGCCTGCTCGTGCATCGTGCCGCCTGGTTGGCGGACCGCAAGCAACCGAACAATCTCGAAACCTCGATGGCAAAATACGCCGCTGCTGAGGCTGCGGCGTTTGCGGCGGATGCCGCCCTAAGAATCCTAGGTGCCTACGGCTACTCGACAGAATTTCCGGTGGAGCGTTATCTGCGCGATGCTAAGTCCTATCAGATCGTGGAGGGCTCATCGAACATCCACAAGCTCATCATCGCCCAGG
>Ga0156242_1284_pt1 | contig 21366 bp, 17 predicted proteins | sample RifCSPlowO2_12_FD_107889 | JGI IMG/M metagenome (GOLD analysis project Ga0156242, IMG submission 107889) | Deltaproteobacteria bacterium RIFCSPLOWO2_12_FULL_57_22 | reverse complement strand
GAAAGCTTGGGGTGGAGCATCCCCGGCTTCGGGGTCCTGATGGGGAGGTGGTGCTCAGAACGTATGGGAAGCTTAAGGATAGCAACGGGTTTTCAGAGGAGCTATTAGGCAAAGTGCTTAGATCACTTTCTGCCGAAGGTATCGTGAGACATTGGTAGAAGCAGGCCAGGCGTTTGGGGTATCGGCGAGTTCGGTATCGCGTCACATTGTGGAGGCGACGGCGAAGAGGCTCAAGAGGCTACGGAAAAACTCTCCGTTCACCCTTCGACCAGCTCAGGGCGAACGGGGTAGTTGATAACATTGACATCATACCGTTCATGCTGAGCACGTCGAAGCACGAACGATTGTCAGCGGAATCACGAGGAGAGTATGAATGGTCAGCAAGAGTTCGAGAACCGCATAGCGAAGGTTCGGCAAGCAATGCGCGACAAGGGGCTGCAAACTCTCCTCGTCTTCGATTCCGGACGGCACAACTTTCTGCGCATGAATTATGTTGCTTACCTGACCGATTTTATCGGCGTCGGGCCGGAGGCTGTGTTGGTGCTGCCTTTGGACAACGACCCCGTTCTCTATCTCTCCCCTGCGTGGGACATCGACCGGGCGCAAGAGGAATCGTGGGTTAAGAATGTTCAGCCGTTCGAAAACTTTTGGAATCTTCTGAGCAAAGGTGTTGGCAAGGCGGGTCTGATCGGTAGAGAGGCGATGCATGTCGATTTGCACGATGAAATCGTCAAAGCGCTCAACCAAGCGCCGGTCAATGCCAAGGACATCATCGAAAACATAGCGCGGCGAAAGAGCGGCTTCGAACTGGAGCGGCTTAGACAAGCGGCAATAATTGCCGACGCCGGCGTGCAAGCGCTGCATGAGGAGGCCCACGTGGGCCTCAAGGAGTTCGAGCTGGCGGCCATCGTCGAATACCGCATGCGTTTTCTGGGCGCAGAAGACAACTTCGGCATGGTCGTGGCCTCTAATCATAACCAGGCGCTGCATCCGCCGACGGATCGGGTCGTGCAGTCAGGCGACATCATCATCGGCGAGATCACGCCCTGCATCGGCGGCTTGTTCGTGCAGATTTGCCGCACCATGGTTCTGGGCCAACCCGCGCCGGTGGTTCATGAGAAATATGCCATTCTCCAGAAGGCCATGGGCTTAGGTATGGGCGCAGCGAAGACCGGCGCGCCGGCGAGCGATGTCGCGGCGGCGATCAATGGCACGCTCGGCGACGCCGGCTATGAGAAATATTGCCGGCCGCCTTTCATGCGCGTGCGCGGTCACGGTTTAGGGTGTGGCTCCTCGGCTCCAGGCAACTTGGAAGATGGGAATCAGACCAAACTCGAAGAGGGGATGACCTTCATCATTCATCCCAACCAGTACATTCCCGAAACCGGCTACATGACGCTGGGCGATACCGTGGTGATGACGCAGTCAAAGGCGGAGCCGATGACGCGCTCGTCCTGGGATATTTTTGTAAAGGAATAGAGAACCATGATCTTCGGCCGTCATTCCGTTCTGAAAAGAGGTTGCTCTACCTGGGACAAACAGGCAATGCCACAAGAGGAGTTCCAGGCTCGACTCGACGCTGTGCGGCGGGAAATGGCGCGGCAAAACTTGGACGCCCTCGTGATCTATGGTGACAACTATTCCTTTGCGGATCTCTGTTATCTCACCAATTATTTTCCCAAAGTGCGCGGCGGTATCGGCGTGGTTCCGTGCAACGGACCGATTTCTCTCTTGCTCAATATCGGCAGCCGCGACGTTCCTTTCGCCAAGAGTCTCACTTGGGTTGAAGACGTGCGTGCCTCCGGGCAGGTCGGCCGTGACGGCGCCGAGCTGCTAAAAGAGAAGGGGTTGGCTCAAGCCAAGGTCGGTCTGGTGGATTCCGGTAAAGGTTTTCCGCTGCCGCAGCTTGAGGAGATGAAAGGGAGTCTGCCGCAGATTGAATGGATTTACAGTCATTTGCTCATCCAGCAGATGCGGCTGCAGAAAAGCGCGCGTGAGCTGGCTGCTCTTCGGCGCGCCGGTCGTGTGCTCAACGAAATCTGCGATGGCGCGCGCGACTTCATCAAGCAGGGAAGGAAAGAATACGAGATCATCGCCGACATCGACAGATTGGCGCGCGACAAGGGTGTCGAAGATATTCGTATCCTCGCCGGCGAGAAACGGCTGCAGCCGCCGAGTTCCAAAATGAGCGCGAAGGTGGGAACCCATTGGGCTATTTATCTGACGATTCAGCATGACCGCTATTGGGTAGAGACGGGCCGCACGCACATCTTGTCCGGCGACGCGAAACTACAAACTGCATATCAGAAGGCTCAAGAGATCGTCGCGAAGATGGCAACTCAGCTGAAGCCGGGCAGGCCTGTGGCGACAATCGACGAAACGGCACGCAAGCAACTCGGAGAATTCTATGCGATCGCGTCGATTTACGGGCTCGGCAATGGCGTTGGTCTGAGTCAGTGGGAGCCGCCTTTTTTAAGTGAGGATGAAGCGCGTCAAGTTGGATCACCGTCGGTCGGCGCCGCCGTACTTAACGAAAATATGACTGTTGCTCTCCGTGTCACCTTCGAGACTGAGGGAAAGTTGATTTTGTTTGGCGACAGTTTTCAGGTGACGGCAAAAGGACCAGTTTCTTTGCTGGGATAAGCAGGGTTCAGTGAGAATCGCTGTCGATATAGGTGGAACATTTACCGACTTGGTCGCGGTTGACGATCAGGGTCAAGTCTCCCGCAGCAAAACGTTGACAACGCCGGATGACCTGGCCCACGGGATTCAGGATTGTCTCAAAGCGGCGCAGATCGACGTCTCGCAGGCAAGCTTTTTCGTGCACGGCTCCACCGTCGCGATCAATGCGGTGCTCGAACGCAAAGGGGCGCGCACGGGTCTCATCACGACCCAGGGGTTTCGCGATGTCTACGAGATCGGCCGCGGCAACCGGCCGGAGGGATATAATCTTTTCTTCAAGCGGCCTGTGCCTTTAGTTTCCAGGGACCTACGTCTGGAAGTTGACGAACGGCTTTACGCGAGCGGAGAGGTGCTCAAGCCCCTCGATGAGGCGTCAGCGTCTGCCCCCATTGGGGCGCTCAAAGCGGCGGGTGTAGAAAGCGTCGCCGTCTGTCTGCTCCACGCTTACGCTAACCCGGTTCATGAAGAACGGTTGGGGCAACTGCTGCGCCAACAGTTTCCTGAAGCCTATGTCTCACTGTCGCACGAGATTCTTCGGGAGTTCAGAGAATACGAACGGACCTCGACAACGGTGCTAAACTCCTATGTCGGGCCGCTCGTCAGCCGCTATCTTGTAACCTTGGAAAAGGCGCTCGGCGCTGCCGGTTTCCGTGGGACGTTCCGCGTGATGCAATCCAACGGCGGCGTGATGTCGGCGGAGACGGCGAAGAAGATGCCGGTGACGATGATGGAGTCGGGACCAGTGGCGGGCGTCATCGCGGCGGCTCATCTCGGTGAGACGCTCGACTGCCGCCATATCATCTCATTGGACATGGGCGGGACCACGGCCAAAGCGAGTCTCATCAAAGACTTTCATCCGGAAGTGACGAGCAGCTACTACGTCGGCGGCTACGTGTCCGGTCATCCGATGATGCTGCCCGTCGTCGATATCGTCGAGGTCGGCAACGGCGGCGGCAGCATCGCCTGGATCGATCCCGCCGGCGGCGTGAAAGTCGGCCCACAGAGCGCCGGCGCGGCGCCGGGTCCCGCTTGCTATGGCCAAGGTGGCACCGAGCCGACGGTGACTGACGCCAATCTTATCGTCGGACGAATCGATCCCGAATATTTCCTCGGCAGCGGGATTCGCTTACAGCGTGAGAAGGCGGCACAGGCGATCATGGAGAAGATCGGTAAACCGCTCGGTCTTTCTCTGGAGGAAGCGGCGCTCGGCATCTTAACGATTGCCAACTTCAATATGTCGTTGGCGGTGCGTGCTGTATCCGTCGAAAAGGGCTATGACCCGCGCGATTGCGTGCTTGTGCCCAGTGGCGGCGGCGGGCCGTTGCATGCGCTCGCCATTGCCAGAGAACTTGCCGTGCCGCGGGTTATCATCCCGCCCATGCCGGCGCACTTCTCGGCGTTCGGGATGCTGCTTGCCGATCTCAAGCACGATTACGTGCAAACCTTTGTCCGCGAGTTGGCTGACACGTCGGGAGCGCAAATCGCGGACGCCTTCGTCTCTTTGGAAAAATCGGCGCTGGAGACGTTGACCGAGGAAGGAACGGAGCAGCGGCAGATCGTCCTGCGGCGCTTCTTGGACATGCGTTACCGCGGCCAGGAGTACACCTTGCCGGTGCCGATCACTGAAGATCTCCGCGCCGTGAGTGACTTCGGCACGATTCGTTCCCGATTCGATCAGCTTCACCAGGAGCACTACGGCCACTCGGCGCCCAGTGAGCCGGTGATGATGGTCAATCTTCGTCTCTCCGCTGTGGGAAGATTCGATAATCGGCTGCCGCTGGCTTCGTCGTCCCGTGACAGCGATAAAGGCGAACGCGGCAAGCGGGCGGTAATCTTCGACAACGGGCAGCAGCCTGTCCTTTGCCCGATCTTCTTGCTCAGCGGATTCAAAGCCGGTGACCGACTGGACGGACCGGCGGTCATCGAGGAGTTAGGCGCGACGATCTTGCTCTATCCGGGCGACAAGATGCAGGTGAACGAATTCGGTCATCTGGCGATCGACGTGGGTAGCTGATTCGTTCAACGCACGAAAGCAAAGATGGCTGAAGAAACTCTCAGCGAGAAGCTAGCCTGTCATCATGTCGCACTTCAGTGGAAGGAAAATTTCTCTCGCCCGCCGCGCCGCTGCTGGGCGATGCAGGCGCACGCGGCGTCATCCGCGAGGTTGAATCCCTGGATCGCCGTGAATCTTTGGTAGAGATCCTCGCTGCACTCAAAGTATCCGCAGCCTAGTCCTATTTGATCCCCAGCTCGTTATTGACCTCGCGTTGCAGCGAGAAGTCAAACACCGCCGAACTTTTCACCGGCTCCTTGATTTGTAAAAACTGGCCGTCGCTCTTCAGGTGTTCGTCCACTTCTTTGTCCGTTGGGATACCGTTGCGGGTAAAGGCCGGCCGGCTGAAACGATAAGTTTCCAGAGTGGTTTGAAGGTTGACATTCAGATATTTGGCGAGGATCTCGGCGGCGCCGGTTTCGTTGGCGTGAAAGTAACGGTTGGCTTTGGCGAGGGCGCGCAGTGTCCGTCTGATGATGGCAGGCTTTTCTTGCATCGCCCGATCCGGCGCGATGAGCCCCGATATGAAATTGATGTATTCGTCACTGGTGGAGGCCAGCAGATTGAATTTATAACGATCACGGGCGATGAACACAGTGGGCGGCGAGAGAACCGTGATGTGGACCGTGCCGGACACCATGGCCTGGAGTTGGGCCGGCACGTCGCCGGAGACGATGCTCGTGATCTCCTTGGTCGGGTCGATACCCCCTTTGCGGAGCATGTGAAATCCGGCCAGCTGTTGGCTGCCGCCGATGGTCGTCACCGCCATCGTTTTACCTCTGAGGTCATTGAAGGTTTTTACCTCCGGTCGGGTCACGAGCCAGAAGAGCGGTAGTTTCTGATTAACCGCGAGGACTTTGAGCGGGAGTCCTCGGATGATCCCCCGGATAGCCGTTCCCATGATGTGGATCGCCTCGACGTCGCCGGTGACCGCTGCCGCGATGGCTGTGGTCCCGCGGGTCAAGATGAGCTGGGGCTCCAGCGCCTCTTCTTTGAAGAATCCTTTGTCGGTAGCGATGAAAGCCAAGATAGAAGAGATCGAGCGGCTCGCGTAGGTGATGCGTACGCGATCGGTCGCGGCATGAGCCGAAAGCGCGAAGCAGCAAGTTAGCAATAGCGCAGATAAGATTGTTTTCATTAGGGCTCGGGTAGCGGCGATTTGGAGTCAACTCTCCATTGGTTCACCCGTTTTAACAAGGGTAGCCTTGAATAGCAATGGAGTTGTGAGCTATAAAGGCCAAGTCGCCAAAACATAAAGAATTTTCATCTCAATTTTGGAGGTCCAATCATGGGTGCGGAGACCAGTCCGGGCTACGATCTTCTCTACGATATCATCACGCGCCGATCCAGTATTCGTAAGCTCAAGCCGGATCCGATCCCGGAAGAATACATCGACAAGATCCTCGAAGCAGGCCGCTGGGCGATGTCCGGGGCGAATTCGCAGCCGTGGGAGTACATCGTCGTCAAAGACCCGCAAGTGAAGAAAGATCTCTTTCGTTGTTACGCGGAGGTCAACACCGATTTCATCTATTGGATGGAGCAGCAGCGTGTCTTCGAGTTGAGACATCCGGCGTATCAAATGACCGCGGATAAGGCGGTGGAGCAGCAGCGGCGCGGCGCCGGCTGGTCCGAGGCGCCGGCGCTCATCGTCGTCGTCGGCGATGGACGACGCCAGTGGGGCACGGTGCAAGGCGCGCATACCTTCGGACGCGACCAGTCGCATCTCACCGACGGTTTGGCCAACACCTGCACATTGATGCACCTGGCGGCGGCATCGCTGGGTCTGGGCACCCAGTGGGTGAGCATTCACGTCCAAGAGCCTTTTAAGCACGTCTTAGGCGTGCCGGATCTTATGATGCTGTACCTGATTATCCCCATTGGCTATCCCGCCGTGGAGCCCTCGGAGGGCGTGCGGCGTCCTTTGGAGGAAATCGTTCACCACGACCACTACGACATATCGAAGTTCATGAGCAACGAACGCGTTATTCAGTATCTTTATGAGCTGCGCAGCAAGACGATGCAGACCTACCGGCAGTCCTACGTCGGCAAGAGCGAGCCGAAAGGTAGCTGAGTCAAGAGACTGACTCGGAGAATTCAACCATGGCATATCAGACTCAGTTGACCGTATATTCGCAGCTGTTCGCGCTTCGGGATCGCCAACGAGCGGCGATTTACGTCATCGAGGGGAAAGGCTACACCGTGGTGGAAGGTCAGCGCCAAGACTGGGAAAGCGGCGACCTGGTTCTGCTTCCCATTCAACCCGGCGGCGTGGAACACCAACATTTCAATCTCAATGGTGATACGCCCTCGCGCTGGATGGCGTATATCTACAAACCCTTCCATGACGAAGTCGCCCACGGCATGGAGCAGCGCGAGGAATCGCCGGAGTTTCAGGGATCGGAGTGCTAATCTTAGGGGTACAACAATCATGATTCGTCAATTTTTGAAAGTTCTCTCTGTCCTCCTTTCGGTATACGTTTGTGTCGAACTTGCAGGAAGCGGTTTCGTCTTCGCTGCGCAAAGCCCGAGCACCAAGATCATGGCGAGTTACGGCGGCGAGTTGGGCTACCAAGCGCCGCTCTGGGTTGCACATGAAATGAAGCTTTTTGCCAAACAGGGACTGAGCTCTGAACTTATCCGTATCGCCGGCGGTTCGCGCAGCATGGCTACTCTCCTGTCTAATTCAACCCACGTCTCGCAGAGTGCCGGCGTCTCACCGGTACAGGCAAATTTGGCTGGGGGCGATGTTGTTATCGTTGCGACTTCGACGAACCGAGCCACGGTGAGCATTGTCGCTCAGCCTAAAACGATCAAAAAGCCGCAAGACCTGGTGGGCAAGACCGTTGGCCTCGTGGGACGCGGTGAGATGAATGAGTTTTTCTTCTTGAATGCGCTTGAACGATGGGGGATCGATCCAAAATCGATCACCTTCCTCGCCATCCCAGGGTCGCAGCCGCGCCTCGTCGCAGTGGCAGGCGGTAATATCGACGCGACGATTCTCGCTCCGCCCTTTACCTTCGAAGCCGAAAAACTGCATTTGACGACGTTAGCTGATTTCACGACGTCATCGGAGCCGTTTCCTCAATCGGGGTTGGTGGTCCGCAAGGAATATCTGCGCAGCAATCGCGATACCGTCAAGCGGATGTTGATGGCGTATGTCGAGGCGATTCACGTGCTTAAGACTGACGCGGAGAAGAGTGTGGCGATCATGAAGAAGTACATGCGCATCACCGATGACGCGATCGCAAAGCGCAGCTACGACTACTACGCGAAACTGTTCTCGCAGCCGCCGCTGACGGAGGAAAAGGGTATCGGCGTGGTACTGAAATTCCTCGCGACGCAACCCGGCTTCGCCAATGCGAAGAACGCGAAAGTCGAGGAGTTTTTCGACAACGGTCTTCTTCTTGACCTTCAGAGAGATGGTTACTTTTCGCGCTTTAAGTGAGCCGTGCCCTTCTAGGAGGTGCGAATTTGACAGAAACGTCCTTCAGAATTTCACCAGGAGGGATCGGGAGCCGTTGTCGCCGACGGTGATCCTTCTTTTTAGCTTGAGGGCCCACACAGGAGACACCTAACCGTGGCAGTCGATCCCATCACTGTAGAAATAATTCGTTGTGCTTTGCGCGCCGCCGCCAACGAGATGTCGGCGGTGCTGAAAAAAACCGCCTACAACATGATGATCTATGAGGTGCAGGACTACTGCGTCAGCATCCTTGACGACGAAGGCAGGACGATGTCGCAGAACGAAGGCGCCTTGCCGATCTTTCTCGCCGACCTCGGCGTGGCGGTGCAGGATGGCGTGGAGGTCTACGGGCTGGAAAACATCCATCCCGGCGATGTGTTCTTGGTCAACCATCCGGAAGTCTGCGGGCAACATTTGAACAACATGGTCGTCTACACGCCGTTCTTCTTGGAATCCAAGCTGCTGTGCTTCTTGGCGGTGCGGGCGCACTGGATCGACGTCGGCGGGGCGAGCACCGGCTTTGGTTCGAGCATGACCCTGGACGTGTACGAGGAAGGGATTCAGATTCGCTCGGTCAAGATATACGCCGAGGGCAGGCCCAATAACGAAGTGCTGCGTTTGATCGAGGACAATATTCGCTTTCCGGAGTCGTCGCTGGGAGATCTGCGGGCGCAGATCGCCGCCTGCCGCACCGGCGAGGAGCGGCTCGAACAGATCTTCCGCAAATATGGCGGCGCGCGATTCCAGGAAGCGGTGCAGGTGATCTGGAATCAAACCGACAAACTTGTGCGCGAGTCCGTGCGCGCGATTCCCGATGGTGTTTATGAGGCGTCGTCGTTTTTGGACAACGACGGCAAGGATTTCACCAAGACGGTACCGATCCATGTGAAGGTCGAGGTGCGCGATGACGAGTTGACCATCGATTTTTCTGAGGTGAGCGATCAGGTGCCGGGCTTCATCAACTGTGGCTCGTCCGGCGGCATGGCCGCGGCCCGTGTCGCCTTCAAGGCGCTGACGTCGCCGCACCGCGAGGTCAATGAAGGTTCCTTCCGTGCGCTCAATGTCGTTTTGCCGCCGGGCAAATTGCTCAGCGCGCGACGGCCCGCGCCCATTGGTGGCTGGAGTCTGTCGCTGCCGACGGTTCTCGACACGATTTTCCGCGCACTGGCGCCCGCGCTGCCCGAGCGCATCCCCGCCGCTCACAAGGGCGACATGGGGGGCTACGCCATCTTCGGCACGCATCCGAAAACCGGTCGGCGCTATGTCTGCCAGAACATCATGGGCGGAGGTTGGGGTGGCCGTCCCTTTGAGGATGGCGAGTCAGCTTCGGTTTCCATGTGCCAAGGCGACGTGAAAAACACACCGATTGAACTTCAGGAGTTGTATTATCCTTTGCTCTTTGGGTGCCATGCTTTAAGAACTGACAGCGGTGGAGCAGGAAAGTTTCGCGGCGGCATCGGCGTCGAAGTCAAAGTGAAACCACTGCACGACGTCTATGTCAGCCGCAGCACCGACCGGATTCAATGTCCTCCTTGGGGTTTGTTGGGTGGGGATGAGGGTATGACGAACTTGACGCTGATCCGGCGCGACGGCAAGGAAGAAAAACTTCCGGGGAAATTCAGCCATCTATTGGCGCGCCCTGGAGAGACGGTGACTTTCCTCACGGCCGGAGGCGGCGGTTACGGTGACCCCTCAGAGCGTAACTCCACTGCGGTGAGGCGAGATCTTGCCTTAGGCTACGTTTCGAAAGAACACGCGGAGCAAGACTATCCCGCGGTATTTTGCCGCGACGCGTAATCCAGCGGACTGATTCTTGCCCCTCATTACTTCACCGTCAACCCTTGTCGCTAACCCGCCAGCTCTTTCCGCCGGGGTAATCGGCGACAATAGAGAACCATCGGTCCAGTCCCCCTTTGGTGACTATTGGGACGGGAATTACTGAGGGCAGCTTGGGACTGGTCGAGAAGTCTAGGATGTCAAAAAAGTCCTCAAGTCTAGAAAAGGAAGATTTTCAAAGGGATTCTTTACAAAAAAGCCGAGGGCTTCCCTCTGCTGTTCAAGAAAACGTGGATGAATTCGCTGCCTTGAGGCTCACTCCATATTGACATAATTTTGCTTCGCCTGTATAGGAGCGATCAAGACATATTTTCTGGGGAAACTTCGGTAGGTGTTACACTAGAACAGAGAGGTACGAGGGGTATGTATAAAGAAATGTCCGAGGAGGAGCTCAAGGAAATCATCCGTGGTTTGGGGAAGATTGCGGATCTGAGTATAAGCGAAGAGCGTATTCAAATTCTTCTTCCTGCCTTCAGGGCGCAATTGGAATGGATTAGCACTTTGAATGCCTTCAAACTTCCCATGGAAGCAGAGCCATCACCCATTTTCCAGCTTAAGAAAAGGACAGCTCAATGACTCAAGAAGACATTCCCTTTCTCAGCATCAGTGAAGCTTCATTGCTAATCAGAAAGAGAAAGCTCTCACCGGTGGAGATCACCCGAACCGTGCTTCAGCGAATTGACCAAGTGGAACCCAAAATTCATGCATTCATTACAGTTATGGGAGAATCCGCCTTAGTTGCGGCGAAGATGGCAGAAAGGGAGATTGCTAGAGGGAAATATCGTGGACCCTTACATGGCATTCCTGTCGGCGTAAAAGACACTCATTACACAAAGGCCATTAAGACCACTGCCGGGACGGCGGTCCTAGCGGATTTTATTCCTGCTTTTGATGCCACGGTGGTGAAGCGGCTAAAAGAGGCGGGCGCGATTATTTTGGGCAAGACTAGTCTCCCGGAGTTTTCCTTCAGCGGATTTACGCCTGGAACCCATAATCCTTGGGATCTATCGCGGACTCCGGGAGGTTCCAGCGGTGGATCGGCCGCCGCATTAGCTGCAGGAATGGTGCTTGGGGCGACAGGCGGTGATACCTCCGGCTCTATCAGGGGACCGGCAACCTATTGCGGTGTCGTGGGTCTCAAACCCAGTTATGGCCTGGTTAGCCGTTATGGTGTTACTGCTCTTAGCTGGACCCTAGATCATGTAGGCCCCATGACAAGAACCGTGGCAGACAACGCCATCATGTTGAATGTCATTTCAGGATACGACCCCAACGATGACTCCTCGGTCGATTTCCCTGTGCCCAATTATGTGAAACTACTAAAGCAGAGAATCAAGGGATTGAGGATGGGGATTCCCAGACCTTCCATGCTCGTTGGTTATCATACAGACGTTCTCAGCAGCTTCCACCAGTCACTTAAGATTTTCAAAAGGTTAGGAGTTAAGGTCAAAGAGGTTGACATGCCTTTTATTGAGGTTGCCGATGCTGCTCAGCGGATTATCCGTATTTCCGAGGCCTCTTCTTACCAGGAAAAATTCCTTAAAACCCGTGCGGACAAATACGGCCCGAGCGATGTCAGGAGGGAGATCGAGGCTGGATCGCTTATTACAGCCGTGCAATATTTGAGGGCGCAGAAAGTGAGGGCAGCTCTCAAGAGGGAAATGAATAAGACCTTACTGTCCGTGGACGTGCTTTTGACTCCGGGAAAGTCCGAGCCAGCGGGAGAACCTCAGAAAGCCGCGGTCAATCTTAGCCGCATCTTTGCGCTGTTCGGGCTTCCTGCGCTTGCGCTTCCGTGCGGCTTCTCCAGCTCTCCGCCTGGACTTCCGTTAGGATTGCAGATCGTTGCTCGACCCTTTGAAGAAGGGATAGCTTACGCCCTTGGCTATGCCTACCAGTCGGTTACCGATTGGCATAAAAGAAGACCGCCGATTTAAGCTGATTTCTGTGCCATAAGAAAGAACGCTTTGCTATAAGCTTTGTTCTAAGGAGGAATCGTTTATGATGGTAACGCAGTTCGACGACTCACGTCTTTTGCTTGTTCTACAGATTGACCATTCTCGAGTAGCAGGCCTTTTAGCTGCTCACTGGGGCAATCAGACGTTTGCTCTGCCAAGGCCTTTCACATCCGTGGTGCTTGCGGCTCAAGAGCATGACAATGGGTGGTGGGAGTGGGAGATGAAACCATCGACCTTAAACGATCAGCGCTTTCCGCTTGACTACCATGATGGTAGTCTTAAGTATCTGGGTCAATTTAGGCTCGATTTCTACAAAAACGCGGTTGATCGTGTAGTACAGAGAGATCCCTACGCTGGGTTGCTCATACTCATGCACGGCGTGGGGCTTATGAATGCGGGCTATGGCATGTTCAACTACCCACCCGATCGATCATCTGATCCGCGAGTGCAGGAATATATTCGTCATCAGGAGGCGCTGCGTATTAAGCTTCTCGATGATCTGCGCCGATCAGAAAGTTTCCGAGAGGTCGCGACAGATGATCACATCTGGATGAACTTTAAGCTAATGGAGATCTTTGACCAGATGGCCCAATTCCTCTGTAATCGTTACCCATTGAATAGCAAAGCAAGGCACTATGGTCCGACTAATACGCTGAATAATGTTCCTGCACCTACCGGGCCTGGTCGTGGGGACGTAACGCTTACATTAGATGTGATAGATGAACAACGCGCTATCCTCCGGCCATACCCGTTTGATGTGGATCCTCTGAACATTTCTTTCCCTGCTAGGTTAGCACCAAAGCGGAGCTATTCCAGCGAGGAGGAGTTCCTCAGAGAGTTCTACAAAGCCGAACGGATCACGGTAACCTATAGCGTACAATCTGGTTAGCCGATTAAGATGGCAGGAGTCGTAACTTGTCAAGGAGGATTAAGATGCCGAGGCAGATTCTTTCTACCTTGCCCGAAAAGATAGATCCGCGTTGGGCAACCTTGTTGGTTATTGATGTGCAAAACGACTTCGCCTCGCCGGGCGGCGCGTTCCATCGCACGGGTGAGGACATCACGATGGCCCAGGAAATCTTACCACGCTTGGTAAATCTGGTCGCCCGGGCCCGCCACTGCCAAGTGCCGATTATTTTTATCGGGGCGATCTACAGTACGAACGACAATCGATATCTCTCCGACGTCTTTCTGCATCAGATGAAGCGAAAGAAGTCAGGTCGGTATTTCGAGGTTCCGGTCTGTGTCCCCGAAAGCTGGGGTGCGGAATTGGCCCCTGGCCTGGAGCCACGTCCTGAAGACACCATGATCATCAAGCACCGCTATAGTGCGTTTCTCAATACGGACCTCGAGCTACGGCTTCGCAGTCAAGGTATTCGAACGCTTTTGATTACCGGGGTCTCCACGTCGGTTTGTGTGGAGTCCACAGCTCGACACGGCCATTTTCTTGACTACTACAACGTGATTGTGGGCGACTGTTGTGCAGACTATCGGAAGAACGTTCACGAAGACGCCTTGCAACGCCTAGATCTGCACTATGGTGAGGTGGCCAATGCGGAAACCGTCATTGCTACGTGGAAGTCTGCTGGGAGATGACCAATCCCTCCTTTGCGGCAATAAAGGAAGCAAGGAACGAAGTACATAAAAAGACTGACCGTATGGAACTGAACAATCTTTCCGAGCGGAGAAGGATCGACCAGTTTTATCGCAACGTTGATGCTAACCTGAAGCTAATGGGGGCGTTGCGGATGGGTCAGCGGAACGTCTGGGTGCGGCTTTCCCGGTACGCGGCCCAATCCAATCTGATCGAGCCAGAACTCCGCGCAATCCTTGCGCGCATCACTGGTCTCGGCTCATGGTATCCTTCGTGGGCTGAGCGGGCCCAACATTTCGAAGAACTCGGCCAGGAGGCAGTAGCGAGGGAGCACTTCCGCACTGCAGCCGACTACTTACTTACAGCAGCACTACTATTCCACTATGCCCAGATTCATACGCGACCGGAAAGTGCGTTGAAGGCCGAGGGGTCGCAACATTGTTTCAGGTGTTACCGGCAGGGTGCTCCCTGGTTTGATCCACCAGCAGAGCGACTCGACCTGCCGTCGGAGAACGCGGAACTGCCCGGTTATTTGCGGCGCCCGCGGGGTGTCCAGCGGCCTCCCGTTGTCGTGCTGATCAACGGTGCCAATACTTCAAAGGAGGAGCTGCACTCCTGGACCGAGGTATTTCTCCGGCGGGGACTGGCTACGGTGACCTTCGATGGACCAGGCCAGGGGGAGATGGCCCTGCGCCATGGGCGTTCCGTTTTCAGAGCGGAGAGCTACGAGCATGCCGTGCGAACGATCTTTGATTGGATAGGTAGTCATGCCCAACTAAATGGTGAGCGAATCGCGTTATGGGGCATAAGCTTGGGCGGTCTGCTCGCAGCTCAGTCCGCAGCTCAAGACGGCCGCGTCCGGGCAGCCGTCTCCATCGGTGGGCTCTACGGTTTTGAAAATTATGCTGATCTCGCCGTTCCCACCCAAGAGGAGATGCGCGACCTGGCAGGGCTCAACACATTGAGTGAGACAGAAGACTACTTTAAGAGAGCGTACGATCCTTCTCACCTAGGTCCGGTAAGGTGCCCTTTCCTTGTCGTGCACGGAGCGCTTGACGAAATTGTGAGCACGGAGGATGCCCGGAGGCTAGCAGACCGGGCAGGCAACCTTGGAGAGCTTTGGGTCTTTAACGACGGCGTCCACTGTTGTTACAACTTATTCCAGGAACTGCGTCCACGGATAGCCGATTGGGTAGCGGACAGGCTGATGGCAACCTGAACGACCGTGCTCTACGAGCTTACCTATAGAGTCTATCTATGGAGCCGGTTTTATCAATCTCGCGAAGAAATTGCATGTCGTTAAAGTCCGATGGCTTGAATTTTTTGACCTCCGAGTTTCTCTCACCCATCACTTCTAACAGGGCCTGCATCGTCTCATCCGTGCTGTAAGGTTTCTTGGGATAGATATTGAGAAAAAAGTTGTAGGTCTCTTCCAATGCCTCCCGATCTTGATTCCGGGTCCATTTGCTCAGTATCCTTAGACTTCCCTCCTTATTTTTATGGATATAGGCGATGCCCTCGACAAATCCCTTCAAGAAGTTGAGCACCATCTCGCGACTCTTTCGTCCGAAGTCCGTCGTAATAAAAATCGAGCCATAGGCAAACCTGAGCTTGGCTTCGGGAAAGCTCGCTATCAAGTTGAATCCCAGTTTTCTCGCTAGGAGCGTATCGGGCGGCGAAATCACGGTCGCATCGACTGTTCCTGCTCTTAGCGCGCTGAACCTTGAGGCTGCGTCTCCTATGCCAAGAATGACGGCCTCCTTGCTCGGGTCAATCCCCAGATTCCTTAAGGCCAATCTTAAAGCAATGTCTGAGATTGCGCCCAGCCTGCTGACTGCGAAGCGCCTCCCTCTTAATTGCTCCGCGTTTCTGATCCTTTCCGAGGCGACCAGTGCGTAAGGTAAAGTGTTAATGTATTCGGTGATCGCAACGATGTCAGCCCCAGCGACTTTCGCGTCTACTCCAGAGGAGGTCCCAGAAGCACCAAATTGAATTTCTCGAGCGAGAAGCGATTGAATGGCGACGGAGCCCGAGCGCATGGTTATGAGCTCCGTTTCCAAGCTATGTTTCTCAAAAAAGCCGGCATCCTGAGTCACATAGAGAGGAAGCAGTGTTCCGCTAATACCCGGAATGCCAATTCGTACAGTCTTCGCGGTTGCGCTTGAAATACAAAGTCCGGTTGTGAACAGTGCTAGAAGGATAATCTGTAGCATCCTTTTCATTTTTGTTCTCATCATCTTGGGTTTCTTTGAGTGTTCGCCGAGAAAAATCATTAAGGTTTCTTTTAGAAATGCCTTCTTGCTCGCAGAAGGACTTATAACGCAGGATAACTCATTAATGTTTGATCTTCAAGGCGCTATGCAGCGGAAAGGGACGTCGTTATATGTTGACATAACAGCCGCTATCAAATACTTAAAAAGGGGCACTGCATTGCACTCAAGGCTCTAGGAAAGCGTTGCGTCGAGCTACCGATCGAAGAGGAGGTATCATGGCTCAGAAATCTGCGGTGAAATGGCAAGAGCCTAGGGATGAAAAAACCAAGGCCGGTTATGGCAAGTTTCCTCGCCCCAAGACGCCTTACGACATCTTCATGGAAGAGCAGGGAATACCCATTTACCGGGAGCTTGGGGTAAGAAGAGTGCAGGACCTACCTCTCAAGCTCTGGAAGCGCATGGGCGGCAACGGGACCTTTATTCAGCTTCTCGGCACAGAGGGCCTTTGGGGCTGCTATGTCATCGAGGTTCCAGGCGCTGGTGCGCTGAACGCAGAGCGCCATCTCTATGAGGAGATGTACTTAGTCGTCGAGGGACGTGGAACAACCGAGGTGTGGGCCGATAGAAGCAACAAAACGCTAACCTTTGAGTGGCAAAAAGGCTCCCTCTTTTCCATCCCGCTCAATGCTTGGCACCGAATCGTGAACGCCACCTCCAGCCCGGCGCTGCTTCTTGCAGGAACCACCGCTCCCAACACTATGAATATCCTTTCCAACCCAGATTTTATCTTTAATTGTACCTACAATTTCAAGGACCGATTCGATCCCTCTGACGATTACTACAAACCCAAGGAAGAGATCGAGCCAGATCCTGTACGCGGGCTGGCGATGCGCAGGACAAACATCATTTCGGACATTATCAACTGCGAGCTGCCACTTGATAACCGGCGCTCGCCCGGCACCCGGCGGATCGAGCCGCACATGACGGGAAATCATTTCTATCTGTTTATCGAACAGCACGAGACCGGCCGCTACACCAAGGCCCACGCACATAGCTCGGCGGCCGTGCTGATTTGCCTCAAGGGCAGGGGCTATACCTACACGTGGCCTAGCCGTCTTGGGCCTACCCCTTGGAAGGACGGTTTTGCCGATCAAGTTAAGCGTCAGGACTACGAGCCTGTAGGCATGGTTAGTGCCGCGCCCATGGGCGGCAGCTGGTTTCACGCGCACTTCGACGTCAGCAAGGAGCCGCTACGTCTAACAGGCTGGTTCGGACCCATTGCGCCGTGGGATCTTTTCCGCGACGCACGTTGGCAGATTTCCCCTACTCTTACGCCTCGGCTCGAGCCTAGTGCACCCGGCCGCGAGGAAGAGCGACTCGGAGAGGAAATGATCGACTATGGCGCCATCGACATCAAGGATGGTGGCACTGCCATCCCCTACTCGGACGAGGATCCGTTTATTCGCCAGGAGTTCGAAGCTACGCTAAAGCGGGAAGGCGTCGTCTCGAGGATGGACGACTCGCTCTATCGGCAAGGCTCGGCATCGCGCTAAAGTTTGTTATACGAGAACCGATCGTGACATTACCCCAGTAGCTCGGTTTCACCGAAGCCAGCCGCTATATCATCGATGACGTTGCGCTATTAACCCCAATAAGTTGTCCGGTCGATCGGGATCTGTTGTAAAACCTCCTCAGCAATATAATCCTCAAGTTTGATCCGCTTTATAGCCTCATCCGGGCACTGGGAAACAGGCGAGAAAGGACGACTCAACGGTCGGGTGGCATCAACGATCATGCATGAGGTCTTAATCTCATCCAATAGCGAAGGATCTAGAAAATCGCCGCGAAACAGAGGCTTAAGGATCGACACCTGCAGATGAGGCTGGACCCTGGTTGCCAATGCCCAGAGGATTTCCGTGGGGTTGAAGACATCGATATCATCATCAAAGACAAAGACATTTTTTGTATGATCGAAAGTCAAGGCCGCAGCGGCAGCCCGGCCGGGATCGCCTTCGGACATCTTCTTCATGGAGATAAAGACGTTGTAGTGGGAATGGCGGCCAAACTTACAGACCGCCTTTACGCCAGGCACAGCCTCACGTATCCTCCTCAAGTACGCCCCCTCGCGGGGGAGATCCATCCAGGGTTTGTCTCCCTCTGGCGTGATGACTGACTGATACATGGCTCCCTTACGGTAGTTAATGGCTCTAACCTCATAGAGGGCGCATGTAGTATACCGCTGCGGACCGAGATAACCAGGCGCCTCTCCGAAGGGCCCCTCAACAACCCGTTTACCAGGGATAAGTGCCCCTTCAATCACAATCTCCGCATCGGCAGGAATGAGCAGGTCTTCACCCCAGGTCTCTGAGGCCGTCACTCGTAGAGGTTCTCGGAGGTAACCGCCGATAACCTCGTATTCGCTGATCTCAAAAGGACCGATGTAACAGGCCCCAATGTGATAAGCAGGATGATGGCCCAAGACAGTCGCCACAGGACACTCCAGATTGTTCTCTTCATGATCACGGAAGATCCTCCATAGGTGACGAGGCACGGCGGAAAAACAGGCGATAGCGTTTTTCGACTTGACCTCCATCCGGTGATAGGAGGAATTATAAATCCCCGTTTTTCGGTCTCTTGTTATCGTGCCCAAAGTGATATAAGGACCGCCGTCCATTTCATGGTGGCGCATGATTGGCAGCTCGTAGACATCCACATCCCGCCCAACTTTCACGACTTCTTTGACCGGCGCCTCCTTTTTATCTACGACGATCGGAGGAACGCGCTTTTGCTCCAATTCCAAACAGGCATCAGCCATTTGGTTGCGATTCATCTCTTTGGGCAGCCCCAGCGCGATCTGTACCTTCCGTTGCGACACCTCACAGTTCATGACGAGCTTGAATTCGCTCACCCGACCGTGCAGGTTGAGAGGACGATCAAAAATGAGGATGGGGAATTTCTTCACGGCCCCTAGGTGTTTGATGATGGCCGTGACATCGTAATGAGCGGGATCCACCTCCCTTGTCACATGGACGACTGTGTCAGGGATCTCTCTGCGGCAGTCTTCGAGAAAGGTCCTTAGGCTCTTGGGCATACAGGCCTCTCTACCTCAAGAAAGTCTATAATAGGGCGCCTTTATGGATGTCGAAGATGAAGTTCCGCTTTCGCCGGGGAGCGCAGATTTCATCTATCTGAACCCGAAGAATGCCCTGAAGCCTTCTTGATCCAGCCTTTCACTGGAAATGTTGACAGGGTGGAGTTTAAGGTTCCTGGGATCTAACCTTTTCGTCAAGGGATCCACATCCAGTCGTGCTGGAACACGTCGTTGCGACTTCAGCAACTCGGCCCCCTCTTTTGATAAGACGAAGTCGATAAAGAGCTTACCCACGTTAGGATGCCGCGCGTGTTTGCTGAGGGCAATGGGCTCGGTTATGGCAATCATGGGTTCCATGGCAACCCAATCAATCGGGGCACCTACTGCCTTCATCTGCTCAACGCTGTGGGCATACGTAATGGCCAAAGGGAACTCTCCAGCTGCCATCAATTGTACGATTAGCGTATTACCCTGCCTAAAGATGGGCTTTTGGCTTCGAAGCCGCTCCATGTAAATCTTGCCTTTCTGTGGACCCATGGCTTCCATCATCCCCGCAAACCAGTCGTCGCGGCGCTCATCCAGGCAAATCTTTCCGTCTTTCCATCGTGGATCAAAGAGGTCCTCCCATCTTCTGGGGACTTGGCTGCTGGGGACCATTTTTGTGTTGTAGGCGACTGTTATGTACAGGTCGTAAGTATCTGTCCAATATCCATCCGGATCGTAAAAGCCCTTCGGATAAAAAGACTGATGGATGGATTTATACGGAGCAAGGAGCCCTTTCTCTTCGAGCATGATGACTTGTGGACCTAGCGCTGAGACCACATCCCAGAGGTGTTTTCCTCCTCTTGCCTCAGTCAGAATCCGTTGGAGGAGAGGAGCCCCCCCGGCACGATAATAGTTCCCCTTGATGAATGGGTATTTTTCGGTAAATTTCCTGATGGTTTCGTCAGCATCGCTTGCTCGAGTCGCGGTATAAAAAACTAAGCCCGCCTCTTTCTTTACGGTATTGATGTCAATTCCTGCTGCTAAGGCAGGTTCTTCAAGGGTGCCACTAATCCAGATAGAGATAGCAATTGCCAGGATTGTCAATCCCATGAGGCTTTGTTTCATGATTTCCCCCTATCTGGTAAAATATCACCCAGACTTAATCTATTGATTTTTCGTCGATTATCATAGACATCGAGCTTGTATCCAAGCGCTGCCAGCAAGCAGATCAGGTTTGATCTGGTACTGAGCTATGACCTTTTTGCCCAACTCAATGAGGAGCACCTCCCCTTAAGCCTGGTCCAAACCCTTCGACCGATGTACTACTCATCAGGCCCTCGATAGTGTTGGCCATAGCAGGTGATGCCGGCAATCCTAAGGACCTTGCGAGATTCCTCATGGACTAGAATAAACTCTAGTTCCTGCGGCCTCACCTTCCTTGAGGAGGGCACTAGAGGCCAGCGGCACATTCCTTGTCTATCCCTTTGTGCTCATCACTGAAATTATACAAGATAATAAGACAAATACCTACAAAGGGTTAGTTCGATTTCGATTGGAAACAACACTGGCACTGACTTCACTTCATTACGTTCTATTAGCGCCTCGGGCCAAAGATCGCATCGAACTCTCTTACATACCGGTTAAGATCCAAGATTACACGGGGAGAAACCGGGAAGAGATCCAGGTCCACTGGGTCCAAGGAGGAACCTTTGGGGCGGATGCCTGGCAAGACAGGATTGTATCCTGCCTTAAGATATTCGATCTGCCCTTCTTTGGATGTTAGAAAATCAACCAAGAGTTTTGCCGCGTTAGGATGAGGCGGAGCGGAAGAAAGGCCGACCTTTGAGAGACCGCCAATTATAGGTTTAGTAGTCCGTACCCAATCCACTGAAGCCCCCTTGCTTTTCGATATTTCAACCTCGTGGGCATAGCCAAGTGAAAGCGCGAATTCCCCCGCGAGAGTTAATTGCAAAAGCAGGCTATGCCCTTTGCGCCACTGGATTTGCTGCTGGGCTATCCCTTCTAAGATCTTTCTCGCTTTCTCCTCTCCAAGATATCCCATCATGCCGCCTAACCACTGGTATTCCTCAGGATCCATACCAATCTTCCCCTTCCATTTTGCGCTGACTAGGTCTGGCCAATCTTGAGGGACCTCGTCCTTAGAAACTAAAGCGGTGTTGTACGAAAGGACATAGTACGTCAGGTTAACCCCTGCCCAATACCCGTTGGGGTCTTTAAACCTCGGCTCAATAAGATCTACACCCGCTGTGCGAAAAGGGGCTAGAACTCCTAAGCGCTGGATGACTGGCAGAAGCTGACCGTTCACGACATCAAACAGTATCTTCCCAGCTCTTTTTTCAGTACTTATTCGGTTTGTCATCGTCTCGTCGGACGCCCGAACGACGCGTACCTTTATGAAGGGATATTTCTTTTCAAATGCCTTGCCCATAGTATCAAGAAAGGACAAGCTATGACCCGAATACCAGATAAC
>Ga0156242_1224_pt1 | contig 22104 bp, 21 predicted proteins | sample RifCSPlowO2_12_FD_107889 | JGI IMG/M metagenome (GOLD analysis project Ga0156242, IMG submission 107889) | Deltaproteobacteria bacterium RIFCSPLOWO2_12_FULL_57_22 | reverse complement strand
TCGTAAAAGAAGAGGCAAGCCGGCGCGACGAGAAATATCAACAGCTCGCTGAGGCTGAAAAGAACAAGGGGAAAGTCTTGGAGAGAAAATTCCAGGAGCTGCTCAAGAAGGCCAAAGAAGAGCCGCTTACAAAACCGCTAAAAGACATCGATCTGGATTGAGGAAAGGGACGACTCCCCCTGGTCCGCTCATTCTGTTTTTCCCTGCGTAGCTCCCCCGTAAACATGTCGATCAGGATCTGGGTCACGGCCAAGCCGCAGTCGAAACGGCAAGAGTTAAAAAGGATTTCCGATGGAGAATACGTGGTCTCAGTCCATGCGCCGGCCCGTGAAGGCAAGGCCAACCGCGCCGTGATTGAGCTTCTAGCCGCACATTTTTCGGTCCCCAAGACAGACGTAAAGATTCTCCGCGGCCATAGCGGCCGGAAAAAACTCGTGGAGATCGGTTAGCCCGGCCTCGTTGACATCGGCGATCTTAATCAGATAACCTCTGTTTCAAATCCTGATCCTTACTAGCTGGCCTGGAAAGGGGGGGCGATGCCGAAAGTCTCGTCGCTCGGCCATGTGGGTCTTTACGTTCACGACGTGGAGCGTTCCAAGGCGTTCTATCGGGACATCCTTGGGTTAACGGTTAGCGACGAGGGCAGACGGGGCGGCGCTGTGTTTTTGACAGCCAAGGACCCACTGGATGAGCATCACGAGCTGATGCTGGTCCCGGGACGCCAGGAAGGAAAGGTGATCCAGCAGATTTCGTTCCGCTGCGACCGCCTGGCTGACGTCAAAGAGATCTACCGGTTGCTATTGGAGCGCAAGGTGCCGATCAACCGAACCGTGAGCCATGGAAATGCGGTCGGCGTCTATTTTCAGGATCCTGATGGCAACCAGGTAGAAGCCTACTGGCCCACCGGCGTGGAGTGGCCTCAGCCCTTCGGCAAACCGATCGACCTCAGCGCGCCCGAGCAGGTGATCTTAGCCAACCTGACATAGCGAAAGGAGTTCGCTGGAAAAGATGGGGCAAGATCTAAGAAGCTACTTGGAACTGGTCAAGTCGAAGAAGCCCGATGACTTCCAGATTGTCACCAGGGAAATCAACCCGGCCTACGAGATCACCGCGCTCGTAGCCAAGTTGGAGAGCGAAGCGAAACGGAGGCCGATCCTACTCTTTGAGAAGGTCAAGGGAACCGAATTTCCGGTTTTGACCAATCTCCACGCGAGCCGTTCACGGCTCGCTCTGGGGATGAATGTCCAGCCAGAAGAGATGCAGAAGGCCTATCTGAGAGCGATGGAAAAGCCTGTTCCGCCCAAGATTGTCTCCAAGGCTCCTGTGAAAGAGGTCATCTTGGGCGGCGATGAGGTGAATGTCCTTGCCCTGCCTCAGATCATGCACCACGAGGGCGACGCCGGTCCCTACCTCACGGCCGCTATCTCCTTTGCCAGGAGCCCGGACGGTGAGACCTGGAACTGCGCCTATAACCGGCTTCAGGTCAGGGGGCGAAACACCACATCCATTCATCTCACTTTAGCAAAGCACCTATGGGAGTTTTACCGCGTCGCCGAGGCGAAAGGCGAGCCCCTGCCTGTTGCCTTTGCGATCGGCGTGCACCCGGCCATCGCGCTGGGCGCCCTCGCCATCGGCTCGATCGACGAGGACGAGCGCGCCATCATGGGAGGCCTGCTCGGCGAGCCGCTTGAGTTGATCCAGTGCGAGACTTCGGACCTGCTGGTCCCAGCCCAGGCTGAGATGATCATCGAGGGCGAGATTTTACCCAATGAACGGGCACCGGAGGGGCCGTTCGGCGAGTTTACCGGTTACAGCCTGGGAGAGCGCCAGCGCGAAATCTTAAAGGTCAAGGCTGTCACGCACCGAAAGGGCGCCGTCTTCCAGGACATAGCGGTCGGCCATCTCGATCACATGTTGCTATCGACCATCTCCATCGAGGCCAATCTCTACCGCGCCGTGCGCGCGATGGTTCCGTCCGTCAAGGCGGTGCGCGTGCCCGCCCCTTTCACCTGCTATGTCTCTATCAAACAGCGCGTTTCAGGCCAGGCGAAAAATGCCATCCTGGCCGTGCTTGGCGCCGATCTCTACATGAAGCGAGTGGTCGTTGTGGACCATGACGTCGATATCTTCAACGACCGACAGGTGAACTGGGCAGTCGCCACCCGCTGTCAGCCCGACCGGGACATCACGATCATCACCAACACGCGCGGCTCGGATCTCGATCCCTCGACAAAGGAGGACGGTTACACCTCGAAGTGGGGGGTGGACGCCACCGCCAAGCCCTCGCTCGAGGCCTATGCTCCCCGCCACCGGGTGCCCCGTGAGGTCTGGGAACGCATTGATCTCAAGGATTTCTTCCCCTAAGGCCGGAGAAATTCGCCTGCGCCATAGAAGCAAATGCCCTTTAGCTTGCAGTGAGAGGGGGGTCCTAAGTCGTGGTGGTCGCGGCAGGCGCAGAAGGGCAACGGGCGAGCGAGCCAGGTCTCCGCTTAACGCAGAACCGCGAGGGCGTCGCCGGCCCGAACGCCTCCCCCGGAGGCTAAAACGAACAGAGGATTGATCTCGATCTCCGCAATCTGGTCCCTGCACTCCCAGGCCAGGTCCCCGATCTCGCACAGCACCCGGGCCAGGACGTCCAGGTCCGCAGCCGGGCGTCCGCGAAACCCGGCGAGGATCTGCCAGCCGCGGACCCGGCGGATCAGGTCGTGGGCCTCCTCTATCATGAGCGGCGCTGGGCAGACCGCGAAGTCCCGGATCGCCTCCACGAAGATTCCCCCCAGCCCGAAGGTCACCACGGGGCCGAAGCGAAGGTCCTGGCGCGCTCCCACGATCACCTCCCGGACCTCGCCCCCGATCATCTCTTCCACCAGCACGCCCTGGACCTGGGCGGCAGCATTCCACGTCCTTGCCCTCTCCAGGAGTTCAGCGAACATCTGCTCCGCCTCCTTGGGATTCCGTACGCCAAGGCGGATGACCCCGGCCTCGGTCTTGTGCGGCAGGTCCGGGGAGGAGACCTTCATGACCACGGGACCGCCGAGGGTGTCAGCTAGGGACCGGGCCTCCAGAACGGTGCGGGCCAGCCCTCCTCGGGGGACCGGGATTCCCCAGGCTCTGAGCAGCTCCTTGGCTTCCGCTTCGCTCAATTGGGATCGCCCCTCCTCCCGCACCCGGTCCAGCATCTCCCGCGCCCTTTGGCCCCGTCCGGAATCCCTGGCAGGTGGGGCTGGTGGCCGGGACAGGACCTGCTCCCGGGTGGTCACGTAGCGAGCCATCTTTCCCAGTGCCCGCATCCCCCGCGTCGGCTCCGGAAACAGGGGGAGCCCGGCCTCGGCCAGGATCTCCCGGGCCTCCGCGGGAGGCAGCGGGAACCAGGTCACGAGGACTAACTTTTCCGTGCTCCGGGCCACCTCCACGATGTCCTGGGCGAGTCTTTGATGAGCCCCCGGTACGAACCCGAGGTAGATTGCCAGATTGTCCACGTTCGGGTCCGCAGCAATCCGCTCCGCCGCGCCTCTCAGAAGGCCGGGCCTGGCTACAATCTCGGCAGTGAGGTCCAGGGGGTTGGAGAGAGAGGCGAAGGGGGGCATGACCTTCTGCAGATCTTCCTTCGTGGTCGCGGAGAGATCCGGAAACTCCAGCCCCAGGTCGGAGCCCGCATCCGCCATCATAATTCCCGCGGCCCCCGAGTTCGTTAGGATCTGCACCCGCTTTCCCCGGGGCCGGCGGGAACACTGAGCCAGCATCGCCAGGTCGAAGATCTCATCCAGGTTCTCGGCCCGTAGGACCCCGTGGCGGGAGAAGACAGCCTGATACACCTCCTCGGTCCCGACCAGAGATCCCGTGTGCGAAACGCTGGCCCTGGCGCCGATCTCCGAGCGGCCCACCTTTATGAGGATGAGAGGCTTGTCTAGGACCAGGGCCCGGCGCGCGCATGCCTGGAAGGCGTCTCCGTTCCGTGCATCCTCCAGGTAGCCCATCACAAACCCTACCTTGGGATCCTCTAGGACGTACTCCAGGTAGTCCGTGAAGCTCAGCACGCACTCGTTGCCCGTGGTGATCCAGTAGGAGAACCCCAGGCCGCGGTCCCGCCCTTCGGCTAGCAGGTAGGAACTCAAGGCACCGCTCTGGCTCACAAAGGCTGCGGGGCCCTCCCTGGGAAACCCCTCGTCCAGACCCACGCTGAAAGTGGCCGTCACCTTCTCGGGGACGTACACGAACCCAGAACAGTTCGGGCCGCAGACCGCGATCCCGTGCTGTGTGGCGATCCGGTGCAACTCCTCCTGGAGGCGTACCCCGTCGCCCCCGACCTCCGCGAAGCCCGAGCTGATGATGGCCACGGCCCGGACCCCCTTGGCTGCGCACTCGTCCAGCGCTCGGGGCACCGCGGGGGCCGGCAGCGTGATCACTGCCAGACCCACCTCCCCCGGGACTGCGGACAGGCTCTCATAGCAAGGCACCCCTGCGATCTCCCGGTACTTGGGATTCACGGGATAGAGCTGACCCCGGTAGCCGCATTCGAGGAAAAACCGCAGAGGCCTGCCGCTAATCTTGGTGAAATCCGTGGACACACCGATTAACGCCACCGAACGGGGATGAAACATCCTGTTAAGATCCAATCCCTTTTCCATTTCTGCCACTTCCTTTTTCATGGGCGCCGACCCGTTGGCATCTCGGGCCCAACGCTCCTCTTCAATCCGCGGACTCCCTTCCTGGAGAAAGGTTCCGCAGAAATGTAGTCCCCCAGGAGGATTTTCTCAAGGGCACCACACTTTCTGCAATAGAGCCGTGAAAGGGGTTGACAAAATCGCGCCGTCCGATTAATGCAACTGGAGAAAGGGTGAACTATGCTCCCGAAACTGCCAAAGGAAAACCTGCTCGAGATCCTTCGCAAGATGCTCCTTATCCGCCACTTTGAAGAGTCGTTGATCGGTCTGTTCGATAAGGGCCTTTTCCGCGGCCACTACCACGTCTATATCGGGCAGGAGGCGACCGGAGTGGCGGCGCTCTCCTGCCTCGGCGGGGGCGACTACATGTTCACTACCCACCGCAACCACGGCCACCTTCTGGCGCGCGGCGCAGAGCCCGGGCGTCTGTTGGCGGAGATCTTGGGACGAAAGGATGGCTATAACAAGGGAAAGGGAGGCTCTTTTCACACCAACATCTCGTCCTTGGGGATTCTCCAGACTTCGGCGGTGGTTGCCGGTATCATCCCGCTCTCGACGGGCGCGGCCTACGCGGCCAGGGCGCGCAAGAGCGGCCAGGTGAGCGTTTGTCTCTTCGGCGACGGGGCCCTGGAAGAGGGCGCCGCGCCGGAATCCTTCAATCTCGCGTCGTTGTGGAAGTTGCCGGTTCTCTTTCTCTGCGAGAACAACGGGAAATATGGTGTCGGCAGAGCCGTTGCCGCAGCCCAGTCCTCCACCATGGCGGCGTATCCTCTAACCGATTTGCCCAAAGCCTATAAGATCCCTGCGGAGCAGGTGGATGGGCTGGATGCAGGCGCCGTCCACGCCGCCGTTTCCGAAGCCCTCAGTAGAATCCGCCGGGGGGAAGGGCCGCGGTTCATCGAGGCCCAAACCGTGCGCTGGCCCGGGAGCGAATCGAATTGGCCTGTAGTCCCGGTGCCCACCGAGGTGGCCCTCGCTTGGGATGTTGGGACGGCGCCCGAGAAGGTGCGCGGTTGGTACCGCGAGTGCGATCCGGCGCTGATTTTTATTCGCGAGCTGGTCGAGGAAAAACAGGTGACCAGGGAGGAGATTTCTCAGGTCGACAAGAACGTTCGGGGACAGGTCGCCCAGGCGGTCGACTTTGCCCTGAAGAGCCCGTATCCCGATCTGGAGGAGGCTCTGAAAGATGTCTTCGCCTGAGTGAACGGCGATGCGCGAGCTGGCTTATTATGAGGCAAAGCTGGAAGCGCTGGGAGAGATTCTGGCGGCGGATGAGAGGGTGCACCTATTCGGGGGGTCGTTCCTGGGTCTGAGCCCGCATCGGGGTCTCTTCCAAAAAATCGCCTTGGCCTATCCTGAGCGAGTGGCCTTTCCCCCCATCTCGGAGCTTGGTTTCTGCGGTCTCGCCGTCGGGGCGGCGATGGCCGGGCTCAGGCCGGTTGTCGATCTCAGTACGGCGAGCTTTATCTTCGAGGCTTGGCCGCAGGTGGTCAACGAGGCCGCCAATGCCTTCTACATGTCGGGGGGGCAGACGCGGGCACCGGTGGTCTTTCACATCTTTCATGGCTTGCGTGGGGGAGGGGCTGCGCAGCATTCGCACAGCCCGCAGGCCATGCTGTGGAACGCGCCGGGGCTTGAGATCGCGCTTCCCTCCTCGCCGCGGGACGTGAGAGGCCTGCTGAAAACCGCCGCCAGGAGCGACAACCCGACCATCTTCGTCGACCATGTGCAGCTTTTGGAAATGCTCGGACCTGTACCTGAGGACGATGCGGCCATTCCCTTCGGCGTGGCCGAGGTGAAGCGAGCTGGAAGCGACGTTACCCTCATCGCCACCTCGTATCTGGTCCAGCGCTGTCTCGCGGTTGCCGAGCGTTTAGCGCGCGAGGGGATTCAAGCGGAGGTGGTGGATCCGCGCACCCTCGTCCCGCTCGATTTTCACACGTTGATGGCCTCTGTGGAGAAGACCCGGCGGGTGGTGATCGTCGATGAGTGCCACCAGAGCTGCGGTGTGGCGGCGGAGTTGGCCGCGCGGATCGGGGAGGCGGGCTTCGATAAGCTCAAGGCGCCGATCCGCAGGGTTGCCACCCTGGATGTCCCTGTCCCTTACAGCCAGCGCCTGGAAGAATTCATCGGCCCCTCGGACTCACGCATCAGCGAGGCGGTTCGCGCCGTGGTCGGCTGACACACGGGCCGTTCGGCGCCGACCGTGGCCCGGAGTTTGTCTCCAAGCTCAGGAAGAAGCTCGCGGCGTTCTCGCCAGCCTGATCTTTTGCGTCGCCCCATTTTCCCCTCCATGAGTAAAACCATTAATGAGTTCATTGGTAGCTTGACATTTCTCCGACCACCCGGCTTCCTCGGCCAAGCCCTTCCGAGCGCGGTCAATGGGCCTGTGCCTTGCAGGCCACGACCCCGTCCTCCCCGAGAGTGGTTTGTCCAACGGCTCAGGCCAGAACGCAACCTCTGCGTTCCTGTGCCCGCGCTCTTCAGGGCTCGCCACTCGGTCGCCGAATGGCTACCTACTTATGGACTCCTTAGTAGCAGCAGTCTTGATCGAGCGATCTTTAGGATTTGTTCGGAGGCAAAGCGTGGAGAGGCGTGAGCTGGGCAGAACAGGTATGCAGGTAAGCGTTCTCGGTTTCGGCGGTTCTGAAATCGGATACGAGGACGTGTCGGCCTCCATCGTCAAAAGGATGTTGAACGGGGCGCTTGACGCCGGGCTTAACGTGATCGACACGGCCGAGTGTTACGAGAATAGCGAGGAGCTGATCGGGCAGGCGGTGGCAGCGCGCCGCAAGGAGTATTACCTGTTTACCAAATGCGGCCATCCGGAAGGGTGGGGACGCGGCGATTGGAGAGCGTCCTCCCTGCTTAAATGCATTGAACGCAGTTTGCGCCGTTTGCAGACCGATTACGTGGACTTGATCCAACTCCATAGCTGCTCGGAGGCCGAGCTGCGAAAGGGAGAGGCCGTCGAGGCTTTGGAGCGCGCCCGCGGACGCGGCTACGCACGCCACATCGGCTACAGCGGCGACGGTCGAGCCGCTCTCTATGCCATCGAATGCGGGCGGTTCGATACCTTGCAGACGTCGATCAACCTCGCCGATCAGGAGGCGTTGGAGCTGACCTTGCCATTGGCCAGGGAGCGCAACGTGGGAGTCATCGCCAAGCGTCCCCTCGCCAATGTGGCATGGAAATCCGGCAGCAGGCGGCCGACGGACTCTTATGCCTATCTCTATTGGGAGCGGCTGCGAGAACTGAAATACGATTTCCTGATCGGGGAGTTGCAAGACACGGTCGCCATCGCGCTGCGCTTCACCCTAAGCGTGCCTGGCGTCCATACGGCGATCGTCGGAACGACGAAGCCCGAGAGAATTCAGGCGAACGCCGCAGTTCTGGATGCCGGGCCATTGCCAAAGGAGCTGTTTGACAACATTCGCGCGCGCTGGCGCGAGGTCGCGGACAGGATGTGGGTGGGCGACACGTAGGGTCTCCGCAAAACAGTGTCTTGCGACGAACGGTCCAGAGAATGGTTTTCCTACTATGCGGTGGTCTCAGACAGTGGCTTGAACGGGTCGGAGAACGATAGTAGATTTGGTGGTTGGTGGCCCGAACGCGCAGGAATCACAAAGAACATGTTAGCTGTCGATATTCATGTCCATCCGAGCACGCGCGGAGTCGATCCTCAAGCCTGTGCCTATTTTAAGAGAGATCCAAAGGATCTGCCCAAGAGCGAGGAGGGGCTTGCCGAGCTTTTCGTCAGGCAAAAAGCGAAAGGTCTCCTCATCGGCTGGCACCCGTCCACGGTCAAAGAAGCCTCGCCTGTCACGAACGAATATGTCCTTGGCTTGACAGCGAAATTCCCCGATGCCTTTGCGGGAGTCCTTGCGTCGCTGGATATGGTCGGCGGAGACGCCGCCGAGAGAATCGGGCAGGCAGAGGAGCTCCTGAGGAATCCGAAAGTCAGGGGGTTTAAATTTCACCCTCCGGACCAGGGCTTTTATCCTAACGACAGAAGGCATTACGGGCTGTGGGAGTTATTAGAGGGGGGAAAAAAGCCCGTGATGTTTCACACCGGGTTTACGGTTCTGGGCGCGGGAAGCGATGGCGGCGGGGGCATCGCGCTAGATTACGGTCGCCCGATTCATTTGGATACCCTGGCCAGAGACTTTCCGGGATTGAAGATCATAGCGGCTCATCCCGGTTGGCCATGGCAGGAAGAGCTCATCGGTATTGTCACGCATAAAAGAAATATCTATGTGGACACATCGGGCTACCTCGCGGATCAACTGCCGGAGATCTTTCGCAGGGCTATCCAGGGAAGACTGCAAGACAAGGCGCTTTTTGGAACCGACTTTCCCTACGTCGACCTGGGAAAGGCGTTGAGCAGTTTTGAAAAGCTGGAGATGAAGGAGTCCGTAAAAGAAAAAATACTCATCTCGAATGCAAAAGAGCTCTTCGGGATTTAAAGCCGAGGATAAAGTGCCAGGCTTGGCGTTTATGGAACGTTCCGGCTGCGCCGATTTTCCACGGGAGGTGAAACATGGAAGGGTCTCGCAAACTCTGGCCTATCTTAGCGCTTGGGTTGATTCTGCTCTTTCCGGTTCGGGGAACCGGAGCAAGCTTAACCAAGATCCGGGTAGGATACCCCTCCCCGAGTGCCAGCTTCTATCCCCTTTTTGCTACTAAGGAGGCCCAGCTCTTTGAAAAATACGGATTGGACGCCGAGCTCATTTACGTGCAAGGGGTCCAGTTGGTCCAGGTGCATGTAGCGGGCCAACTTGATCTGGCCGTGATATCGGCGGTGGTAGTTCTCCAGGCTTCCGTGGAGGGCGCGGATCTCGTCTTGCTCGCGAGCTCTATCGATAACCAGCTCATGAAGATCATGGCGCATCCAACGATCACTGGACCCGCGGATCTGAAAGGGAAGACCATCGGTATAACCCGCTTCGGGTCCCTGACGGATTTGGTGGTCCGACCGATCCTGGTGAATTGGGGATTGGATCCGAAAAAAGACGTGAAGATCGTCCAAATCGGGAGGATGCCGGACATAGCCACGGCGATCTCCCTAAAGAAAGTGGATGCAGGTGTCATCTCTTTCCCGACCTCTTTTTACGCCGAAAAAATGGGTATCAAGACGCTTCTGGACCTGGCAGATTCCGGGATGGATATACCGGCGACGACGGTGGCGGTCAGTCGGAAATATAGCCAAAGCCATCGGGATGTGGTTTCGAGATTTCTCAAGGCGTATATCGAGGGCACCCGCCGTCTCTTAACGGATCGAGAATTGGGCATCAGGGCGTTAAGGAAGTACGGGGGGATCAGCGACCGCGAGCTGTTGGAGAATACTTACGATCTCTTTACCTCGAAATATATCAAGAAGGTCCCGACGCTTACCGCCAAGGGTGTGGAGAATTCGCTAAAGCTCATGGCCGATACCCTGCCCAAGGCTCGAGACCGCAGGCCGGAGGAGTTTATGGACTCAAGCTTCATGGAGGAACTGGAAAGATCGGGCTTTATGAAGTCAGTTTGGCCATAACCACGCCTTGGAAATGATAAGATTGAACCATTGTCTTGGACTCTTGGCCTTAGCCGTCTCGGTGCTCTTTCTCCGAGTGGGCCATGCGCAGATCAAGCTGGAGAAGATGCACGTGGGCTACAGCGCCCAAGCGGGCGCTTTCGCGCCGATCTGGATCACCAAGGAGGCAGGGTTCTTCAAAAAGAATGGTCTGGATGTCGATCTAGTTTTCATACCCGGCGGACCGACGGCCGCTTCGGCGCTGATGGCCGGAGAGATGCAAGTGGTAGCCATGGCCGGGCCAGCGATCGTCACCAGCAACCTTGCCGGTTCGGACCTGGTCATGATCGCGGGCTAGCTCAGACTGACCCCTATTTCCTCCCTGAAAGGTTTCCACGGCCGCCGTTTGCTTAGAAGCGTGGACGATCCAGAAGAAGGCATCTCGATCAGTCTTTGGGATACCAAAGAGGATCTCGAATCTTAAGTTAATAGCTCCCAGCGCAAAGATCTCGGCAATGAAGCGGAGCGCTTGTACTCGGGGGACTATTGGGTTAAGCATTACGGAATCAGATCATCGACCATTGGAGTTGCCGGTCATAACTTATTGGAGGTGTCCTATGTCAATCGTGAGACTCATTTACGTTACCGTGAAGCCGGATCAGGTAAGAGATGCCGTCAGTCTTTGGAAAAACCATTGCGCACCCCTGATGATCAAGCAGCCCGGTTGTCTGTCGGAAAAACTCCTGGAGTGCGTGGATGCGCCGGGTGAATTTATTTCGTATTCGGAGTGGGATAGCCAGGCAAGCATCGACAAATATCGCACGAGTGAGGCCCACGCGGAAATTCAGAAACACGCCCGCGGATTGCAGAAAGGTGGGGCCTCGGTGAAACGCTATGAGGTGAAGTAGCATTAGGCTCAACCAGCGTCCTTGTGGAAACCGGGTTCACCAAAGCGAATGATAGGACTTTGTTTTGAAGTTCTGCCACCGAGAACTCAAGAATTCCCCCAACAATTACGTGCCAACATGGCTTTAAGAGCCGAAAGGGCCTGGCGGAAAGAGCGAACCATATTTTTGGGCAAAAAGTATCCGATAAGGAAGCGTTATGTCAATTTGGCCTCGGCTGGCGGACAGTGCTGGACATCTGCCCCCGATTTCGGACTGTCTGCGTGTACGCACAGATATGGAGGGTTAAATTAACTGTGAGTATGCAGGGTCAAAGGTGAGGTCTTTTGGTGCGATGCTATCCGGCGGGGCATGGGACCCTTCCCACAGACCCAAGTGTTGAAGTTGCACGCTGCAGAGGAAAAGTTCGCTGCCCCCGACAAGGCAGAAAAGGGTAAGCGTCAGTTGCGACCTTGAAGTCCGAGGAATTGCGCGATTTGCCCGGCTAGATTCTCGACCTCACGAGGGTGGACGGAACGAAAATCTCATCGATTCTGAGGCGTCGTTCGGACAGACCTTGATCAAAGTGATAGCGAAGAAATGCTTCGAGCGTTTTTCGGTTTTCCTCAACCCCGTATGGCCAGAAGTCCGTCCCCATTAAGTCTTGCGCTTCCCGGACAACCCCATCGATCCAGGGATAGGTGGCCATCGGTTCGTTTTCCTCCAATAACCGCTCTATCGCCATGTTCTTCGCCGTCTCGAAGGCCTTGAAAAGGCTTGTCGGTAACCAGGGAAGCTCCCGGATCTTTTTCTTGTGTACGGCCAGGAGATGCATGATCGGGAAAATCCCCGTGCGCCGATAGTAGTCCTTCTCCCTTTCGATGTAGTCCGGGAATAAGCGCTCGATGTCGGGGTGTCCCTGGTGAAAACAATTCGGCGCGCGAGGCCCGATCAGGGCGTCGATCTCACCAGCTAAAAGCATCTCGGAAAGCGTCTTCCCCGGCCCGATGCGTTCGAGTTCGACCCCCGCCGGAGCTGAGAAGGTTACCTTTTCCGTCCGGCTGGGTTCATACAGTCCGCCGGCGCGCCAGCGGATGTCGGAGGGTTTCACATGATACTCGTCCTCTAGAATGCCGCGGATCCATACCGATGCCGTGACCTGATACTCCGGCGATCCGACGAGCCGTCCCTTGAGATCCTCGGGCTTGCGGATGCCGCTTCGGGTGTTGGTGTAAATGCCCGAATGGCGGAATCGTCGGCCCGGAAACACGGGGATCGCAACATAGGGGCATTGGTCGCGCGCAGTCAGAGTGAGATAGTTGGAAAACGATAGCTCCGTGACGTCGAACTCTTCAAAATGTAGGGCGCGGTGAAACAGTTCCTCGGGTTCCAAATCGAGGAAGGTCGCATCGCAACCCTCGATCCTGACCTGGCCGCTTTCGAGTGGCTTGATCCGGTCATAGCTCCAGCAAGCGATGGTGATCGGGTTCATCATGGCGGAGTAAGCCCCCCGAGGGTGAGGGGTCAAGTCTGCTCTTGGCTCATTCCCTAATATCCCCCCGGGCTGTTCCCGTCCCAAAAAGCTTTCTTTTACTCCCCACCGTTTTCGCCCTCGGAACGGAAGCCGCGGGGTTCTGACTTCTATTTCTCGACTTTCTTTCAGATTGTTGAGTCGTAGAAATCTAGACCCCTTTAGGCTGCCTTCACACCTTCAATTCCAGGTTAATCATATCGCCCCGCGTGAATCCCAACTTGTCGTGAGGAAGGGGGCAGGCTGGTTTGCCACGGGCTGCAGAGCTCAAAAAATAGCCCCTTTACCGTTCATGGTCATTTTTATTCCAATTGGCGGCTAGACGTCAACAGCAATCATTTGGGTCGGCACCCGGTATTCTGGACAAGAAACAGGGGAGCACTTAGATGAAGATCATCTTGTGGTAGAAGTATCCCAGAGGGCTGCAAAACTTTGATTTCAGGCCGATCAAAAAGGTCCCAGATGCAAGGCGGGGAGCTATCGCTACTCGTATCCATGGCTCGTGTGAGGCGGGAGAGCGTTAAGCCGCTGCTTCGGCAAAATCCCGGATGGGTACCACGACTCTTCTCTTCGCGGCTTTTTTCAAGCGGACGACGGCCTCCATCTTTTCCAATGTCGTCGCATCATAATATCTTTCCCCACAGCGCCGGCACACACCGGCAGGGACATTCTCAATGATAACGAGCCTGCCCTTGTGGCGGTACTGGACGGTTACTTTTTTTGCGTGCACTTTCCCATCGCAGTACTCACAGCTCTCGTATTTCATATTAGTCCTCCGTTAGAAGATAAACAGTGATAATCCGAAGCTTCCCTGAGACCAGAAACCGGCAGACGACCCCAACATCCCTACTATCTGGCGTTTTTCCCCGCACCACATAGCGGTTTCCCCGCGGGTCGCCCGTCAGGGTCTTTTCCACCCTCCCGGCAAGCATGGCCTTTTCCAGATCTGCGATTGCCAAATCGTCATCTTCCCGCTCTTCTTCCGCATGGCCGGTCAACTCGTAGTTCTTTGTCCGTATCCTCTCCCTGATCTCCCGGATGCCTCTTCGGGGCATACCCACTCTCCCATCTTTATACCTGCGGGTCTTTTTACCACATCCCTGGAGGCATTAGCCATCGCTTACCAAATGAGAGGAAGAGAGTCGTTACGTGAAATAAGCTTATGGGGAAAGCCGTGGGGTCGGACCTCTATTTCTCGACTTTCTTTCACATTGTTGAGTCGTAGAAGAAGCGTTTAGGCTGCCTTCACACCTTCAATTCCAGGTTAATCATATCGCCCCGCGTGAATCTCAACTTGTTTTTTCTTCTCTCTTTCCGGCAGGCAAAAATGTTTTGAAGACGAGCTCATTGTGTTCACCGATCATCGGGGCAGGCCGATAAATCTTAAAAGGAGTCTTTGAAAAAGCAAAAGGCGGCCCTTCGGCATGGCATCTCCCCACTTCTGGATGATCCAGAGGAGCTCAGAAGCCTCGATTTTTCATTGAGGATCGGCGAAAAGATCCTCTACCGTCTGGACGATCCCTGCCTTCACCCCATTGTCCTGCAGCTTCTTAAATACCTCCTCAGCCGTGAGCCGGGATGTCCATTGCCCAACTTCTTTATCGACTTCATCCTCATGCTCTTTTCTTGCCGGTATCGTTTTAAACCTCGGATCTGAGATCAGCTGATCCCGGCCCGTCCATTAGTTAATCCCACTGTGATTCCTCCGGCATCTTTTCTGCGGATTTTAGGCGATTTGCGGGCGGGGAGAAAGGGGAAAATAACAGAAGGCAACAGGCGTGAGGCAGGAGGCAACAGTAAAATGGATTAAGGATTGGAAGGGTTCAAGGGATAAAGGGTTAAAAAGCCAAGGATGAAGGCGGGATTATGAAGGATGAAGTAGCATATTGGATACAATAACTCTTTGCCAAATAAGGAGCCGAGGCAACCGGGACCGGGGCCCATGCCACCCTTGGCACCAACCGCACCTATCAGTGAGAAGGAATACTGGTAGGCGCTGTTCTCAGAGGCCACAGAGACGATTATTCCCCAAGAGGTGACCCCGCGTCTCGTTCTCCGGAAAATTCAGCACCAGTAAGTGCTCCTGTCGGTTGGAATATGCTGCAGGATTTCAGCCGGGATATAGTCTTCCAGCCTTATCTTCTCCATGGCTTCATCCGGGCACTTAGAAACTGGGGAGAAAGGCCGGTCCAGAGGCCGGGTGGCGTCCACGATCATGCAAGAGGTCTTGATCTCGTCCACTAGAGAAGGATCCAGCATGTTTCCACGGAAGAGAGGTTCCAGAATCGTCACCTGTCGATGTGGCTGCACCCTGGTCGCCAAAGCCCAGAGAACATCGGTGGGATCGTAGACATCGATGTCCTCATCGAAGACAAGTATATTCTTTGCATGGTCGAAGGTCATTGCTGCGGCAGCGGCCCGGCCCGGATCACCCTCCGACATCTTTTTCATGGAGATGAAAATGTTGTAATTCGCGTGCCGTCCCAGCTTGCATACGGCCCTTACGCCAGGCACCGCTTCGCGGCAGCGCCTTAGATAAGCCCCCTCCCGGGGTAAATCCATCCACGGCTTGTCCCCCTCCGGCGTGATAACGGACTGATACATCGCTCCCTTGCGATAGTTGATGGCCCTAACCTCGTATTGGACACATCTGACATAGCGTTGGGGTCCCAGGTAACCTGGAGCTTCACCGAAGGGCCCTTCGACAACCCTCTTTCCCGGAAGCAGTGCGCCCTCAATAACGATTTCTGCATCCGCGGGAATCAATAGCTTTTCGCCCCACGTTTCGGACGGAGTGAGCCTCAGAGGCTCCTGGAGATAACCGCCGATGACGTCAAACTCACTGACCTCGAAGGGACCGGTATAGCAAGCTCCTATATGATAGGCCGGGTGGTGGCCTAATACTGTCGCGACGGGACACTCCATGCCTTGTTCCTCGTAATCCCGGTAGATCCCCCAGAGATGGCGCGGCGAGGCATAGAGCGCGGTAGTGTTCTTGGACTTTACCTCCATCCGGTGGTACGAGCAGTTGTAAATACCTTTTTTTCGGTCGCGGGTAATCGTCGAAAGCGTGATGTAAGGGCCCCCATCCATGTCATGATGCCTCATAATCGGCAGCTCGTAGAGGTCGACATCGCTTCCACGCTTCACCGCCTGCTTAACCGGAGCGTCTCTCCTGTCCACGAAGATCGGCGGAATCTGATGCGCCTCTCTTTGCATGCACGCCTCAGCCATTTCGGCGCGAGTCATCTCCCTGGGTAAACCTAAAGCGATCTGGGTTTTCCGCTGAGAGATTTCACAGTTCAAGACTAATGGAAAATCGCTTACCCGGCCGTGGAGGCTTAAGGGCTGTTCAAATATCACAATAGGGAATTTCTTCTGGGCGCCGAGATGCTTGATGATAGCGGAGACATCGTAATGGGCCGGATCAACCTGTTTCGTAATCCGGATGACTTCGTTGGGGACCTCTCCCTGGCACTCTTCCAGGAACGAGCTAAGACTTTTCGGCATAAAGCCTCCCTGCTACTCACCCCTTTTTTTTCGATCTCTTGCCAGGGAAACGAGCGGCGGCATCCTCCAGCGATTCTCAAACTCCTACCGGAGAAAGATCTCTTTGTATTCCTTCTTCTTTTCCGCGTAGGCTTTAGGACCAAGGTCATCCATCGGGACAAATTGGATCCTGTCCGCATCTGGCAGCGGCGGATATATCCCTTTGCGGTTCACAAATTCGCCCATCTTGGCCATGATATTTATGCTCTCATCGTCCAAAAAATAGTCGATGAAGGCCTTCCCCGCATTCGGATGCGGGGCCTTGTTGCTAAGGGCCACGTAGTTGCTGTCCCCGAGCATCCGGGGAAGCCTCACATAATCCAAAGGGGCGCCCTTCTGTCCAAATACGTACGTATAGTGAACCAGCGTGATGGCAATGGGGATCTCTCCGGTGGAAGCGCGCTCCACAGGGGGGAGGAGAGATTCCACCAGCATCGGTCGGGTTGCAGCCAAATCACGAATATATCTTTCAGACTTTTCCTTCCCCATCAGCCTGTGCAGGCTGGCGAGCCACTGCGTGGCGGTCGTGTGCTGGGTGGGATCGGGCATGACCAATTTCCCCCTATATTGAGGCTTCAACAGGTCCTCTAGAGATCTCGGCGCGTCCCCAGGGTTGATAGCGTTTTTGTTGTAAACAATCCCGATCATAAGATTGCGATAGCTGGGCCCCAGGTTAGGATCAATGGCGTCCTTGGGGTAGTCTTTGGCTGTCGGCGAGTCATATCGGGCAAAGACCCCTTCTCGCTGCATGATTTTCATAGGGTCTGCGATGGTGAAAACCACGTCGAAGAGGGGCTTTCCGACCCGATACTCGCTGAGCGCTCTATCCATGACCTTTGTCGACGAGGCCCTCCAGTAGTCGACCTGGAGACCAGTCTTCTTGAGGAAGACCTTGGCAATAGACTCGGCGATACCGGATTCCATCGAGCCATAAACCACAACCCTTGCCCCTTCTTTCTTGGCGGCCTCGACAAGTGGCGCCTTCTGACCTGAAGCTGGCACCACAAGGATAAACAACGAAACCGCGCAGGCTAAGAGAGATATGAATGTTGGCATCTGAGATCTAGCCTCCTCTGTTGGATCAAATGAAAATGGCAGGAAGTTCTTTTTGAGGGACAGCCACCGAGAACTCATCAATCCGGCCTCACGACCGCATGCCAAGTGGTCTTGGAAGGGCCCAAGCAGCCACCGAAGAGAACGGCCGGTCTGGACTCTCATTTCAAGGGAAAAATATCCGATGCGGACGCGTCATGTCAACCTGAGCGTAGCCCAACCCCCTCATCTTATGAATCTTGCCGCCGCGTGCTGGAGTCGGTTGGAGGCGTGATCCTGAACAAAACCTAGATCGAATCGCCGCTTTCTGATAAGGTCTGCTCATCCATTGAAAACGGTACTTTGAGAGCAGGAGAGGAGAGTTCCTGAAATGGCGGAGCTGGGAAGCGGAGAAAGAACAGCCGCACAGGCGTATCTCGAAGTAGCTGCGGCGCACGGCGTCGAATATATTTTCGGCCTGCCGGGCACGAGCGGGCAAGAATTTCTCGGCACCATCGCCGAACAGGAACGGATTCGATATATCCTGGCCCTTCATGAGACCTGCGCGGTTTCCATGGCTGACGGCTACGCCCGGGTGAGCGGTCGCCCGACGCTGGCCCAGGTGAGCACGCTTCCAGGGACTGCGAACGCCGTCGGAGTTCTCTACGACGCCTATCGGGACAGGTCTCCGGTGGTGGTGACCTCGACCCATGTGGATATGCGGATTATGGGTCGTGATAGCCACACGGAAGGGCGGGACTTAGTAGAGCTAACGCGGCAATTCACCAAGTGGAGCTGCGAAGTCCACAGATCGGATCGGGTCGCTGAAGCTTTGAATCGGGCCTTCAAAGTGGCTTCGACCCCGCCTAAAGGTCCGGTCTACCTCTCTTTGCCGAGCAATCTTTTAGTCGAGCCGGTGACGGGTAAGGTTCCGGAGGCGGAGCGTTACCGCATCGTTCCGCGGATGGCGGCTGACCCGGAAGCGCTTCGGGAGGCGGCCCGTCTTCTATTGGAGGCCGAACGGCCTTTAATTGTGGCGGGAAGTGGCGTGGCCGCAGCGGGCGCGGTGGACGAATTGATCCAGCTAGCGGAGATGGTGGTTTTGCCCGTGGTCATGGAGCCGCGCTACTCCTTTCTCAGCTTTCCCACAAGCCACCCCTATAGCTTTCAGATCCCTGAGCGTCAGGTGACCTTCAAGCTTCCGGAATGGGGAGAGCCCGATCTCATTTTTGCCGTTGGCTGCCGCCTGGTCCGCGAATACCGCTATCTTTCGGAGCCGGCGATCAAGCCTGAAACCCGCTGTGTCCATATCGAAGAGGATCCGTGGGAAATCGGCAAGGTTTTCCCCGTGGACCTGGGCGTCATTGCCGACGCCAAAAGCGCCCTAAGCTCGCTGGTGCAGATCTGTCGCGATCAGCTAAGCAAGATAGACGGGGGCCGCAGGGCCGAACGCCTCGCTTGTCTCAAGAAGGCCAAGGAAAGGGCGCAGCGGGAACTGGAGGACCGGGTGCGCGACGGCTGGGATTCCACTCCGGTTAATCCTGCTCGTTTAATTCGGGAAATGGACAGACTTTTGGACCGCGATGTTTTGATCGTCAATGAAAGTCCGACTGCGAAGGATATCCTTATGTCCAACTTTAGCTTTGCCGCCGGACGATCCTATTTTTCCAATTCCTCCGGCGGCTATCTGGGCTGGGGTTTAGGTGCCGCTATGGGGGCCAAGCTCGCCTCGGGCGAGCGCCGTGTCGTCGCGTGCCTCGGAGACGGCAGCGCGATGTTTGGCGTCCAAGGTCTTTGGACCATGGCCAAGTATCGCATACCCCTTCTGGTCATTGTGTTTAACAACCGGGCCTACATGGCGGTGAAAAACCAGTTTCGAGGCAGCGGTGAAAGGGTGAGCCTGGCCGCGCAGCTCGGGGCCGATCTGGTCGATCCTGAACTGAACTTCGCCCGGCTCGCGCAGTGCTTTGGCATATTCGGCCAGAGAGTGGAACAACCACAGGAGATCGCACTCGCGTTAGAGCAGGCCCTGCAACAGCCCGGGCCGGCGGTTATCGACGTAGTCATCAGTCAGAAGACGAGAAAAGATTAAAGGGGGGGAACATGAAGACGGATACTTGGGAAGAGTTTCAAAAAGCGTCGCTGGGAGCGGAGAATACCGCTTATGAGGTCATCGCGAGGCTGGATCCGGAGTATTTCGGCCATCTGAAGGGAATTTTTGTTGATGCCACTTTTGGCCGGGAAGGCGCGCTACCGCGAAAAACCAAGGAACTTATCATGGTGGGAATCACCTGCGCGCTGTCGCGTCCTCGAGGCGTGCGGGTCCATATCGAGAGAGCTCTAAACGTGGGCGCGACCCCAAAAGAGATCCTCGAAGCCGCGGAGGTGGCGGCGATTCCAGGCGGGATGCCCGGCTTGTGGCTTGGTGTCGAGACGCTCCAGGAAGTCCTAAAGCGCAGGGGGCAGGAATTTAAATGACCGGCGGTCAGGATGGGCCGCTGGTGGGGATTCGTGTCCTGGATCTGACGCGCTTATTGGCCGGCCCTTACTGCACGATGTTCCTTGGCGATCTGGGCGCCGAGGTGGTGAAGGTGGAAGAGCCGGGAATCGGCGACGATTCCCGTCTCTGGGGCCCGCCGTTTGCCGGAGGTGAAAGCGCCTACTTTCTCTGCATTAACCGCAACAAGAAAAGCCTGGGACTCAATCTCAAGTCCGATCAAGGCATTGAGATTCTGCGCGAGCTTGCCAAGCAGGCGGACGTTCTGGTTGAGAACTTTCGGCCCGGGACGATGGAGCGGCTAGGGTTGGGGGAAAAAGAGCTGAGGGCGCTCAACCCGAGGCTCATTTATGCGTCTGTCTCCGGCTTTGGCTCGGATGGTCCCATGAAAGACTGGCCCGGTTACGATCTCATTATCCAGGCCTGGGGCGGTTTCATGAGCATTACCGGAATGCCCGACGGTGAGCCCACAAAGGTTGGGGTCGCCATAGTTGATGTCTTGGCCGGTCTAATCCTGGGGCAGGCGATCCTGGCAGCGCTTTTTGCCAGGGAGAGCTTAGGCGTTGGGCAGAAGGTGGAGACCTCGCTGCTCGAAGCCGAAGTGGCCTGCTTGGTCAATTGGGCCAGCAACTATCTCGTTGGCGGGAAGATCTCTGGTCGGTTCGGAAATGCCCATCCCAGTATCGTGCCATACCAGAGCTTCAGGACGCGGGACGGGTATCTAGTGGTCGGGGTTGCCGGCGAGGCGATCTGGCAGCGTTTCTGTCAGGCCATCACAAAACCGGAATTGGCTGATGATGAGCGCTTTGCCAGAAACCCGCAGCGGGTCGAGCACAGAGAGGAGCTGCTCGAAATCCTTGAGCCAATGTTCTTGGCCCGAGACACAGCCGCGTGGATGAAACTTCTAACCGCTTCCGGCATCCCCTGTTCCCCGGTTCAGACGGTCGATCAGGTCCTAAGCTCGCCGCAGGTATTACATCGCGGAATGGTCGTAGAAGTCCAGCATCCCACAGCGGGTAACGTTCGCATGGCCGGCATCCCCGTGAAGCTATCAAGGACACCAGCATCGATCCGGCTGGCGCCGCCGCTTCTCGGCCAGCACTCGGGAGAGGTTTTGAGGAGCTGGCTAAATTTGGACGAGACAAGGGTTGCCGATCTCAAGAATCAAGGAGTGATCTGACACATGCAGAAAGGCATTACCTTTGAGGGATTTCATCGCGGCGACCGCTTCACGACCGGCCGGCGCACGGTCACCGAGACCGACGTCATGCAGTTTGTCTGCCTTGTCGGTCTGTTTGAGCCGCTTTTTATCGACGCCGAGTATATCCGCAACGAGAGCCTGTTCGGCGAGCGGATCGCGCCGGGCTCCCTCACCTTCGGCATGGCCGAAGGGCTAACTGTTCAGACGGGAATTATCCACGGCACGGCAATGGCATTTGTCGGGCTCGAGCGGATGCGGCTTTACGCTCCAGTAAAGGTGGGCGACACGATCCAGGTTGAGATCGAGGTCCTGGATGCCAAGGAAGTTAAGTCCCGCGGGGGAGGCATTGTTGTCTTTCGTCAGGTTGTCCGCAACCAGCAAAAGGATACCGTTATGGAATATGATGTCTCGCGCATGATTCGAGGAGCGAGGCAGGAAGAGAAGGAAGGAAGAAGCCAGTGAAGAGCGCGAGAGAACAGCTGAGCGTCAAGTTCGGCATCCTCCTTCCGACCCGGGAGGTCGTCATGTCGCGCCTGCGCGACCCGGCCACGACCATCTATCCGCTCGCCGAGCGGGCCGAGGCCTTGGGCTTTTGTTCCTTATGGGTCGGCGATAGCATAACCGCGAAGCCGCGGCTGGAGGCCGTGACGACGCTGGCTGCGGTGGCGGCCCGAACCCACCGTGTTCGTTTGGGAACGGCAGTTCTCCTGGCGGCGCTCAGGCACCCGATACTCCTGGCCCATTCCATCGCCAATCTGGATTGGCTCTCCGGCGGGCGAGTCGATCTCGGGATCGGTTATAGCCGGCCCAATGACCCGGCTCAGGAACATGAATTTGCCATCCTGGGGCTCTCCATTAACCAACGTATTAAGATGAGCGAGGAAATCGTCCGAGTGATCCGAAGGCTCTGGCGGGAAGAGGATGTGTCGCACTCGGGTGCGTTCTTTAACTTTGAGCACGTCACCCTGGAGCCCAAGCCACTCCAACCCGGCGGGGTGCCGGTATGGCTTGCTTCGAATAATGTGGAGCCTGGCTTAAAGCGGGTGGCGCGATTGGGGGATGGATGGCTGAGCAATATCACGAGTCCCGCCGTCTATCGTGAATGCCTGGATAAGATACGGGGCTATGCGGCAGAAGCTGGACGCGGATTGGATGACATCGAGCCCGGGCTTTACCTCACGGTCGCCGCCGGCGCGGAGGAAAAGATAAGGGAAGGAAAAGCGTTCTTGGA
>Ga0156242_1034_pt2 | contig 26331 bp, 32 predicted proteins | sample RifCSPlowO2_12_FD_107889 | JGI IMG/M metagenome (GOLD analysis project Ga0156242, IMG submission 107889) | Deltaproteobacteria bacterium RIFCSPLOWO2_12_FULL_57_22 | reverse complement strand
GAAAGGAGTTTCTGCCTTTGGCTCCTGATTGCAGAACGCATGCCAACGAGCCGGCTCACGGAGTTTTGCGACAGCATTAGGGAGGGTGAGCAAGGTTTTGGTGCCACTCCTGCCACTTCATTCGATTGTTTCGTTTTGTGCAGCGCGACTTCCGGTTGGTCGCAGCAGGAGAAAGGATTGAACTTCTCGCGACAGATGCGGTCACTGCGGCAGTTGCGAGGTCAGGCGTAAAGCCGGCTGAGCGGGAGCGGGTGTCCTTCCTGGCGACGTGCTGACCCGTGGGGTGTTGGCAGGCGGCCGAGCTGCTCGTCAAATCTTTAAGTTCCTTCGAGTTAGCGCAGGAAGATATTTTATCTCGGTGGCTGAGATGGCCCTTTCATGTGGACACCAGGAACACCGGGACGCAATCTGGCAGTGTGATAAGAATACGGGTGACAAAAGCCAAGCGCCTCCCCAAAACGTCACTTGTTCCAAAAAGCGGTACCGATAGGGCCTGCCAGCCGCGCGAATAGCCAAGCCGAGCATCTCCAATATGATCTATCGTTCCCTGCTCGCTGTCGGTTGCTGAGGTGGCGACGTGGCTCGGCGCCTTCGCTGTCCCAGATGCGGCCACCGTAGCTACTGGATTCTGCGAGACGGACGTCGCCGTTGCGCCAGCTGCCGATATGACTGGAGACCGTGGCGATTGCCGCTTCGATTGACGCCCCGTCAGTGGCGGCAAGTGCTTGGAGGGTTTGTTCGTGGGATGAGCACGCACCTTGTCGCTCAAACAACCGGCGTCGGTCGGAAGCGGGTGCTGCGATCGTTGACGGTAGTAAGGCGTACTATGGCACGCGCGATCCCACGAGAGTTGAGTGGGATGGTCGAGATTATAGACACACTTGCTCGTGGGAGTGGTCTTAGGGGACAACGCTTGAAGCAAGCATTAGCGATGGTGAGCGGTTCTATGGAACAGGTGTTTCCACCAGAGTTTCGCAGACGGATTGAAATTGACAAGGAATTCTGGAGCTACTTGGAGCGCCGCCTAGTTAGTCGGCGTGGTGTCAGACGCGAAAGGGTGCGGTTGTACCTAAGTGAACATATTTGGCGATATACCCATCGCGCGCTCTCCCAAGAGCAACAGGTGAGCGAGTTGCTAAAGCTGATCCGAGAGAAATTTCATTCCGGTGACTAGAGCAGGACTCTGGTTTTTCGATTTAGCCAGGTCGACGACGGAGAACCTGGAGGGTCAAAAAAGACGACGAAGTTCATTTCTCCTAATTGGCGGGGAAAGGCTTTTCAGTTATTTCCCGCGGCGGAATTCAGGGATTTTCCCCTTTCCTCTTCGGGTAATTAAGCGATGTTCTTTTCATCCTCTTTTTTTTATAAAAAGCCAGTGGCCATTGGCACGGAGGCGTTCTAGGGATTCAGGAAATACGTGAGTGCGGATTTCGATCGTTTAAACGGCCTGGAGCTACAATAATATCGGGAGGTCGAAATGAAAAACGTAATCGGCAGGGCACAAGACTTTTCATTTTGGGCTAAAGCCATGGTCTCCTTAGCGGCCGCGCTGGTCCTGATAAATGGCGCGGGGAGTTCCTCCCCCGCTCAGGCCAGCAACTGGGTTTTGGGGGATGTCTTCGCGGGTATAGGAGACGGTCAATACCAGGTTTACGATAACCTGGGGAACTTTAAGGAGACCATAACTCAAAGTGATCCTTCTACCGGTGGGGTTCTCTTCTCCCCCAGCCAGCCAAACTCATCGCCTGGGCCGAGGTCATGGATTAAGGGGGACTAGCGGCCTGAACTCCGTTGTTGTGGTCCGCAGCTAAATGCCCTTTCTCCGCGGTTTCGATAGGTGAGGAAGAGATCAATGAAAAGCGCGCCTGCCGAATCCAATCGACCAATTGAAGAATGATATTCCCGCCATTTTCCTGCCCGTCAATTCTCGCCAGACAAAACGTCGCAAACCCACCAACCTACTACCCTCCAGCCTGCGATATCCTAAAGTTCTTACTTAATGAACCTAAGGTGCTCCTCGGTCACCTTAATAGGGGATTCACCTTAGGGCATTAACCTTAGCGATCTCCTCAGGTATCTTCCTGATCTTATTTAGAGAATTTACCGGATTGAGATTACCGGGGCGCTGAACTACGCTCGGCTCCCTACAAGATAGTCAATTCTCTTTAAGACAGGCAGACTCGAGTATCACGCTTTGCTGAGGAGGAGGGACCATGACTGAACTACCGAATGGGCAGGTTTGTTCTGCAATCGTCCTTGCGGCCGGCGAAGGCGCGCGGCTTCGATCGTGGCTTGAGCAACAGCTCGGAGAGACATTGCAGAAGCAATATGCCAAGCTGCTCGGACCGCGCTCCATGTTGGAGTGCACCTTGGATCGCGTGGAGAAGCTGATCCCTCGCGAGCGGATCTTCACTGTCGTTGGCCGCAGGCACTTGGGTTACCCCGTTGTCCGGGCGCAACTCACGAGCCGAGCCGAACGGACGGTGATCTCCCAGCCGATGAACCGGGACACCGGGGTGGGAATCCTGCTTCCGCTCATGCACATCGTCAAGCGTTATCCCGAATCGCTAATTGCGATTTTCCCTTCAGATCACTTTATAGTGGAGGAAGATCGGTTCCTCGCTCATGTGGCTTTGGCCTTCCTTGCCGTCCAACGGGACCCCTGCGGAGGCCGAGGTGACCGAGGTGCTCTACAAGAAACTGCCGCCGTTCAATTTTTCGAGAGGATTGCTGGAAGCTCTCCCGCCTGCCCGGCCGGGGGCCCTTTTCGTTCTGCCCGTGCCCGGGTTTTTCTGGAGCGATTGGGGAATGCCCCGCAATGTTCAGAGAGCCCTCTTAAAGACGGGTCAGGAGCTGCCGCATCGTGGGTTGGAACAGGGTCCGACGCCGCGCATGGCTCGGCAGCCAATAGCTTCTTGGCCGATGGAAAAAAATTTGCAGCACCGCCAAATCACCTCTTGCCCGGAAGCAGGATAAAGAGGTTGCGCGGCGAGTCGTTGGCTACGTAAAGCCGACTGCGGGTGCCTCGTGCCCGACGATACTGGTAAAGTGGTCTTCTCCGATTCCAGCGCCACAGGCCGTGCCGGCATGCTGGCCTTGGTTCGATTCTCCGGCCGGAGGTGATTCCGCCAACCTATGCTGTAGAACTGTAGTCTTCTCGCGTCGAAAGCCTCTACACCGAGGGATAATGTTCGTCTGAGTCTTAGTGTGCGGGAGCCGAAATTTGGTGCGCCCGCCGAGAATCGAACTCGGACTTAGGGTTCCGGAGACCCTCGTGATATCCCTTTCACTACGGGCGCCCACGGTTTTCTACCACCCCCTCTAAGGTGAGTCAACGTCCGATCCAGTGCCTACGTGTGGCGGTCTTCACTCCATCCCTGGCAACTCCCGATGTCCTATGCTACCTAAAGCTGCGTGAGAATCCGGACGCCTGCAAAGGTCAATCTCTACCTGCGGGTTTTGGGTCAAAGGGAAGACGGCTATCATTTGCTCGACACGGTGATGGTTCCTGTAAGCCTCTACGATGAGCTGGAGATCAGAAGGCCCCGCTCAAAGCAGGTAGGTCAGGGACGCCTGAAGGTGTTCTGCGACCATCCCATGGTCCCCTCCGGAAGGCGTAACCTCGCCTATCAGGCCGCCTCGCTCCTGCTCCGCAAAAAGCGGGTTGAGGGTCCCGTTCACATTCGCATCCGCAAGCGGATTCCCGTCGGGGCGGGCTTGGGTGGGGGGAGCAGCGATGCCGCGGCCACGCTGCTTGGCCTCAATCGACTCTTTCGCCTCAGGTGCACGCGAACCGAACTTTTTGCGCTGGCCACCTCGCTGGGCGCTGATGTGCCCTTTTTTATCTATCGGCGTCCGGCGAGGGCGCAGGGAATAGGGGAACGACTGCGACCGCTGGCTTCGATCCCGCCGCTCTGGATAGTGATTCTCTATCCCGGGTTTCCGGTCTCGACCCGCTGGGTATATCAGAACTTTCCTTTTAAGTTGACAAAAGATATTGAAAATACTAGCATTAACTCTTTCTGGAAGGGCCCTAAGAAGCTGGCGCATTTTCTGGTCAATGACCTAGAAAAAGTGGCCATTTGCCGCTATCCCCAGATCGGTTTTTTGAAACAGAGATTGATTGAAGAGGGAGCGGTCGGGGCTCTCATGTCGGGGAGCGGCTCGTCGGTCTTTGGAATTTTTTCAACGGGGCAAAACGCCAGAAGCGCGCTGCGCCGTCTCCGAACGGAGAAGGGCGCCGAAGCGTTTCTGGTGCATACTTTGAGCTGAGCGAAAAGCCCAGCCAGAAGTCCACCGGGCCGAGCGGCGGGCCTGGTCAAAGGAGGTCCCTATGGAAGTCACCGAGGTTAGGGTCTATCCTGTGGATGAAGAGAAGCTCCGGGCTTACGTGACAATAACATTTGATCATTGCTTCGTAGTGAGGGACCTCAAAATCATCAAGGGTACGAACGGGCTCTTTGTCTCAATGCCGAGCAAGAAGCGGAAGGATGGCACTTATAAGGATATCGCCCATCCCATCAACAATGAGACCCGCAGGATGATCGAGGGAAAAATCATCGCGGAGTATGAGAAAACTCTTGCTGAGGGAGGAGGGCGCAGGGCTTTGGGGGGGCAATAGGGATTTGTCCTGGGGGTCGCGCGAACTTCTTTCGGTGGAAGTTCGGGGTTGGGCGGTCGCCAAGCGGTAAGGCCCCGGACTTTGGATCCGGTATCGAAGGTTCGAATCCTTCCCGCCCAGCCAATTTCATTGTCCCGATCGTCCCGATCAGCCGCCAAGCTTCCGCGCCATGAGTCAGCCCGTCAGGGCTGTTTTTTTATCGAGTCAGGTAGATATGAGTGAAATGGGGGAGATGAAGATTTTTGCTGGGAATTCGAATATTCCCCTGGCTCAGGAGATCGCTCAGTTTCTCAGTGCTCCCCTGGGAAAGGCGGCCGTGGAAACGTTTAGCGACGGGGAGACCAGGGTCGAGATCAAGGAGAACGTCCGCGGCGGCGATGTGTTTGTCATTCAGTCGACCTGTGCTCCTGGGAACGACAACCTCATGGAGCTGCTCTTCATGCTGGATGCCTTCAAGCGGGCATCGGCGAAGCGAATCACGGCGGTTATGCCTTATTATGGTTATGCCCGTCAGGATCGAAAAGTGGTTCCGCGTGTCCCGATCAGCGCGAAGTTGGTGGCGGACTTGATCACGACGGCGGGAGCTTCACGAATTCTCACGCTCGATCTCCACTCCGGCCAAATCCAGGGTTTTTTCAACGTTCCCGTCGACAACCTCTACGCCACGCCAGTGCTGCTGGAATACCTGAAACGGCAGCTCAACCGGCATGAGGTTACGATCGTTTCTCCCGACGCTGGCGGCGTGGAGCGCGCCAGAGACTTCGCCACCAGGCTCAACACGTCTCTGGCCATCATCGATAAGCGGAGGGTCGGGCCCAACGTCGTCGCGGAGATGAACATCATCGGCGAGGTCAAAGGCCAGGTGGCCGTGCTCTTGGATGACATGGTCGATACCGCGGGGACCCTAACGATGGCGGCTGAGGCTTTGCGGACGGCGGGGGCCAAGAAGATCCTGGGGTGCTGCACGCATCCGGTCCTCTCGGGTGGGGCGGTCCAAAAGATTCAAGCGTCCCCGCTGGAGGAGCTGATCGTGACCAACTCCGTCCCGCTCAAGTCTGAGGCTGAGAGATGCAGAAAAATCAAGGTCCTTTCGGTAGCCCATCTGATCGGAGAGGCGATCCGTCGCACGCACCAAGAGCAATCCATCAGCTCCCTTTTTGTCTGAACTCTTTATTAAGGATCCCGAGGAGGTGAGATTCGTTGGAAACGATTGAGATTCATATGGAGCCACGCGAGGCGGGGGGAAAGCAAAAAGCCAGGAGACTGCGCCGCGAAGGCAAGCTTCCGGGCATTTTTTACGGCCCAAAGGCCCAAACGATCCCTCTAGAGATCGACACGAAAGAGTTTGCGACCCGCGTCGGCGGCCTCGAGGGCTCGCATCTGATCCGCGTCAAGTCCGCGTCGCCGCTTTTGGCAGATAAGGTCGCCCTGCTGAAGGAGATGCAATTTCACCCGGTGACGGGGAGGGTCTTGCACGCCGATTTTTATGAGGTCGACCTCACCGAGAAAATCCAGGTGAAGATTCCGCTCCATTTTGTTGGTAAGGCGGAAGGTGTCGTGCGCGGCGGGATTCTGCAGCCGATCTTGCGCGAGATCGAGGTGGAATGCTTGCCTATGGATATTCCCGAGTATATCAACGTCGAAGTTTCCACTTTGGATATCGGCGATTCTCTCCATATCACGGACCTGTCGGTTCCCGAGGGCGTGGTGCCGATTTATGAAACCAATTTCACGTTGGTGACAGTCGTGCCGCCGAGCATAGAGGAGGCTCCGGTGGTGGAGGCTCCCGTGGCTGCGGTCGAGGGCGTGGAGGCGGTTGCGGCCCAGCCTGGAGAGAAGGAAGCGGAAGGCGAAGAGGAGAAGGGAAAAGAGGAGAAAAGGGAAGAGAAGAAAGGTTCGAGGTCTTAGCTTCCAGCCGCACTCCGTTCTTCTAGGAACCTTACGTGAAGCTGGTCTTGGGTCTGGGCAATCCGGGTAGGCAGTACGAGCGGACCAGACACAATTTGGGTTTTATGGTCGTGGACCGGGTTGCTGCCGCGAAGAAGGTCGCGATCACGAAAAAGAAGTACCGGTCTCTGCTTGGGGACTGGCAGGCGGCTGAGGAAAAGGTCCTTTTGGTGAAGCCGCAGACCTTCATGAACCGGAGCGGGGAAGCCGTGCGGGATCTGCTACGTTACCTCCCGGCAGAGGTGAAAGATCTGGTAGTCATCCATGACGATTTGGACTTGCCTTTTGGTCGGATCAGGATCCGCGCCCGCGGCGGCGCCGCGGGGCATCGGGGATTGCTCTCTGTCCTCGAGGCCTTAGGGGAGGAGGGATTCTGCCGAGTCCGCGTGGGAATCGGGCGGCCACCACCGGGTGTCGATCCGATAGACTTCGTTTTACAGGGTTTTTCTCGGGAGGAAGCGGCGAAGTTGGAGCCTGTGGTCTCCAGGGCCGCGGATGCCGTCGAATGCCTCCTCGAAAAGGGTTCTCAGCGGGCGATGGAGATATTTAATCGAACAGATTAGAAGAGGAAATGACCCATGATGGTATCCGGAATAGTTGGTGTTTTGGGGCTCCTGTTTGTGGTCTATCTCTCCGCTAGGGTTCTTGCCAAAGAAGCAGGTAACGCAACCATGCAGGAGCTTTCCGGTTATATTTACGAAGGTGCCATGGCCTTCCTCTTTCGGGAGTATCGAGCGATTGGCATCTTTGCCGTCGCGGTGGCCTTTCTGCTTGTGGTGGGGATCGGCTGGGAGACGGCTGCGGCCTACCTGATAGGTGCCATCTGCTCTTTGGGCGCTGGACTGGTGGGCATGCACATCGCCACGCGGGCCAATGTCAGAACCGCCCAGGCTGCGACCAGGGGTTTTAACGAGGCCATCAGTGTGGCCTTCCCTGGGGGAGCAGTCATGGGGATGACGGTTGTGTCCGTCGGGCTTCTTGCTTTGTCTGTGCTCTACTGGGTGTTCGGTGGCAGCGCGGCCCCAGGGGAGTCGCTTTTGAGGGCTGTGAACATTCTCGCGGGGGTTAGTATGGGAGCAAGTTCAGTGGCCCTCTTTGCTCGTGTGGGGGGAGGAATTTATACCAAGGCGGCTGATGTAGGGGCTGACCTTGTCGGCAAAGTGGAGGCAGGTATTCCCGAGGACGACCCCCGTAATCCCGCGGTCATCGCCGACCTCGTGGGAGATAACGTGGGCGACGTTGCCGGCATGGGAGCAGACCTCTTTGAATCCTACGTCGGAGCGATCGTCTCAGGTATGATCATTGCGGCGGCCACCCTTCCTCCCGAAAAGCAGCTTCAGGGTGTCTCCCTGGCGCTGCTCCTGGCGGCGGTTGGGGTCATCGCGTCTATCCTTGGGACCTTCTTTGTGCGTACAGCAAAGGGGGATCCCCAGACCGCGCTGCGCAACGGCACTGTGGCAAGTGCTGTCCTCTCGGTTGTTGGGGCATTTCTGGTTACATGGCGATGGTATGGAGATATTCTTCCCTTTTGGGCGTTTCTCTCCGGGGTGATTGCGGGCATGGTGATCGGCTTTGTAGCCGAATACTACACCTCGGGAAAGAGGGTCCAGATGCTGGCAGATTTTTGCCGTACGGGAACAGCGACAAACATCATTCAGGGAATTGGTCTCAGCTACCGCAGTACCGTTCTGCCGCTAGTTCTCATTGCCCTGGCTACGATTCTCTCTTTCCAGTCTGCGGGCTTCTTTGGGCTTGCCCTCTCTGCCATTGGCATGCTCTCGATTGCTGGCATTACTGTGGCTGTGGATGCCTATGGACCGATCTCGGATAACGCCGGGGGTATTGCTGAGATGGCTCATATGGGAAGGGAAGTCCGCCAGATTACCGATTCGCTCGATGCGGCAGGCAACACGACTGCTGCTATCGCTAAAGGGTTTGCTATCGGCTCTGCTGCGCTCACGGCCCTTGCCCTGTTCGCCTCGTACACCCAGGTGGCTGGAATCGAGAAGATCGACATCATGAACCCCAATGTCGTAGCCGGGCTATTTATTGGCGGGATTGTACCGTTCCTCTTTGCCGGAGATGCAATGCTGGCCGTGGGTAAGGCGGCTTTCGGGGTAGTGGAGGAGGTGCGCAGACAGTTTAAAGAGATCCCCGGCCTTATGGAGGGGAAGGCGAGGGCGGAGTATGCGCGCTGTGTGGACATCACAACCGCTGGTGCGCTCCGACAGATGGTCGCCCCTGGCGTTCTGGCAGTGACCATTCCGATTGTTGTTGGGATCGCTCTGGGTGTGGAGACCCTGGGGGGGATGTTAGCCGGCGCGCTGGTCTCTGGTGTCCCCCTGGCCCTTCACCTCGCTAATGCCGGGGGAGCGTGGGACAATGCCAAGAAGTACATCGAAGCAGGAAACCTTGGCGGTAAGGGATCCGAGGCCCACAAGGCAGCGGTGGTCGGAGACACTGTGGGGGATCCGTGCAAGGACACCGCAGCACCGGCCATGAACATCCTCCTAAAACTGATGGCAGTGGTCTCCCTGGTCTTTGCCCCGCTGATTATTGCCGGTCACAGGTTTGTGTTGCAATCCTTAGGCTTTTAGCAGGGTGTAATTGTAAAGCAGGAGCTCATGTGATAGACATCGGTAACGTCAATTTAAGGAGATAAAAACGACCGTGGCATTTTATGAGACTATCTTTATCATCCATCCCGATCATGGGGGCCAGGTGAAAGAATATCTGGAGGCATATAGGAAAACGATCGAGGGATTGGGTGGGACCATCCGTCATGTGGACGAGTGGGGTTTGAGAGATCTGGCGTATTCCATCGAGAAGCAGACTAAAGGGTATTACAGCCTGCTTCAGTATCACTCCAACGTCCGCGCCGTGGAGGAACTGGAGCGGAATATGAAGCTCAGCGAGGGTGTGTTGCGCTTTCTTACGGTACGTTTGGAAGAAGGCGCAGACGTGGCTCCCCAGCCGAGAGCCAAGGAGGTCACGGAGCAGCCCAAGACCAGTTCGGAGGAGGATTTAGCCAAAACCGCCCCGTAGTTCTAGGCCTTCTGCTCCGCAGGGCACGAGCGTCCGATGGGGGAGTACAATAAGGTTATCCTTCTGGGAAGCCTGACCCGAGATCCCGACCTGCGCTATACTCCCGCCGGTCTGGCTGTCTGTGAGTTTCCGCTGGCGGTCCCGCATCGATCTCGGATGCACGACGAAATTAAGGAGGATGTTTGCTTTATTGATGTCGTGGTCTTCGGTCGGGCGGGAGAGCGCAGCAGGGAGCATCTTCGCAAAGGGTCGCGGGTCCTGGTGGACGGGCGTCTGACCCAAAGGCGTTGGGAGACGGCGGAAGGCCAGAAGAAAAACAAATACGAGGTCGTCGCTAACACGGTCCAGTTTATCGATACGGGAGGAACTTCGGTTCCTGGCCAGGAAGAAGATCTTCCGCTTTAATTGAGTGAGGTACATGTAGGGCATGATACAAAGAACTTCAGCGCCGAATCCGACCCGGGAGCGGGGGGAAGAAGAGAAGGGTCCGGGCCGCCGCCGGCCTATGTTCCGTCGCAAGGTGTGTCGATTTTGTGCCGATAAAGAACTCAAGATCGACTATAAGGATGCCAGGGCTCTGGGCCAGTTCCTTACGGAGAGAGGAAAGATCACCCCCAGCCGGATTACCGGCAACTGCGCAGGTCACCAAAGGCTGCTCACCGTTGCGATTAAAAGGGCCCGCAACGTGGCCCTGCTTCCGTTCAGCACGGTCAGAAGTTGAATCGGCCCTTGCGCCCTTCAGGTGCCTATGAGCCGGCCGCAATTGATGAAGAGTTTTGTTCTCGTTTTGGCCTCGACCTCCCTGCTCTTTTTGTCGGGCGTGGCCATCCCGTTTGTGGGCGTTCTGTTAATACCCCTGGTTCCTCAGCCTGCCCTGGCCTTCGGTCTCAAACACGGCAAAGCCAACGGCGTCGGGCTGCTCGCGGCAGGGACCTTGCTTCTGTGGTTTTTTGGCGGAAGGGTTTTGGGCCTGGGCTTTGGCCTTTTGGCTCTGATGGTCATCCTGCTTTACGGGGCCCTCGATCGGGGCTGGTCGATCGAGGCGGTAGTCGCGGGCCCAGCCGCCGGCCTGCTCGCTGCTGTGTCAGGGATCCTGCTCTTTCTCTTTGGTTCCTTCCCGCAGATTCGGGAGGCGATCCGGGGCGCCCTGAAGGAGAATTTGGAGCTTTCGCTCAGAGTTTACGAGCAGATCGGGTTTTCGCCGGAGGGCATGCAGGTCTTGAGGGAGCGTGCCCCCCAGGTGACAGAGTTGGTGCTGCAAATCCTGCCGGCTTTTGCCTTTATCGGGTTTGCGGTCATCCTCCTCGTCAACCTCTTTTTTCTCCAGCGGCGTTTTCCTGACCGCGAGCTGTTCATGCCGACGGGGAATCTTCGGGAATGGAAATCGCCCGAGCCCTTGGTCTGGTGTTTGATCGTTTCCGGCTTTGCTCTTTTCCTCCCCGGTTGGCAGACGCTGAAGACTCTGGCCTTGAATCTTTTACTGGTGATTGCGGCGTTTTATTTCTTCCAGGGTCTGGCCATTGTCGCCTATTATTTTCATCGCAAGAACGTGCCGTTTTTTTTGCGCAGTTTGGCTTACGTTCTGATTGTTTTTGAACAAGTATTGACGGTCTTGGTGGTTGGGCTCGGTCTTTTCGATCTTTGGGGCGATTTTCGACGCTTGAAAAAGAAAGATTTGAATCCCAGCCGAGCCTCGTAACAGATTGAACGCCTTGAACGTTCAAAACGTTTGGAAAGTTCAAGCCGCTTAAGCTTTCGGTTTTTTGCAGGGGGAGGAACACATGGAAGTCATTTTAAAGGAAGACATCCCTAACTTGGGCAAGATAGGAGATGTGGTTCGCGTGCGGGACGGTTATGCGCGGAATTACCTCCTTCCGCGGGGCGTGGTTCTTTTGGCCAATAAAAAAAACTTAAAGGTCTTTGAGCACCAGAAACGGGTCGTTGCGGCGCAGAAGGAGCGCGTCGTGAAACAGGCGCAAAGCCTGGCCGAAAGGCTCGCTCAGGTGGCTTTAGTGATCCCGATGAAGAGCGGGGAGGAGGGTCGGTTGTTCGGCTCGGTGACCAACATCGATATCGAAAAGGCCCTGAGAGAAAAAGGCTTTGCCGTGGAGCGGCGCAGGATTCATCTCGCCGAGCCGATCAAAACCCTGGGAGAGTTTGAGGTTCCCATCCGTCTTACGGCTGAACTGACCCCCACGGTTAAAGTCTCGGTAATTGCCGAAACCCCTTAAATTTATAGATGAATTTCCTTAGCGAGGCTGCCCCAGCACTTCCTGCCGATTAACTGGCTTTGGCCCCTTCCCGAGCGTCAGTTTTTTGTTTTTCGGCCGCTCTTTTTATCGACGCCTTCTCTTGGAAAGAGGCGGCGACAAATAGGACGACAATGGCCAGGCCGCAAAAAGTGTAGAGGGCGAAGGGGACCATGGAACCGGCGGACGCAATAAGCTCTCCCCAGTAAATCAGAAAGGCGAGGTAATACGTGAAAAGGTAGGTAATGAGAAGGCAAAGTCGAGTCCGCTGAAGCAACAGAAAGGGAATCATCATCACGATGTAGATGAAGACTTGCCAAACCGAAATCAGGTGAGTCGTCAGTCCGAGACTCAGGAGGGTTGTCACATCAAACATAATCGTTCTCCTTTTATTTTAGATCGTTCGAGCGAGGCGAAAGCCGTAATCGCCGTATTGAAAACTGGGAAGCAGTGAACTTCGGGCAGCGCACCGGCTGAATTTGATTCTGTGGCGCCACGAGCCACCGCGCGAAACCCGTCTGTGCCCTGAGGAGGGTCCCTGCGGATTTCGCTCCGGGGAAGTCCGATAATAGGCCGCGTCGTAATAGTCGCTGCACCACTCGTGTACCCCTCCGCTCATATCGTAAAGGCCGAAACCGTTGGCTTCGTCGACCCCTACCCTCTCGGGCCCTCCCCGTTCGCTGTCGTGCCCGGGATGGGGCCGCTCCGAAGGAGGCAGATCGCCCCAAGGGTAAAGCTTCCCTTCTTTTCCTCCGCGGGCGGCGCGCTCCCATTCGGCCTCTGTGGGCAGGCGGAAATGACAGCCAATCCTTTCGCTTAACCAGGCGCAGTAAGCGACCGCCTCGAACCAACTGATGCCGACCACCGGCTTGTCTGGATCGGAAAACGGCTCTTCACGCCAAAATGGCGGCTCCGCCGCCCCGCGATCCTCAACGAATATGCGATACTCTCTGTTGGTGACGGGAAATTTTCCGATCATGAACTTATCCACCCAAACCTGGTGGACGGGTTTCTCGTTGTCCATGCCGTTTTCGCTTCCCATGAGAAGCACGCCATCGGGGATGAGAACCATTTCGGGACATTGGGACTTAGCCGCGATAGACATGGAAGGCACCAAACTGTCATAAGGGGCGGGAAGCCACCCCGCAATGTTTAAGGCAGGCAGGAGGAGAATGTCAATCATTGAGAGCCTTCGCGCAGCCGGTTCCCTTACCAACCGAGGAAGATTGCGCGTGCTTTTCTCAGGCATTCTCTGGAGCCTGGCCGGTGTATTCATCAAGCTCTTGGAGCTTCATCCACTCGCCATCGTCTTTTACCGGAGCCTCTTCGCCGCGCTCTTTTTTTCTCCCTTCATCGGCAAAAAGGCTCGGCTTATGAGCCTGCCGCTGCTCGGTTCCATGGCCAGCTACACGGCTGCGATCAGCGCTTTTGTCTGGGCCAACAAGTTAACCACGGCGGCCAATGCGATTATTTTACAATATACCGCCCCAATTTTTGTATTTATTTTTGTCCGGTTGTTGTTTCACGAGGCCGTAAAAAAGCCAGATCTGCTCACCCTCATGATGGGGATGGCTGGCCTGGGAATCATCTTTTCCGGCAGTCGCGGCGCACCGGACGCCCAAGGCGTGGTCGTCGCTATCCTGAGCGGCTTCCTCTTTGCCCTCTATATGGTCAATTTGCGCTTCCTGCGGCAACTCAACCCGGCTTTCCTCACCTTCATGAACAATCTCGCGTGTGCTCTCATCCTGTTTCCGCTGATCCAATCGCTCAGCCTTACCTGGGGAGAAGCGCTGGCATTGCTCATCATGGGGGTGGTTCAGCTCGGTATCCCTTATTTCCTTTTTTCCAAGGGGCTGGAAACTGTCTCTCTGCAAGAAGCTTCGCTGATCGTTTTGGTCGAGCCGGTTCTTAATCCCTTATGGGTGGCTCTGATGGTCGGGGAGATGCCTTCGACTGCCACCCTCGTCGGGGGCGGGTTCATCCTCGGCGGTTTGGCCCTCCGCTACCTGTGGTTTTTTATAGCGAGATCCCGTCCCGCCACTCAGGCCTCGGGCTGATGCGCTCCGCATGTGGCGCGTGGTTTTCCATCCGCGGGGATTTTGTGGTAGGCTTCGCCAAACGGAAATTCTTTATCAAGGAGGATCGAGATCGCCATGGATTGGGGGATGAAAAACCGTTTGGCCAGAATTATTAGACCGGAGGACGGACGGGCGGTGATGCTGGCGGTAGATCACGGTTATTTCCTTGGGCCGACCAGCGGGCTGGAGGAGCCGCGCAGGACGGTCGAGCCGCTAATTCCCTATGCCGATTCGATCATGCTTACCCGTGGGGTTTTGCGGACCTCAATGGACGCACGGTGGGACCGACCCGTGGTGCTTCGGGTATCGGGCGGGACGAGTATATTAAAGGAGTTGTCCAACGAAGACATTACGGTCTCCATCGAGGACGCGATTCGCGTGAACGCCTCGGCCATGGCCCTTTCCATCTTCGTCGGAGGGGAGTTTGAAAAAGAGACGTTGGTCAATCTGGCCAAACTCGTGGATGAGGGAGAGCGATATGGCATTCCAGTTTTGGCGGTCACCGCTGTGGGCAAGGAGATGGCCCGCGACGCCCGCTACCTGGGTTTAGCGTGCCGCATTGCCGCCGAGCTAGGAGCCCATTTCGTTAAGACCTACTATTGTGAGGAGTTCGACAAAGTAGTCGAGGCCTGCCCTATTCCCGTCATCATCGCGGGTGGTAAGAAGATTCCCGAGAGTGAGGCGCTGCAGCTAACCTTCGACGCCGTGCAGGGAGGGGCCATAGGGGTTGACATGGGCCGCAACATCTTCCAGTCGGATTCCCCTGTCGGCATGATCCGTGCAGTGCGAGCCATTGTTCATGAGAAGGCCTCGGTGGAAGACGCCTACAAGATCTACGAGGCCTCCAAAGGCGCAATGGCCCGAAGGGCCGCCGCAAGTTAACTGAATTTCGGTTCAAACCGTTCCAGACGTTCAATACGTTTAAACCGTTGAACGATTTGAACAGCTTGAACTGCTCCTTGGAACCGCCTAAGAGTACCATGCGGGTGGCGATGTATTACAACAATCAGGACGTGCGCTTGGAAGAGGTGCCTCAGCCTGCCATCGGTCCCGGCGAATTGCTCGTGCGCATTAGAGCCAGCGGCATCTGCGGGACGGATGTAATGGAGTGGTACCGGGTGCAAAAGGCGCCTCTTGTCTTAGGGCACGAGATTGCTGGTGAAGTGGTGGGTGTGGGAGATGGGGTGGAGCGGTACCGGGTAGGGGATCGCGTCTTTGTCTCCCATCACGTTCCCTGCAATCGCTGCCGCTATTGCTTGAGCGGGCATCATTCGGTATGCGACACTCTGCGCCAAACCCGTTTCGATCCCGGCGGTTTTTCGGAGTATGTCCGTGTTCCCAGGATCAACGTTGACCTGGGGACCTTTCTTTTGCCCGACGGGATGTCCTTCGAAGATGGCTCGTTCATCGAACCGCTGGGGTGTGTGGTCCGGGGACAAAAGTGGGCGCGTGTGCAGCCCGGGCAGACTGTGCTGGTAATCGGCAGTGGCATCTCGGGTCTGCTTCACGTGCAGGTGGCTCGCGTGCGGGGGGCTGCCCGGGTGGTGGCGACGGATGTCCGTGATTACCGTCTAAGGGCGGCTGAGCGGCTGGGCGCCGATCTCAGCGTGCATGCTTCCGAGGACGTGCCGGCCAGGCTGCGTGAGGTCAACGAGGGAAGGTTGGCGGATCTGGTCGTTGTCTGCACCGGGGCCATGCCGGCGATCCAACAGGCCATCCAAAGCGTAGAGCGCGGCGGCACACTTCTCTTTTTCGCCTCCACAGCGGCGGGAGTCGAGGTTCCGATACCCCTTTTTGATTTCTGGCGCAATGAGGTAACGCTGACCACTTCGTACGCAGCGAGCCCTGAGGAAATCGAGGAAGCGATCGACTTAATCCGCACCCGCCGCGTCCGGGTACAGGAAATGATTACGCACCGACTAGGGTTGGCCGAGACCGGTCTCGGGTTTCAGCTAGTCGTCCACGCCCAGGACTCTTTAAAGGTGATTATTGACCCGCAGCGCTAATCTTCGGTCAACCATCTCTGTTTGTTTTGGAGCGGCAAAAGGGGTGGAGTAGCGCAGATATACCCCTGGATCAGGAGCCTGACCGCCCGGCTAGGGGAAATCGCAATTTGTCACTTCCACCGCCTTCGTAGCAACTTTTGTCAGTTTTTGTCGCCCAAGTTACCCAGAAAAGCAGGGTTCTCGAACCCAAAAAGCTTAAAAAATAGCCATTTGCGTTCCATGCTAGACCTGGCATAAGGTTTGCATTATCGCCCGTAGAGGGTTTGGTACATGAATGATAACCATATGGAAATGAGATTGATAACTCTTGCCGAGGCAGCATCTCTCCTGCAAGTTTCCAAGCGAACCCTTCTCAGGATGATTCAGAAGAAAGAAGTGCCGGCCTTTAAAGTGGGTGGGCAGTGGCGCATCCGCGAAACCCAGTTTAAAGAGTGGGTTGACAACAAAGCCAATTGACGGGGTTAGACCGGCATGACCCCGTGTTTCTTTCTCGGTCGCTCCTCTTTTTTATCTCGCAACACTTCTAAGGCCTGGATAAGGCGTTTTCGGGTCTCGTTGGGCTGGATGACAGCGTGCGCGAACTGCTTGGCGAGGGCCTCGAAGGGTCCGCTGAATCTTTTATGGTATTCCTCCAGTTTTTCCCTTCTGGTTTTTTCCGGATCCTCGGACAGCTCGATCTCGCGGCGATAGAGCACATTCACGGCCCCACCTCCGCCCATCACTGCCAGCTCCACCCCAGGCCAGAGTAAGAGCTGATCTGCTCCCATCTCGCGCGTGCACATGGCTTGCTTGGCGCCCCCATATCCTTTGCGTAAGACCATTGTGATCTTGGGCACGGTCGCCTCGGCGTAGGCGTAGAGCAGTTTCGCGCCATGGCGGATGATCCCTTTTTCTTCCTGCTGCTTGCCCGGGAAAAATCCCGGAACATCCATCAGAGTGATCAGCGGGATGTTAAAGGCGTCGCAAAACCGGATGAAGCGCGCCGCCTTGTCCGAAGCGTCCACGTCCAGGCTCCCGGCCAGAAACATGGGTTGGTTGGCGACAAAACCTACCGGATAGCCGTGAAGCCGTCCGAGTCCGATGACTAAATTGCGGGCGAACTTTGGCTTAAGCTCGAGAAAATCTCCGTTGTCGACTAGGGCCTTGATGACCTGGACCACGTTATAGGCTTTGCGCATGTCGCTCGGAACGATCTTCTCCAAGGCCGGCACGAGGCGCTCCGGATCGTCGCTCGGTTGGGAGCGCGGTGGGGACGATTGCCAATTGGGGGGCAAGAAGCTCAGGAGTCGACGTATGAGGGAAAGGCATTCTTCATCGTCCTTGACGGTCAGGTCTGCCACTCCCGAGACCTCGGCGTGGACCTTGGCCCCGCCCAGTTCCTCCATAGAGACTTCCTCACCCAGAACTTCTTTGATGACCGGAGGGCCAGTGATGAACATCTGGCTCGACCCCTGAACCATGATGATGAAATCGGTCAGTGCCGGCGAATACGAGGCCACGCCGATGCATGGGCCCATGATCGCGGAGATCTGCGGGATCACTCCCGAGGAGATGCTGTTCTCGAAAAAAATCTTCCCGATGGCCGTCGTCACCGATAGGCCCTCTTGAATCCGCGCGCCAACCGAGTCGTAGAGCCCGATCAGCGGCACGCCGAGCTTGCGCGCGGTTTGGATGACATAGGCGACTTTTTCTGCGTGGGTGCTACCCACCGTGCCGGCAAGGACCGTGCGGTCCTGGGCGAAGAGGTAAACCGGCCTGCCGTCAATTTTACCATAGCCGGTCACTACCCCGTCGCTGGGCTGCCTTTTTTCCGCCATGCCGAAGTCCGCACATTGGGTCTCGGCCAGCATGAACTCTTCGACGAAACTTCCCGGGTCGAGTAGTTTGACGATCCGCTCTCGCGCCGTTAGTTTGCTTTCGTCATGTTGCTTTTTGACCGCCTTGGGATCCCCGCGCAGCGTGATCTCCTCGATTTCGGCGAGCCTTCTCTTAAGATCGTCTCTCCCCTGGGGCACGCTGCTTCCTTCCCGATTCAGACTATTCCCATGCCCTTGAGGACAGAGAGCATGACGGCGGCCGCGATGATGGAGCCGATCTGCCCTGCGGCGTTGGCGCTCATCGCAGGCATCAGGAGGTAACTCTTTTTATTGTACCTTTGACCTTCAGCCTGGACGACGCGGGCCGACATGGGGAAAGCGGAGATGCCTGCGGCGCCGATCAGCGGATTAATTTTCCCCCCGGTGAGAAGGCACATGAGCTTGCCGAAGAGCACTCCCACGGCTGTGTCGAGGCCGATCGCGATCAGTCCCAGGCCCAGTACCAGCAGGGTTTCGACCCGGAGAAATTTGTCCGCTTGCATGGTGGCCCCGATGGAGAGTCCCAGGAGGAGGGTCACGATGTTGGTGATTTCGTTTTCGGAGGCATGCTTAAGCCGCTCGACCGCACCGGACTCTTTCATGAGATTTCCCAACATGACCATCCCGATCAGGGGGGTACCGAGGGGGGCCACCAGCGAGGCTGTGACAGTGACGACCACCGGGAAGAGAATCTTGGTGGTCTTGGAGACCGGCTGTTTGACGGCGCCCATGACGATTTTTTTTTCCTTTTCTGTGGTGAGCAGCCGCATGATCGGCGGTTGAATCAGCGGAACCAGCGACATGTAGGAGTAAGCTGCGACAGAGACGGCTCCCAGAAGATGCGGCGCAAATTTCGAGGAGACATAAATCGCAGTCGGGCCGTCGCAGGCGCCGATGATTCCGATGGCGACCGCCTCGAGTTTGTCGAATCCCAGCGCCAGGGCGAGAAGCAGGGTGAGGAAGATGCCGAATTGTCCCGCGGCGCCGAGCATGATGATCTTGGGATTCTCGAGCAGAGGCTGGAAGTCGGTCATAGCTCCGATCCCAACGAATATCAGGATCGGAAAGATCTCGGTCAGCACGCCGGTATCGTAAAAGAACCGGAGCACACCCCCCTCTTCCATCAGGCCGGCAAGGGGGATGTTGACCAGGATCGCGCCGAAGCCGATCGGGAGCAACAAGAGCGGCTCAAATCCCTTGGCAATGCCGAGGTAAAGGAGCAAGGAGCCGATCAGGATCATCAGGGCCTGACCGATCTCAAAATGGGAGAAGCCGAGCAGAAGACCCTGGAGGCCGGAGGCGATGGCTGCGTCCACGGTTGCCGCCTATCCTTTCGCAGGTCCCGGCTCGGCGGCCTTGTAGGGAAAAATTTTTTTGAGCAACAGAATGACGAGGCTCAAAAGCCAGAGCACGAACATCGTGCCGCCCATGCCGATGATGGCCACGGTCCAACCGAAGGTCCAAGTGTCCATTTCTGTCTCCGTAAAAAGGGGGAGGGGCGGGTTTTATTCGATTTCAGCCAAGATCTGCTCGGCCTCGACGGCCTGTCCGGGGGAAACCTTGAGTTCCTTCAATACTCCGGAGACGGGCGCCACGACCGGGATTTCCATCTTCATCGCCTCCATAACAAGAACCACATCGTCTTCCTCCACTCGCTCACCGACTTTTTTCTCGATTTTCAAAATCTTGCCGACCATAGGTGCGGCGACAGGGGTTGTCAAGGCAGGTCTCCTTTGCTCGTCGATTTTTGTCTATCCGTAATCCTATGCCTTTTAGTAAAGTTCTCGCACTGTTGTCAATCCTTCGCCTTGCTTTTTCCTTACTTATACTGTATGAAACAAAAAAAGTCAGCTCCTGGAGGTCGATATGGCAAAGCCAGCCGCGCAGGTCGACAATGTCATGGACAACGTCCCTTACTACGAAAAGTGGCAAACGGGCGAGGGAATCCCTGTGGTCAAGGACTTTTTCATCCAGGACCTGAGAAAAATTCCGCTGGGCCATTGGGATCGTGTGGGAGGGGAGGGGGCTCTCATCAATATGGAAGGGGCCGGCCAGGCGACAGGAGCCTATCTCTGCGAGATCGCCCCGGGCAAGAGCCTGAAACCTCAGAGGCATATCTATGAGGAGTTGATCTATGTCCTGAGGGGGCGCGGCGCCACCACGATCTGGAACGACCAGGGGGCCAAGCAAACTTTTGAATGGCAGGAAGGGAGTTTGATCTCGCTCCCGCTCAACGTATGGCATCAGCACTTCAACGGGCAGGGGAGTGAACCGGCGCGCTTCTTCTCCGTCAACAACATGCCGATCGTTTTCAATCTGTTCCACAACCCCGATTTTATCTTCAGCGTTCGCTACGATTTTACCGATCGCTTCAATGGGGAGCTGGAATATTTCAGCGGCAAAGGGAAATCGTATCCTGGGAGGATCTGGGAAACCAACTTCGTCGCCGATTGTAGGAGCTTCAACCTCCAGGAATGGCGCGAGCGGGGGGGGAGCGGCACCAATGTCATGTTGGAGATGGCCGACGGTGTCATGGCCGCCCATATCTCGGAATTTCCCGTCGGGACTTACAAAAAGGCCCACCGGCACGGCCCGGGATTCAACGTCATCATCATCAAAGGCAAGGGCTTTTCTCTTTTCTGGCGCGAGGGCGAGCCCATCAGGCGCTACGACTGGCAGGACGGAAGCGTCTTCGTCCCCCCCGAGATGTGGTATCACCAGCACTTTAATACGGGCGCCGTGCCGTCGCGTTACCTCCCGCTTCGCTTCGGCGGGATCAAATACAGCATGGGGCAGGGATTCGGGGATACCTCCAAAGTCGACAAAGACGTCAAGGAAGGCGGCAATCAGATCGAGTACTGGGATGAAGATCCCTCGATCCGCAAGATGTTCGAGGAGGAGCTGGCCAAGTCGGGCACTCAAAGCCGCATGAACCCCGACCTGTACAAGAAAAAGGCTTGAGCCTCGCCCCCCACCGTCTCACTCTGCGCTTCGATCTCGGGTAGCCGCAAGCTACCTGCGTTCTCCGCGGGTCTCTTCCGTGAGCCCCAAGTAGTTCCTCCGGGACCTGCCGGGTGCGAGCCCCAGCGCAACCCCGGGGTGAGTTCTCTGCAAAGTTTGAGGAATTCATTCGAGATATGGTAAAGAGGGTCGGAGGGCTTCGGCGTGGGCGGCGGCCTTTTCACACTCGCTCTATCCTTCTTTCTTTTTCTGCCAGGGATGCTGGCGGCAGGGCTTGCGGGAAGCGAGGGAAGGATTTACGGGGAAAGTTTTGTGAATCTCCGTTCCGGCCCCGATGTCAGTCATCCTTCCAAAGAGATTCTCAGAGAAGGGCAGGAGGTGAGAGTGGAAAAAGAGGACGGGAGTTGGTACCTCGTTTCGCTGCCGGATGGGCGTCGGGGCTACGTTCACCGATCGCTCGTGCGGATCACTGAAGGGGCCAAGCTCCCACAGGAGGTGGAGAAAAACGCCACCCCTCCGAGCGAGGATCGAAGGGAAAATCTGCCACAGGCCCCTTCTGCCCGACCCGCCGCGCAGATCCCCAAAGGGCAGCCGCTGCCGATTATTAAAGTGCTCGACGGAAAAGAGTGGGAAGTGCTGGGGTGGTTCGGGGTTGCCCTTTGTATCTTTATCCTCGGATGGATCTGTGGAGGGCACTACTATCTGCGTCGTGACCGCATCAAAAAGACCAAGCTGCGTTTCTAACGGATAACCGCCAGAACTTTCTCTGCCCCGATGAAGCCCGTATTCATGCTCCTTTTCGCTTACCTGCTCGGCTCCGTGCCGACAGGTTTCCTTCTGGGTTATTTTTCGGGGGTGGATGTACGCCAGGCCGGTAGCGGCAATGTCGGCGCGAGCAACGTGGCGCGGGTCGTGGGAAAAAGGCAGGGTCTGATCACGCTGGTTGCGGATGTCGCCAAAGGGTTTATCCCGGTTATCGGGTCTCTCGAGCTATCTCTCGGTCCGGTGATCACAAGTCTTGTGGCTTTAGCCGCATTCCTTGGCCACCTCTTTCCGATCTTCCTTCGTTTCCGGGGCGGCAAAGGGGTAGCAACTTCTTTGGGAGTGTTCTTGGCTCTGGCTCCGTTAGGGGCGGGGGTACTGATTCTGATCTTTTGCCTGGTAGCGAGGCTCGGCCGAATCGTTTCACTGGCCTCACTCACGACTGCCGCGCTCGCCCCGGTGGTTCTGTGGCTTTTTTCCTATCCGGCGTATGTCGTAGGCCTTAGCCTATTTTTGGCCCTGGGGATCATCTTCCGGCATTGGGAGAACATTCAGCGCCTGATTTCAGGCGTCGAGCCGCGGTTAAACTTTTAATTCTCTATAGTCACCTCGACCCGGCGGTTTTTGCGGCGTCCTTCCTCGGTCTCGTTGGAAGCGACAGGGAAGCGAGTCCCCACCCCTTTAGCAGCGATTCGGTTGCGCTCGACGCCGTTGCTCTCTAGAGCTCCAGCCACGGCACGAGCGCGCCGCTCCGAGAGTTCCTGGTTGTAGGCCTCTTGATCTGCCCGCTCGCGGCTCGCGTGTCCTTCCACGGAGATCTTCCTTCCCTGTGCTTTATCGTTCACGATGTTGGACATTTGCTTGACCCGGTCTCTGCCGTCCGGGGTCAGTTCTGCGCGGTCGAATTGAAAAAGCACGTTGGGTAGGTTTACCGACACGCCGCGGTCGGTCTCCCGGGCCTCGATGTTGCGCCGCCTTAACTCTTCCAGCAGGGCGCGATTCTTTGTGATCTCGGTTTTTTGTTGCTCGATTCTCTGCTGCTGCTCTTGTTGTCGCTGCTCCTGGCCCTGGAGTTGGTCGCCGATCAGCGCGCCGGTTCCCAGACCCAGGGCACCTCCGATCGCCGCTCCGGCCCCTGGATGCCCCACGGCGCTACCGATGATGCCGCCTGCTGCGGCGCCGCCGAGTGCTCCAATGCCCGCGCCTTTCTCCCTCGTCGTGAGGGGCGTGGAACAGGCGGCAGAGAATGTGAGGACGAAAGCCGCATACGCGGCAAAGACATGCCGCGCTCTTTTGGGGGCTTGACGAATCATCGGGGCAGAACGGATCTCAGCAGCTTAGTACTCTCGCTCTTTTTTGAGTCGCTCCAGCTCTCTGCGCTGACGCTCCAGCTCGGCCTGATTCTGCTCGAGCTGGCGCTGCTGCTCCTGCTGCCTTTGCTCTTGGCCCTGGAGTTGATCTCCAATCAGGGCACCGGTTCCTAGCCCGAGGGCACCACCGATCGCCGCGCCTGTTCCGGGACGACCTACCGCACTCCCAATAATGCCACCCACGGCAGCCCCTCCCAGGGCTCCGATTCCTGCCCCTTTCTCTCTAGTGGTGAGAGGTGCAGAGCAACCCAACGAGCCGGCCACGAGCACGAGGGCGGCAAGACCGATCAAAAAGCCCTTCATAGTCCCTCCTTATTTATTTACTTCGGCTTCATTCAGCGTTTGTTCATTTAGACGTCTCATGGCTGGGAAAATTTACCTCGGGCCCAAAAAACTCGGAGCTCCGGGCCTTGTCTATTCGGGCTGAGTCCTGACACTCTCCTCTTTTCCCGCCGGATAAGGAAAACTATTAAATTCTAGCAAAGTGATTCAGGGGATTCAAGCAAGGTCGAATAAAAGTGATCGTTTCTCAGGTGAGGAAGCCGCGAAGGCGCGTTTTTCCGTTCTATTGACATTGCGGACCTTATAGGTCTATAGTTTTTTCCTTGAGTCAGAAAGGAAAATTGTGTCGGCTGTAAGCGAACAACTGGTGCTTGAAGCGCTCAAGAAGGTTCAAGATCCGGAGCTTCACCGCGACATCGTAAGCCTGGGTATGGTGAAGAATCTCGAGGTGACTGACGGCAAGGTGGCCTTCAGCGTCGAGCTGACCACGCCCGCCTGTCCTCTCAGGGAGAGGATTGAAGAGGATTGCAAAAGGGTTCTGGCAGGAGTCGATGGGGTCAAAGAGTTGGCGATATCTTTCGGTGCGCAGGTCCGGGGTAGCAAGTCGGGCGCCGGCCAGACGGACTTGTTGCCCACGGTCAAGAATGTTGTCCTGGTGGCAGCGGGAAAGGGTGGGGTCGGCAAATCGACCGTTGCGGCCAACTTAGCCGTTGGGCTCAAGATGCACGGGGCCGCCACCGGCCTGCTGGACGCGGATATCTACGGGCCCTCGATCCCCATTCTCATGGGGGTCAGGGAAGGGCCCACGAAGGTGGCCGTGGATGGAGACTACAAGCTCAAGCCGCCGCTGGCCCATGGTCTCCCTGTGATGTCCATCGGGTTTTTCCTCGAGCCGGATCAGGCTGTCATCTGGCGCGGGCCGATGCTGGGTAAGGCCCTGCATCAACTGATGGCGGATGTCCAATGGGGGGATCTCGACTACCTCATCGTCGACATGCCCCCGGGTACCGGCGATGTCCAAATCACCTTTTCGCAGCAGCTCAAGGTCAGCGGCGCCGTGCTTGTGGCGACACCACAGGACGTCGCGCTCGCGGATGTGATTCGCGCCAAGTCCATGTTTGACAAAGTGATGATTCCGATCATCGGGATCATTGAGAACATGAGCTACTTCATTTGCGACGGGTGCCAGAAGAAACATGAAATCTTCTCTCGTGGCGGCGCCGAGCGCGCGGCCGAGCGTTTCAACATCCCCTTTTTGGGCGAGATCCCGCTCATCACCTCGCTGCGCGAAGGGAGCGATAAGGGCGTGCCCATTTTGGTGCAGGAGCCCCGCTCGGAAGTGAGCCGGATCTTTTTGGAGATCGCCGCGAAGCTGGCAGGGCAGCTCTCGATCGTGTCCGAAAAGGCACGGCGGGCGCAGTCGCTCAAGATCGTCACGAGCTGATGGCTATGATGTCCGGGCATGTCCCGGTTGAAATCAACCATATGAGGCAAGAGGGCATGGTGCGCGTTACCTGGGATGACGGGCACGTGGGGGACTATCCGCGGGAATACCTGCGCGGGTATTGCCCCTGCGCCCTGTGCCAGGGGCATGGCGGCGAAATAAAATTCATCGCAGCGCCGAACGCTCGGCTGGCAGAGATCAGCGCGGTAGGCAACTATGCGATCCAGTTCGGCTGGGAAGACGGCCACAACACGGGCATCTATACCTTTGATTATTTACGATCTCTCTGCCCGTGCCCGCAGTGTAAGTCTTCAAAGGCCGGCGCGGCGGAAAAGGAGGGTTGATCCGTGGCGACCAAGGAACAGGTGTACGAAGTGCTGCAGAACTGCTATGACCCTGAGATTCCCGTCAACATCGTAGATCTTGGGCTGGTCTATGACGTCCAAGTGGAGGACGCTAGGGTAGCGGTGAAGATGACGCTGACGGCGCCTGGCTGCGGCATGGGAGGCTTCATTGCATCCCAGGCGCGGCAGAGAATTCTTGAGATTCCCGATGTGAAGGAAGCCACGGTTGACCTGGTATGGGATCCGCCCTGGGATCCCGGCATGATGAGCGAAGAGGCGAGGCAGAGGCTAGGACTTGGATGACCGCCCGCGACTCAGGCCCGTCGAAGCCTTTCCGATTCAGCGGGAGGGAGAGACCTTCGTCTGCCTTAGAGATCCACTGAATTATGCCCAGCCACTGGTGATCACCCCGGTGGCTTCCTTCATCCTCAGTCACTTTGACGGGCGCCACACTTTGATCGATATCCAGGAGGCTTACGGTCGCAGGTTTGGCGATATCCTCTTCACCGAAGATCTAAAGCGGATCGTGGATCTTCTGGAGCACCACGGCTATCTTTACAGCGAGCGTTTTTTCGAGCTTCAGGCAAAAATTATCGAGGAGTTCCGCCGCCAACCGATCCGCATGCCTGCCCATGCCGGCACGGTCTATCGCGAAGATCCTGCCGAGCTCAGGGGTCAGCTCCAACTTCATTTTCAGGATCCCAACGGACCCGGCGCGCCAAAACCTGCGGGCGCGTCGCAGACCCCCAAGGCCATCGTCGCTCCGCACATCGACTTTCATCGCGGCGGGCCCGTCTACGCCTGGGCCTATAAACCCTTGGCGGAGAGCGCCGGGGCGGACCTCTATATTCTCCTCGGCACCTCCCACTGCGGCGGCGATAACCCGTTTACGGCGACGCTCAAAGATTTTGCCACTCCGCTGGGCCCCGTCGAAACCGACAAGGAGTTTATCCGGGAGCTGAAGGAGCGTTGCGACGGCGATCTCTTTGCCGAGGAGCACCTCCACCGCACCGAACACTCGCTCGAGTTTCAAGTGGTCTATCTGAAATATGTCTCCCAGTTGCGGGCGGAGGCAGCGGGAAACGGCAGGCCTTTTAAAATCGTGCCGTTGCTGGTTTCTTCTTTTCACGCCATGGTCCAGAGCCGTACTCTCCCCGAGAAGGACTCCCGAACGGTGAGCGTCCTCGAAGCTCTCCGCGAGCTCATCAAGCAGGAGACAAGGCAGATCTGTCTGGTTGCGGGCGTCGATTTGGCTCACGTGGGAGCGCAATTTGGCGACAAGGATCCGCTCACACCCGAATTTCTCCGCTGGGTCGAAGAAGAGGATCAGCGCCTGATCGAAAGGCTGGCTTCCTCGGACGCGGAG
>Ga0156242_1240_pt2 | contig 26871 bp, 21 predicted proteins | sample RifCSPlowO2_12_FD_107889 | JGI IMG/M metagenome (GOLD analysis project Ga0156242, IMG submission 107889) | Deltaproteobacteria bacterium RIFCSPLOWO2_12_FULL_57_22 | reverse complement strand
TGAGGCAAAGCTCAAAGAAGGAAAAGTCAAGTACGAGCTATATTGGTACGACGCCAGCCACGCTTTCGGGAACGAGAAGGGACATTTTTATAACGCCGAGGCAGCGAAGCTCGCTTGGCAGCGCTCGGGCGATTTCTTCGCCAGGCACCTGAAGTAATTGGAGCTATCCGCGGCCGACAGGCCTTGTTTAAGCCGTTTAAATCGTTCAAATTTTGAACCCTATTGAACGGTTTGAACGTTTTGAACTTTTGATTCGTGCCCCGGCTTGAGAAACTGGTACTGGCTTTTAGCGGGCCTTCTTTTTGGAGAAATGCGCCGGCCATCTCCTAAGCGCAAGGTCGCAGAGAAACAAAAACAACCCGATGCCCGAGAGAGGCCACCAGGTCTCCAGGGCCCGTGTGGCTTTGCCCGGATCCGGGGTAAACAGGCGCTTGAGCCCTTCCTCCAACCTTTCCGGATCCAGAACCTCGCCCCCGGTCTCTTCGGCAAGGCGAGTCAGCAATGCCACATTGGGCTTGAGTTCACGGTATTCCTTGGGATAGGGAGCAATGAAGGGGACCGTCGTAACCGCTTGAGCCTCCTGCCGGGTTTCTTTCTCTTCCTGAATCGTCAATAGGTGCACTCCGCGCTCACCCGCGGCGAAGCTGGTCTCATACCGCCCGGGCGCAATCTGCATAAAAGTCGATGCGCGACCAGCCTGGCTTGGGTCGGTCAGAATTCCTTTTAGTTTCAGATGATTGACGAAGCGGCCTTCCCGGGAGAGGATGTCAACGAGGGCTTTGACCTGATCTCCTTCCCGACGAAGCTCGGTCCGGATCTTGTCTTCCGAGCCCCGCCGCATGGTGCTGCGCGCAAGCTGACCTGTCCACTGCGGGAAATCCGCCCACGCTACCCATTCCTTCCCCCATCTGCCACTCAAGTCGGAGGTGAAGGCCGACACCCGCCCGAGCCCATAGCGCCAGGAGACCAGCAGGGGATCTTCGCCCGCCTTCATGAGCAGCTCCGTACGGTCCTTGGGACGGGTCAGGACATAGCCCCGGACCGGAGGTATGCTTTTCTCGGCGAAGCCCTTAAGCGGCCCGACGGCAGCGATAATGCTGGGATAGACCAGCCTTTCGACTAGCAGATCGCGTGAGATCAAGAGCGCCTCGGTGGTAAAGATTTGCGGTATCGTCTGCGGATCGATAGTGACGTAGGCCCTACCGCTTCCACCCTTTGCGATTTGCGAGAGCAATACCAGGTCGGCATCATGACCCACCGCTACCGTAGAGACGGTAATGCCTCCCCGCGCCATCTTCGACACCAGCGTGGAGAAATCCTGCTTGTCTGTCAGCCCGTCAGACAGAACGATGAGATGTTTGATCGCGGCCGCCTTGGTGGAAAAGACGCGGTAGGCCTCGACCATAGCCTTGTAAAGGTCGGTGCCGCCCTCGGACTGCAGCGAGGAGAGTTGCTCGGAGATCCACTCCCCCTTTCCCACCTCGCGGAACGGCAGCACCCAGTCCCACCCCGCATCAAAGGCCAAGATCCCGATCTGGTCTGAAGGGTTCATGATGTCCGCAGCAGCCACGGTCGCAGCCTTGGCCAAGTCCAGCTTAGTGGCCCCCGGTGGTCCTGCCCCCATGCTCCCCGACTTGTCCAGGACGAACAAAAGCGCCACATGGGGCAAATTGAGCCGGGCGGGAGGCCTCATCTCCACCGGGAGAACCCGCTCCAGGGGCGTCCGGTAGTAGCCTCCGGCTCCATAACTTTGCGTCCCACCGATAACGATCAACCCGCCCCCTAAATCGCGCACGTATCGCTCCAAAGCTTCCATACTCGATTGGGCAAGGCCGTAGGCGGGAACGTTGTCCAGGATCACAAGATCGAAAGTAGAAATCTCCGGCAGGGAGAGCGAGATCTGCTGTGCCGCGGCCTCGACGACGGCGTACCCCTGCGCCGCGAGGACTCGTGGAATATAGCGTTGAGTGTTTCCTCCAGGATGGAGATAGAGCACCCTCGGCGGACCCTGAACCTGGACGACACCCTGCAAAAGATTGTTCTCCGCGAGGGTATCTTCAGCGGATTCGACCAGCGACTCGAACCTATGATGGCCCCTTTCCACCAGGGTGTTCTTGAATCTGAGCCAGTTGGTTCCGGGCCGAAGCATCACCGCCGCCTCTTCCTGAATGATACCGTCGCGCAGGAGCTTCACCCGGGCGCGGGCTTCGTAAAGGCTTTCAACGGCCACCTTCACTTCAAACGCCTCGCCGCTGTGGACCTCATGGGGTAGAATCAGCTCGCTCAGGTAAATCTCGTTTTTCCCTTGCGGAAGATTGACCGGCAAAACCCAAACCGGCACGTCCTGAGCGCGCAGCAAAGGCACGACCCGCGCCGCCTCGCCGCGATTTTCGTTGCCGTCAGAAATCAACAGAACCCGCCCCTGCCGCCCCTCTCCGATCTGGGCGGCCGCCGCCTGAAGCGCCGACCGGATGTCGGTTTCTTCGCGACCCACCTCGGGAGAAAAGTCGGCCGAGCTGAAATCCTTGTGAGGAAAAAACTCCCAGACCGGTTTCTGTCCAAAAGCCAGGAGACCAACGCGCAGCTCCGGATTTTTGCTGCGCCGGGCCGACTCGATGACCCGAAGGGAACTTTCCCTGGCTTCCTGTCCGACGCTGCGGGAGAAATCCACTCCCAGGATCACATCCAGGGCATCGACGGCGCGTAATATTTTCGGATTGAACAGCGAAAGAGCGATCCCGGAGATAGCCAGAAGGCGAAAAGCCCAGGGGAAAAACGACCCACTGCCGATCCGAAAGGCGAGAAAGGCCTCAAGGCCGAGGAGTATCAAAGCCACGGCGAGGAGCAAGGGCCAGAGAGAAAACGGCGCTTCCGTCTTTTTCCCGGTCCCACGTTCGGTGACTGTCGGGTCCTGAGGCCGCACTCGTGGGTTAATCTGGGACTCGCTTTGGCTGAAAAGATTGACCGCAAACTCCCCTTGCCTGCTCTGGGCTTTGAAGGCATAAAACCCAGCCTCCACGGTCTCCGGGTAAAGCAAAGGGTTGGCGGTCGCCTGAAGCGTCTCGCTTCTGCCGCGAGGTCGCTTCACTTCCACGCGATCGCCTCCGGGTGACACGTGGATGGCGTAGGGAGTGCCGGCCTGGACCTGCTCGGCCGGAAATTCACTTCTTGGCGGGCGAAACCAGTTAAAGGCGTTGCTGAAAAGGATCGGAAAGGCCACCCGGAAGGGAAGATCGGAAGCGAACAGATCAAAACCCAGAACCAAGGCTCTCAGCCTTCCCCTCTCCAGCGCGACGAGCAGAGGCTCCGCACCGGCGCGGGCCAGGACGATCGCACCATCGGCGCCCTCCAGGCGCAAGGCGTCTTTGATGTAGAGATCATCGAGGCGCAGTCCCTGAGTGAGAGGATGCTCCTTCAGAGAAGAGAGAAGTCGGGGCCGGTAGATTTTGCCTTTCACCTTCAGGGGGAGGCCCTCAGCCACCGTATTGATAAGAATGAAATTCCCTTCCCCGAGGGATGGGAGGGGAATCCCGTCCGCGATGATGACGTCGAACTGCCCAGGTTCCTGACGCAAAAGTTTTGCTGGCCACCGCTCCATACGGGACACGCGAACATTGGGAAGGAAGCGAAAGAGATGTTCTAAATATGGGTTGCCTTTGCCGACATAAAGGAGACGGAGCGGAGCAGGTTCGGAAAAAGTAAGAAAGGCCACGTTGTCGAGCGGAAAGTCATCTTCGAAGCCTAATCGGGCTACAGCGCGCCTGGGCGGTGCTCCCCGATACGGATAGATGACCACCCGGCTTTCCTGCGCCGGGACCTCGAGCGCGGATTCCGCCCATAGCTTCTCCCCCAGCGTGAGCGCCAGCGATGTCCGGATGGGCCGGGCAGTGAAGTTCCTCACATGGACCATAACTTCGTACTCTTCCGCTCGATCGGGCAGGCGGCGGAATTCAAAGCCCATGATCCCGATATTTTCGTTTCTCCCTTCCACCAGGATCAGGCGAAGCTGCGACGCGTGCCAGGGTAGCTCTTCGGCTCCCTCGAAGGCCCCGTCACTCAAAACCACTACCCGATCGCGGCCGCCCCGCTTGATGAAAGAATGGGCGAAGAGGACCGCCTCTTTGACCTGACCTGGGGCATCGGTCGCCTCCAGGCTCCGCCCCAAATCCCGGAGCCGAACCCCGTCTGCCGTGAGCGGAGACAATACTCGAGGGCTGGGCCCCGCTCCGATCACCATCATCCTCTCACCGGCGGGCAGGGTATCGACCAGAGCACGAAACTCACGCCGGGCCTCGTCCATACGGCTTCCCCGCAGGCCTCTGGCTTTCATGCTCGCGCTTAGATCGATCACCACGATGGTATCCCCGGCCGGCGCGCCAAATCGGAGCAGCGACGGATCCGCCAAAGCCACAATGAGCATCAGCGCGCTCAGAAGCTGAAGCATAAGAAGGAGGTTTTTCTTGAACAGCCAACCGATCCTCGTTCCCATGGGGCGTTCTTTCAGCACGCGCTCCCAGAGAAACAGAGCGGTCGTCCTCACTCGCACTCCGCGGGGCCTTAGACTGTGAAGAATGAGGATCAGCGGAAAAGCACCCAGGAGAAGGAGGAAAGCCTGTGGAAAACCCCAACTCATAAATTCGAATAAAGGGGATAGTTCTTAGTTTTGAGTTCTTAGTTTTGAGTTGTAACTAAAAATTAAAAACTCAAAATTCATAACTATTACTTAATGCTCCGCGCCTGGCGGAGCGTTAGGAGAACAAAATCTTCGATCGGGGTCGTCGTCGTGGTCCTGAGGTAATCCACCCGACGGTTGAGGCAAAACGATTCGATCTCCGCAAAGTAGCGCTCGAGTTCCTCCCGGAAGCGGCGGACGAGCTCGGCATCGAGAAAAATCCTCTTCTCCCTGGCGCTCTCTACGTCCGACAACAAAACATCCCCCGAAACTTCCTGCCCGAGCTCGGCCCGGTCCAAAATATGGATCACCAAGAGCTGGTATTTTTTCCCCACCAGCTCCTCCAATCCCCCACGCCACCCCTCGGGATCAAAAAGGTCGCTCAAGAGCACGACCAGCCCGGGCCGAGAGAAGAGCGAGGAGAAGGCTCGAGCGGAGGTTCTGAAATCTGTCTTCCCCTGGCAGGAAAGATTTTCCAAGAAATGGAAAAGCGTAAGGATCTGCTCCCGGCCCCGTCCCAGGGCGAAGGGTAAGGAGAGATCGGAAGCAAAGCTTGCACCGCCTACGCGATCGAGATTCTTAAGGCCGATATAGCCCAGCGCCGCGGCCACTCTCTTGGCATATTCTATCTTCGGCGGCGTCCCTTCTGCCATGGATTGGCTGGTATCGAGCAGCAGGTAGAGGTTCATCTCTTCCTCCGCGGCAAAGAGCTTCAGCCAGAGCCGCCCGAGCCGCCGGTAAATGTTCCAATCAACGTAGCGCAGGTCGTCGCCTTTCTGGTACCTCCGGAAGTCGGAAAACTCGAGGCTGAAACCTTTTCGCGATGACGGGTGTTCTCCCCTGGCGCTCGACCAAGAGAGACGCTTTGCCGCCAAGCGCAGTCGCTCCAGCTTCTTAAGAAATTCGGGCTCGAGAAAGGTGGAGAGGGTCTCAGCCATCGGCTCTTTTCACAAAATTTCCGCCACCCCTTCCGCCACCGCCTCCAGGACTTTCTCCGCCGTGATTCCCTCCGCATCCGCTTCCAGGTTGAGAATGATGCGGTGGCGCAGGCCAGGCAGCATGACGGATCGGATGTCCTGAAAAGAGACATTGGGGCGTCCCGTGAGCAAGGAACGGGCCTTGGCTGCCAGGATCAGGCTCTGCAGCCCTCGCGGGCTGGATCCGTAGAGGACGTAGCGATCCGCCAGCGAGACGCGGCCGTCTTTGCGCGGATGGCTAGCCATGACCAAGCGCACCGCGTAGTCTTTGACCGGTTCAGCGATGGGAACCTCTCGGACCCAGTCCCTGATTTCTAAGACCGCTTCGGCGTCCAAAACTTTTCTGAGCGGAGGCGGCGGAGGAGCCGTGGTCAGATCCGCGATCCGGCCGAGCTCTTCGCGGCTCGGATATTGAAGCAGCAATTTGAAGAAGAATCTGTCAATCTGCGCTTCAGGCAAAGGATAGGTCCCTTCCATTTCAATCGGATTCTGCGTCGCCAGCACGATGAAGGGGCTCTCAAGCCGGTGGCTCCTACCCCCGACGGTGACACTTTGCTCCTGCATAGCCTCGAGCAGCGCCGACTGAGTTTTAGGGGTAGCGCGGTTGATTTCATCCGCCAGCACGATATGGGCGAAAACCGGTCCCCGCTGAAAATCAAAGACCTTTTTTCCGGCGGCATCGTCGGTCAGGACAATCGTCCCCGTGATATCGGCCGGCATGAGGTCCGGGGTGAACTGAATCCGCGAGAAAGTCAGATTCAACACCTCGGCGAGGCTTCGCACCAACAGAGTCTTGCCCAATCCTGGCACACCCTCTAGCAGGCAATGACCCCCGCAAACCAAGGCGACAAAAACCTGCTCGATCAGCGCCTCATGGCCCACAACGACACGGCCGAGCTCGTCCCTCAATTCTTCAAAGGCGCGACGGACCGCGACCGTTCTCCCCCGGACCTCATCCAAGCCTTCCATGTTCACTCCGGCTTCTCTCCCGTCATCCCCAGCGAAAGAAAATAATTTTTGATCGTTTCCTTCAACCCCTCGGGGATCTTTTCCGAAGCCAGCTCCTCTTCCACCTGGCGACGGTAAGAGACGATCACGTCTTCGACCGGAACCACGCTCATTCCTGCCCGAGGCTTCCCGCGCCACGGGAAGCTCTCGATCCTCCCCTCCCCGAGGATCCCTTTTAGGTGGGCCACCATCCCTGGCTCAAAGGGAGGGGGGGCCTGAGCTGCCGGCTCTTTCTTCCCTGGGCGGTCTCCGGGAAGCAATCCCGGACCCTCGAGCCGGTCGCCGTGAGTGGCTCGGTCCGCGCCGCCTTGAGCGACCCTATCGCCAGCTTCCTCGCCCGGCTCGCCATCCCCGCGAATGACAAAGCGGAGAAAATCGCCGATCTCTTTAAGCGTGCGCCGATCCAGCTCGGCCTCCACGCCCTTCTCAAGCTCGCCGAGGATGCCATCAAGCTCCTCCTGGCTAAGCTGATCGGGCGGCAGACGGCGTTTGCTTAGTTCCTCGCTTAGCCGCGGCAAGCTTTCCAGCCTGCCCCGCAGCGCGCCCTGGGTTCTCTTCTCCCCCTGCCCTGTCTCGGGCAGGAAGAGGGCCTGCTTGAGGGCCTCGAGCTCCGTCTTCAAATCCGAAAGTTTCTCCCCGGTCGTCGACGTGAACGAGAATGCGGGCTCGCGCAGGTCGGACGGCATCTCATCGATCCTGCTGGCCAAGCCGGAAAGCTCCTCGCGCAATTTGTTTTCGCTCATCTGCCCGCGGAGCCGTTTCTCCGCGAGGTCCTCTATAACGCCGGCCACCTTCAAACTTTCGGCCAGCCCCTGGGAACGCGCCTGCCGCTTCAGCCCCTGCGAAAATTCTTTCAGTTGTTGCGCAAGCGTAGCCGACGGATTCTGACTTGAGGCCGATTGAATATCCACTCCGACATCGAACCAGACAAACAAGAGCCAAAGCAGCAAGAGGGGCGGCAGCCAAAGGGCATGCCAGGGCAGCCGCCGTTTGAAGAGGAGCCTGAAATCCACCCCCTGGAGCCTTTGCGCAGCCTCGGCGAGAACCACAAGCTCGGGGACTCGCTTTTCCTTACGCCCTAGAATGTCCCAAGCGGTGAGGGCCCGCTCCTCCAGACCGAGCGATTGATCGAGGTCAAACAGGGCCCGCAAGGATTCCCGCGTCCCCCAGGGGCGAATCAGAAAGAGAGCACCGGCCATGACCGGGCAAAAAAGCAGAGGTAAAATCAGCGGGCTAACCGCATAGGGCAGCGTCTTCCGGAACGGGAAAAACACCAGGGAGCCAAGGACCGCAAAGAAGAAAGCCTGGACAAAGATTCTCTCCCTTCTCTGCACCCTCTGCCAGGTGAACAGATCCGAAAAACGCTCTCGCAGCAGCCGCTCCTCTTCGCTCAAGGCGTAGTCTCCCTTCTAAGAGCCCAGCGAAAAGCGAGCAGCCCCAAACCGAAAAGGGAAAAATGGAATAAGAAATGGAGCACAGGCACAGGCCACTGCCATCCCCCGAGGACAAGCGGCGCCACCTCCTTCCTCCCCAAATAGTAAAGGAGAAACGCGACCGGATTCAAAGGCAGGTAGAGGAGGGCCGAAAGGATGAGCAAGGCAAAAAAGAAGCAACGGACAAAGACCTGACGGCTTTCCAGCCGTCGCTCCCAGAAGACGGCTGCGGCCAAACCCCAGATCCCGTAGGTGAGGGAATAGAAGAAAAACAGGCCGAAAGCGGCGAAAACAGCGACCAGGCCGGCTCGGGATATCGCTCCCGCCCAGATCAACAGCGGCGCACTAACCAGAATAAAGAGGCCGACATGAAGACAGAGGAGCCCGACCTGGGCCAGCGCTACTTGAGAGATCCGGACCCCGTGCTCTCTTACCCACTGCCGCAAGGGCAAAAAGCGCCAGGGCACAAATTCCCGATTGGCTATTCGAAGGCCGAGATACACCATCAGGAGCAAAGCGACTACGGAGGAGACCTTGAAGAGATTGGCCGCACCCGTCCAGACCTGGGGGTCAAGGGAGGGAAGGAAAAGGGTCAGAAACTCGATCGGGGCAAGGATCAAGAGAAAATGACCGTAGGCAGGAATACCCTGTCCCTCCCAAAGGTAGATCTGGATCCCCTCGCGCAGGACCGGGTTGGGCTTCATAAATCCTGTTCCTCCCCGAAGGGGATGATCGCACGAAAAAGGGTGTAATCATAGGCTAGAACCTGCGCGTCGTCGACCCATACCCGAGGCGCGGCCTGCCTGACCCAACCCACAAAAAGCGCGCCCTCCCCTCCCCCGCGAGACAGCCCCTGGCTCTCAGGAAAAAAGGAATAGCGAAACAGCAGCTCGCGCATCCGGTTGGCAAAGCGGATCTCTTGGAGACTTGAATGCTTGGATGAACTTTCAGAAGCGGCCTGGCCCCTGGCGACGAGTGAAAATTCGCGAACCACGTTGGACCCGCGCAGGATATCACCCAGGAAAAAAACCTGCCCCCGAATCACCAACCAGCATTCGTCAAGGTCCTTCGGGCCGAGATTCGCCAGCCGCAAAGAGAGCCGGTCACCGCGCTGCTCGACTTCGGCGTGGAGAGGAAAGGGACCAAGCGAACGGACCTTAAAGAGCCGATACGCCCATTCTCGCAGAGGAAAGCTGAAGCGCGTCGAACTCCCTTCCTCCTGCATCACCAAATGAGCCTCCTTGGTGTTGCCTGGACGAGGGAAGAACGCCTCGAGATCGTTCCATCCGTTTTCCACCTGGAGTGCATATTCGCGAGTCTGTGTAGAGAAAAGCGCCACGTTGGACTGCGCCTCCACGTAGCCGCCTGAAAAACTCTCCAGTAAAGTGGCAGTAAGGAGGACTCCATCAGGAACACTGCCCCGGTGGCTAAAATGAAGATACCCGCCAACTGAGGCGACGGCGTTCAAGAGCAAAAATCCCAGGCACAGCTTGCGCCTGCCCCACCGACTCTGTCGCCATTGCCAGGCGAAGAAACCCATCCCCCCCAGATAAAAGAGGATCCAGAGGAAAAGAGAGCGGACGGGCACGTAAGCGGAAATAAATGAAGGGCTGGCGAGAAGCTGGGAAAACACGGCATCGTCCCAGCTTGCCTGCAAACGCGCGCTTCGCTCCGGCGTGGAGCCCAACAGTTCTCGAAAAAGAGGCTTGAGCCCTCCCCAACGCGACAAAGGGGGCCTCCCCACATCCAACCCGAGATAGAAAATTCCACCCCTACCTCTCCTGGCTTCGACCAGCAAAGGAATGCCGCCCTCCTGTAGCAGAACTTTACCTTCCACCAGACGCGAATCCTGACCCCAGAGATCCTTCAGCGGGGCCCCTTGCTTCCCGTAGCGCCGATCCAGGTCGGGGAGGGAAGCAAACCTTTTCAATCCCGCCACGCGAACGGGGAGAAAGCGGCTCATCGTCGTCTCCTGATAAAGGGCAACATGCAGACTGCCCAAAATCAACATCCACCCGCCCGAGGTGACCCAGCCCTCTAGAGCCGCCGCCTGACGCCGTGAAAGGTCGCGGAAGGATTGTTCGTAAAAGATAATGGCGGAAACGCCCTGATAGGCTCTCGGATCGGATGGCAGGTCGCCGAGAGCAAGCGAAATCAAGGGTCCCGGAGCAGCCGAGGCCAAAGGAAGCGCATGGGAGAAGTTATTTTCCGTGACCAGCAGGACCAGCGGAGCGGGAGAGAAATGGCGTCTCAGGTCGACCTCTTGAGACCAGCGGAAGCCAGCCCCAAAGAAGGTCAAGGTCAACGGCCGACTCACGGAATCGGGGTCGACGGTAAAAGGAATGCTTTTACGCGCCTGGGCCGCGAGAAAAACGTGGCTGCGGTGATAGAGCGGATAGACACCGGTGCCCCGGGTAGGACCTCCTTTCCAGGCCCGCACCTCCAGGGTGCCTTCCAAAGGCCCTCCCGTATTGGCTAGCTCCACCTTGAGCGGGAACGGATGCCCCAATTGGAACAGTCCGTGGAAGCCTATTTGCGGAGCGATACGAACCTGAGCCGCACTGACGGGAAGCGAGAGCAAAAGAAAAGTGAGAGAGCAAAGATGAAGAGCCCCCTTGGCGCGAAATAAGGACATGTCCCTTCACCCAGACCCGCGCCCGAAAAGCAGAACGCAAGCTTCAGTCGTTGAAGTCCAAACCCAATATTTCCAGAGTGCGGATTCCGGTGGGAGTGCGGACCTGGACCTCGTCTCCCTCGGACTTGCCGATCAGAGCACGGGCAACGGGCGAGCTAATGGAGATCTTGCCGTTTTTCGGCTCCGCCTCGTGGTCACCCACAATTTGATATACGACCTTTTCGCCGGTATCGCCATCGGCCAACGTCACCGTGGCGCCAAATACAACTTTATCGCCGGAAAGCTTGGAGACCTCGATGACTTGGGCCCGCGCCAACCTGTCCTCGATCTCCCGTATCTGGACATCGAGAAGCCCCTGCCTCTCCTTCGCTGCGTGAAACTCGGCGTTCTCGGAAAGATCGCCATGCCCTCGGGCCTCTTCAATCTCTTGAACAAGCTTTGGCCGCTCCACGCTTTTTAAGCGCTTGAGGTCCTCCATCAAGCGTTGGTATCCCTGATAGGTCATCGGAAGCCGAGAGTTGTCAACCGCCATATCCCGCTCCTACAGAAAAATAAAACCTCTCGGGATACGTTCCCCTGAGAGGCTCTTTGTCCGCCTAGCGGCCTCGTAGTTTACCATCCCGACGCGATAAATCAACTCCCTGTCCTCGCTTCCCTTCGACGTCGCTCAGGGCGGTGAGCCCGTCGAACCGCGCTCGGAATCTCAAGTCCGCTACCCCGGAATCTCAAATCTCAGATTTCAGATTTGCAATTTGAGATCTGCAATTTGAGATCCCGAAGGGGTCGGGCGCTTTCCAGGCCCGAAGACATGGCAGGACACTCCATGGCTACCCGCCGCGAACTCCAGTTGCGGCTCCAGCTTGTCGCAGATGTCCTCGCGATAAGGGCAGCGCGGGTGAAAGCTGCAGCCCGGAGGCGGGTGAACCGGGCTCGGCACGTCACCTTGAAGGACCATCCTCTCCTTCCTTTGACTCGGGTCGAGCATGGGAACCGCGGATAGGAGCGCGCGGGTATAGGGATGTTTGGGGTCCTTGTAAATGGTCTCGCTGTCGGCGATCTCGACGATCTTGCCCAGATACATGATCGCCACCCGGTGGCTGATATGCTCGACCACTCTGAGGTCGTGCGATATGAAAAAATAGGTGAGATGCATCTTCTCCTGAAGGTCCTGCAGGAGGTTGATAATCTGGGCCTGAATCGAAACATCGAGGGCGGAGACCGGCTCATCGGCCACGATGAACTTCGGGTTCACGGCCAGGGCCCGCGCAATGCCGATTCGTTGCCGCTGCCCGCCGCTGAACTCGTGCGGGTAGCGATCATAATGCTCCTCTCTCAGCCCCACGTGGCTCAAAAGCTCCATGACCCGACCCCTCTTCTGCCGGCTGCTGACCAGCTTATGGATCTCGAGCCCCTCGCCCACGGTCTCGCCCACCCGCATCCGCGGGTTGAGAGAGGCATAAGGGTCCTGGAAGATGATCTGCATCTGCCGGCGCATGTCGCGCAGATCGCGCTGTGAAAGCGATAGAAGATTGGTCCCTTGAAAGTAAATCTCGCCTTCGGTCGGTTCGATCAGTCGCAGGAGGGTTCGGCCCAACGTGGACTTGCCGCAGCCCGACTCCCCAACCAACCCCAGAGTTTCGCCCTCCTCCACGGTGAGGGTGACGCCGTCAACCGCCTTGACCTCCCCTGCGCGCTGGGAGAAAAATCCCCCCCCTACGGGAAAGTATTTTTTTAAGTTTCGAATCTCCAGCAGGCTCATAAAATTTTTAATTTCGAATTTTTAATTTTTAGTTATGGCATCCCGACTTCGAAATTGAGAATTCAAAATTCAACATTCAAAATTCTTCATGCGAAGTAGCATGAGACCCAATGATCTTTCTGCTTCTCTTCGAGCTTCGGTTCGGCCTCGGCGCAAATGCCGGCCGCCCTGGGACAGCGATCCCGGAACCGACATCCGGTCGGCAGCTCGAGCGGGCTCGGCACCACGCCGGGGATCGCCTCCAGGCGATTTTTCTTCTTCCCGCCCACGCCAGGCAGCGAATTCAGCAGCCCTACCGTGTAAGGATGGAGCGGGCGTTCGAAGATCGATTGGGCGGCGGACCGCTCGACGATTTTCCCCGCGTACATGATGGCCACTTCATCGGCCTGCTCGGAGACCACGCCCAAATCGTGAGTGATCAGCAAGAGGGCCATTCCAAGCTTTTCTTGGAGCTCCTTCATGAGCTCGAGAATCTGCGCCTGAATCGTCACGTCGAGCGCTGTGGTCGGCTCGTCGGCGATCAGCAAAGCCGGATTGCACGACAACGCCATCGCGATCATCACCCGCTGCCGCATCCCGCCGCTCAGCTGGTGCGGGTAGTCATCCACCCTCGATTCCGGGTCGGCGATCTTCACCAGGCGGAGCATCTCAACGGTCTTTTCCCGCGTCGCCTTTTTCGCCAGTCCCTGATGGAGCCGAATCGCCTCCCCGATCTGATCGCCGATGGTGAAAACCGGGTTGAGCGAGGTCATCGGTTCCTGAAAGATCATGGAGATCTCGTTGCCGCGGATTTTGCGCATCGCCTCGCCGTTCAACTGTAATAGATCCTGGCCACGATACAGGATCTGCCCGTTGACAATCTTTCCGGGAGGCGAAGAAACCAGGCGCATGATCGAGAGCGCGGTGACGCTCTTGCCGCAGCCCGATTCCCCGACCAACCCGAGCGTCTCACCCTCCTCGATCTCGAAACTCACCCCATCGACAGCTTTCACCTCTCCCTCAAGGGTGAAGAAAGACGTCGAGAGACCCTTTACTTCAATCAGCTTACCCATGGGTTAACGAGCGCTAACGCATCGCTTTGGCCACTGCACCCTTGACGTGCTCCGTGCACCCCTCACCCCGACATCCCCCTCAGCCGCGGATCCAGGGCGTCGCGCAGCCCCTCGCCCAGAAGATTGTACGACAAAACCGTAACCAGAATGGCCAGCCCCGGAAATAGCGAAAGCCACCAGCCGATCTGGATGTTGTCCTTTCCTGAAGTCAGAATATTGCCCCAGCTCGGGGTCGGAGGCTGCACGCCGATGCCGAGAAAGCTCAGAGCCGACTCGGTCAGAATGGCACCGGCAACCCCCAATATTGCCGCCACCATAACCGGAGTGAGGCTATTAGGCAAGATATGGCGAGCGATAATCCTCACATTGCCCACCCCTAAAGCGCGGGCGGACTGAACAAAATCCCTCTCCTTCAGACTCAAAAATTCAGCCCGGACCAGACGGCAGACCCCCATCCATCCGGTCAGACCAATAATCGCCATAATGGTCGCGATATTCGGCTCCAGAAAAGCGATGACCGCGAGAATTAAAAAGAAGGTGGGAAAGCAAAGCATGACGTCGACGAAACGCATGATCAGCCCGTCCATCCACCCTCCATAGTAACCCGCCACAGATCCAAGCAGAGTGCCAATCACGATGGCGATCCCTACCGAGACAAATCCCACCCACAAAGAGATGCGCGCGCCATAAATGACCCGGCTGAGAACATCCCGCCCCAGCTCGTCGGTGCCGAAGGGATGACTCGGGCCCGGCGGTTCCAGGACGGCATCGGCATCAATCTCGTAAGGGTCGTGGATCGGGAGATAAGACGCGGAGATCGCCACCACAAAAAGTAAGATCACGACGCAGCCGCCAAACAGGGTCAGCGGATTCCTGCTGACCGTTCTCCAGACCGTACTCCCGTTCATGCCCTGCCTCCTCTGCGGATGCGCGGGTCGACGAAGGCGTAGGAGACATCGGCCAGGAGATTTCCCAAGAGCGTCAGAAAGGCGCCAATGGTCAATATTCCCATGACCAGAGGGTAATCCCGGCTCATCACGCCGGTGTAAAAGAGCCGGCCCATCCCGGGTATGCCAAAGATCTGCTCAAAGATCACCGAGCCACCGATCAGGCCCGGGACCGACAGCCCGAGGATCGTCACCACCGGAAGGAGCGCGTTGCGAAGCGCGTGCTTATAGATGACCTGCGCCTCCGAGAGGCCCTTGGAGCGGGCCGCGGTGATGTATTCTTGGCGCATGACCTCGAGCATGCTGCCGCGCATGTAGCGGGAAAGGCCCGCCAGCCCGCTGAAGGCCGAGAGCAAAACCGGCAGAATCAGATGGGAGGTCAGGTCCCAAATCTTGCCTGAAAGCGAGAGCTTGGCGTAGTCGAGCGATGTCAGCCCGGAGATGGGGAGCCACTCGAGCTGAACTGAAAAGAGAATCAGGACGAGCAGCGCCAACCAAAACGTCGGCACAGCGAAGCCGACATACACAAAGACCGTCAAGAATTTGTCGAAGGTCGAATAGGGATGGGAAGCGGAGTAAGCTCCGATCGGAACCGCAATCATCAGGATCAGGAGCAGGGATAGCACGTTGATCGTTATCGTAATCGGAAGCGACTCCCGAATCTTATCCATCACCGCACGGCGATCGGCGGAGAAGGAGACGCCGAAGTCGAGCGCCACAAAGCGGTGCAGCCACTGCCAATAGCGCACATGGAGAGGCTTGTCGAGGCCGTAATAGGTGACCAGCCGCTGCTTGGCCTCGGCGGTCATTTTCGGATTCAAGTCAGCGAGGACGTCGATGGGGCTGCCCGGGGCCAAATGGATCACCGCGAACGAGATCAGGGTGATGCCAAAAAATAGCGGGATCAGCGTCAGCGTTCTGCGGGCAAGAAAATTCAGCATCCCCGAGCCAGCTCAAAACTTTCCGGAAGATTGCCTTTTGGAGCGGCGCGGTCGACGCTAGGGCGAAATCGCCAACCGACCATACTTCTGCAACCCCTCGGGCACATACCAACGATCAAAGTTGTAACTAATCCCCAACGGAGAGGGCTCGATGCCATGGATTCGCGCGTGCACCATGGGCAAAGCCTCCGGCACGTACAAAAACGTATAGGGCTGCTCCTCGGCCAAGATCTCCTGAAACCGGCGATAGATAGCTGTGCGCTTTTCCTGATCAAAAATGCGCCGCCCGGCCTCCAGAAGCTCATCAACTTCGGCATTCTTATAGGTGATGAAGTTTAATTCTTTCTTCCCGGTCTTACTGGAGTGCCAGATATCATATGGGTCGGGCTCAAAGCCGGTCGTCCAACCCAGGATGGTGGCCTCGAAGTTCTTCTTGTCGATAAACTCATTGATGAAAGCCGACCACTCGATGACCCGGATTTTCATCCGGATGCCGATCTTTTTCAACCTCTCTTGGATAATCACCGCTGTGCGGAGCCGAAGCGCGTTTCCCTCGTTGGTGATCACGGTAAACTCGAATGGCTGCCCATTTTTGTCGAGGAGTCCGTCCCCATCGCGATCTTCCCAGCCGGCCTCTTTAAGAAGCGCGAGCGCCTTGCTGGGGTCGTAGGGATATTTTTTTACATTAGGATTATAAAACCAGAGGCCGGGCTTGTAGGGGCCGGTGGCCGGCACGCCCAGCCCCAGCAGCACCACCTTGATGATCTCCTCTTTGTCGATGGCATGCGAAAGCCCCTGGCGGACGCGCTTGTCTTGAAATTTAGGCTCCAGGAGGTTGTATCCGAGGTAGGTGTACGCATTGGCCAGGTAGCGATACTTGCGGAAGTTTTTCTCAAAAAAAGCGTCGCTGGTCTGGCGCTTGTACTGCATCGGGGTCAGGCCCATAAGGTCCAGGCCCCCCGCCTTCAGCTCGAGGAACATCGTGGCTAAATCGGGAATCACCCGGACCACGTAGCGATCGATGTACGGGCGCCCTTCGAAAAAATCGGGGTTCGCCTCGAGGATGACCCGGTCGCGGCTGATCCATTCGCGGAATCGGTAAGGCCCGGTACCGATCGGTCTGCGTGCGAGCTCGCTTTTCGTTATGTCCTTTCCCTCCAAGAGGTGTTTGGGCAAGACCACCAAATTGCCCCAACTACTCAAGGCCGGCGCGAACGGTTTTTCGTAAGTCACGCGGAAGGTGTAATCGTCAAGGGCCTCCGCTTTCTTTACCTGCCGGAAGTCTTCGGCGTAGGCCGTCGGCGTATTCGGATTGATAATGGTTTGAAACCCGAACAGAACATCGCGGGCTGTAAACGGATGGCCGTCGTGCCAGCGGACATTGCGGCGCAGCTTGAAGACGATTTGCAAACCTCCCTGACCCACCTCCCAGGATTCCGCCAAGTCTCCGACCAGCTTTACGTCCTTGTCGTATTTCAACAGGCCATTGATGATCAGGCCGGAGATGCTGTGCGAAGCGCTGTCGGAAGCCAACATGGGAATCAGATTGGTCGCATCGCCGATGGAGCCCTCGATAACGGTGTCCCCATAGGCCGGCTCCCGGCTAACCGCGGGGGGCTTAGCGCCGATCTCCCTCGTCTCCGCCCGCTCGCGCTCACCGCAGCCGTAAAGAGAGAGAAACAAGAAAAGAAAAAACCGCGCCTTCACGCCCGCTCAACCTCCCTGAGAATCCAGGGGAACCTCGCGCACGTGGTCGGGCTTTTCTTGAACGAAAAGGGCATGCGGCAGCGAAACGTTAAGCTCCGGCTCCTGGTAGTGAATCTGCAACCGGAGTTGTTGGGCCGGGGCCTCCAGACTGATCGTCAAAGGAAAAGGACCCGCGGGCGTGGGCAGATAGTCCGAGAAACTGGCGGCCAGCTCAATCTCTTTTTCGGCGACGAGACGCTCCCATCGCACCGGGACTCCCAGGGCCGGGTCAAAGAGGACCGCTTCTCTATTCCCTCCGCCGCTCTCCCAGATCAGAGAGTTTCCTTTACCCTCCCACCGCCCCTTTGCTTTTACCGGCGGAAGCCCTAGCAGCAGCGAGGTAATCTCTTCGAGCTCCAGAGGTATCTGGGTATAGCGCAAGAGGTTCTCCTTCGAGCTCCGACCGCGATAGAAAAGCCCCTCCTGGGGGTGGAACCCTACTACCTCATCATCAGAGGCGGTCACAATCAGGACCGCGCCTAGGTTAGAAAGCGTCTCCAGCCGCAGCCGATCCGGGCGTTGCACGAGCACCGCCTCTTGGAAATTCGCCCTGCCATTCGAGCCCGAATAGTTGACCTTGGCCAACGAGCGAAGGGAGCGGAACTGATCGGCTCTCTCCGCAAGGTTGCGAAAAAGTTCAGCCGGGTCTCGACGGCTCGACCCGGCACTCTCGGAGATCATGGTGGTCCGGGGCAGGATCGGCGCGCAGCTTAAATTTCCCAATAAACTAGCAGCGCTGACGATAACAGAGATGCTCAGCAGGATGGAGGGGCCCCGCTGGTAGGACGGCCTCAAATCTTTTTCTCCAAGAGATCGATCTTCTCCCGGAGCCGCTTTGACTGCTCCTCTTCTTTGGTCCTGGTGAAGGCCTCCCTGTAGCGCTCCAAGGCCCATTGCAGCTTCCCGACCCTGATGTAGGCATCGCCGAGATGTTCCATGATCGTCGGATCATCGCTGGCGAGCTCTACCGCCTTCTCCAGTTGCTCGACGGCCCTGGGGTAATCTCCTTTTTGAAAGTAGACCCATCCGAGACTATCGATATAGAAGCCGTCGTTGGGCTGGATATTGAGAGCCCTCAGGATCAACTTTTCGGCCTCTTCGAGGCGGACCCCCATCTCGGCCCACGTGTAGCCCAGGTAGTTCAAGGCCGCCGCGTTACGCGGGTTGAGCTCGATGGCTCTTTGCATGTGCTGGATGGTCTTATTCTTGTCTTTAGTCTCGTCGTAGAGCGCCCCGAGCTGAAAGTGGGCCTGATCGCTGTTCGGGTCCAGGGAGACCACCTTTTCCATGACTTCAATGGCTTTCGGGATATCCTTGGCTTTGCGGTAAAGGGAGGCCAGTACACCCATGACCTCCTTTTGGTCTTTTTTCTTCTCCAGCGCCGCCCGGACTGCTTCGATGGCCTTCGGCAGGTCGTTCAACCTGTCGTAGAGATAGGCCATCTGGATCCGGGCATCGGGGAAGTATTCGCTCGATTCCGACACGCGCGCGAACTCTTCCAGAGCTTTCGTGTCAGCTTTGAGCTCGACGTACGTCGATCCGAGATAGTAGCGCACGCGATCGTTTTTGGGGTCGGCCAGCAGGACGAGGTTAAACTCATTAGCCGCCCGCTCGAAATCCCCTTTCTCAAAGTAAATGAGCCCGATCCTGGTTCTGGTCTCGCGCGGGTCCGCCTCAACTCCCTCGAGCCTTTGGAATTGCTCGAGCGCCTCGTCCAGCTTGCTCTGCCCCACATAGAAATCACCCAACCGCTTTCTCGCCCAGGCGCTCTGGGGATTGACCTGGAGCAGCTTTTTGTAGGTCTGGATCGAGTCCTCCGCCCTGCCCTGAAGCTCATAGACCAAGGCTAGGTCCATGAGCACGGGCTCGGAGTTGGGATTGATCTCGAGGGCTTTGCGGTAACTTTCCTCGGCCGCGAGATAGAGCTGACTCTTGGCGCGAACGCGGCCCATGTAGTAATGCCCGAGCACGGATTTGGGATTCAGAGCGAGAAGATGCTCGATCTGTTTCTGCGCCCTCTCGTAATCTCCCAGCTTGAGGTACAGCGCCCCCGCATAAAGGAGGCCATCCTGATTGTTGGGATCGAGACGGAGTACCTCCCCGTACTCTTGAACCGCCCGGGTATCGGCCCCCATCGCGGAATAAAGGCCCGCCAGGAGGAGGCGGTTTTCGATCCCCTTAGGCTCGAGCCGAACCGCTTCCTCCGCCTCTTTGAGGGAGCCCTTTAGGTCCCCTTTTCGAAGATAGAGGGTGGCCAACCGGATGCGCAGGTAGGAATTCGTCGGGTCGGCCTGAACGGCGGCCTCGTATTCCTTCAGGGCCTCGCCGAATTCGCCCCGACCCAGTAATACTTGGCCCATGGCAAAATGTCCCAGGGCTTTGGCCTCTGCAGGGATTTCCACCTTCTCTTCCCGCAGAAAGGGCGGCCTGGGTTCCCAGGCTAGATCTTCGGGAGGCGCCTTGAACTCGGACACCGTGGGAGCACAGGCCGAGAAAAGCAGGAGCCATAGGGTTCCCAGAGAAAGGAGAATGCGCATCAGTTGAAGTAGTTAACATACTCCCCCAGGGGGGTCAATCGGCGCTCGCTCGGCTTCTCCCCCAGGATAAATTATGCTAATTTTTGAGCTATGGGGCCTACCCGCAAGGAGATAAAAAGCGAGATCCTGCGCCTGCGCCAGGAGGTGGAAAAGCACAATTACTACTATTACGTGTTGGATAACCCGCTCATCAGCGATGCCGAGTACGATCGGCTGTTCCGTCGGCTGGTCGAGCTGGAGAGAGAACATCCAGAACTTGCCTCGCCCGATTCTCCGACTCAGAAGGTCGGCGCGCCTCCGCTCGAAAAGTTTGGCGCCGTCCGTCATACCGTCCCGATGCTTTCGCTCAACAACGCGAACAACCGGGAAGAGATGGAGGAATTCACGGAGCGGATCCAACGCTTCATCCGCAGCCCGGAGTTGATCGATTACGTCATCGAACCCAAGATTGACGGGGTGGCCGTGGAATTGGTGTACACGGAGGGGCGCTTGACGGTGGGATCGACCCGCGGCGACGGCGTCCAAGGCGAAGACATCACGCTGAATCTAAAAACGATTCGTTCCGTCCCGCTGAGGTTGCGGACGGAGCTGAGTCTGCGGGGGGAAAAAAGGACTATTCCGCAGCGCCTGGAAGTGCGGGGCGAGGTGTTCCTGCCTCGCGCGGCCTTCCAGAAGCTCAATCAGGAGCGGGAAGAGGAGGGTCAACCGGTTTTCGCCAACCCACGCAACGCCGCCGCCGGATCGCTCAAGCAACTGGATTCCACGGTAACCGCCAGGCGCCCGCTGGACATCTTTTGCCACGGCATGGGAGAGGTCGTGGGGGCAAGCTTCGAGTGCCAAGCCGAGCTGCTTCAAGCGCTTGCGGAATGGGGACTGAAACCGGTCCCGCTTATCCGGATCTGCCGCAGCCTGGAGGAAATCTTTACCGCTCACGAAGAGATGGAAAAACGGCGCGATGAGCTTCCCTATGAGATCGACGGGCTGGTGGTCAAAGTGAACAGCCTCGAGCTGCAGCGCCGCCTGGGAGAGATTGCCCGTTCACCCCGATGGGCCATCGCTTACAAGTTCAGGCCACGCCAGGCCACCACACGCATCGTCGACATTCAAGCTCAGGTGGGACGCACGGGAACATTGACTCCCGTGGCCAGTCTGGAGCCCATCGCGGTGGGCGGGGTGACGGTGAAGAGCGCCTCGCTGCACAACATGGATGAGATCGAACGCAAGGACATTCGGATCGGGGATATCGTGGTGGTTGAGCGCGCGGGCGACGTTATCCCGTACGTGGTCCAGGTCGCCACCGAGAGGCGCAGCGGCCGAGAGAAAAAATTCAAGATGCCTGAGCGTTGCCCGGTCTGTGGTTCGTCGGTCTACCGAGAAGAGGGGGAAGTCGCCTATCGCTGCGTGGGCCTTTCCTGCCCCGCCAAGCTGAAAGAAAGCCTCAAGTTCTTTGGTTCCCGCGCGGCAATGGACATCGAGGGTCTCGGCGAGAAGCTCATCGACCAACTGGTGGACCGGGCACTGGTCAAAGATATCGCGGACCTCTACGGCCTGAAAAAGGAGCAACTCGCCAACCTGGAGCGAATGGGGCAGAAGTCGGCGCAAAATCTTCTTGACGCCCTCGAACAGAGCAAAGACACCTCCCTCCCCCGCTTTCTCACGGCGCTCGGAATCCGTCACGTCGGCGAGGCCACCGCCAAGCTTTTGGCCCAGCACTTTGGCGACCTGAACTCCATCATGGCGGCCTCCGAGGAAAATTTAACGGAGGTGCGTGAGATTGGGCCCGAGGTAGCTAAAAGCATCGCCCGCTTCTTCGCCCAGAAAGGAAACCGTCAAGTGATCGAGAAGCTGCTGCGGGCCGGCATTCATTTGAAGAGCGAGCCGAAGCAACAGGGAAAGCTCGCGGGCTTAACTTTCGTTTTGACTGGCGCCCTGAAAGGTATGTCGCGTAGCGAGGCACAAAAAAGGATCGAGAGCTTAGGCGGGCGGGTTGGCTCGAGCGTGACCCGCAACACGAATTATGTCATCGCCGGTGCTGACCCGGGCTCCAAGCTGAGCAAAGCCAGGGAGCTGGAAGTCCAGACCTTGGACGAAAAGGAATTTCTGCGGCTGATCGGAGAATGAGGGACGAGAACCTTAACGCGGAGGCCTGCCCTCTCCGGGTCCTCCGCGCCGAGGACCTGACGGCTGGGGCCGCGCCTCGCTGACCACGATGGATCGCCCCTCAAATTCAATCCCGTTGAGCGCGACTGTGGCACGCTCGGCCTCTGCGCCGGATCCCATCTCGACAAAGCCGAATCCTTTGGAGCGGCCGGTTAGTTTATCCGTGATAATCCTAGCACTGACCACCGAGCCGTGCCGGGAAAAGAGTTCCTTAAGCTTTTCTTCGGTGACCGAGAAAGGAATATTGCCTACATAGAGCTGCGGTCCCATCTTGACCCTCCTCATCCCCTGATGGATTAAAATTGTGCTCGGGATCTACTTACACAGAAGGGCAAGACGCGAAAGACCTTAAGAAACCTCTCGGCACGCTCTTCGGTAATAAAGATCCTGAAAAACGGCGGAAGCTTACCTATGATCAACGCTCTTGTCAAACCCTAGCTAAAGTAGTTCAAATCGTTCAAAATAGTTCAATTCGTTTAATCCGTTAGAAAAGACCTTAAACACTTTGAACCTTTTGAACGGCTTAAACGTCAGTTGCATGGATAAACTGGAGGATATGGTCCGAGTCCGTTTGAGAATCGAGGGCAGGGTCCAGGGAGTGTTTTTTCGCGCCTCCACCGTGGAACGGGCCAACCGGTTGGGGGCGAAAGGATGGGTGAGAAATTGTCCGGACGGAACTGTCGAGGTTGTCGCCGAGGGCGAGCGCAAAAAATTGGCTGACTTCGCGACCTGGTGCGGTCATGGACCCCCTGGGGCGCACGTGCGCAATGTCGACCTCCAATGGGAGGATTTTCAAGGTGAATTTGCGGATTTCCGCGTCAAGAGATGATGCGAGCAAGGGCCTTTATCTATCACTCTCCAGTGCCAGGCGATAGACCTCCCTTTTTGGACAAGAATATCTTTCGCCCAAAAGCTCCGCGATTTCTTTGACCCGCATCCCCTCCCCCTTAAGCCTGCGGATCTCAGATCGTAAGAGTTCTTCCCCGGGTAGAGAGGATCCGTCTGACCCTCTCACCAGCAGGGTAAACTCTCCGCGCGGCTCCCTCGGTTCAAGTTCCGTACCCAACTCGCTCAGACGGCCACGCAGAAACTCTTCATGCGCCTTCGTGACCTCCCTCGCGACCACGGCCTCCCGATCGCCGAAATGCTCGAGCAGGTCCCTCAAGGTCTCCTTGATTCTATGAGGGGCTTCGTAGAAGACGAGCGTTCTGGTCTCCTCCGCGAGACTCCGCAGCCGCTCGCTCCTCTCCCCTGGCTTGGCAGGAAGAAAGCCCTCAAAGACAAAACGGTCCGTGGGAAGCCCGCTCGCGCACAGGACCGCGGTCAAGGCAGAGGGCCCTGGGACGGGAACAATGCTGATGCCGGCCTTTAGCGCCTCCTGCAGGAGTCGGTAACCTGGATCGGAGATTGTCGGCGTACCGGCGTCGGAGACGAGCGCCACATTTGCGCCCCTCTCAAGCCGTGCCGCCAAATCGCGGGCCTTCGCCGGCTCGTTGTGCTCATGGTAGCTCGTGAGACGGGTATGGATGTCATAGCGGCTCAACAGCGCTCTTGTATGACGGGTGTCCTCGGCCGCTATCAGATCGACCTCTTTGAGGACCCGCAGCGCCCGAAGCGTGATATCCTCGAGATTTCCGATCGGGGTAGCGACGATGTAGAGGGTACCAGCCATATCCGCGCTCGGTCGCGGCTATCCCACTCCCTTTAGCCACGCGGGAGGAGATTGAGAGGGCGATGCGCCGACCGAAAAGGTACAACCGTGTCTAGGCGCATCTCCTTGCAAAAATGTCGAGCGTAATAGAGACGTATCGCATCGGCCTCGAAAGCTACTGCCGCGTGGCTCATCACTTTCCCCAATCCCTGGCGTAGCGGAAGTCCCGGTCGATAGTGCGCTGCGATACTTTGGCGATAACCGGCAGACGCCTCTTAAACTGAGAGTTCATGATCCGCAGCGTGACCCCATCGATAAACGGCTCAGGAAATCCCGCCTCCACCAGCTCTTGCCGCGAATAGCGCCCGTCCACCATGAGGTAGAGGAGCTTGTCCACCTCCCGGTAGGTGAAGCCTAACTCCCCCTCGTCTGTCTGCCCGACCCAGAGATCCGCCGAGGGTTTTTTCTGCACGATGACGTCCGGGACCCCGACGGCCTCGGCTAAGGCCCAAACCTGGGTTTTGTAGAGATCGCCCAGCGGATTGATGGCGGAAGCCATATCACCGTACAGCGTTCCGTAGCCAAGAAGCAATTCGGTTTTGTTGCTGGTTCCCAGCACCAGCGCGTTCCAGCGCGCCGAATGGTCATAAAGGATGGTCATGCGCTCGCGCGCCATTTTGTTGCCGCGTCTTTTCTGATCCGCATCGGGGAACCGCGCAAAATAAGCGTCGATCTGAGGGGTGATCTCCAGGGTAAGAGATTCGATAGAGCTTTTTCGGACCACCGTCTCGGCATGGGCCAGGCTCTCCGGACTCGAGCTCATATAAGGCATCATGATCCCCAAAACCTGCCGCGGTCCGAGAGCCTCGGCGGCCAACATAGCACTGAGACTGGAGTCTACGCCCCCGGAAAGTCCCACGACTACGCGATGGACTCCTACCTTCTCCACTTCGTTGCGGATGAAAGAGACCAGGATTCTCCGGAGCAGCGTTACGTTAGTCGGGATCTGAATGTCGATCACGGACTGCAAGTTTTTAGTTCTTATAGTGACGGAATTAAATAAGTTGACATCAAATCCCCCCTCGCCCCCCTAAATCCCCCTCGATCCCCCTTTACCAAAGGGGGAGAAAGGGGGATTTGAGAGGGGATGGGGGAATTATGGTAATTTTCTTTTTTCCTTCACTATAGTTCACGACGCTTATTTCCTTTTTTTCCCCCGTGATCCCTTCTTCCCTTGATCCCCCGTGGCGCGATTCAATTCGGAAGGCCGCTCGCGGATGCGCATGAGTTCGTTAACCGTGAGATCGATATCTTCATCCCTGAGCAGCGGCGCCATAGCTCTTTTGCGCCGGACGGAATCAAGAGCGACATCCCCCGTGATGAAGTCCTCTTCATAGTATTTGGCCTTCGCGATGCTCTGCCCAAAAGGATCGAGAATTTCCGAACCACCCCAAAAACCTACCCCATCTTCAAACCCTGTCCGGTTGCCATAGACGATGTAGAGGCTGAAGGTCTCGGCGTAGGCGCGGTTGATCAGCTCCCAATAGCGCGCGTTGTCATCCTGGGGTTGACCTTCCGTAATGCCGCGCAGAGGGCTGGAGGAAGGACAGAGAACGACCGACGCCCCGTCGAGGGCGGCGAGGTAGACGGTGGAAGGATGCCACAGATCTTCACAGATGAGCAGAGCCATACGGCCGAACCTGGAGTCAAAGGCTCTGAGACGGTCACCGCGAGCGAAGTAGCGCTGTTCATCAAACATCCCGTAGGTGGGGAGATAGACCTTGCGGTGGACGTGCCGGATCTCCTCGCCTTCGAAATAGACCGCAGCGTTGTAAAAACGGTAATCCGAACTCTCCTCGACTAACCCGGCGACAAAGCTGACCTCCCGGCTGAGCCGCTTGAGCCGTTCGACCTCAGGTGAGGAGAGCTTCAGGGCAATACCCGGGACCATATCGCGCAGGAAATAGCCGGTCAGGCTCAATTCGGGAAAAAGCAAAAGATCGATCCCGTCCCCCGCAGCCCGGCGGATTTTCTCTTCGTAAAGAGAGAGATTGGATTTGAGATCTCCTAGCTTGGGATTGATTTGGGCTATCGCGACTTTGAACATCCTCATACGCGCTTTAACGTGAGATGCGCGATTTGCGGCGGGCAGTTGATGCGAATAGGCAATCCGGTTATGCCGACCCCGCGCCCCACAAAGAGTACCGAATCCTTGCGGCCTGCAGCGGAAGGAACCGAGCGGCGCGAAAGGCGGAAGAGACCTTCGGCGTAGGGAGTCAGGAGACGGGCCACCGACAGGCTTTCCGGACCATACCCAAGCTTCACCTGCCCTCCATGATAGTGGCCCGAGAGAACCACTTCAACGCCCTTCCGCGAGGCCGCCGGAAAAACCTCCGGTCTATGGGAAAGCAGAAGCCTTACCTCCCCCGGCTCCCTCTGGGCAAGCCCGAGGGCCCGCGAGAGGTCGGGCCCGCCTATTCCTAGATCGTCGATGCCAAGAATATTCAACACCGTGTTACCGACCCGCAACGAGACCGCATCATTGCGCAGGACGCGCACCCCGTTAGCCTCAAACAGGCGTGTCAACTCGTCTTCAGCCCCGGCCCAAGCGTCGTGATTGCCGAGGCAGGCGAAGATTCCATAGCGCGCCTTCAACCCCGCCAGAGTAGCCACGCACGGGCCAGCTTCCTCAGCTTGGGTCGAGACAAAATCTCCCGTCAGCGCGATGAGATCCGGCTTAAGCCGGTTGACGGCCTCCACATACTCGGCCAGCTCTTCCGCCGGCATAAACGGCCCCGCGTGGATATCGGTGAGATGAACGATCGAAAACCCCGCAAGCCCGGAGGAGAGAGCGTTTAAAGTCAGATCGTAGTCCTCCAGCTGAAACTTTCGGCGTCCCTGGATGACGCCGTAGCCGGAAATGAAAAACGGTGCGGCCGCGGCCAGGCCGACCCCCACCCGCAGAAAAGCCCGGCGCTCGAAGTCGGGGGAGACTCGCGCCGGCGGTAAGAGAGACCTCTGCGCCCGCCGGAAAAAACCCCAGCCCAAAAGGACCAGAGCGAGTCCGCTGGAACCAAAAACCCAAACTGCGAGCAAGCTTCGGAAAACCTGGAAAAACAGCTCTTCAGCCCGCAAGCCGAAGGCGAAGCGCCAGACCAGGGGGTAAATCAGGCACAGGAGGCCGAACGCCGCGGCCCCGTACAAGAGCCTCTTATAGGCTTGTTGCGGGAGACGCCGCCTTACGTGTTCCCTAAAACGAAAGAGGAGAAAAAACTGCAAGGCCAGAAACACGGGAACCAGCAGCAGCAGGACTAGATAGGCCCTCGGAAAATCCATTGAGAAGGTATAATATA
>Ga0156242_1069_pt1 | contig 28054 bp, 26 predicted proteins | sample RifCSPlowO2_12_FD_107889 | JGI IMG/M metagenome (GOLD analysis project Ga0156242, IMG submission 107889) | Deltaproteobacteria bacterium RIFCSPLOWO2_12_FULL_57_22 | reverse complement strand
CCGTTTCCCAGCGGAAATCGAGAAAAAGAGAAAAATGATCCCGACCCATAGTCCAAGAAAGAGCGTAGGCTCTTGGATAAAGGCTCTGCGCTTGAACCAATCAAAGACAACAAAGGGAAAAAAGAGGCTCCAAGGCAGCCCATCCAGCATCAGGGAGGGGAAATAATAGTAAAAGGGTTTCTGGTGACCTGAGCCCCCCGCGCCATAGACAAAGAAACGAGCCAGATTCTCGTGCAAAATTTGCCGGGCGAAAAAATCCTCTCCGCCCTTAGCCCATGCAAAGCCATACCAAAGAATCGGAATCGCCAGGCAGAGGATCGCTCCTTTATGAAAACAGAGCCGAGACAGGAATTCCCACTTCCTTCTCAAGCTCAGAAAAATGGCTATGATCATTCCCGGGAGAATGAGGCCAACCGGCCCCTTGGCGAGGACGCTTAAACCGAGCAGGAGATAAAAAACATAGATCCACGCTCGCCCTCGTAGAAAACCCCGGTAAAGCAGAAAGAAGATCGACAGGGTAAGGGTCATGAAAAAACTGAGCGTCATATCCACGCGCGCGTTGATGGCCTCGCTCTGGTATCCCACCGAGGTCGCCAGAATCACGCCGGCTAGAAAAGCTGTTTTTGGCTCGACGATATACCTGCCTAAAATGTAGATAAGCAAAACGCCCAAGGATGCCAAGACTGCCGAGGGTAAACGAACCGTGGCTTCCGTTACATCTCCCCACGCTATCGAGGCCAAGGTTCCAAACCAGTGAAACAGCGGGGGTTTGGAAGGAATCTCTTCTCCTCTCTTCAACGGGAACAGCCAATCCCCATGTTGATAGATTTCCAGAACGACCAACGCCTCTCGGGGCTCGCCTTTGTTGAAGAAAGGGATCTTCGCGAGCGAGGGGAAGAACAGGAGACCGCAAAGCACCAGCAGAGCCAAAAAATGGAAACGCTGAGCCGAACTTGAATAATTCATGGGCGCTTCGAGCCGCTCTTTCTACCGCTGGGTATTCCTGGTGACGGGCCCGTCCCATTGCATCAGCCTTCTAAAGCTAACCCGCGACCCCGGCGGTAGCCGTTTTGCCCATCGCTTTCTCGTCCTCGCTTCCAGACGCCGCATCAAACGCCGCTCCCGACGGCCCCAAGGTTGGTCTCCCAAATAGGCGCGTAGAAACCGCATCCGATCTTGCAGCGAAATCCCCGGCAACACGAAGCGATTGAGCTGCACTAAATTTCTTTTCCACAGCCCGTGGCGAAACCATACGGGGTACCGGCGGGTTCGGTCGTTGTCCAGGTAGAAAAAAGTCAGGTCGCTCCCCTGTTCTCGAACCAAGATATTATACGGCACTAAATCCCCATGGACAAAACCTTTCCGGTGCAGACCGCGGATCTCCCGCGCCAGCCGTCTTAAATACTCTCTTTTTTTTTCCAGGCGAGTCGGATTCAAGGGCGGACAGTAGTGTTCCAGGATAAACTCGGGCAGCAGGGAGCCGCTAATACCTAAAGTCAAAAGAAAGGCGCGCTTCAAAACTCCTAAAATTCGCTCCTCTCCGGCCGCCACCGCAAGGGGAACATGAAAACCACACTCGGACAGAGCCTCCCCCTGTTTCAAGGCCCTGAAGGCTTTGGAATCGCGCGCCAGGTCCTTAAGTCCTCCCAACCGACCGGACCTCCCATAGATCTTCAGATAGAATTGGGTGCCCCCCGCTCCGGTGGGAAACGAAAAGCGTTGAACCAGAGGATGATCCGCAGGAGACTGATCACCGATCCGAGCGAGAATCTCCTGCCACAGCTCTGGCCCCCAATGCTCAGGAAGGACCCAGAGGCTCCAACGGCCCGCGCGACAAAACCGGTATTTAGTTTCTACGCCCATCTATTCGAGTTAACGCCTTGCCGACCTTGACTATGACCTCCTCGATCTCGATCGATCTCATGCAGACACGCCCGATCGGGCAGCGCCTCAAATAACAGGGCGAGCAGGCGGCCTCGCCGAGGACAACCAAATCCTCGAAGCCGTGCGGTCCGGTCCGTTGCGGACTCGTGGCCCCCCAGAGGGAGATCACCGGCGTCTCCACAGCGGCCGCGAGATGCATGAGCCCCGTATCAGGTCCCACGGCAACCTTGGCCCGGCGAAGGATGCCGATCGACTCGCGCAGCGAAGTCTGGCCGACGCAATTTATGAATCGGACCTCCGCGACGTTTTCCATCATCTGGGCAAAGGGGATGTCTTCCCTCCCGCCCAACACTACGATCTCAAGCCCGTAGCGCCGGTGGACTTCCGCGGCGCACCGCGACGTCTCCACGGGAAACCATCGCTTGCTCTCCCAACTGCCGCCGATGAAGAAAACGGCAAATGCGCCCCCCACGCCTCTGAGCCGCTGCTGGACACCGACCTCCTCTTCCCGCGTCAGGCGCATCTGACACTCGATAGGACGCGGCTCCAATTCCAGTAGCTCGACAAACTTCAAGTACTGAGACAGCTTCGATATTCCGTCTCCCGTTGCTGCGATATAATGCGTATTAAAGACCCAGTTGAACTCCTTGGCATCCCGCGGGTGAAACCCCAAACGGACAGGAGCGCCTGACCACCAACTAATGAGCCCGCTTTTGAAGTGCCTTTGCAGGTCCAAGACCAGGTCGAATCGTTGGGAGCGGATCCGGCGCAGGAAAGGCAGCAAGCTCTTCCACCACCGCTCACGCTCGAACAGAATAACTTCGTCCACCGCCGGATGGTGCTCGACCAGCGGGAAGGCCTGAGGCTCGACCGCCCAGGCAATCTTCGCCTCCGGATAGCCGTGCCGCACGCTGTTGGCGAGCGGTAGGGCGCGGGTCACATCCCCGATGGAACCGTGCAGGATAATGAGGACTCTCCGGGGATGAACCCTCATGGGTCTTCCGCCTCCCGATAACAACGGACGAGCAGGCGCCAATCCTTTTCGGGAAGCCAACTCCTGTCGGGATCTAATTTGCGGACGGAGCGATAAAGGCGGCGCAGATTTTTCTCTGCACGATCCGGCGGGACGGCCCCGGCAAAGAGCCTGGCCCCATCGAAGTCGATGATATAACTTTTAATCTCGCTTCTCTCCTGGCGAACGAGAATATTCTTGAGGTTCAGATCGGCATGGTAAACCCCGCGGCGATGCATCGTCCGGAGGCTCCGCGCGACGGCCTCAAGCAGAGGCGTAGCCACCGGGCCGCTAAAGAGTTCGTTTCGTAAAGCCGCCCAAAAATCATGACCGCCCGTGAGCTCACGGCTCAGCAGCCAACCCCGGTAAAATGGCCCCCAAATCCTCTCCACACATGCCCCTAAAACCTCCGGCGTGGGGACCCCTCGACGCCTCACCTCTTCGGTGACCGCCAGTTCTCTGAACGGCCGTGGCGGCCAAGTGAAAAAAAATTGCCCCGTCACATGGCGCAGCATGCCGCCATGGCGGTAGGCCCGGACCAGGGCCGCGTCGCCGTTATCGAACCGGTAAAAGCAGATCTGGCCTCTTCCGTGAAAAGGGCTCGCCTGCCGCATGGATTTGGCCTCGTCAAAAAATCTCTCTACGTCGAGATACGGCTCAAGCCCTTCACGCACCACAATCATTTGCGCCAGCCGGGGGTGGAGCTTTTTGAATCCGACCGGTGTCTCACCCCAGGCCCACTCCCGAATCATCCCCCCGGACCTCAATAGCCGCTCATCGAATGTTCCACCGCTACGCCGGAGATCTTCGTCGCGGCACATTCTGGCTTTCCCATAATTTGGCACCGCTCAACAGCGTAGCGTACGCGGCCAATGTCGACAAGGTCAGGCCCGCTAAACCTTTGGCCAAGACACGGTTTCTCCACAGGAGCCGCAGAAAGACGCGAAAGGGATGGAGCGCCAACGCGGCTGGGCCATGGCTGGGACTGTGCTGCAGCCCCTCGGCCCAGAGGCTGGTCACACCATTAACCAGGGCCACGGCGTCGCTGAGGTCGAGCGCTGAATAATCTCCAATCCACCCCCGAAGCCGGCCTGGCGGTTGCTCGTAGGGGTGCTCTTTTGCATTCCACCATCCGTAAGGGAGCTGCACCAACCCTCGGGTAAGTCGCAGGCTCGGGCTCGGGCCCCAAAGGCTTCCCTCAACCCAACGCCCCAGAAGATACGTCCGGATGGAAACCCGATAGCCCGGCGAAGTCTTGGCGAAATCCGATCGGCAAAGCTCGTGCAGCTCATCGCTGAGTTCCGGCTCGACGCGTTCTTCACCCAGGAGATGTAAAACCCAATCGGTGCGAGTTTCGCCCCTCAACGATTTCAGCTCCTCGCCCGGGACCAGTTTTCGCACGGTCAAGACCGAAGGCCGCCGTTCCGGTATCCGCGGCTCATCCTCGCCTGCGTGGAGTACCACGATCGCATCGGCCCACTGCACGCTCTTTAAACATTCGGCCAGATGCCTCATTCCCGGCAGGCTCAAAACCATGACACCAAGAGTGGACATGGAAAAGACTAGAGGGTGATAACCTCGGGCAGGCGCGGATCGGACACTGGAGACCGCCGTTCTTCCTTCGGCTCCACCAGACGCTCGACTGCTCGCAAGATATCATCGGATCTGATCAAACGCATGCAGTCCTCCGTGCCCAGGGGACAGCGCCGCCCGCCGTGGGAGCTGCACGGGCGGCACGGAAGATCCTTCTCGACGACCACGGCGCGTGAGGAATACGGGTAAAACCCAAGAGCGCGTGTGGTGGCGCAGAAGATGGCGACGACCGGGATCCCGCGTGCCACCGCAATATGCATCGGTGCGCTGTCATTCGTGATAAAAAGATCGCAGCGACCGATGGCGCTGACGAGCTCTCGCAGAGCGATTTTGCCAGCCAGAGAGATCCCCAGTTGGCCGGATAGTCGCTGGATGCGCTCCACGACTTTAACGTCCTCGGGGCCACCGAAGAGGAGGATTTCGCACCGATATCTCTCGTTGAGCCGCACCATCAGCTCCGCATAGCCCTCTGCAGTCCACCTTTTCGTCGCCCAGACCGATCCCGGATTGATGCCGAAGGTCACGCCGTTGCCGCTGATGCCGAGAGAGCGAAAAAGCCGCTCCACCGTCTCTTCGGCGCCGGCATCCGCAAACACCTGGAGTTCTCCACGATCCCCCCCATGCTCGCTCACGAAGGGCTGCAGAAGCGAAAGCATCCGCTCCGCATCATGACGGGAAGGGTCCCGTTGGACCCGGTGATGATAGAAAAACCACCCGGCGCTCTTGCGAAAGCCGACGCGACGGGGAATCCGCGCCAGGAAAAGGAGAAGGCCGCTGCGAAAAGACTTGTGGGGAGAGAGTGCCATCGTGAATCCCTTTTGGCGCAGCTCTTTGGCCTTGCGCCATATCCCCAGCCACCCTCTCCCATCACCCTTTTTGTCGTCGGTCAGGATTTCGTGGATATCCGGGTTTCCCTCCAGCAAGGGCTTAGCCTGCGGGGTGCAAAGGACGCTCAGCCGGGCTGAAGGGAAACGGCGCTTGAGCGCCGAAAGCAGGGGCGTCGTCAACACCACATCCCCGAGAAAGCTGGTCTGCAGAACCAGAATCTTCTCAGCACTATCCATGAATGCGGGGACCTCGTCTGTTTCGTCTGTTTCGTCTATTTCGTCTATCTAGTCATCTAGTCGACGAAACAAAGTAAACGACCAAAGAAACCAAATAGACCCGATAAGTTTAAGCCGACGCTATTGCCGCTATATTTTTATCGCCTCGTCAATCAACATGATGGGGATGTCGTCTTTAATAGGGTACATCAAGCGGCAGGCCTCGCAGATAAGCCCGTCTCCCGACGGGTTCAGGTGAATGTCCCCCTTGCACTTGGGACATGCTAAAATTTCCAACAAATCCTGACTAATTGGCATCGCCATTCCTCCGTAACAGTTTTTGGATTCGCGGATCGACGCCTGACCCTGTCATCTCCTATTGTGAACGTCCGCGATGATCCGTTGAGCCGCCTCGAGAATATCCACGACGACGCAAGCTTCCCCTTTTTGCCCACCGCCCTTCTCCCTACGCCCGCCGATCAGAAATCCCTTGGCGCCAATTCGAAACGCCAACTCCATATCGGTCCATTGATCTCCCACCACGTAAGACCGGCCGAGCTCTAGATCCAGTTCTGCTGCTGCGCGCGTGGCCAAACCCGTATTCGGCTTGCGGCACTCGCAAGAGATCCGGTAGGGCGCATGACCCTCCGTTGGATGATGCGGGCAGTAATAAATCCCATCGAGAAACGCGCCGGATTCAGCCAACCTCCGCTTGAGCTCTCGGTGGATCTCCTCGAGTTGGCGCTCGCTCAAGAGACCCCGCGCCACGGCGGACTGGTTGGTGATGACCGCCACGGTCAGCCGGTGTTGCCGGAACAAGCGCAGTGCCTCAGGAACCCGGGGGAGAACCTCGATTTGCTCCGAACGAGTCAAGTAACCAGGGTCTCGAATCACAGTCCCATCGCGATCAAGAAAAACCCCGGGTCTGCCGTTCGACGACACCTCCATGGCGATTCTAAACTCCCTCTCGTTTCGAACGAATCGCCTCCTCGACGGACTGCACCAGGGCGGCGCCATTTTCCACCACCATCTCCACGCGCAAGGCAAACAGCTTTTCTTTGGCGAAGGGGAAGCGGACCAGTTTCAGGATATCCTTTTCGGTCGTGACAATCAGGTCCACGTTACGGGCCGCACGGTTGATCCTCTGCCAGTCTCGAGCCGAGTAGCTGTGGTGGTCTGGAAACTCCATGGTATCCACGAGTTCTCCCTCCCACTCGTGGATCATCCGATAAAAGGCGCTCGGATCGGCGATGGCGGAGACCGCGAGGATCTTGCTTCGATCTAAAAGGCCCAAGGGATATTCTTTCCACTGGCCGCGCTCCAAGGTGAGCAAACCTGTGGGCTTAAGGGCACCAACAAAAACCGCGTCTTTAGGGTGGCCGGCCAACAGCGGTTGCCACTCGGCCAAGGAGCCAGTGACCAGATAGAGATCCGCTCGCCCGAGCGCCCTGCTCGGCTCGCGAAAGGGACCCGCGGGAAGAAGCCACCCCCCTCCGTTCGAACCCAGGAGCAGAAGGTCCAAGTCCCGCTTCAGTTGGCGATGCTGAAAGCCGTCGTCGAGAACGAACACATCCACCTCGGACCGGCCCAGCAGCTGCATGCCCACTTCATACCGATTTTCCCCCACCCCAACTCGCTGGCCGAGAACCTTAGCCATCATCATCGGCTCGTCTCCCGCCTCCGAAGGGTCCTCTCCTGCTCTCAACACAAGCCGTTGGTCCTGGCCTGGCTCCAGCAGGTGAGGCGCCCGCTGGCGCCGCTTGTATCCTCGGCTCAAGATCGCGACCCGGAACCCTCTTCGACTCAATTCGTGTCCGAGCCATAAGGCTGTCGGCGTCTTGCCCGTCCCTCCTACCGTCAGGTTTCCGACACTGATCACCGCGCAGGGCAGGCTCTTAACCGGAAGCCACTCGCGGGAATAGAGCAGGTTGCGTACCTCCACTGCTAGAAGGTACAGAAAAGAGGACGGCAGAGCCAGGGTCCAGAGGAGACGCCCCAAAAGACCCTGCCGTTCCCAAACTCGTCGGGGCCATGAGGGATTCATCGATCTTCCATGCCCGCACCGCGCACTGACTTGGACTAGATCAGCAGAGCCGACCCGGCACAGGCCTCATTGCAGGTAGCGATGGACCAATTCCATTGTTCGAGCCACCACCCTGCGATCTTTCTCCACCACGGCGTAGGCGAGATCCCCCATCTTTTCGGCCCTGGCCCGGTCGCTCAGGAGAGCCGTGATTTCGCGCAGCAGGTCTTCTTTTCCCTGAACCTCAACCCCACCTCCTCCACGCTTGATCTCCTCGGTAATATCGGCGAAGTTCGTCATGTAGGGTCCGAAGAGAATCGGCTTGCGAAAGCGCGCCGGCTCCATCAGGTTGTGCCCGCCTGCATCCACCAGACTCCCCCCGATGAAGGCGATATCCGCGACCGAGTAAAAATCGGGCAGTTCTCCCAGAGTATCCAAGAAGACTACGTCGGCAGAAGCCATCCCTCGGCCGTTCATTTGGCTTCGCTTTTCGTACCGTACGCTCTTGCTCTTGAGCAACTTTTCGACTTCAGAGAAACGATGGGGATGGCGAGGAGCCAGAATCATCAGCAAAGAGGGAAAGCGCGGCTTGAGATGCAGGAAAACCTCGATGAGGATCTCCTCCTCCCCCGGGTGCGTACTCCCGGCCACCAGAACCTGCCTCGCCTCTTTTTGCCCCAGGGCGTTGAGCACCTCCGCGGCACGCTCGGGATTCACGCCATTGCCGTTCCAAGGGGCATGCTTGAGACTCCCCGTAACCCGTATCTTCTCGGGGGCCACGCCGAGCCGGACCATGCGCTCGGCATCATCCAGGGTTTGCATCCCGACGGCCGTGAACCGCCGCACCACTTGGGAGAAAAAGACGCGCAGCGCGACATAATGACGAAAGGCCCGCGGAGAAAGGCGGCCGCTGAGCAGCAGAGTCGGGATCCCTTTCCGATGAGACAAGCGGAGAAAGTTAGGCCAAATCTCGGTCTCCAGGAAAATCAAAAGGGCCGGATCGAAAAGTTTCAAAGCCCGCCGGACAATCCACGGGTGATCGAGGGGGAAAAAAACCACGGCGTCTGCGGCATGGGCCCGGCTGGCGATCTCGCGCCCTGCGGAGGTAAAGGTCGACAAGAGGATCTTCCGCTCCGGGAATTCCCGCCTCAGTTCTCGGGCGAGATGGGTTGCGGACAGGACTTCGCCCACGGAGACGGCATGGATCCAGATCGGTCGAGACCCCGCGACCGCCCCGCGCACTGCTCGTGGATAGACCCCAAACCTTTGCCCGAACCCCTGCCGAAACCTTTGCCCAAAGATAAGGAAAAAGGGCAGGACAGGCATGACCAGCAGGAGAAGGACCGTCAGGAGTAAATTGTAAACCCAGTAGATCATGACCGCTCAATGCAAAACCTTCCCGCGGGGACTGCCGTCTTCCTCTAAGAGCTGCAAGGTATAGAGCCGGCTGTACTCTTTTTTCCGCGCCAACAGCTCCACATGGGTTCCCTCCTCAGCAATCATGCCATCGACCACGACGACGATGCGGTCCGCCCTGCGGATGGTCGACAGACGATGGGCAATCACCAGGGTGGTCCGCCGCACCATCAAGTTTTCCAGCGCCTCCTGGACCAGTTTCTCTGACTCCGTATCCAGGGATGAAGTGGCCTCATCCAATATCAGGATCGGAGCGTCCTTGAGCAGCGCGCGCGCGATGGCCAGCCTCTGCCGCTGACCGCCGGAGAGATCCATGCCCATCTCCGCGATCACGCTATCGTAGCCTTGAGGCATGGCCATGATAAACTCTTGGGCATGAGCGGCCTTGGCCGCGGCCACGATGTGATCCATATCCTTGGTCATGTCCCCGTACGCGATATTGGTGCGGACAGTGTCGTTGAACAGAAACGTATGCTGCGTCACCATGCCGATTTGCGAACGGAGGGATGCGAGGGTAACGTCGCGGATGTCCACCCTGTCGAGGGTGATCTTTCCCGCGGTGACGTCATAAAAGCGCGGGATCAGATCCGCGAGGGTGCTCTTGCCCACACCGCTTACACCGACCAGGGCCACCAATTCCCCGGCCCGGATCCGTAGATTGATGTTTTTCAAAACCAGGTTACCGCCGTAGCCGAAACTGACATCGTGAAACTCGATCGCGCGGGAAAAACGGGGCGCCGGACGGGCATCGGGTCGATCTCTTATCTCCGCCTCCGCATCCAAGATCTCGAAGACCCGTTCAGCCCCAGCGATCCCCTGCTGGATCATGGTGTAGGTGCGCGTCAGGTGTTTGAACGGCTGGTACATGAGAAACATAGCGGTCATGAAGGCCATGAACTCGCCCTGCGTTCGCCCTCCACCGATAACGCTCGAGCCGCCGTACCACACCACGGCTCCAATCGCCAGGGAGGCCAAGGTCTCCATCGCAGGCGTCACCACCGCTTTCATACGGCTCGCGCGCAGGAACTGGCGCAAAAGGCGCCGGTTTTCCTGCGCAAATCTCTCGCTCTCGTATTTTTCCATCCCAAAGGCCTTCACGATCCGGCTTCCTTGGATGCTCTCTTGCAAGAAGGTCGTTAGGGTCCCGGTGGTCACCTGGCCGCGACGGGTCAGATGGCGCATCTTTCGGCCCAGCCGAGTGACGGGCAAGACCGAGGCAGGGAAAACCACAAAGGCGATGGTGGCCAGCACCCAATCCTTCAAGAACGCCACTGCAATCAAAGCCACAAGCGAGGTGGTGTCGCGCATCAAAGAGGCCGCCGAATCTGTCAGCGCCGAGCGCACAAGCCCAACGTCGCTGTTCACCCGCGTGATCAAGGTCCCTGTAGTATGGCGGTGAAAGAAGGAAAGGGAGAGGTACTGAAGGTGATAATGGAGGGCATTTCTCAAATCGTTGATGATGCGCAGACCGACGTAGTCCGTGAGATAGCTTTGCCCGAAGTTCATGAAGCCGCGGAAGGCAAAGACCCCGATGATCACAAAGGGGAGGTATACGAGAACCACCTGATCTTTCCGGCCAAAGACATCGTCAAAGACCCGCTGGACGAGAAACGGCATGACCCCGCTAGTGGCGCTGAAGCCCAACATGCAGACCATCGCCATAGTGAAGTAGGGCCAGAGGTAGGGCCTGAGATACTGGAGCAGGCGCAGATAGATCTTCAATGTCGCTTCCTTCGTCTCGCTAATCTCGTTCTTGATCGACTTCCGTCAACTCAAAACTCAAAATTCAAAACTAAAAACTCTATGAGCTAAAAATCACCCCATCATCCCAAGGGCGATATCGGCCACCCGCTCGGCCGCCCCGGGCGTGCCGAGCTTTTGCCGCACCGCGGCCAATTGCTCCACGATTTGACGGTAGAGCTCCCCATCCAGCAACATCCGCCGGGTCTCGAACAAAATTCGCTCGGGCGTGACCTCGTTCTGGATCAGTTCCGGCACCACCGTCTGTCCGGCAATGATATTGACCATACCGATGTGGTCGACGCGCACCAAAAGGCGGGCAAGCGCATAGGTGAGCCAGGCCAGCCGGTAAACAATCACCATCGGTTTAAGCATCAATGCCGTCTCCAGCGTCGCGGTTCCCGAGGCCGCCCAGGCTAGGTCGCAGGCGTTTAGGACATCATAAGCATTCCCTTCGGCAATAGCTAGCCGGGTCGACGAGCGAGCCAGAAGCCGCTCCAGCTCGCCTCGCTCGACCGTGCTGGCACGGACCAGAACGAACTGGACCTCCATCTCCTCGCTCAACCGGTCTGCCGCCTCCAGCATAGGGGGGAGATGATAGGCGATTTCCCGCCTGCGGCTTCCGGGAAGCAGGGCGATCGTCCGCCTGGAAGGGTCCAACCCAAGCTGCGCCAGCGTCGCTTGGCGAGGCTGGTGGGACCGGACGACATCGAGGAGGGGGTGCCCGACAAAGCTGACTCGCATCCCCCGCTTCTCGTAGATCGCAACCTCAAAGGGAAAAACCACCGCTATGTGATCCACCCAGCGGGCGATCTGCTTTACTCGCCGCTTACGCCAGGCCCAGACCTGCGGGCTGATGTAGTAGAGGACCGGAATCTTAATCCGCCTGGCCAATCGGGCCAGGCGCAAATTGAACTCGGGGAAATCAATGAGGATCAAAAGATCAGGTTTCTCCTTCCGCAACGCACCACGCACCAACCGGTAGGCCATCCAAAGCGTCCTGAGATTTCCCGCCAGCTCAGCCAATCCCATGCCGGTGAGCCGTGCCACATCAAAGATGACCCTCACGCCCTCCTGCCGAAGGCGCTCTCCGGCAACGCCAAAAATCTCCAGTTCAGTATGCCGCTGGCAGAGCGAGCGGACCAGCTGAGCCCCATGGAGATCTCCCGATGCCTCTCCGACGACGACCATGATGCGCCTCGGCTTTGTCCCTGGCCCGTTCACAGCTCCGCTGCCGGCTGGCTCAGCCGCTCGCTGATCATCGCCGCGATCTCCAAGGCCCGGAGCCCCTCCTCTCCGCTCACCAGAGGAAGCGCACGTGTGCGGACGGATTCCAAAAAGGAGTTGATCTCATCGGCTAGGGCGTCTCCCTCCTTCATCTCAACAGTCTCTGCGCGGATGCTCAGCCATCCCGCCCCTTTCTCTGGCTTACGGTAGATCTGCGCTCGCTTCTGATCGTAATCGATCGAGATGTAGGCGTCCATTTGGAAAAATCGGATCTTCCGCTCACGTTTCACCGAAACTCGGCTTGACGTCACGTTGGCGATGCAGCCATTGGAGAAGGTGATGCGCGCGTTCGCGATGTCCGGCTTGTCGGTCAAGACCGCGACCCCGACCGCGTCCACACGTTTCACTTCCGAACGCACCAGGCTGGCGATAATGTCAATGTCGTGAATCATCAGGTCGAGCACGACATCTACATCGGTCCCGCGCTCTACAAACGGAGCGAGCCGATGGCATTCGACGAACCTGGGGTCTCGGATCACACCCTCGAGCCTGCGGATGGCAGGGTTAAACCGCTCCAGGTGCCCGACCTGGAGCACGCACCCTTTCTCACGCGCTAACGCCACGATCTCCCGGCCCTGATCTAACGTGGCCGCCATGGGCTTTTCCACCAAGACATCGATTCCGGCACCAAGGAACTCCCGGCTTACCTCATAGTGCAAGCGGGTCGGAACCGCGACGCTCACGCACCGGACTCGGCCCAAGAGTTCTCGGTAGTCCGTAGTCGACGAAACCCTGAGCCGCTTCCCAACCTCTTCGGCTCGGGCCCGATCGATATCGGCGACCCCGATCAGCGCGGCCTTCTCCGAAGCGGCATATTTTTCGGCATGGTGTCGGCCGGCATACCCGACGCCGACGACTCCGACCGGTATTTTCAAGCCCGCACCCATCGCACCGCAACTCTCTGCTGAGAGCGTTCAAATCGTTTAACGTCTTGAACCATTTGAACGTCTAGAGCCCGCCGCTGACGGCCACGACGACGATCCTGTGCCGCTCTGCGTCGTTGAGCATCTGTTCCTTTTCCAACAGAATCGTCTTACCCGCCTCGACGGCCAAGACCGCCCCCTTCTGCTCGACCAGAACCTTCACCGTATCGACCCCGACCGCGGGCACGTCAAAGCGCAGGTCCTGCTCCGGCCTGCTCACCTTTATCACGGCGAAACCCCCTCGGCTCAGCCTCCCGGCCCGGCGGATCACCTCGTCGGTACCCTCTGCCGCCTCAACTGCCAAGACCATCCGGTCTTTCACCGCGACGCACTGCCCCACGCCTAGTCGCCCGATCTCTTTGGCCACCCGCAACCCAAGGCGCACATCTTCCCACTGAGCCGGACTGGGCGAGCGACGGGTCAGCACGCCTTCAGCCGGAATGATCCGGGAGAGGAAGGTGGTCGACTCCAAAACTCGGATCCCCTCTGCCTCGAGCTCTTCCGCCACTCCCCTGAGAAGGCGATCGTCGTCGCGACTTCTGATCCGGGCTAAAAAGGCCGCGCCTCGGAGATCTGGCCGGAAGTTGGAAAAGAGCTTGACTTTGCGGATTCCTCCAGCCATGACCACCTCGTGGACGCCCGCCCGCTGGAAGGTCCGGATGATCTTCCCTAACTCGCCCACGTGAAGCCATGTTACCTCATCCCCCACCCTTTCGATCTCTTTCGGGGTCTCACCCCGATGCGCTACGGTGACCAAAGATACTCCCTCCCGCTTCGCCTGCTCGGCAAAGATCAGAGGGAATTTGCCGTTTCCCGCTATTAAACCCAGTTTCCTCATGCCAAAAAGTTCAAGTCGTTTAAGCCGTTCAATCCGTTAAACGTCTTGAACCGTTTGAATGTTTTGAACGTCTTGAACCATTTGAACCATTGCCAGTTTTTTTACCGGCAGATCCCTCGCTGGGAGTTCTCGACAAAAAGATTCAAGTGTTCCACCTCGGGGGAGTTGGGAATCTCCTCTTTCACCTTTTTCAGCGCGTCTCTAACCTTCAGTCCGGATTGAAAAATAATCCGGTAGGCCTTCTTCAATCCCTCGATCTGCACCTTGGTGAAGCCCCTGCGCCTCAGCCCCTCAAGATTAAGTCCCCTGAGGCGGGCCCGGTCTCCGGTTGCGGTGCAATACGGAGGGATATCCTTCGAAACCATAGAGCCGGCCCCCAAAATTGCGCTGGTCCCCACCTTGACGAACTGATGAATACCTACCAGGCCGCCGACAATGACGTAGTCCTCGATGACCACATGGCCCCCGAGAGTCGCGCCATTGGCGACGATGTTGTGCCCGCCCAGGATGCAATCGTGGGCGATGTGGCAATACATCATCAGGAGGTTGTGGTCACCGATCCGCGTAACCATCCCTCCTCCAGCCGTCCCCGGATTGAGCGACACGAATTCCCGAATGGTGTTGTGATTCCCGATGATGAGCCGGCTATCCTCTCCCCTGTACTTGAGATCCTGAGGCACCGAACCCACGGAAGCGAACTGCAAGATCAGGTTGCCCTGCCCCAGGGTCGTGTTCCCTTCGATCACCACGTGGGACCTGATACGGGTTCCCTTGCCGATTTTCACCTGCGGGCCAATGACTGAATAGGCCCCTACCTCGACGTCTTCCTCCAGCTCTGCACCAGGACCCACGAATGCGGTCGCATGAATCTTGCTCATTCCGCCACCATCCCCGGGGAAAAAACCGCTAGTCGAAAGGCACCTCCATCGCCGAGATCTCCGCGTGGGCGACAACCTTTCCATCGACCATGGCCACTCCCCTCATTTTCCAGAAGGAGCCGCGTCGCTTGAGCGAGGTCAATTCCAGGCGGAGTTGATCCCCCGGCTCAACGGGCCGTTTGAACTTGACCCGATCCAGACCGGTTAAGACGAAGACTTTCTCCCCGTCCCTTCCGCCTCTCGAGGCGTGAGCAAAAATGGCGCCGAGCTGGGCCATGGCCTCGCAAATCAATACCCCCGGCATCACCGGCCGATTGGGGAAGTGGCCTTGAAAGAATCCTTCGTTGATCGTAACGTTCTTGATGCCAACGATTCTCTGATCCCTTTCCACCTCCAGGATCCGGTCGATTAGGAGAAAGGGGTAACGGTGCGGGATGGTCTTAAAGATCTCTCTTACGTCGAGCATGGCCCTTCGCTCCTTTTCCACTTCGGCGCGCCAGCTCAGCGACTTTGCGCTCCAGCCGCCGCACGTCGCGCCATAACTTGGCTAGGTTGGGGAGTATCGTCATCACTTTGACCCACTCATGATGGGGAGCCGCTGCGATTCCGCCGGAGAGCAGCGCCCCGGGGGGCACCGAGCGGGGGATCCCGGATTGCGGGCCAATTCGAGCCCGATCGCCGATCTCGACATGATTGACCACGCCCACTTGACCGGCGAGAACGACCTCCTTGCCAATCCGGGTGCTTCCCGCGATTCCGGCCTGAGCCGCAATGATCGAATCCTCACCCACGACCACGTTGTGAGCGATCTGCACTAGATTATCGATCTTGGTGCCCCGGCGGATGATCGTCCGACCCAGCGTCGCGCGGTCCACCGTCGTGTTGGCTCCGATCTCGACATCATCCTCGATTTCGACGATTCCCACCTGCGGTATCTTGATCCTCTCCTTTCCCTCTCCTGCGTAACCGAACCCATCGCTCCCGATCACCACTCCGGCATGCAGGATGACCCGATTGCCCACCCGACATCCCTCGCGCACCGTGACCTGGGGATACAGCCGGCAATTTTCTCCCACCTCGACCCCATCTCCCAAAAACACCCCCGGGAAGAGCACGGTGCCCCGCTTCACCCTCACCCTTTTGCCCACATAGACGTAGGGGAACACGGTCACATCTCTCACCAGAACCGTCGTCGGATCGATGCTGGCCTGCGAACTAATCCACCCATCGTATCGCGGCAGAGGTGAAAAGACATGCAGGATCTTGGCAAAGGCGAGATAGGGCTGGGGAACCTGGAGGAAATTCCCCCGGGCGCTACGGGTGCCCTCCCCGGGAAGATTGGGGCCGACGATGATCGCGCTCGCCTTGCACGTGGCGAGATAGGCCCGGTAGCGCGGGTGGGTCAGAAAAGTGATGTCGCCCTCGCCCGCCTCCTCGATCGAGGCCACCCCCCGGATTTCTATCCCGCCATTGCCAATCACGCTCCCGCCGACATACTCGGCCAGCTCCCACAGGGTTTTCCGCGGCGCGGTCATTTCCCTTTGGTGCCCTTTGCCGGAGCGCGGCTGTTGTATAATTGAATCACCCTGTTGGTGATGTCGACCCCCTGGTCAATATACAGCAGCTGGGAACGCTCGAAAATCAAAGTAAAGTTTTCGCCCTTCCCCACCTCGGCAACAACCTTTTCCAGTCCCTTGAGGATCTCGGCCGTCATCTCGCCTTCCTTCAGGCGCAGCTCCTCCTGAGAGTCCCGCATCACCCGCTGGTAGCCCACATACCTCCTTTGAAACTCTTTCTCCAGATTTCTCCTCTCCTCCTCTTTGAGCAGCGGGCTTCGCTTCTCGAAATCGCTTTTCAGCCGTTCCACCTCCTGCTTCTCTTTCAGGAGATCCACCTCGATTTTTTTTACCTCAGCTTCAAACCTCTCCTTGGCCTTTTTGCCGGCCTGAGACTCGCTGATGGCCCGCTGCAGATCGATGAAGCCGATCTTCACTTTTTCCTGCGCCCAGACTGGCATGGCAAGAAGCACCAAAAGAGCAATTGTCCACCCTATTTTCACGGATACCTCCAAACGAAAAAGATTCAGAAAGGCTACGGTTGACCACCTAGAGAGAAGCCTACCACCGAGGTGTCATCACCCGATTTCTTATTGAGAGGAAAACCAAACTCAACACGGAGGGGGCCAAAAGGCGATAGCCAGCGGGCACCCGCACCGACCGATCTCCTGAAATCGCCTAAATTAAAACTCTCGGACTCCGCGAAGGCCTGACCCATATCGAAGAAGGCTACTCCCCGAAGACCGTACTGTTCCAGGATGGGGAACAACAGTTCCGCGTTTAAGACGGCCTGCTTATCGCCCCCGACCACATCATTTCCTTCCTTCGGACCCAGACTCCGGTCCGCGAATCCTCGCACGGAATTGATCCCCCCGGGGAAATACCGTTCGAAGAGCGGGAGATCTTTCTTGCCGTTGGCGCGTTCCTGGAACCCGACCCCGTAGCCCAGGGTCCCTCCCAGGGCGACCGTGTAGGTCCCGCCCCACTGCGGGTCTTTAAGGAAAGAGTAGTACCAGCGCGCCCGCGCGTCAGTTTTAAGGAAGCGGTTGTCGCCGCCCAGGCCGGCAAATTTGAGGGACAGGTCAGAAAGGGTTCCTTCCGTCGGATTAAAATAGTGATCCCGGCTATCGTAAGAGAGAATTGGGGTCAGGCTGCTGGTCCAGGATGTCCCTTTCTCATCCCGAATGGAGGCTGGCGCTGCGTCATTGATATTATTGATGCTTTCGCGGGTCAGCTCATAAGCCAGGCCTCCCCGCGTATGCTCGATGAGCGGATCGTAAACGTATTTGGGCCTCTCATAGGTGGCATCTCCATCCAAACGCCTGAGAAACGGCAGCCCCAGGCGCTTGAGCGGATAGCCTGTACGCACGCCAAAGCCGGTTCGGCGCTGGTCAAAGTCGTTGAACTCGCGCGCGGCATTGAAAGCATCCAAACCCAGGCTTAACGGGGTATCGTAGAAGTACGGCTCCGTGAAGCTGAGGATGAAGTCCTGCCGTGTGGTGCCCAGGTCAAAACTCGCGTTGATCCCCTGGCCCCGGCCAAACAGGTTTTTCTCCGCGATGGAGGTGGTGAAGATAAACTGGTCTCCGCTGCTATATCCGCCGCCGATGCTGAAGGTCCCCGTCGGGCCTTCTTTGACATCGACTAGGAGATCCACGCCATCGGCCTGGTCGGTTTTCTTCGTCGTTAACTGAACATCCTCGAAGTAGCCGGTACGCTGCAGGGCATTGCGGCTCTCCTTGATCTTCTTGCCCGAGAAAAGCTCCTGTTCCGCGGCGGCCATCTCTCTTCGGACCACTTTATCCCGGGTCTTGGTGTTGCCCGCGATAACGACACGGTTGAAATAGACCGGGGGACCGCGGTTAATGACCAGGGCGACATCGATATTTTTCTCCTCCGCATGCACGTTGGTGACAGGTTCCACTTGCGCGAAGGCAAACCCTTTATCGGAATAGAGCTCCGTCAACGTCGCAATATCCTCGCGTAATCGGCTGCCGCGGAAAATCTGCCCCGTGGTGAGCTTGACCTTCTTGAGCAGGTTCCCCGCATCTTCGATGAGATCGCCGCCGATCTCCACCTTCCCCACTCGGTAGGGCTCGCCCTCTTCAACGCGGATCACGACTTCGATTCCGTCGCGGCCGCGCAAAATCACGGGCTCGTCGATCTTGTGATTGATGTACCCATGATCGTAATAGTGCGAAGACAGGATCGCCACGTCGTTGGTCAGCACGTCATGGTCCAACACGCCCCGATTGGTGATAAACGAAAGAAACCATCGCTCCTTGGTTGACATCAGGCCTCTCAGTTCGCTGTCCGAAAAGGCGCTGGTTCCTTCGAACGCTATCCGCTCAATCAAGAGGCGCCGGCCTTCCGAGATCTCCACTTGCACAATCGCCTGGTTATTCTCGACCAGCGAAACCGCAAACTCCACCTGAGCGTTCACGTACCCCTGCTCCTGATAAAGCTTCCTGACCTTTTGAACGCCCTCGGCGATCTTCACCCGATCCAGGATCGTTCTGGGCCCCACACCTAGAGCCGACTCGATCTTTTCCTTACTGACCTGCTCGTTCCCCTGGATCTTGACCTCGCGGATGTAAGGCTTCTCCCGCACGGTATACGTCAAAACGCCGTCGGGAGACAGCTCGGCCTTTACGTCATCGAAAAAGCCCATCCGGTAAACCGCCTTCACGTCTTGATCCACAACCCCGGAATCAAAAGCGTCTCCGGGACGCGCTTTGATGTAGAGGCGAATCCCGTCTTCCTCGACCCTCACGTTTCCCTGAATTTTGACCTCTTTGAGTTTTTTGCTCTCCTGTGCCTCGGAAGCAGGGCAGGCAAAGCAAACGAAAAAGGAGAGGATCAAAAAGCAGACACTTATACTGAGCCGGCCCGTACTGTTCATTGGCAGGATGACGCCTTCACAGGGAGAGGCCCCTGAAAATACTTTTTCTAGCAAATCCGCCAACTTTTGTAAAGGAAAACCCGCAGCTCACAGGGGGAATAACCCTCCATCGCGCAGTTCCATCTGCGCCCCAATTTTGGCCGCAAAGCGTCGGTTGTGGGTGGCGACGACCAAAGCCACCCCTCTTTCCTCATTCAGGCGGAACAGGAGATCCTGCACCTCTTCGCCGGTGCGGGGATCCAGGTCCCCGGTGGGCTCATCGGCGAGAATCAGCCGGGGCTCGAGAATCGTGGAGCGGGCCACCGCCACCCGCTGTTGTTCCCCACCGGAAAGCTTCCCCGGTCGATGCGTGACGCGGTCCTTCAAACCCACGGCTTCCAGGAGCCTCAAAGCCGCCTCTTGCGCTCGCTCCCACTGCCACCCCTGGATCAAAGCCGGGAGCATCACGTTTTCTAGGGCGTTGAAATCCGGTAGCAAATAATGAAACTGAAAAACGAACCCGATCTCCCGGTTGCGCAGTTGAGATAAGGCCTCATCATCCAAACTCGACAGCTCCTGCCCTCGATAAATCACCCTCCCGCCGCTAGGCCGATCAAGCGTCCCCAGGATGTGGAGCAAGGTGCTCTTTCCCACGCCGGATTCCCCGACGATCGCCAGCCGCTGTCCCGTCCCGAGCTCCAAGTGAAGCCCGCGGAGCACACGGATTTCCTCGCCACCCTCAACAAAAGACTTGTACAGGTCTTCGACCTGAAGGAGGTCATTCATAGCGGATGATTTCCACCGGATCCAACCGCGCCGCGTGGCGCGCGGGATAGAGGCTGGCCAAAAGACAGATCAACAAGGAAGCCGCCGCGACCAAAACAAAGTTGGTGAGGTAGATCCGCACGGGCACGGTGGAAATGAGAAACACGTCCTTCGGCAGCTCGATGAAGTGATACCGCTGGATCAAGACGCAGACCGCATAGCCGAACAAAACGCCCAGCAAGGTCCCCACCGTCCCGATGATGCAGCCCTTGATCAGAAAAATCCGCCGGATGCTGCGCCGGGTCGCGCCCATGGACTGGAGGATCGCGATATCCTTCCTTTTCTCCATCACCGTCATGATCAGGGTGGAGATGATATTGAACGCCCCGACGATCACCATGAGGAGGAGCACCAGAAAGTAAACGGTCTTCTCGAGGCGCAGCGCCGAGAAAAGGTTGGGCCAGAGCCGCGACCAATCCTCCGTCCAGTAGGGAAGTCCCAGACGCCGTTGAATTCTCCCGGCGACCTCTTGTGCCCGATAGACATTCTCGACCCGAATTTCGATACTGCTCACGGCATTTCCGAGCTCAAAAAAACGTTGGGCATCGGCCAGGTTCATATAGACCAGCGTGGCGTCATACTCATGCATCCCGGAATCGAAAATTCCCTCCACAACGAAGCGCCGCACTTTCGGCACGACCCCAATGACTGTGGGAGTTCCTAAAGGGGACACCACCTGGATCGGATCTCCCACCATCACCCCCAATTGCCCTGCCAGGCGCGAACCCAAAAGGATGCCGGGAAGAGAGACGGATCTGCCTTCGATTTGGACGGTGTGGGGCGTCTTCAAGGCCTGAAGGCTTCCCTCTTTAATAAACCGCCCGATGTCAATGACTTTAGCGACACCATCGGGATCGACGCCGCGCACGACGACGCCGGAGACGCGGTTGCCCGCGGTGACCATGACTTGCCCATAAACCGAAGGCGTCGCGGCCACCACCCCCTTCTCCAGCAACACCTGATCGATCAGGTTCCCGTACTCCGTCAAAAAACCTCCCGACTTAACCAGAGCTACGTGGGCATTGATGCCTAACAGGCGATCGCGCAACACTTCCTCAAAGCCGGTCATGACTCCCATGACCACGTTCAGGGTCATCACTCCGATCATCACCCCCAAAATAGAGATGAGAGTGATGAGAGAGATGAAGGTCTCGCGCCGGCGCGCACGAAGATACCGTAGGCCGATGAATAGTTCATACCGCATAAAAGCTAGCGTGATTTCGCCTCAGCGCTCGGGCCGGAAGACCGGAAACAAAATCACGTCGCGGATGGAAGGGGAACCGGTAAAGAGCATGACCATCCGATCGATGCCGATGCCTTCTCCTGCCGCCGGTGGCATCCCGTATTCCAACGCGCGCAAAAAATCTTCGTCCATGGCGCTGGCCATCTCGTTCCCGGCCTGGCGGGCCTCCGCCTGGTTGAGGAAGCGCTCCCGCTGATCGAGCGGATCATTGAGCTCTGAAAAGGCGTTGGCCAGTTCCCTGCCGCCGACGTAGAGCTCGAACCGATCCACGAGCGCCGGATTGGCATCGTTCTTCCTGGCCAGGGGCGAGACCTCCAGCGGGTATCCCACCACAAAGGTGGGCTGGATAAGATGGGGTTCGGCGATTTCCTCAAAGACTTCTACCAGCAGGCTGCCATAAGGAAGCCCCGGATCAAAAGAGATATTCCGCCTGCGAGCGAACGCCCGCAACCCCTCGAGGCTCGCGATATCTGCCCGCGTCGCCCCCCCGTATTGCTCGAGGGCGTCACTGGGCGAGATACGCCTCCAAGGGCGCTGGAGATCGATCGTATGCTCGCCGAAGGAGAACTTCAGGGACCCCGCGACCTCTCGGGCCACCGAAACGAACAGCTCTTCCGTAAGACCCATCAGATCCTCGTAGGTCGCATAGGCTTGATAGAACTCCAGCATGGTAAACTCCGGATTGTGCCGCACCGAGATCCCTTCGTTGCGGAAGTTGCGATTCAGCTCGAAGACCCGCTCGATCCCGCCGACCAGAAGGCGCTTGAGAAACAGCTCCGGCGCTACTCTGAGGTAGAGGTCCATATTCAACGCGTTGTGGTGGGTGATGAAAGGCCTGGCGGCGGCGCCTCCGGGAATCGACTGCATCATCGGCGTCTCGACTTCCAGGAAATCCCTCTCCTCAAAAAAACGGCGGATCAGCCTGATGATCTGGGATCTTTTTTCAAAGAGGTCTCGGACTTCGCGATTGACCATGAGATCCACGTAGCGCTGCCGGTAACGAACCTCGACATCCGCCAGCCCGTGCCATTTCTCCGGCAACGGTCGCAGGCACTTGCACAGAAGCCGCAAACCCTGAGCTTCCAGAGTCAGTTCTTTGGTTTTGGTGCGGAAAAGGTGGCCCCACACCCCTACGATATCCCCGAGGTCCAGGGATTGAAAAAGCCTGTGTCCGTCTTCCCCTACCCGATCCCTACGCACGTAGATCTGGAGCCGGCCCTTGCGGTCCTGGAGATGAAAGAACGAGGCCTTGCCGAAGGACCGGATCGACATGATCCGACCCGCGAGGGAAAAAGCGGTCGTGAGCGCCCTGATCTCGTCGTCGGGCAACGAGCCGAAGTCGCTGATGATCTGGGAGCTCACATGGCCCGGCTTAAAATCGTTCGGGTAGGACGGGATCCCCGACTCCTTCAGCTTCAGCAGCTTTTGCCGGCGCACCTCCACCTGATCCGTTACGTCGTCCATGGTCGCTCTTTCGCGGCTGACTACCCAACTAATTTTCCCGCTACCTTACACTCCCTGAGCGGCGAATTCAACGAAACGTGCGCGCTGCGAGGAAAAATGTGACTTGCGAGCTTCTTGGAGCGCAGGGGGTTTGCCACCTGCGCTCTTCACCATGGACACACTAACGCATCAGGGCACGAAACCCAACGGGGGGCGAAAATTAAAGACCCAAATTGGCGAAAATGGCTTTGACCGAACGGGACTTGTTGAGGCAGTAAAAGTGTATTCCCGGGACGCCGAAGCGGAGCAACCCTTCGCATTGCTCGGTCGCGTAGTCGATTCCCAAACGGACCGCCCCTTCATCGTCGTCCTCCACTCTGGACAGAACCTGTTCCAAACGGGGCGGGATCCTCGAGCCGCAAAGGACCGTAAAGCGGCGCGCCTGCGGTACCGAGAGTACCGGCAGGATCCCGGGAACGATGGGTACGCTCACCCCGAGTTTCCGCACATCGTCCACGTAACGATAGTAATCCTCGTTGTCGAAAAATAACTGCGTGATTACCACGTCCGCCCCGGCATCCACCTTCGCCTTCAAGTAGCGCAAATCGAAATCCCGGCTCTCGGCGCGGGGATGGACTTCTGGAAACCCAGCGACCGCGATGGAGAACCACCGGCATGCCACCGCCTCTCTCACCAATTCGATCGAATGATGGAATCCGTCCGGATGGGGTTCCCAGTCTACCACACCCTGCGGCGGATCTCCTCCGAGCGCGATGATGTTATCAATTCCCAGTTCCATTAATCTCTTCAAGACCGAACGGATTTCGTCCTTAGACTGGCCCACGACGGTCAAGTGGCACATCACCTCGAGCCCACACTCACGATGGATCCGGTCGACCAGCTCGACGGTCTTTGCGCGCGTGCTGCCCGCAGCGCCATAAGTGACTGAGCAAAAGGCGGGATGGAGAGTTTTGAGGACGGCGATTTCGTCGGACAGCCCCTCGTCCCCCTTCGCGGTTTTAGGTGGAAAGAACTCAAAAGAGAAGACAGGTCCCGGCCGAGAATAGATCTCACAGAGCTTCATGGCGGCAGTCCCTATTTATAACACACCCGCCGCCCGGCCCTCAAATTAGGTCTCCTTCTTCAACACGTGGGCAATCGAAGGGCTCCCCGAAGGGTCCTGCGCCTTTTCCCGAGCGAGAATGGGATCGCAATCTGAACCTCGGTCTCGGGTAATCAGCGGTCTTAAGCTTTCGGTATGCGCGATCCACGCCCCCCGGATGGGCTCTGCCACTTGGAACACCTCTAAGGTCTCGCGCAGAATTTGCAGCCTGCGGGCAAACTGGCCGCCCATGATGGGATGCTTGGCGTGAACCTCATCCAAAGGTCTTCCGCGATATTCAATGTCGGCACCCAGAAACTGCGCAGTAAGCTGGAACTCCATCTCTTTGATGCGCTCGCGGTCGGCGTGGCGGAAGAAAAAACCGATCATCCGATCGTCAAAGACCCGATCGATAAAGAGATCGATGATCTCGCGCAGCTTGGCCTCGCCGCCAAGCTCCTCGTAAAGTGTCTGTCCCATCGGTATCCGCCAGCCTTCATTCATTTTGTGCTAAACGACCTCAGATGTCAAAGTTGATTCCCGGCAGTAATGGTGGCCCCTTGGGCCATCAGGTCCAAGGGCGGCGGGTCTAAGTCGTGGCTTCACGCGCAAGAAGATAGCGCTGCCCGGCTTCATGAAAAAATGTTTACGACTTCGACAGGCTCTCTGCTTCCGTTTTTGATCTGCCATCCACCACCGCCCTCACCACCGCCCTCTTGGTGATTCCCCACCAGAAACATCACCAGTAAGTGAGCCACAAAATTGCAGGAATTTATGTCGCCGAATTTTTGCGGCTCCCCTCCGTCTAAAGATAGCGGATAGGTAGGGCAGAAGGGAACGAAAAGAAAAAAGAAAAGGGGTCAAAAAGGTCAAGGATCAAGGGGTCAAGTCTGCTGTTGGCTTTTTAGGTTGACAATCAGAAGTAGATTCATCTATTATCGATCTCGTGACCCGACCCTTGCGTATAGAATATCCCGGGGCGTACTACCATGTGATGAACCGAGGGCTTTCACGTGGAGAAGTATTTGCAGAGGATACAGATCGAGAGCAATTCTTCACATTGGTCGGGGAGGTAACACGATTATGGGGATTAAAGGTGTACGCTTACTGCTTGATGGGTACCCACTATCATCTGCTTTTACAGACCCCGAGGGGAGAGTTGTCCAGAGCCATGAGACATCTCGATGGGATTTACACTTTGAAATTCAACCGGTCCCACGGGAGGGACGGCCCGCTATTTCGAGGGCGATACAAGGCCATACTGATTGATGCGGAAGAATACTTTTTGGCGGTGGCCCGCTATATCCATCATAATCCGGTAGATGCGGGCATGGTAAGGGATATTAACCAATACAAATGGAGTAGCCATCGCGGGTACCTGGACAAGAAGAAATGTCCTGATTGGTTAGATACCGAGACATTGCTCGCCCGGTTTCGGAAGGGTCGACATGGGGTTAAGGAATACCAAAGTTTTATGCACTCCAGGGTGGAAAAGGAGCTGAGAGAGTTTTATCGGGAGAGATTTCAACGTCCGATCTTAGGGGACAAGACGTTTGTAGAGTGGGTGAAGGAGAAGATTGGAAAAAGGGCCAAGGTGGAAGAGGAAAAGCCCCAGTCACGCAAGGTGTTTGGAATAGGGCTAGAGGAGATTGTGAGGGCTACGGCGACGGTATATGCCAAGAGAGCGGAAGAGCTTCGGAAGAAACGGCGGGGGTATGAGAATGAGGCGCGGGCAATGGCGATGTATCTGTGTCGGACTTTGGGAGGGTATAAGCTAACAGAGATCGGCAGGATGTTGGGATTAGAGAAGTACTCTTCGGTGAGTTCGGCTTGTCTGGCCATGAAGGGGAGAGTGGAGAAAGAGAAGAGGCTAGTCCGTAGGGTACGCAAGGTGGAAAGACTTCTTCTAAAAAGCCAACAGCAGACTTGACACCTATTCCGATTCCGAAGGAGGATATCCCATGCAAACAGAAAGCAAAGCAATTACCAATGGCACAACCCGACGCTGGTTGAAATGGCTAATCGTAACTCTGGTGCTCGCCGTCATTGCCTTTGTGGCAAGCCCCAACGGGCCTCTTGGTACTTTCTGGCGCCCGTCAGCGGAGGTGCCCGCTCCCGCAGGTGTTCAGCTTCCGCTCCTCATTCTGCTCAATATAGCTGAAGTGATCACGTTTGGACTGGGCGTGTCGTTCCTGATCTTCGGCTATCCCCTCGTGCGGTCCACTCTCCCCGCGTCAAAGGGCTTGACGTTTGCAGTGTATCTCTCGATTGGGTGGCTGCTGGCCAACTGGTGGCCTCACGATAGCCTCCATGTCGCTAATGGGCTAGAACTGAACGGCCTGATAGCAATCGAGTACGTGTTTCACATCACGCTCATGATTGCAGGGGTGATTCTCGCGTACTTCTTCATGGCGTTACTGCGCCAGCAGGCAATGCAATCTCGATAAGCCAAAGGTAAAGGGACGCATAATCGGGATAGGGAGGACGCCTCGCAGCGCCCCCTCTCCCACACCACCTTTCTATTACCCACAAGTATCATGCTTGAACCGCAAGGTTCCAGCCCTCCGTCAGGTCAACGAGTCGCTTCCATCCTCGCCACAGGGTGATCGTTCCCGGCGGCCCGTCGTTTCGTCGGGCGAGATAGCCGCCGAGTTTCGCAACCCAGATGACGACGTCGCCGATGCGGGGCGGCTTCTTGGGCAGCGACTTGTTCTTGTTTGCCTTCAGGAACAGGACTTTCCACTCGTGATCAGCGAGGAGCGTTGAGCAAGGTACAGCGGGATCGGTTCTGGCGATCAGGGTGATCATGAACAGCCGCCAAGCCACTATGCTCATGACAGTGAGATACCTTGCCAGTCTCTCGGCATGTCCCAGCCGGCATGCTTCAACCCGGAAGCCGGACTTCAGAACTTTGAAGTACATTTCGATTCGCCAGCGCAGGCAGTACCACAAGACCTTTTCATAGGCTTCATCAAACGATCTCACAGCCAGATTGGTCAAAAGCATCCACTCCACAGGCTCCTCGCCGTCCGGGGGATTCGGTTCCACGACATAGACGGCGTTCATCTCGATGTCAGGGAGGTACTCTTTGTTGTGCTTCACGTTGTTGCGCGGAGGATTGAGGCGGAAGGATCCGAACCTCACGGTCACAGTGGCGGTACGTGCCTCCCTCTCCTTGCAGTGTTTGGTCTTGGACCTCTTCGGGATGTCTATCGTGTGGGAGCCTGTCTCGGGTTGCTGACCCATATGCTCCCACAGCTTCACGACACCCTTTTCTGCATATCTGGAGTTGCGGTTGATGGTTCTATCCGCATTGGCGCGCACGAGAACGGGAGAGCCTATCTGGTGACTGAGCTTGAAGAAGTCGTACAGGTCGGCTTCCCGATCACAGACCGTGATGATCTCGGTATCGCCCATCGCCTCCTTGGTGTTTGCCATCGCCTCAAGCCATCTGTAGCTCTCCTTCTCCTCGATCGGCAGATGGTCATGAGGTTTGCTGCCCTTGCCTCTGCGCGTCTTCTTTGATCGGAGCTTTCGCAAGAAGATCTTCTGATCCAACAAGCCAAGCGGCAGCCCTTCTGTGGTTACTGCCAAGCATGTGTGCACCACCAGGCCGTTGGAATAGATCTTCTTAACGTTCTTGCCCTTCTTCAGGGACATCTTGCCCAATCCTTCCGTTTTTGGGTGGCTGGTGTAGACGAAGTAGCTGGTATCCTGAACCGCCAGAACCATCTTGTGCTGCTTGGCGCGCTTAGCCGTCTTGCAACGGTGGGTCGCCAGGATCTCCCCGACCTCAACGTTCTCGTTCTGGAAGAAGCGGTATGCGGCTTTGGTCTCTGCCCAATCTGCGCATGCCTGGTTAATGGGGCTTTCTGGAGCGTTCGAGAACCTGTCGCACAGCTTGACCAACCTTGCATCGAGTCTCTTGTCACCGAGACTGACATCCGCGAACTCTTCAGCAGCCCAACTCGTCTCGTGTTCGCCCTGCATCTCGCGCCTCCTTATTGGTCATTGACCCACAAGTTAGTAGATGTATATTATTCGTCTACCATTAGTGAAAAGGAAGCATCAATGAGGGGCTTGGTCCGAAAACGAAATGCGCTTCTGAAGAAACTCGATCAGTACGTCGGGGTCAGGACTCTTGATTCTTGATCGTGGGCGTGCAGATGCCGCACAATAGCACGCGCCAATGGCAGGCTCTGCTCGACGCCGCCGACATCCCGAACGGACCGGTAACCGAACTCAGGGATATGGTGAAAGATCCGTACCTGCAGGAAACCGGCTTTTTCCAGCGCTATGATCACCCGACCGAGGGCTCGATGATCACTACTTCGATCCCGGTGCAGTTTTCGCGTTCGCCGGGGAGC
>Ga0156242_1077_pt1 | contig 28734 bp, 28 predicted proteins | sample RifCSPlowO2_12_FD_107889 | JGI IMG/M metagenome (GOLD analysis project Ga0156242, IMG submission 107889) | Deltaproteobacteria bacterium RIFCSPLOWO2_12_FULL_57_22 | reverse complement strand
AAAATCTCCCTGATCCGGTCGCCTGCGAGAAGCTCGGATGAGGCTCCTGCATAGGCAACCCGGCCCATCTTAAGCAAGTAGACCCGCTGACAGATTTTGAGCGCCTCTCTCACCTTCTGCTCCACGATAAGCATCGTGGTGCCAAAGGCTTGGTTGATCTCAGTCAGTTTTGCGAAGGCTTCCTTAACCAGCGGCGGCGAAAGCCCAAGCGAGGGTTCATCAAGAAGGAGAAGCCTTGGAGAGAGGATCAGAATGTTGGCTGGGCAGTTATGAACAGGAACTAGGGAGTATAAACGATCAAATTCCGTAGATGCACGGCCTTGACTCGACGGTATTGTCTTACTTGCTGAGTGGATATATTAACGCTCGTTCTTTACTCACTTTTTTAATCCAATTTTTTAACTTGGTCCATATTGTAACCCAGATGAAATACACCATCCAACCTACGCCCAGAGTTAGGAAGCCACAAACTACTAGCGCACGATCAAAGAGAAGTGGCACCTCTGCGAAGGCAGACAACAGAATGCGAAGAAGAATGAAGTTAAGTAAGAAAAGTTGGGCGAAAGCCAGCAGGTATCCTACGCGGATATGCGCGCGGAGATTTGCAACGATAAACTTCCTGCGAAGTAGTCTATCCCGGAACTGGTTGACAATGATGACCAGAGTTAGGCCGGTTGTAGCGGCACCGACTAGAAAAACAAACCGAGCAGGCGACTGACCAGGATCAAAAGGTGACATCGACTCCCTCCGACATTCTCCCAAAGTGAGTTCTTGGGGACCTTAGATCGCCCGCCCGATAAACCTAGGGAAAGGCCCTAACAATAAAACCCGCTGGGGAAACCCAGTCCGGGCTGATGTAATACGTATCGAAGATGTGACTGGATCAAATGACCCCCTCTATAACTAACAGGCTCAATAATTGCGTCTGATTTACCGCTGGCGGAGGCTAGCCGTCAAGCGGAAAAAAGAAGTCGATAGGCAACAGGCGGAAGGCAACAGTCAGGCGAGAGAGAACAGGTAATTTGTCCCATTCTTTTCATAGACCAAGAAGCTCGCGCAGGGATCTCTTCAACTGCTCAAGATCATACTCAGAAAGACAGCCCAGCCGGCGGCGAACAAGCTTGGCCTCAATCGTCGCTATAGCAGCCTTTACCGCAGAGGGTTTTAGAAGGCCGGCGAGCTGCCAGTCTCGAATGAGAAATTCACCCAGCTTAAGGGGGCCTCTAACCTGGCTGGTAACAGCCGTAATCAGCAAATCGGGACCTTGCTCTTGGAAACCCTCAACGCTTATGACCAAAGCAGGACGTTGTTTGATGGAAGCTTGATCTGAAAAGGGGAAAGGGGCTAGAACGACATCGCCGCGCTTATAACTTATCGTAGGCGGCATCCTCGTCGTTGTCCCAGATGCGGCTGAACGAGGTCTCTGAGAGTTTAGCGAAGGCTTTAGTGACTGCCGCGGAATCATCAGCCTCTGGGACGAGCACTCGCACGGGGGTATTGACAGGCAAGTTGATCGGTTCCTCCGGGACTACCACACGACCGTCGTAATGCGCCTTAATAGCTTTCATGAAAGGCAGAATACCTTTTTTCGTATGGATCTGCAAACCAGGTAAACAGGAGCTTAGAACATCTGCCATCGCCTCTTCTATCTCTTCTCTCACTTCACGATCCGACTCAATCTCAAGGCGCTTTCCTAGCGCCTCCAACGATTCAGGCGTAGCGATCTGCCCCAAAGCCCAGGCGACGTGCCGGCGAACCAGCGGCTCATGATCCCCGAGCGCTTGGGTCAAGGCCGGGACCGCCTCGGGCTTCCTTAAGTTTCCCAAGGCCACCGCCACGTTACGCAAAAAGCCGCGCCGCTTGGCTCTGAGAATCGGGCTTTGGCGAAAACGGCGGCGGAACTCCTCCTCACTCAAAGAAAGAAGCGGAATGAGTTCCGGCGCATAGAGACCTTCGCGCGGGTAGAAAGCCTCCTCGGAGGTCGGAGTTGCTTTGACATTATAGGGGCAAACCTCCTGGCAAATATCGCAGCCAAAAACATGATTGCCGACGAGCGGTCGAAGGTGTGTTGGAATCGGCCCTTTGAGCTCGATGGTCAGATAGGAGATGCAGCGGCGCGCATCCAGGATGTAAGGGCCAACAAAAGCCCCTGTCGGACATGCTTTCAGACAGAGTTGACAACGGCCACAGCGATCCTTGATCGGGCGGTCAGAAGTTAGTTCAAGACTGAGAAACAGTTCACCCAAAAAAAACCATGAACCGCGCCGGGGCGAGATCAGCTGCGTATTCTTACCGATCCAGCCGATCCCCGCGACACCGGCTAAATCCCGCTCCAAAACCGGGCCCGAGTCGACAAAGGCCTTTCCCACAACGGGCCCGGGATAAAGCTCCTGCACTTTATCCAGAAGCGCCTCAAGCCTCTGCTTCATGACATCATGATAGTCATCTCCCCACGCATAGCGAGAGATCCAACCCTTTAGTCCCCGTTTTCCTACCGGTCGGGAAAATGGGGTGGCATAGTTCATTCCCACCGATACTACCGAGCTTGCCCAAGGGACGAGCTTTCTCGGATCGCGCCGAACCTCCTCGGTCCGCTTCAAATAACCCAATTCCCCTCCCAACCCCCTCCTCAGCCACTCGGCGAAGGACTCTTCATGGGGAGCAGCCTGCACCCGGGATATCCCCACCAGGGCAAAGCCGAGCCGGTGCGCCTCTTCCTTAATCCGCGCCGACACCAGAGACGGTTCTTTGATTTTCTGCGCTTCCACAGTCAACGTAACCGTTTATGTTAACCGAATTTTGTAATACAACAAACCGGACCAAGAAAGGAGCGAAGATTTGGATTGGATTTGGGCTGAGATCTTGACCCTCAGCATCCTGGCCGTCTACTGCCTTAAGACGTTCCTCGCCCACGCTCTGGTATGGCGTCGTTTGCGTAAAAATAATAAGGCGCCTCCTCTCAATACCGAACTCCCTTCCATCTCCATCATCATGCCGGTGCGGGGGTTGGACCAAGAGGCGGAGGAAAATTTCATGAGCTTCGTTCAATCCGGGTACCCGGCCCCTTTTGAAGTCATTTTCAGCGTGGAGGAGAGAGAGGATCCCGCCGTTCCGCTCATCCAGCGGCTCATAGCCAACTGCCAAACTCCCGCAAGAGTTCGCCTCATCTTTAGCAAAAGACAGGACCAAAGGGAGCTGGGAAAAACCGTCAATCTGATGGCCGGGGTGAAGGAGAGCCGTTATGAAGTCCTCGTCTTCAGCGACTCGGATGTGCGAAATGCTGCCGGCCTTTTAGAGCAACTGCTCCGCCCGCTCTCCGACGCGCGCGTGGGCATGTCTTACGCCTGTCCGGTCTACAAAGGGGCGCGGGAGTGGGTGGCCGCCCTGATGGCCCTAGCAGTAAACGAAGCCATACTCGCCCTCGCCACCGCGCCCCCATTCACCGCCGTCGGCAGCACCATGGCGATGCGGAAGGATGTCCTGCATGCGATCGGCGGACTGACGCCGCTGCGACACCGAATCGGCATCGACGCCGCCCTGGGCCGGGCAGTGTGCGCCAAGGGATACAGGATCGAACTGGTTCAGCAGCCGGTAACGGTCATTCATCTCCGCAGCCGCTTCAGCGAGTGGTGGCGGCAGATGCATCGCTGGCTGGTGACCATTCAGCGCTACCTCGGCGCCGGGTATCTCGCGATCCCGTTTTACAGCGCTCCGATAGTCTGGGCCTCCCTCTACTTTTTTCTCTCTCTACTGGGAGGAAGGGTGGCGCAAGGGCTTGCCGTTCTGGCCTTCATCCTGGTCTTCCGCCTCGCCTCGGTGGTCGTTGTTAACCTTTTCTTCGCCAAGGACCGCGGTATGTGGCGCTATCTGTGGCTCCTTCCCATCCTCGAACTTCTCACCATGGCGCTCTGGCTCGAGAGCTATGCCAATCCTTACGTCGTGTGGCGGGGAAAAAGATACCGCGTCCTGGCAGACGCCACCGTGAGACCGGTCCGATGATTCACGGAAGGAAAAAAGGCTATCTACTCCTAAAGGCGCATTCCCTTTTTGATTTCCTTGAGCAAGGCAATGTTGTCGGAATGACCGGTCATACGGGCCGTAACCATGCAGCGCACCGGGCGCCCAAACAGGTAGAAGTCCCCCACGATATCCAAAATTTTGTGGCGGGCGAACTCGTCGGGGAAGCGCAGCTCCGTATTGATGACCTTCTCGTCATCGAGCAGGATGCAATTGCTGAGTCTGCCGCCGTTCACCAACCCCAATTTCTCCAGCTTCTCGATATCCCGGAGGAAGCCGAAAGTCCGGGCCGGCGCTATCTCCTTTTTAAAGGACTCCTGACCTTGAAAGACATAAGTATACTCCTGCTCCCCCACAGGCTTCGGATAGTTGAGCATGTAGCGGACGCTAAAAACGTCCGCGGGTTCGGCGGAGATGGACTCTCCCCCCTTTATTTCGAGCCGATAGGAACGGTCGAGCGCGATCTCTGACCACTCCTTGTCCTGCTCTTGAATGCCCGCTTCCTCGATCAGATGGCAGAACTCCAGGGCGGAGCCGTCCAGGATCGGGATCTCCCCCTGAACCTTCACTAAAAGGTTACTGATGCGGTAGCTGTGCAGGACCGCCAAAAAATGCTCGACGGTTCCGACGACGATCCCCTTGCCGTAAAGTGACGTCGCGTAGCCGGTCGAGCCCACGTGGTCGAGATGGGCAGGGACGGTAGCGTCCGCTGAGATCCCGCTGAAAAGGATCCCGCTGTTGGGCGGAAGCGGATGCAGGATCAGACCGGTCTTTATCCCCGAATGGAGGCCATGACCGGAAATCACCACGCTCTTTTTCAACGTCCGCTGCAGGGCAGGCACGTGAACTTCCGTCGCCGCGGCCCTGGAAGAGCGCCGCTTGGTCTTGCCAGTCTTCGCCCTTGGCCCTTTCTCCGCAATCGTCGGGGACTCCCCGAGCGCCCGGCGAACTGTGAGCAGCAAGCCATCGAGGGAGAGCGGTTTCTCGATGAAATCAAAGGCGCCGTACTTGGTGGCCGTGACCGCCGTGTGGATATTGCCGTGGCCCGAGATCATCACCACGTTGGTGTCAGGATCCAGCTTCTTGATCTCCCTCAATAAACCGATCCCGTCCATTTCCGGCATCCAGATGTCCAGCAGCACAAGCCGCGGGCGCTCGCTGCGGATGAGGTCTGGAACCACGGTCCCGGTGGAGGCCTCGAGAACCCGGTAGCCTTCGTCGCTCAGGATTTCCCGAACCGATTCGCGGACCCCGTCCTCGTCATCGACGACCAGGATGGTTTTCGCTTCCAATCTTTCTCTCACGACCCCCCCAACCCTCACGGCTAAGAGTAGACGGCCTTATTGCGGATTTCCTGCGCTTGCGCCTGCTCTCGCACCGGTAGTTCAATGATAAGCCTTGTGCCTTTGGGCTCGTTCGGACGCACCCGGATATAGCCCCGATGATCGGCGACAATCGCGCTGACAATGGCCAGGCCCAATCCGGTACCGTTCTTCTTGGTCGAAAAATAGGGTTCAAAGATCCTCGCTCGGACCTCGGGGGCCAAACCGCACCCGTTATCGGCCACCTCCAAGTGGACGATGCCGAAGGAAGGATCGTAGGCCGTCAAGATCCTCACCTCCCCACCCTCCTCAACCGCAGCCACGGCATTATCTAAAAGATTGATCAGGGCCCGCTTGATTTGATCCCGGTCCAATTCGAGCGGCGGAAGCTCTCCGTTGTCGAACTTAAAGTGAATCCCCTTATGCCCCTCTTTGAATAGGAAAAGGGCCTCTTTGACGGTCTCATTGAGATCATTAGGGGCAAGCTCGGCAGCCGGCAGGCGGGCAAACTGAGAAAACTCGTTCACCAGGTTTTTCAACTCCTCGACCTGCTTGATAATTGTGGCAGTGCACTTATCCAAAATACCCCCGTTCCCATCCAGCAGCTTCGCATAACGCCGCCTCAGCCGCTCCGCCGAGAGCTGGATCGGTGTCAGAGGGTTCTTGATCTCGTGGGCGATCCGGCGCGCCACCTCGCGCCAGGCCTCCATCCTCTGAACTTTCTGGATCTGGGTGATGTCCTCAAGGAACACCATGACTCCAAGGATCTTTCCTTCGTCATCTCTCAGCGTCGCCGCGGCCGCCATAAGAGTCAGGAATCGGTCGGGATGCGGTATCCTAACTTCCTGCTCGACGCTGGCGCCTTCCCGCACCTGCTCCATCATCTCGCGCATCACGCGGAGGTGCTCCACCTGAAAGACTTCGGCGTAATTCTTCCCCAGCGCCTGCTCCGCGCCCAGGCCGAGCATCTGGATGGCGGCCTTATTCATCGTGGTGATCTTCCCGGCCGGGTCCACGGAGATCACGCCCGCCGTGATATTGGCCAAGAGCATCTCGGTGTACCGCCCCCTGCGTTCGAGCTCTACGTTGATCTGCTTGAGATCCTGCGTCATCTGGTTGAACGAATCGACCAAGGTTCCGATCTCGTCGTCTCCCACGGGCTCTATCTGATAGTCCCAATTCCCCTGGGCCACCTGGTGGGTCCCCTCCGCCAGCCGCTGGATCGGCACGGTAATCCCTTTGGCCAAGTACAAGCCAAACCAGGTGGCGGAAAAGATGATGACCAAGGTAATGAGGAGCAGAGTGAGGATGTAGCTGTTTTTCACGGGTTCTTTCAAAATGGCCAAGTTCTTGTGCTGCTCGTAAGAGCGCGATATCTGGAAAGCCCGCTTGGTGATGCTTTTGGGGACATAGTAGTCGACCACGACGACACCCAGAATCCGCTTGTCGGGACTGTAGACCGGCACGCCTCCGCGGATAATATCGCCCTCGCCAAAGGCCTGAGTCCGTGTCACCTCCAAGCCCCGCAGCGCCCGGTTGAGAAAATCCGATTCCGGTTGAATGGTCACGCCGGTGGGCACCTGATCATTGAAGGCGACCACTAAAAGCTGTCGGTCGGGAGAGAATACCTCGACCGTCCCCAGGTTATACTCGCGCTGCTTGGACTGAATGAACTCCTTGAGATCGCCAATGCGTTCTGCGTCGAAGAGTCCTCCCTGCGTCATGCTCAGGCTGAGCTGGCGAGCGTAAAAAAGAGCGTTATTGGCCGAATTCTGATAATAGGTATGACCGATTTCGAGAGCACCTTTAAGTGCGTTCTCGACTTGGACATCGAACCACCTCTCAAAGGACCGGGTCACAAAGCCGCCGGCGATAAAAAACAGGAGCAAGGTCGGAACCAGGGAGAGGGCCACGAAGGCTAGCACCAAGCGAACCCGTAAGCGAGAGCCTAGAATTCCCTTCTTCCTCTCGAAAAGAAGCTTCACCAGGTTCCGCACGACGAGAAAAACGAGCAGGACAAGCAGGATAATGTTGATGTTGAGCAGGAGGAAGAAAGCGATATTGTTGGTGAGGGAATAATCGGTGGAGATCTCGGGTGCCTGGACCTCGAAGAGGGCGAACAAAAGCACCATCAGGGTGGTGATGAGGATCACCAGCCCTTCCCGCTTCCTCCGCTTGGCCTCTTCCCGCTTGAGGCCTTCCTCGAAGGCATTGACTGTGTCCGGAGACCCCATATTCCTAAAGGCCCGTCCGCCCGCTAAAATGCTGGCGGATTCTACCTCCTAAACAGATAAAGGACAAGCGTTATGATCAGGCTCAGCAGGAGGCAAGTCGTGAGAGGAAAGTAAAAAGTAAAGCGCTCTCTTTGAATATAAATATCCCCTGGCAAATGGCCCAGCCAGGGGATATTCCCCGCGAAGGAAAAAAGCAGCCCCAAGACAACCAAAACGACCCCAAAAAGAATAAGTAACCTACCCGGCGCTCCCATCGATCCTTCAGTCCCTTGATCCCTTTAACCCTACCTAAAAGAGACTCGGTTGCTTCTTCGACCGTGCCGATGGGTTCGCTTCTCGGCTGCGACCAAAATGACTGTACGCCAGGGATGTGGCCACGCGCCCCCTCGGAGTACGCTGCAAAAATCCCGCCTGAATGAGATAGGGCTCATAAACATCTTCAATGGTATCTTTCTCCTCTCCGATCGCGGCCGCCAGGGTCTCCACGCCGACGGGCCCTCCGTCGAACTTATCGATGATGGTGAGAAGGAGCATCTGATCCATTTTATCAAAACCCAGGGGGTCGATTTCCTGCATCCGCAAGGCCTCGTCGGTGACGGGCTTTGTGATCGTTCCCGAGGCCTTCACCTGCGCATAGTCGCGCACGCGGCGTAGCAGCCGGTTCGCGATCCGCGGGGTCCCGCGCGCGCGGCGGGCGATCTCTACTAGGCCCTCATGGTCCCCGCCCACGCCCAGAATCGAGGCGGAGCGCTTGAGAATTTCGGTGAGGGCCTCAGGTGAGTAAAAATCCAGGCGGAAGATGGCGCCGAAGCGATTCCTCAGCGGCGAGGTCAGCAGCCCTGAGCGCGTCGTCGCGCCGACCAAAGTGAAGCGCTTGAGATCCAACTTGATCGATCTCGCCGAGGGGCCCTGGCCGATCATGAGATCGATCTGATAGTCCTCCATGGCTGGGTACAGGACCTCTTCCACGACGTGATTGAGCCGGTGAATCTCATCGATAAAAAGAATATCCCCCTCTTCCAGATTCGTGAGCAGCGCCGCCAGGTCTCCCGGCCTCTCGACGACTGGCCCAGAGGTTGCTTTGATGTTAACTCCCATCTCCCGCGCGACGATGTAGGCGAGGGAGGTCTTTCCTAAACCGGGTGGGCCGTGGAAGAGAATGTGGTCCAGCACATCCCGGCGCCCGTGCGCGGCGGCGATGGCCACCTTCAGGTTTTCCTTAACCTGCTCCTGCCCCACATACTCCGCAAAGCCCCGCGGTCGCAGGTTAATCTCGTATTTGAGATCTTCTTCGGTGCTTTTAGCTGATATGTGACGGGGGTCCATGATCAATTTCAAATTTCAGATCTCAGATTGCAGATGCAAAAGACTTTCAATTTGAGATTTGAGATCTGCCATTTGAGATTCAAATTTGCTTTTTAAATTTGACTACTGACTGAGCCTGCGCAAGGCCTCTTTGAGCACCCCCGGCAAACTTCCCTGCCCTCCCTGGGCAATCTCGCGCACGCTCTTCTCCGCCTCTGCGGGCCGATAGCCCAGGTTGACGAGCGCTGAGACCGCATCCTTGACCAGTTGGGAGCCATCCTCATGCCCGACCCGTTCTGCCGAGAGAGCGGAAAATTTATCCCTAAGCTCCACGATCATTCGCTCGGCTAATTTCTTTCCGACACCGGGAATCGACAGAAGCCGCACCTGGTCCCCCTCTCTGAGCGCCCGCGCCAAATCCTCCGCCGGAATACCGGAAAGGATATTGAGGGCCAGTTTCGGCCCGATCCCCGCGACGCTCTTGAGGAGCAAAAACAACTGCTTCTCGGCTGGCTCCAAAAAGCCGAACAGTTGCAGGGCATCCTCCCGCACATGGGTGTGAACAAAAAGGCTTACGCGCCCCCCCGGCTCCGGAAGGCGGTAAAAAACGCTCAGGGGAATAAAGATCTGATATCCGACTCCGCCGACATCGATGGTAATTTCACCGGGCTCCTTGTGTGCGAGCGCCCCGGTAATCTTGGCAATCATGCGCTATCCCGCTTGTCCAACGGCCTGGGTGCACCCCTGGCCGCATCAAAGGCACCACCCGTTAAGGCATCCTGCCCCGTCTCAGCTCTCGGCCCGCGACCGGAAGCGCCCCAACCACTCGGGCACGAAAGGGACGTTGATGGAGATAGCAGATCGCGGCCGCAAGAGCATCGGCCGCATCCGCCTGGACTCGCCCGGTGAGATGCAGCAGCGAAGCGACCATTTTTTGCACCTGCTCTTTGGAAGCTCTGCCGTAACCCACAACGGCGAGTTTGATCTCAGCGGAGGCGTACTCGTTAATGGCAAGCTCGTTCTCGGCGGCCACCAGCAGGGCAACCCCGCGGGCCTGGCCGAGCTTCAGTGCGCTCTGAGCATTGCGCGCGAAAAAAACCTTCTCAAGACTAACCCCTTGAGGCTCATAGCGACGAACGATCTCTTGGAGGCCGCGATAAATCCGGCTCAAGCGCCTGCCCTGCCCCAAGCCTCCCAAAGCGCCGATGGTCCCGTGGGCCAGATGACAGAGCGCCCCACCCGCCACCTCGACCACCCCCCACCCCGTGGTGACCGTGCCGGGGTCAATGCCCAGAACTCTTTGAACGTCCTCACAGGAGCTCGCGCCGTCATCGGGATTGAGGCGAAATCGCATCAACTGGCCTGCTCCAAGAGTTCGTTAGGAATGTCGAAATTGGCCGCCACGCTCTGCACATCGTCGAGCTCTTCCAGCTCTTCCGTAAGCTTGAGAATCTGCTCCGCGTTGTGGCCATCCAGGAAGACCGTGCTCTTTGGGATCATGGTGATCTGTGCCGCCACCGTGGGAATTTTTTCCCGCTCGAGGCGTTCTCTGACTTTTTCAAAGTCCTCCGGTCGCGTGACCACCTCGAACAGACTGTCTTCCTCCCGGACATCCTCGGCCCCGGCTTCCAGGGCGAGATTGATCAACTGGTCTTCTCCCACCTTGGTCTTCTCCACGGTGATCAGGCCTTTTTTGTCGAACATCCACGCCACGCAACCTGTCTCACCCAGATTGCCGCCGTACTTCGAAAAGAGGTGGCGAATCTCCTGCACGGTGCGATTTTTGTTATCGGTTAGGGCTTGAACCAAAATGGCGGCGCCCCCCGGCCCATACCCCTCATAATGGATCTCTTCGTAGTGGACGCCTTCGAGCTCGCCGGTCCCCTTTTTGATCGCCCTCTCGATGTTGTCGTTGGGCATGCTGGCAGCCTTGGCTGTCTGAACGGCCGTGCGCAGTCGCGGGTTGGCGCTGATGTCTCCCCCGCCCATCCTCGCGGCGACAGTGATCTCCTTGATCAACTTGGTGAAGAGCTTTCCCCTCCTGGCGTCCTTGGCCGCCTTCTTGTGCTTGATGGAACTCCATTTTGAATGGCCCGACATGAGGTCAAAGCTCCTAAAAAAAGACCTTTCCTGCTAATTTTTGAAGTTAACACAATCCCCAGTCTTCGTAAATGGCCCTTTTCGCTTCCATCCCCAGTTCCCTTTCCGTATAATGCGTTTTTTAATGACGCCGGGAAACTATAGAGAGAAAAGTTCGAGCCTGTCACAGCTCTGGACCGTCTTTGCCCTTTTCTTTTCCATGGCCTGCTCCCTGCCCCCGGCAAGGGTTAAAACGCCCGAACCCTCATTGCCCCGCGGCGGTGCGAGCCAAACCGGCATCGCCTCTTGGTACGGCCCAGGGTTCCATGGCCAACCCACGGCCAGCGGGGCCGTCTACAACCAATACGAGCTTACCGCCGCGCACCAGACTCTGCCCCTCGGAACACGAGTGATGGTTACCAACCTCGATAACGGAAGATCCACACAAGTTACCATTAACGACCGCGGACCTTTTGCCAAAGGGAGAATACTCGACCTCTCGTACGCCGCCGCCAAGATGCTGGGAATGATCGGACCGGGAACGATCCCGGTGCGGATCGAGGTGATCGACAGCGGGTCGCACGAAATTTCTCTGATCCGAGCAAGCTTGGACTACACCCTCCAGGCGGGCTCTTTCATTTCCGAGGAAAATGCCCGGCGACTCAGGGCCCACCTCACGAACGTGTATCCAGAAATACCCCAGGTCTCCATCGTCCCAGTTCAGGGAAAGGATGCGGTTTATTTTCGGGTGCAGCTGGGAACCTTCTCCGACCGTCGTGATGCCGAGGGACATGCCCGCCACCTGGCGCGCTTGGGGTTATCCACCATCATCATGGAGAAATAAATGGCCCTTGGCAAATTGGGCGCTAAGCTATGCCTTTCAGGCGCAGTTCTCCTCCTTGTCGGCTGTGCCGGAAATGACTTCGGGTTCCTCTCGCCACGCCCCCCCCAATCCTTTGAGGAACTCAAAAAGGCGGTTTCTCGCCTGCGGGGACTGCCCTTCGAGCAGGAAGTTTCCATGGAAACGCAGAAGCTCGAAGAGATCCGGTCCGCGTTGTCAACCGCGATCGAGGAAGAATCGGCGGCGCAGCTTTCCACCACCGGGGAGGTCTATAAACGCCTCGGCCTCCTGCCCGAGTCGGTAGACCTACCGAAGGCCCTGATTGACCTCAAGTTCTTCCAACAAGCGATCCGTTATGATGCCCGCAAAAGAAGCATCCTGGTCCCGCAGGAGCCTTTGGGGACTGCCTTTGCCTTGTTGCGCTCCCCATGGAGGGTCAACGAGGAGATGGCCAAGCAGATACTTCTCGTCCATGCGCTCACCCACGCCCTCCAGGAACAACATTTCCATTGGCAGGAGAAAATCAAAACCAGAGACACCCCAGACGCGAAATTGGCCCTGCGCGCGCTGATCCAGGGGGACGCGGTCCTGGTCGGGCTCGCCTATTTCACGGAGAACGGTGAAGGGACAAAAGAAAAAATTCTGGGGGGAGTTAAAAGCCTTTTTCAGCTTGCTGAGCGCCTCGACCAGGAGCTCCCGCAATTCCCCGCGGTGCTGCGTCAGACACTGGCCCTGGAATATCTCTACGGCAGCCAATTCGTTTCATGGGCCTACTCTCGCAAAGGCTGGGAGGGAGTCAATGCTCTGTTGTCCGATCCGCCCGTTTCCACCGCGCAGATTCTCCACCCCGAAAAGTATTACCTCAAAAGAGAGGACCCTCTCGAGATCGTTCCATGGACGCTCATTCGACAGTTCGGCGCACAGAAAATCGTGGACGAAACCTTGGGCGAACTGATGGTCCGGCATCTCCTGGCCCAAAATCTGTCCAAAGAGGATGCCGAAAAAATCGCCGCCGGGTGGGCCGGGGACACTTTAATGGCGTTCCGGGAACGCACAGATCTGATCATCGGATGGGTCACGGCGTGGGCGAGCCCTTCCGGGGCGCAAGATTTCGCTGCCGCCTTCCGCGGGGGATTGCAAAGACGCTACGGGGTCGCGTTAGTGACGAGCCCAACCGATGCGGATAAGCTCATCGCACCGGAGGGCGCCCATCCGCTCCTCCTACAGACGAAAGACAATATGGTACTATTCCTCGATGGAATTCCCGGCCCCCACGCGGCCGAGATCGCCGCGGGACTCTGGGAGGAGTTAGAAACGAGGAAGGCGCCTTTGCGGGTCCCCTTTGAGCTGGCCGGACCGACTCAACTACCTCTCGGGGTGATGGAGTAGCGCTCCCCCGCCTTCTCCACGCGTCCTTCGTGAACGAGCTTGCGCAGGTGCGCCTCCACCGAATATCGAGCCACGGGGTGCAGGGCGGCCGGCGTGTCGGTGTAAATCACTTCGACCATGGTGGGGATCGTATGGTGACCCTCGCGCAGAGCCTGGAGCACTGCGCGCTCGCGCATCAACCGGTGGTCGATGTACTCCTTGATCTTGCCATAGGGGTCCTCGACCACGGGTCCGTGTCCCGGCAGGAGCCGGCGGAGCTTTAACTCTAACAGTTTCTCTAGCGAGCCAAGGTACTGCGCCATATCCCCGTCGGGCGGGGGGATCACCGTGGTTCCCCGACCGAGGATGTGGTCTCCAGTGAACAGGATCTGATGCGAAGCTTCATAAAAGCAACAGTGCCCCGACTCATGACCCGGAGTGTGCACCACCTGCAGCCTCCCGCCGTCATAGTCGATGGTGTCACCTTCCGAGTACGCGAAATCCTCGCCGCCCAAATATCCGGCGCGTAAACGGGAGATCCCGAGCTTTGCGCCGCTGCGCTTTTTCAGCGCCAATGCCCCGCCGCAGTGGTCTTTATGGACGTGGGTCAAGAGGATCTTTTCGATCTTTTTTCCCCCCATAGCTTCCACTTGCTCCAGGATACCATCGATATTCTCCGGCGAAGGGAGGGCAACATCGACCACTGTGATCGCCTCGCGGCCAAGCAGATATTGGTTGGTCCCTTCCAGGGTCATGTATCCCGGATTGGCCGCCCGAAAATGACGGATGTGCTCTAAACCTTGCATCGACTACCTGAACCCGCAAAAAAATTGCTGAGGCCCATCACGCTCATCTATAAAGGAGAGCAGATGCAAAGTCAAAATGGCTGCTCGCCTAGTTCACGGATGCAAGCACGCTCGTACCTCCTCCCGGAGGTTTCAGCCGTTCTTGTAGCGGCTTTTCTGGCGTGATACGTTGTTAGTACATTGTTAAAAAAGGGGAGGGACCTCACCTATGATGAAGCGCCTCACAAAGCATGGTAACAGCCTTGCCCTTGTTCTCGATCGGGGAGTTCTGGATCTGCTCGACATTGACGCGGATACCCCGCTCTCGGTGACCACCGACGGCCAGTCCTTGATCATCTCGCCAGTTCGAGATGCCGCCAGGCAGAGGCGATTTCACGCCGCCCTCGAAGAGGGAAACCGCAGGTACGGCAAAATGCTGAAACGCCTTGCCGATTAACTCGTGGCCCCGACGTTCCTTACCCTAGACGAGGTGATCGAGATCCACCGGGACATGATCCAACGATACGGTGGCAGCTTGGGCGTGCGCGATATGGGTCTCCTGGAGTCAGCCGTAGCGACGCCCCAGGCCAGCTTCGGCGGGCAGTATCTTCACTCGGATCTGTTTGAGATGGCCGCGGCCTACCTCTTTCATATCGTACAAAACCATCCCTTTATCGATGGCAACAAGCGCACGGGGGCCATAGCTGCGTTTACTTTCCTCAAGCTTAATGGGGTCACGCTTACCGCCAAAGAGTCGGCGTTCGAGCGAACGGTCCGAAACGTTGCCGAAGGGAAAATCGGAAAAGACAAGGTCGCACGCTTTCTCCAAAAGAACAGCCGCAGATGGCGCTAGTTATAAGAGCCAAATTCCAAAAGATCGGTCTGAAGTTGGGGCGTGGGGTCAAATCTTTACCTTTGACATTAAGCCCTCTTAGTGGTAGCTACGGTCATGGCCAGGCCTCTTAGGATCTCCTATCCGAACGCCTTCTACCACGTTACTTGCCGGGGCAACGAGCGAAGAGACATTTATAGGGACGACCAAGACCGATTCCTGTTCTTGGAGAAGCTGAGGATGTCCTTGGATATCTACGGGGTAAGACTTCACGCCTACGTGCTGATGAAGAATCACTTTCATCTCATTGTAGAGACTCCCAAGGCGAATCTGTCTGAGTTTATGAGGCATTTTAATATTGTCTATACGGGGGCTTACAATCGCAGGCACCGCCGGGTGGGGCATCTTTACCAGGGGAGGTTCAAGGCGATCTTAGTGGATGTGGACAGCTACTTACTAGAGCTCAGCCGTTATGTTCATTTGAATCCGGTACGGGTAAGTCCGATGAGGCAGAGTGGGCTTAAAGAGAGGCTTATGTATTTAGAGAGATACAGGTGGAGTAGTTTAAGGGGCTATGTGTCAGTGAAGAGGAAGGAGCCTTGGGTTGCATACGATACAGTGCTTGGAAATCTGGGGGGATCGCGCAAGAGATATGGAGAGTTTATTGGGGAAGGGTTGCAGAAGGGTTACCGGAGTCTTTGGAAAGAGCTTAGGGGCCAAGTCGTGTTGGGGCAGGACGGTTTTTTGGAGCGAGTAAAAGGGAGATGGGTGAAAGGCGCAGTGAGTATCAGGGAGGTGCCATCTTTAAGGTCTCTTCAGGAGTTGGAGCCTGATGAGGTTTTGAGGGGAGTGGCAACCTATTTCAAGATAAAGCCAGAGGTGCTAAGGAGGAAGCGCGGCGGGTATCGCGAGGAGCGGGCGTTGGTGATGGAGTTTATGTATCGCTATAGTGGGATCAGTCAAGGAGAAATTGGGGAACATCTGGGAGGCATGGATTACACGGCGGTGAGTCGGGAGAGGAAGAGGCTCCGAGAGAAAATGGAACATGATTCCAAGCTAATGAGGCAGGTAAACGAGATTGACACGAGGTTAATGTCATAGTGAAGCAGGCTGTTGAAAAACTACCTTGTGCAACAGAGTGTTGGGGGTTCCCCTCTCTGCCAATATGAGTGAGCGGGCGATGACTTGCTGTGGTTCTGGATTGGCACTCATTCTGAGTACGACAAACTTGTGGGCTAACTTTGCGCTTCACCCGTCAGACCGATCGCGGCAGCGCCGGCTGAGCTTAAGGTTAGCCCTCTGACTGTAGTCCATAGACAACGTCTTGTAGACCGGTCTAAGTGGTGGCATAACGCTTCCCGATGCGATATGCAGAGGGCGGAGGTTGGTTCTATGTCATCGGGGATTCAAAAGGTAGGCGTTCTCGGCATGGGGCTCATGGGAGGCGGCATCGCGCAGGTTGCCGCATCCCGAAAGTTTGACACGACGGCTGTCGATGTTACCTCGGAATTCGTCGAGCGAGGGATGGGACGGATCCGGGAAAGTTTGCAGCGGCTGGTGAAGAGCCACGAGCAATCCGGAGGCAAGTCGGGAATTCCCGCGGCTGAGATGAATGAGACGCTGGCCCGCCTGCGTACCTCTACTAACCGGGCCGATCTATTGGACTGTCACCTTTTGATCGAAGCCATCGTCGAGGATGAAGGAGCGAAAAAAGAGTTGATCGCTTCCCTCAGTCAAATGGGCTACAAGGGGCTCTTGGTCTCCAACACCTCCTCGATCTCGATCACCCGCCTGGCCAGCGCTTACGCCGTGCCGGAGAAGTTCATGGGCATGCACTTCATGAATCCGGTCCCGATTCAACCCGGTTGCGAGCTGATCCGCGGGCTCCTCACTTCCGAGGAAACCTTCAAGACCACTGTCGATTTCTGCCTTGAACTCGCCAAGGAACCGATTGTGGCCGAGGACAAGGCGGGATTCGGAATCAACCGCATGTTCGTCCCGTTTTTGATCGAAGCGGTCAAGGTGGTCGAGGAAGGGATCATGGGCTGCGAGGATGCCGATAAAACCACGCTGTGCTTGGGCCATAAGATGGGACCGATAACCACCCTGGACTACGTGGGTCTCGATACCACACTCGCCATAGCCGAGGTTCTGGCTCGGGAGCTTGGACCCGGCTATCGCCCCCCGGATCTGCTCGCCAAGCTCGTGTCAGCCGGTTTTTACGGGGTCAAAAACGGCCGGGGCTTTTACCTCTGGGAGAAAGGAAAAAAGCTCGTGGTCAACCCCGCCGTGCAACGATTCCGGCGAAAGTAAAACGGAGACATCGTCCCCCGCCCGCAAGCGGCGGATTACCTGTGGACGATGACCTGAAAACCTTCCTTTCGAATGGCCTCGGTGATCTGGCGGATGTGCTCCCATCCGGTCGTCTCGAGGATGATCTCGACCTCGGTTTCCCCTATCGCTAGATCGCCGAAACCTCGCACGTGCTCGATCTGCAAGATATTGGCGTTTTGCTCTGCAATCTTTTGGGAGAGGCGGGCGAGGGAGCCCGGGCGGTCTGAGACCACCACCGACAGGCGGGTCAAGCGACCATCCTGAATCAGTCCCCCCTCGATAATGCGAGAGATCAAATTCACATCGATGTTCCCGCCGGAGACGACCAAAGCCACTTTCTTTCCGCTGATGCGGATCTTCCGGTTGAGGAGGGCTGCCAGCGCCACCGCAGCCGCGCCCTCGGCCACCGTCTTTTCGATCTCCAGGAGCAACAGCACGGCATTGGCGATTTCGCCTTCGCTCACCGTGACGATCTCATCGACATATTTCCTGGCCAACTCCAGCGGGATTTCCCCGACCGCCCGCACCGCGATGCCGTCGGCGATGGTGGTCGCTGGCGGCAGGTGAACGACCTTGCCCTTGTCGAGCGCCACTTTCATCGAAGGTATCTGTTCCGATTGGACTCCGATAATGCGGACCTTCGGATTTGCTTCCTTCAGGGCCAGAGCGATCCCCGCGATGAGACCGCCTCCGCCGACAGGTACAAGGACGGCGTCCAGTTCGGGGTTTTGTTCGTGCAATTCCAACCCCAGGGTTCCCTGGCCGGCCACGACCGCGGGATCATTGAACGCGTGGATGACGCTCGACCCTTCCTCTTTGGCGAGGCGCTCGGCCTCTTCGAAAGCGCCGTCATAGTCGGCGCCGTGGAGCCTGACGCGGGCTCCATAGCGTCGCGCGTAGGTCAATTTGATGAGCGGCGCATGAACCGGCATAACGATCGTCGCGGGGATGCCCAAGCGCTGGCTGTGGAATGCGACCGCCATGCCGTGGTTGCCGGCGCTGGCCGCGATGACCCCGCGGCGGGTGCGATCTTGGGTCAATGTCAGCAGCCGGTTCAGGGCGCCTCGCTCCTTGAAGGAACCGGTCATCTGAAGGTTATCGAGCTTGAAGAAGACGCGGTTGTCCGTCATCTGGCTGATGGTCTCGGAATAGGCGCACGGAGAAAGGTAGATTTGATCACGAATCCGCTCGCGCGCAGCAACGATATCCTTAAAGGCAATCATTTCGCTTGCCTTTGCCTACCGCAAGAGTTCACGAGCGATGACCAGGCGCTGCATTTCCGAGGTCCCTTCGCCGATTTCACAGAACTTGGCGTCCCGGAAGTATCTCTCCACCGGATGGTCCTTCACATAGCCATACCCACCGTGAATTTGAATCGCCCGGTTGGTCGCTTTAACCGCCACCTCAGAGGCAAAGAGTTTGGCCTCGGAAGCGGCCCGCTTAAAAGGCCGCCCCTGATCGCGAAGGTAGGCGGCGCGGCGGACTAGCAGCCTTGCGGCATCGATTTCCGTCGCCATATCGGCGATCATCCATTGGATCGCTTCGAATTCGGCGATGGCTTTGCCGAACTGCTTTCTTTCCTTGGCGTATCGAGTCGCCTCTTCGAGAGCCGCCCGCGCGATGCCCACCGCGATAGCACCTACGCCGATCCGGCCTCCATGCAGGATGCTCAAGGCATCTTTAAAGGCGTGATTGAGCTCGCCGAGGAGGTTCTCTTGGGGCACCCGCACACTTTCCAGACGAAGCTGCGCCGTGTCCGAAGCTCTCACGCCGAGCTTGTTCTCCACGCGGACCACGATGAGCCCAGGAGTTTCTCGCTCCACAATAAAGGCCGAGATACCGCGGCTTCCGAGGGACGGATCGGTAGAAGCCAAGATAACATAAACGCCGGCCGTCGACCCCTGAGTCGTGAAGAGCTTTTCTCCGTCTATCACCCATGAGTCCCCTGCCGGTCTGGCGCGCGTCTTTAGCGACCCCGCATCGGATCCCGAGCCGGGCTCGGTCAAGGCCCAGGCCCCGAGCTTTTCACCGCGCGCGAGCGAAACGAGATGCTTCCTTTTTTGCGTCTCCGTGCCAAAATTGCAGATATGGCCCGCGCAAAGCGAATTGTGCGAGGCCACAATGAGGGCAACCGCCGCGTCGGCGCGGGCGATCTCTTCGATGATGACAGCCGCGCTGACCCCGTCTAAACCCGCACCCTCGTAGACCTGCGGGACCATCATGCCGAACAGGCCCAACCGAGCCAATTTGGGGATCAGCTCATGAGGAAAGCGCGCCTGTTCATCCCGCTCCTTCGCGCCCGGCGCGACCTCGGCTGCGGCAAAATCACGGACCGTTTGCTGTAGCGCCTTCTGCTCTTCGGTGAGATCGAAGTCCATTTCCTCCAATCATTCTCGCTCCACCAGCATGGCCAGCGCCTCTCCCCCGCCAATGCAGAGGCTCGCGACCCCGCGCCTTAACTTGAGGTCCTCCAGGGCGTGAAGCAAGGTGGTGAGGATTCTGGCCCCGCTGGCGCCGATGGGATGGCCCATCGCCACCGCCCCTCCCCTGATGTTTACCTTCTCCGGGTTCAAGCCAAGCTCTCGGTTGATGGCAATCGAACAGACGGCGAAGGCCTCATTGATCTCGAAGAGGTCGATGTCGGCGAGGCCTAGCTCGGCTTTCCGCAGCAAGCCTGAGATGGCCTGAATGGGTGCGGTGGTAAACCAAGCGGGCTCCGTCGCAAACGAAGCGCAAGCCACGATGCGCGCTATCGGCTTGAGGCCCTGGGCTGTGGCTCTCCCTTCCTCCATCACCACCAGGGCTGCGGCCCCGTCGCTGATCGAGGAGGCGTTGCCGGCCGTCACCGTCCCGCCTTGCTTGAAGGAAGGTTTCAGAGTGGGAAGCTTTTCAAATCGGACCCGCTTGGGCTCTTCATCCTCCTCGACAACCAGTTCCTTCTCAGACCTTTGCGGGACCGCCACCGGGACGATCTCGCGCTTGAACTCACCCTTCTCCAGCGCGCTGAGGGCGCGCCGGTAGCTGGCCGCGGCGAACTGGTCCTGGTCCTGTCGCGAGATCTTCGACTTCTCAGCGCAGAGTTCCGCAGCTTTCCCCATGTGAAATTGATTGTAGACATCCCACAGCCCATCCTTGATCATGCTATCTACCACTTCCCCGTGGCCAAGGCGGTAGCCGCTTCGCGCCTGCGGCAAAAGGTAGGGCGCATTGCTCATGCTTTCCATCCCGCCCGCCACGATCACGTCGGCGTCCCCTGTGACAATGGCCTGAGCCGCGAAGATGACCGCCTTGAGCCCTGAGCCGCAGACTTTGCTGACCGTGGTGCACCCCACGGACTCGGGCAGGCCCGCGCCCAGACCGGCCTGGCGGGCCGGGGCCTGACCCAGGCCAGCCGAAAGGACATTGCCCATGATGACTTCGTCGACTTTCTCGCCGCTGAGCCGCGCCCTTTTGAGCGCCGCAGCGATTGCGATGCTGCCGAGCTGCGTAGCAGCCAAAGAACTGAGTACGCCATTAAAGCTTCCGATGGGCGTGCGCGCGGCGCTAACAATAACAGCTTTTCTCATCGCTGATCTCCTTTGACCTCTACGGGACTTGCGGATTATTCTAGCAGAATTAAAAAATACCGAAACAAGTTTAAAATAAGTCGAGACGGTGGTAAAGTAAATTTAATCGCCCAATGATCTTATAGGGCGAGCAGGCTAGCCGAGGGGAAGGAGCCGCCATGCCTAAGAAAACCATCAAGACCTTCCATGTCGAGTGGCTCCAAGTCTTGGATGAGCGAGGCAACTGCGATGAGGAGCTTCGCCCCCCCCTTAGCGACAAGGAAATCCAAAAACTTTACGAGTGGATGGTCCTGGCGCGGGCCTTCGACGAAAAGGCTTTCAAGCTCCAGCGTGAGGGCCGTCTCGGCACGTACGCCTCCATTCTGGGGCAGGAGGCGGCCCAGGTCGGAAGCGCCTTCGCCCTTCAACCCGGCGATTGGATGTTTCCCTCATATCGCGAGGCCGGCGCGTCGATCGTAAGAGGACTGCCGCTCAAAATGGTCTTTCAATACTGGTCCGGCGACGAGCGCGGAAGTCGGATACCGCAAGGACAAAACGATTTTCCCATTACCATTCCAGTGGGAACCCAGATCCCCATCGCCACGGGGGCCGCCTGGGCGGCCAAAGCCAAAGGAGACAAGATCGCCGTCATGGCCTATCTCGGTGATGGAGCCACGTCCAAAGGGGATTTTCATGAGGGGCTTAACTTTGCCGGGGTTTTTTCTCTGCCAGTGGTTTTCCTGTGCCAGAACAACCACTGGGCGATCTCCGTCCCGGTGAGCCGGCAGACGAGAGCCGAGACCTTGGCGCAGAAGGCCATCGCTTACGGTTTCGACGGCATCCAGGTAGACGGCAACGATATCTTTGCGGTCTACAAGGCGGCGCATGAGGCGCTCGGTCGCGCCCGGGTGGGGCAGGGCCCGACCCTGATCGAATGCGTCACCTACCGGATCGGCGACCATACCACGGCCGACGATGCTACGCGCTACCGGACGGAGGAAGAGGTTCGCGAGTGGCGCGAAAAGGACCCCATCGACCGGCTGAAAAGATACATGGGGAAAAAAGGGCTGTGGGACGAAGCGTATGATCACAAAGTCGCCTTGGAATCGCGGGAGCAGGTCGAAGCGGCAGTGGCAGAAGAAGAGGCGATTCCTCCACCCGACCCGAGAGACATTTTTCATTACACGTTTGCTGAACTCCCCGAAGACCTCAAAGAGCAGATGGAACATTTGTTCGGCAGCGACGGGCGACCCAACCCCTAACGAACTGAGCGGATGACATGGCCCAACTGACGATGGTCCAGGCGATTAACCTCGCTTTAGCACAGGAAATGGAGCGGGACCCGAGAGTGGTCGTCCTGGGCGAAGACGTAGGGAAAAACGGCGGTGTCTTTAGGGTCACCCAGGGGCTGTATGAGAAATTTGGCGACGGAAGGGTCGCGGACACTCCTTTGTCTGAGTCCGCCATCGTCGGCGTGTCGATCGGCATGGCCGCTTATGGCCTGAGGCCTGTGGCGGAGATTCAGTTCGAGGGATTCATCTATGCCGCCATGGAGCAGCTCATCTCCCACGCTTCCCGCATCCGAACCAGATCCCGAGGGAGATATCATTGCCCGCTGGTGGTCAGGGTTCCTTACGGAGGAGGGATTCGGGCGCCCGAGCACCATTCGGAGAGCAACGAGGCGCTTTTCGCGCACACGCCGGGGCTCAAAGTTGTCGTCCCCTCCACCCCATACGAGGCCAAAGGCCTTCTGGTCTCCGCCATCCGCGATCCGGACCCGGTGATTTTTATGGAACCGAAACGGGTTTATCGGGCCCTCAAGGAAGAGGTCCCGGAGGAGGAATATACGATTCCGCTCGGGCAGGCCCGCATCGCCACGGAGGGGAAGGACAATACCTTGATTGCCTGGGGAGCCATGCTCCAGCCAACCCTCAAAGCGGCCGCTCTCATGGGGGAGAGAGGGATACATTCCGAGGTCATCGACCTCAGGACCCTTTCTCCGCTGGACACCCGGACGATCATCGAATCGGTCAAAAAAACCAAGAGGGCGGTAATCGTGCATGAGGCGCCCCGTACCTGCGGCTTGGGGGCGGAACTCGTCGCGCGGATCAACGAGAGCGCCCTGCTCTATCTGGAGGCACCGGTGGAGCGAGTTACCGGATATGACACGGTCATGCCGCTTCCCAAACTGGAGCAGTACTACCTTCCCAATGCCGAAAGAGTAACTGAAGCCATCGGCAGGGTCATGAGATTCTGATTCTATAAACCAAGACATGGCGGCGGTCGTAAAAGAGTTCAAACTGCCTGACGTCGGCGAGGGGATCACCGAGGCGGAAATTGTCAGGTGGCTGGTAAAAGAGGGGGACCGGGTCAAAGAGGATCAGGACCTGGTTGAGATTGAGACGGATAAAGCCCTCGTTACCCTCCCCTCTCCTCATAGCGGGAAAGTCCTGAAGCACCATGCAGCCGAAGGAGATATTCTTAAAGTGGGAGATCTGCTGTCGACCATAGAAGAGGCAACCGAACCATCTGTCGCCGAGCAGCCTCGGAAGGAAGATAGCGGCACAGTGGTCGGGATCTTGCAGACTGCTGAGGAGATCGTGACACCATCGGCCGTTCTGGCAACTCCTGCCATCCGGCTCATGGCCAAGGAGCTCCGGGTGGATTTGACAAAGGTGAAAGGAACCGGCCCGGGCGGCAGAACCACCAGAGAGGATGTGGAACGGGCCGCCGGCAGGCTGCGGGCCAAGCCTGCTGAGGACTCCGACTCTTATGGCCGGGTGGAAAGAGTTCCACTTCGGGGCTTGCGCCGTGCCATTGCCAAACATATGACTGAGGCCTCCCTGCGCGTGGCCGACGTAACCATCTGGGAGGATGCTGACATCACGGACCTGGAAAAAGTAAGGGCGAAAGAGAGGAAGGTGGCCGAGCAAAAGGGAATCAAGTTAACTTACCTCCCTTTTGTCTTCAAAGCGGTAATTCCGGCCCTGAAGGCCCACCCCCGGCTAAACGCCACTCTGGATGATGAACTTGGGGTGATCATCCTCAAGAAGTACTATAATATCGGCCTTGCAGTGGACACAGCCGATGGATTGATGGTCTTCGTGATCAAGGAGGCCGACCAGAAAACCGTGTTGGATCTGGCCAGGGAGATGGCGGTGCTTGGAGAAAAGGCGAGGTCGAGGAAGATTGAACTCCCCGAGCTAAAGGGAAGCACGTTTACGATTACCAACTACGGTGTATTTGGGGCCTCCTATGGGACGCCGATCATCAACTATCCGGAAGTGGCCATCCTCGGGATAGGAAAGGTCGAGGACAGACCGGTCATTCGTGAGGGCCAAGTTGCCATCAGAAAGATCATGCCCCTTTCCCTGGTGTTCGATCATAGGGTTATCGATGGGGTCGAGGCCGGACGGTTTTTGAACGTGGTGATCCGGCATCTCGAGGATCCCGATCTGATGCTCATCGAAGGGAAGTAGCTCCCGCCGGCTGGCGCATTGCACATAGAGGGCAGGTGACTTTTGATTCGGAAGGACCGACTTAAAAATCTGCTGATCGAGCTGGTCAAGATCGACAGCCTCTCCCGCAAGGAGTACGCGATCGCCATGCGGCTCAAACGGGAGATGGAAGAGCTGGGCGCCGTGGTATTGATTGACGACGCCGGGGAGAGAATCGGCGGGAGCGTGGGCAATGTGATCGCCCATTTCCGGGGCGAAGTGCCGAGCGCCAAACCGCTTCTTCTCTGCGCCCACATGGACACCGTGGTCCCCGGTGAAGGCGTGGTTCCGGTGCTGGAGGGAGACATTCTGCGCAGCGACGGACGCACCGTGCTCGGCGGCGATGATAAGAGCGGGGTCGCCATTATCTGTGAAGTTTTGCGCGTGCTCCGCGAGGACCGTATTCCCTGCGGTGATATCGATGTCGTTTTCACTATCTGCGAGGAGGCCGGCCTGGTCGGCGCCAAGTGTCTGGACGTCGCGCGGCTCCGGGCGCGCACCGGCCTGGTATTGGACAGTGACTCCGTGGGTTTTCTCTTCACCAAAGCTCCTGCAGCGAACCATGTGGAGTTTGTCGTGCGCGGCCTCGCGGCCCACGCCGGGGTCTGCCCCGAGAAGGGAATCAACGCGATCCGGGTGGCCGCAGACGGGATCAGCAGGATGAGGCTGGGAAGGATCGACGAGGAGACGACGGCAAACATCGGCGTGATCGAAGGCGGGATGGCTGTCAACATCGTCCCGAACTCCGTCCGCCTTCGCGGGGAGGCGCGAAGCCACAGCGAGGACAAACTGGAACAACAGACCCGCCACATGCTCCAGTGCCTCGAAGAGGCCGCCTCGCGCTATTCTCTGGAGCTCGACGGACGCCAGTTTCGCGCCTCGGTGGAGTCTAAGGTCGCGCGAGAATACGATCGCATGGATGTCCCGGAGGGATCGGGGATCGTCCGGCTCGTCCGCAGCGCGGCCGAGAATCTGGGAATCGAGGTCAGAACGATGGCGACGGGCGGCGGCTGCGACGCCAACGTGTTCAACCAGAAAGGGCTTGAGGTCGCGAATCTTTCCACGGGGATGCGGGAGATCCATACGGTCAAGGAGTGGCTTGATCTCAAGGATCTCTATCTCTCCGCGCAGATGGTCCTGGAGATCGTGCGCCTGAACGCCACGGAGCAAAGCTAGTTTTGGTCGGGACCTATAGTGACGGAATTAAATAAGTTGACATCAAATCCCTTCTCGCTCTCCTAAATCCCCCTCTATCCCCCTTTACCAAAGGGGGAGAAAGGGGGATTTGAGAGAGGATAGGCTGATTATGGTAATTTTCTTTTTTCCTTCACTATAGTCATACGAATGTTTTACTCGGCACTCAGTAATCAGCACTCAGCACTTTAGTTTCGGAAGCCATGCAAGCAGACGAGCTGGGACTCCTGCTCAGGAAAGAGCGGGGACAATTTCTCGAATTTCTCAGCGCCTACGAATACAAAAAAGGCGGAGGGCAGAACAAGCGCAGCGAAGAGCTGGCTCGTGAGATCGCCCGCCTGCTGGTGGGGATGGCCAATTCCGACGGCGGGACCCTGGTGGTCGGGGTGGAACCCGACAAAACCGTGACCGGCATTCCCTATCCTCCCGAAGAAATCCAAATCCTGATCCATGCGGCCCAAACCCTGGTTCTTCCTCCCCTCTCCGCTTCCTGCGAGCGCATGCGTCTGGGAAACCTCTTGCTCCTCAAATTCGACTTGAGCTCGGGGCCGGAGGTGTACCGGCTCGCCGGCGGGCGCTCCTTTTACCGCATCGCCGCCGAAAACCCATCGCTGCCGGCCGAACAGGTTCAGAAGCTCAAAGAAGCAAAAACATCCTTCATCTATGAGCGGCAGCATGTCATCGATGCGGCCTGGGAGGATCTGGACGGCGATGGCGTGGCGCGGCTGGCGGAGAAAATCCAGGACCCGCGCGATTCGCAGACCCTCCTCGCGCAGGCGTATCATCTCGTCGACCACTCGCGCGAAAAACCCGCCCTCACCATGGCGGCGCTGCTGCTCTTTGGAAAGGATCCCACTCGCTGGCATCCTCGCTGCGGCATCGAGTTCGTCAAATATGAAGGCACCGAGCGGCACCACGGAAGCGCCCTGAATGTCATCAAGCGAATCCGCTTCGAAGCCCCGCTGTACCACCTGATCGATGAGGCCGTCGGCCGGATCAGAGAGCATATCCGGGAACGGACGATTCTGCACGACCTGTTTTTCCGCGAGCGGATGGAATACCCCACCTTCGCCTGGCAGGAAGCGCTGGTCAACGCGGTGGCACACCGCGACTACAGCCTGACCGGCGCGCCAGTGGAGGTGTGGATGTTCGACGATCGGATCGAGGTGCGTAGCCCCGGACTCCCTCCCTCGCCGGTCACGATCGACCAGCTGCGCCAGCAGAAGCGAGTCCACTTCTCGCGCAATCCTTTGCTGGTTCGGGTTCTGGCGGACCTCGGGTATTTGCGCGAGATGGGTGAAGGAGTTCCGCGCATGTTTCAGGAGATGGAGCAGTACGGGCTCAGGCCTCCGGAGTTCTCGATCGAGGGCTTTTTTTTCGCCGTTACCCTGCGCAACACCCCGATTTACGACGAAGCAACCTTGGTGTGGCTCAACCAGTTTAACGCCTTTCCGGTTAACTTTCGCCAGAGGAGGCTTCTCGCCTACGCCTATTCGCACGGGAAAATGTTTTCCACGGCGAATTACCAGCGCGTCGGAGAAGTGGATCGGGATACCGCCTACCGGGAGGTCCGCGCTCTGGTGAAATTCGGAATTGTGGCCCCCCTCAAGCCGAAAAGTCGGACCTACCGGGTCATCGAGCGGCTCTAAGATAGTTACTAATACAAACGACTTTACACATGTTACACGAGACCGTGTTGAGAGGGGAGCGAGCCTGAAGGCCGCAGACGTAGGAGACAGCAGGTTCCTGCAGGTCCAGAGCGCGGGAAAAAGCACCTTTAGGGGCTGGCGCGGGTGGCCCTCAAGGTACTGGCCCATCGGCTGCGGCCGGAAGGCTTGTTCCCCTCGAATGTCAACTTACTTAATACGTTTGCATTAGATGGAATTTACCGACTTAGCGCGTCTTGCCGGCGGTTATCTCGAGGCGCGCGCCATTCAGGTCGCCGTAAGCCTGGGAGTTTTCGACGCGCTGGAGCGACGCAGTCTGGATGCGCCCGCGGTAGCCTCGTCCGTAAACGCGGACCCGAGGGCAACCGAGATCTTCCTTAATGCCCTCACGTCTCTCGGCTTGCTCGAAAAAAAAGCCGAGCTTTTCTCCCTGTCCACTATCGCCTCTACTTATCTCGTCAAAAGCTCGCCCAAATACTACGGCGGGATGATCCTGTTCGACGCTTCACTTTGGGACGCGTGGGGCGCTTTGGCGCAGGCAGTCCGCACAGGTAAACCTGTCCGCCAGCCCGACATGTATCAGAGCGACACAGAAGCGACCGAGCGATTTATTTACGCGATGCACTCACTGGTGCAGGCGCGCGGGGATGCCGAAATTTTGGCCCAGACGATCGATTTTAGCGAAGTTACCGAGCTGCTCGACGTGGGCTCGGGTCCGGGCACCTATCCAATCCATCTTTGCCGGAAATATCCAAAACTCAGAGCCACGATCTTCGATCTTCCCGGAACGCTTAAAATCACCGAGAAGTTTGTCCGAGAGTCTGGTGTCGGCGATCGCATAAGGCTCGTGAGGGGAGATTACCGCCGCGACCCGATTCCCGGGAAGTACCAAATGGCCCTGCTCTCGAACATCATCCACGCCGAGAGCGCAGAGGAAAACGAAGGCCTGATGAGGAAAATCCATGCGTGCTTAGACCGGAGCGGAAAGATTGTCATTAAGGACCACATCCTGGACGATTCTCTGACGCACCCGCCTGTTGGAGTCGCCTTTTCCCTGTTGATGCTGCTCACCACGGAGGCCGGCAGGTGTTACTCGTTTAATGAGGTGAAAGGGTGGCTGGAAAAAGCAGGCTTTAAGGAACTCCGGGAGATTGCCCTTGCTTATCCGCTGACATCTTCGGTCGTCACCGGCGTGAAGGAATAACGCCGAATCTACTTTAGATTCAAGTCTTAAGTTACTGATGTTAAGTAAGAAGTAACAACGATGGATGATAGCGACGATCTCCGCAAAGCGCGCGAGCGGGCGATCATCGACTCCTACCGCCCGATCTGCCTGTGCAACAAGATCCGCAAAGGCGTCATCGTTAGGGCGATTCAAAGCGGAGCGAAAACCTTCGAGATGGTAAGCCGTCGCACCGGCGCCGGCACCGGCCCCTGCGGCGCCCAGCGATGCGGCCCCATGATCCGAGGTATGCTCGGCGAGGAGGTCGAGACCTGCCGCGAATGCGGCTGGTCGATTCTTAAAGGTTCCTCCCCTCTTACTTGCCCCCGCTGCGGCGCGGAACAATAACCACCGCGGAACATGACCAGATCCGGGCCCCCTGTGAGCACGCCTTATTTGTCGAAACTCAATGACGGTGGCCGCTCGCAGGGTTTTAAAAAAGGGTGGGCTGTTTCATTGTCCACTCTCGAACCTCGTGAAGCGGCCGGGTAA
>Ga0156242_1017_pt1 | contig 33185 bp, 30 predicted proteins | sample RifCSPlowO2_12_FD_107889 | JGI IMG/M metagenome (GOLD analysis project Ga0156242, IMG submission 107889) | Deltaproteobacteria bacterium RIFCSPLOWO2_12_FULL_57_22 | reverse complement strand
TCCCAAGCCTCCTATACACCCGTAGAGAGAGACGATCAAGCTGGACACTCGAGTCAAATGCAACAATCTCTAGCAGGCTGCGGAAAAACGCTCCGTTCACCGTTCGACGAACTCAGGGCGAACGGAGCAGCCCTCGAAATCATTCGCGATTTTCCGTTCTGCTGAGGCCCTCGAAGCATGAAAAACACTTTTTCCGCAGCCTGCTAGAGCGAGCCTATAGTGACGGAATTAAATAAATTGACATCAAATCCCCTCTCGCTCTCCTAAATCCCCCTCTATCCCCCTTTACCAAAGGGGGAGAAAGGGGGATTTGAGGGAGGATAGGGGGATTATGGTAATTTTCTTTTTTCCTTCACTATAGTACTCGATCAAGGTCTGTAGTTGAATCTCCCGTCAGCGAGGACGCAACAATGTTACCGTTGGCGTCATGATAGTGATGAGGAAAATTCGAGAGATTTGGAAAGCCTTGATCTTCGGGGAAGCGCGGAGAACGGCTTCAAGGAACGAAAATGTTCGGCCCGCTCTTCATATCGCCGCACTTGCCTATGAACGTAGTCCTCAGCCAGCATCCTCAACGCCTCGGCCTCGTCCTTGCAAATCCCATGCGCGAGAAACGGGGCAACGATCTTTTTGACGGCTTCAAGCCCGCTCATACTTCAAATCCTACCACGCTCGTGAGGCCTCCGCAATAAAATTCTCTCCGATTTTGCTCTCAGCCGTCGCCGTTCTCTCTCTCCAACAACGGGAGCATGTTCTGAAAGAACTCGCGGTCCCCCTCAAAGGTCTCTTCCAGTCCGCAGATCTCGTCGGGCGTTAGCCAGCGGGCCTCGCTTACCTCCCTCTTGTCAAGCATCAATTCGCCGGCGACGTATTCAGCGAGCCACCAGTGCAGTCTAAAAGTTCCACGCGATGAGATATTTTCCCACACCTTGCGGAGCGGCCGTACCACCAACCCGACCTCTTCCATCGCCTCCCGAACTACCGCCGCCTCCTGGCTCTCTCCGGGCTCGACTTCCCCGCTAACCGGCGCCCAATACCCCGCACCCCGCACAGGGGGCGCCCTTTGGATCAGGAGCACCTTGTCACCGTTCGTTATGACCGCAACAATCGCATCAAGCAGCATGTTTACCGATGAAATGTGGTGTCAGACTTGCGTAACTTGCTTAAGTTCCAGACGGCACTTCTTGTAGAGCCCGGCTAACGTTCGAAGCATGGCATCCCAAAAATGTGGCCACCTTTACTGATCCATATCCTTCTTCTAAAACAGCTCTTCGCATAAACCGATGCCTGGCTGCTACCAACGGTGCACTCCGCCCTCTTCCCCGCAACGCGTCCGGGCTGAATCCCGCCTCTTTCGCAATCTGCTTGCAAAGAGCTTCCATAGCCACGGGGCGGCGCGGACCTATCCTCTCCTCCGTCTTCACTATCCTCCTCAAGAATCCCTCAGCTCCTAGAAACGGTTCATGATCACCAGGATGCCATTCCGCACGGTATCCTTCTTTTATTCCATCCCGCACAAACGCTTCGTAGCGCGCTGGTCTCCTTAACTCTCCCATCACCGGGCCCGGATTAATCAGCCCTCTTTTTTGCTTCCCCAAATATTCACCATGACCACTCCACTTCCACTCCCCAGGCCGTCTTACGAGCCCCGCTCGAACCGGATTCAAATGAATGTACCGGACTAACTCCAACAGATAACTGTCCCGGTCACACACTATCGCCTTATACCTACCTTGGAACAAATGCCCCCTACGCCCGTACGTCCGGTTAAACCCACGAACATACCCTGTTAGCAACGATTGCATGATGCGAGCAGTGGGCACATCGATAACTTCCATCAGCAAATGGAGATGGTTGGGCATGAGAGCATAGGCATAAAGATAATAGGGATAACGATCGCGGACCTGGCGGAGGCAGTTCAAAAACGCTTCGTAATCGGCGTTCTCCAGAAACACCTTCTGCCCATTATTACCCCGAGCTATTATATGGAAGAGTAGTCCTGGGGCATGAATACGAGGATGACGGGGCATGAGCAGCCCTTAATACAATTATTCAACTTACGCAAGTCTGACACTAACCCTAACTCCATGTCACCGATCTGGCGTATGAGAATGAGTTTCTCTTGTTTTTCGTGCCGCCTCGGATTCTATGAGTCCGTTGCGTTGCAGCCACGCAACGACAGGATGTATCTCACTTCGAGAACAAATGTTCACTTGCGAGAGCGGTTTATCGACACCAGTGCTCGTGAACAACACAGCGTCCAGATTCGACCCGAGGTCTGGCTCAGGTATTCTCTCACTTAGCTCTTTCTGCCGCTGCTCCGCCATAAAGAACTCGTCACTAAGAAGACAGTTGACTGCAAGAAGGTTCGGTCGATGTGTAGCAAGTTTGTTTTTGTCCTGTTTGTTTCCAATCGCCTTGGAGATACAGTCTTGTAGGTAGCTCGGCGGATCACCTGTATAGTTAGGCAGAACTCCGGGCTGATAAGCATCGCTAGGACCCTCGATGTATACGAAGAAGTTCTCTGCTCCGGAAGGAACAGGGAAGAGATGGGGCCAGCACCGGGCAGCAGCCTGGAGAGCCTGGTCGACGGAGCCAGGTTTGAGGAAGGACTGAAATAACTCATCGAGAAACCCTGCGGTAGTGCCGTTCTTTGGAAGGCTAAAGGGCAGGTATGCCCGATGCTCAACACGAATTCGTTCATCAACACAGCGTAGGACTTCATGGATGAACTCCTCAATAGGGTAAGACTTCTGATAGGCATAGCACTCTACGAAGAATTGTCCTTCGAGATCTTCTACAGACAGGTCTGGCCCCGCCGGGTTCCATGAAAGGCGTGCCCCACGTGTCTTGAAAAAGTCCGCCACCTGCATTTGCCAGAGGAGGCTCCAATACTTACTGAAATCGCAGCTGTTTTGGTGCTGTCGAAACTCTTGCTGCCAATTGTCGATGAGCGAAGCTGCCGAGAGCATCCGTTCCATATTCTCCGGGTAGATTTCGGTTAGCCACGTCCCAAGGCGCCAGGCCATGTAATGACAGTAGTAGGGAGGTTGGTCACTACAGGATTTTAGAACGCTCTCGGGAAAGTGCCGTGCAATTGCTGGGTAGCGAGATAAGCGTGAGCGTATGCGGCCCCAGTCGATGCAACGGTGAACAAGCTCTCGATACGCATGCATATTTACCTTCTCAAAGAACGATAATTCGAAGCGAAGTCCGGGTCAAGCAATTTCTCTGTGCCGTCGAGCGTCATTGAACCCTAAAAGAAATAATGCTACAGCCAAAACACCATGGCTAAGTACCGCGTCACCGTCGATACCGGAGGAACTTTCTCGGACTTCGTTTTCTTCAACGAAGAGAGCGGCGAGATCACCATCACCAAAGTTCCTTCCACGCCCAAAGAGCCTTTCCAGGCGGTCCTCAACGGCGTCAAAGACCTGCTCGACCAAGGGGTGAAAGCCGCCGATATCAGCTTTTTCTCCCATGGCACGACGGTGGGAACGAACACGCTGCTCGAAGAAAAGGGAGCTAAGACCGGGCTCCTCGTCACCGAGGGGTTTCGCGGCATCTATGAGGTCATGGAGCAGACCCGCGGCTACGGCCCGGCGACCTACGATCTCTTTTTTGAGAAACCTCGGCTGCTGGCGCCCCCTTACTATACCGAAGAGATACCGGAGCGGGTCGATTTCCGCGGCGAAGTTCTCAAACCGATTGACGTGGAGTCCTCGCTCCAAGCCGTGCGCAGGCTAAAGAAAAAGGGTGTAGAATCCATCGCCGTCTGCTTTCTCTTCTCCTTCCTCAATCCCGACCACGAGATCAGGATGAAGGAGATCGTCACGAAGGAGTTTCCCGAAGCCAATCTTTCGCTTTCCTGTGAGGTCTTACCGCAGATCCGCGAGTTCTACCGCATGAGCACCACTGTGATTAACGGTTACATCGCGCCCGTGGTCGGCCGCTACCTGGGCCTTCTCGAAGGACGGCTCCGGGAAATTGGGGTGACCACACCCAAGCTTTACATCATGCAGTCCAACGGGGGGGTGTCCACTTTTCAGCGCGCGGCGAGAAAACCCGTCGCCACGGTCCTCTCCGGCCCCGCGGGCGGGGTCATGGCTTCGCTGGGAATCAGCCAGCGCGTCGACCTGAAAAATATCATCACCTTCGATATGGGCGGAACGAGCTGCGACGTGGCGCTGATCCACAAAGGGACGCCCGTGATCACCACTCAGGGAAGAATCAATCAGCGCCCGATCAGCCTTCCGATGCTCGACATCCATACGGTCAGCGCCGGCGGCGGCACCATCGCGCGCGTCGATGCCGTCGGGGGTGTCCAGGTCGGCCCGGACAGCGCGGGCGCCGACCCGGGACCGATTTGCTATGATCATGGGGGCATGCAGGTCACGATCACCGACGCCAATTTGGTCCTCGGGGTGCTCCACCCCGACAAATTTCTCGGCGGTCGAATGAAACTGAATAAGCCTAAGGCCGAAAGGCTGTTGGAAGAAAAAATCGCGCGTCCCTTGGGCTTGAATTTATTGGAGGCCGCCGACGGAATTTTGAAAATCATCAATGTCAAGATGGAGGAGGCGATCAAGGCGGTCTCCTCCCAACGCGGCTACGACATTCGCGATTTCACCCTGGTCGCGTTCGGCGGGGGCGGACCGATGCATGCGGGTAAAATCGTACTCGACCTGGGCATCCCCTCGCTGCTCATCCCATTCGCTCCGGGTGTCACCTCCGCCCTCGGGCTCCTCATGTCCGACGTCAAGCACGACTATGTCCGCTCCAAGCTCGCGCCGCTAAAGGGGCTGGATCCCAATGAGATCAACCGGCTCTTTTCCCAACTCATCGAGCAGGCCCGGCAGGAGCTACGGGCTGAGGGCTTTAACGAGAGCGAGATGGAGATCGAGGCGTCCGTCGATCTGCGCTACGCGGGCCAGGGCTACGAGCTGACGGTGCCCTCGCCCTCTCCACCGCTAAAACCAGAGGACTTGGACCTCCTGCGCCAAAGATTCGATAGCCAGCATGAGCAGGCCCACGGCCACAAGGCGGAGACGGAGCCCGTGGAGCTGGTGAGCTTGCGCCTGGTGTCTCTCGGCCTGGTGCCGCAGGCCCGGCTCTCTCCGGCTGCGGCTTCGGGAAGAAAGGTTGAGGCTGCCCGAACCGGAGAGAGAAAGATATTTTTCGGTCAGGAGCACGGGCTGCTGGATTGTCAGATTTACAGCAGGGAACTGCTCGAGCCGGGTCACGCAGTGAGCGGCCCCGCGGTGATCGAACAGATGGACACGACAACGGTGATCCATCCGGAACAGGAGGCGTTTGTAGATAGCTACCGGAATATGATGGTTAAAGCCAAATAAAATTTTGAATTGTCAGAAGCCAATTAAAAATTAACAATTATGGTAATTGATCCCATCACTCTTCAAGTCATTCATGCTCGCTTGGCGGGCATCGTCCAGGAGATGCAAAACTCGCTCTTCCGCACGGGCTTTTCTACCATTATCCGCGAATCCCAGGACGCTAGCTGCGCCATCCTCAACACCCGGGGCGAGGTCGTCGCCCAGCACGTGGTCCTGCCGCTCCACATGGGAGCCTTCCCCGCCTGCGCTGCGGGAGTCCTTCGACACTATGCAGCCTCCGAGATCGAGGAAGGCGATGCCTTTATCACCAACCATCCCTATCTGGGGGGCAGCCCCCATGCGCCGGACATGGCGGTCCTGACGCCGATCTTCTATCGCGGGGAATGGGTCGGTTTTGCCGCCAGCATGGCCCACAAAAGCGACATCGGCGGGCCGGTGCCGGGAAGCTGTTGGAGCCAAGCTCGTGAGATCTTTCAAGAGGGGCTGCATCTGCCGCCGCTCAAGTACATCTCCCGCTTCGAGCCCAGCCGGGACATCGAGGCGATCATCGGTGCCAACAGCCGCACACCGGAGCTGGTTGTCGGCGATATGCGCGGGCAGGTAGGCGCCGACCGCCTCGGCGAGCGGCGGTTTCAAGAGATGATGGACCGCTACGGTAAAGAAACGGTCCTCGCCTCTTACCCCCACCTCTTCGCCTTGACGGAGACCAAGGTGCGGCGTGAGATCGCCTGTTGGCCCGACGGCGTCGGAGAGGGCGAGCGGTTTGTCGACAGCGACGGGATTGAGCTGGACAAGCCGGTGCGAATCCATGTGCGCCTTGAAAAAAAAGGGGATCGGTTGCTCTTCGATTTTGGCGGCACGGCCGACCAGACCAAGGGGCCGGCCAATATTCGCCCGACGGTAGTGAGGGCTGCCTGTTCCTACTGCGTCACGGCCCTGGTCGATCCCGCCCTGGCCATCAACCAGGGCCTGGCTCGGGTCATCGAGGTAAAAGTCCGAGAGGGCAGCGCGCTTGATCCGCTTTTTCCCGCTCCGGTCAACACCTATAACCCCACGGTTCACGCGCTCGTCGAAGCGCTCTTCGAAGCCTTTAGCCAGCTCACGCCCACCAAGAAGGTGGCCGACGGCTGCAGCAGCCGCTCGATCATCATCGGCGGGCGAAGCAACAAAACCGGCAAGAGCTATGTGCAGTATGAAATCTTCGGCGGAGGCTCCGGCGGCCGCACCGGTAAGGACGGCGTCTCCGGCACCAACGTGAACCAATCCAATGCCAGGATTGCCCCGGTTGAGATCATCGAATCGGAGTTCTCAGCGCGCCTGAGGCGATTCGAGCTGATTCCCGACTCCGGGGGCGCGGGAACCTCCCGGGGAGGCCTGGGCTTCGTGCGTGAATACGAGATCCTCGACCACGAGGCGCGCTTCTCCCTGCGCTCCACCAAACACTCGGTAGCCCCGAAGGGAATCCAGGGAGGCTTCCCCGGCAGAACCGGCAAGTGCACCCTGAACCCGAATACCGAAAAAGAGAGAGTGCTCCCCTCCCGCTATTCAGATCACACTCTCTATCCCGGCGATGTGGTCCGGCTGGAGACCCCGGGCGGCGGCGGTTTGGGGAACCCCCTGGAGCGTGACCCGCAGAAAGTCTTGAGCGATGTCCTGAACGGGTACGTCTCTCAGGAGAAGGCGGAGAAGCTATACGGCGTGGTGATCGAGCGGCACAACGGGGAACTCCGGATCGATAAGGCCGGCACGTCAAAAGCCAGGGAGTTTTAAGTTTCGGGTTATGAATTTTGAGTTTTAAGTTACGGGGAGCAGTAACTAAAAACTAAGAACTGAAAAATAAAAAATATTATGGTTGATGTTGACCCCATCACCCTCCAAGTGATTTACGCGCGCCTGGCGGGCATCGTCCAGGAGATGCAAAACTCGCTTTTCCGCACGGGCTATTCCACCATCATCCGCGAATCCCAGGACGCTAGCTGCGCCATCCTCAACACCCGGGGCGAGGTCGTCGCCCAGCACGTGGTCCTGCCGCTGCACATGGGAGCCTTCCCCGCCTGCGCCGAAGCGGTCCTCCGACACTATGGGGCAGGTGAAATTCACGAAGGAGACGCTTTCATCATCAACCACCCTTATCTGGGCGGTAGTCCGCATGCTTCCGACATGGGCGTGCTGACGCCGGTCTTTTATCGCGGGGAGCGGGTCGGGTTCGCCGCCAGCATGGCTCACAAAAGCGACATCGGCGGGACCGTCCCTGGAAGCGGCTCCGGTCAGGCCCGGGAGATCTTTCAAGAAGGCCTCCACCTGCCACCGGTGAAATTTGTCTCGCGACATAGACCCGTAAAAGAGATCGAAGCGATCCTTACAGCGAATAGCCGCACGCCGGAGGTAGTCCTCGGGGATATCCGCGGCCAGGTGGGCTCAGGGCGCCTGGGGGAGAGAAGAGTTGCCGAGCTCATGGAGCGCTATGGCAAGGAGACGGTAATCGCTTCCACCGAGCTGCTTTCCTCCTATACCGAGAACCGAGTGCGCAAGGCGATCGCCTCATGGCCCGACGGCCGCTCGGAGGGAGAGAGCTTCGTCGATCACGACGGTATCGAGCTGGAGCGGCCCATTCGCATTCACGTGGCGGTCGAAAAGGAAGGCGAGCGGATCCGCTTCGACTTCAGCCAATCGAGCGACCAAACCAAAGGCCCGGCCAACATTCGCCCGCCGCTGGTCCGGGCCTGCTGCACCTATTGCCTCATATGCCTGGTCGACCCCTATCTACCCATCAACCAGGGACTGGCGCGGGTGGTCGAGGCGACCTTTCGCGAAGGCAGCGTGGTTGATCCCCGCTTCCCCGCCGCCGTCAACACCTACATGCCCACGGCGCTCGTGGTCGTAGAGGCGATTCTCAAAGCCATGGGCCGATTTGTGCCGGAAAAACGAATCGCCGGAGGCTCCGGCAGCGCGGCGATCGTGCTGGGCGGAAACAGCACCGCGGGCGGCCGACCTTATGTCCATTATGAAATTTTCAGCGGCGGCACCGGCGCCCGCTGGGGAAAAGATGGCGTATCCGCGACTGCTTTTCATCTGAGCAACTGCAAAACCGCTGCGGTGGAGATCATCGAATCCGAATTCCCTACGCGGGTGGAGCGGTTCGAAATCATCCGCGACTCGGGCGGCGCGGGAACGTGGCGCGGCGGCTTGGGCTTCGGCCGGGGCTACCGGATTCTCCAGGGAGAGGTCCGCTTCTCGATGCGAACCGACAAACACGTCGTCGAGCCCTGGGGGGCCGAGGGAGGGAAAGAGGGTGGCAAGGGAGCCTGTATCATCAATCCCGGCGCCCCGGAGGAGAAAAGGCTCCCCTCCCGCTTCGGCGACTTTCGCCTACAGGAAAGTGATCAATTGCGGATCGAGAGGCCGGGGGGCGGAGGCATGGGCGATCCTTATGCGCGCCCGGCCGAAAAGGTCCTGGAAGATGTGCGCCAAGGCTATGTCTCCCCGGAGAGAGCGGAGTCGGATTATGGAGTCGTCGCGCACTGGGCCGACACCGACCTCGTGTGGGATAGGGCGGCGACAGAAGAGCTACGGCAAAACAAAAGGAAAAAAAGCTAGTAAAAGAGCCCAGTGTTTGGTATAAGCTCAGACTAATTAAATTCCTACTCCAAGGAGGAAACTATGGCCGCAACAAAACGGAAACCGAATCCGGCATTTATGAAACCCATGCAGCCAGACACTGCGTTGAGCGCGGTTGTCGGCAGCAAAGCGCTTCCCCGCACTCAGGTGACGAAGAAGCTCTGGGCTTACATCAAGCGTAACGGGCTTCAGGACAAGAAGAAGAGAACCATGATCAACGCCGATGAAAACCTGAAGGTGGTTTTCGGCGGCAAAAAGCAGGTGACGATGTTCGAGATGACCAAACTGGTCAGCAAGCACCTGAAGTAATTTAAGACCGTTTTAGACTCGTTCTCGGGGTGGCTAAGGCATGCGGCCAGCATAGCCTTAGCGCGAAGCTTTTCTATATTTTAGGAAGGTATGCCCCAGAAATCCCTCCCGCGTCTGAACCTCCATCGGCAAGGGTGAGCAGTTGACCATGGAAGTTTTGACCCTGAAAGAGGCCCAGGTTGGAGTGACGGCCATCCTCAAGGCAGCTTCCGAGGATGGAGGGAGACCCGTTTCGGTCGCCGTCGTGGACCGTAACGGCGATGTGGCGTGCTTTGCTCGAATGGACGGGGCCACGCTGCGCTCCGTCCAGTTTTCCATGAATAAGGCCTTCACGGCGGCCTACATGGAAAGGGACAGCGGCGATCTGGGAGAGTCGCTGCTGAACTCGAAGCGAACTATCGACTGGTACGGCAATCCCCGGATCACGGGAATTCCCGGCGGGGTGACGATTCGCAAGAACGAGTTTACCGTCGGTGGCATCGGAGTCAGTGGACGTCCGTCTGCCCAGGACCTAGAGCTTGCCAAGTTGGGCCTTGCGGCCTTGCTAAGAGCTTCGTAATCGGTCCAGATCGAGGGGTTCAGCGCTGCTGGAGCGCTTCGAAGAGGTGGAGCTGGTGTGTGTGGCCTTCGTCGTCGAAGTGAACCGGGTAGTTGCCGCTGAAGCAGGCATCACAGAAGCCCTGGGTTTTGCCGTCGAGAAAGACGTACATTCCCTCACGACTGAGATACGCGAGGCTGTCCGCTTCGATGAATCTGCGGATCTCCTCCACGGAGTTGGAGGAGGCTATGAGCTCACTGCGCGTTGGGGTGTCGATCCCGTAATAGCAGGGACCGCTGGTCGGCGGAGAACTGATCCGCAAGTGCACTTCTTTAGCGCCCGCATCGCGCAGCATCCGGATGATCTTGCGGCTGGTCGTGCCGCGCACGATCGAGTCATCCACCACCACCACTCTCTTTCCGTTCAGCACCTCCCGTTGGGCGTTCAGCTTGATCTTGACCCCGAAGTGACGAATCGATTGCTGCGGCTCGATGAAGGTCCGTCCCACGTAGTGATTACGGATCAGGCCGAACTCCAAGGGGAGCCGTGACTGCTCCGCGTAACCGATCGCCGCAGGGACGCCGGAATCCGGAACCGGCGTCACCAGATCCGCGGCCACAGCGCTTTCGCGGGCAAGCTGGCGGCCCAATTCTTTTCTCACCTGATACACGTTTCGGCCGTAAAGATTGCTGTCGGGGCGGGAGAAATAGATGTACTCGAAGATGCACTTGGCATGGGGCGCTGGGGGAAAGGGCTTTAAAGACTGCATCCCATCAGGGCCGAAGGTAATGATCTCGCCGGGCTCTACTTCCCTCAGATATTCGGCCTCGATAAGATCCAGGGCGCAGGTCTCGGAAGAGACGACATAAGCTCCCCGGTCCTTTCCCCGCTTCAGCCTCCCCAACACGAGCGGTCGAAAACCCATCGGGTCACGGGCTGCAATCATCCGATCCAAGGTCACAAACAGGAGTGAGTAAGCTCCTCTCACCCGGCTCAGCGCCTCCACGATCCTCCCCATAAGAGTCCTCTCCTTGGAGGTGGCGATGAGATGGATGATCACCTCGGTATCGGAGGTGGACTGAAAGATGGAGCCGGAGGCCTCAAGCCCTTCCCTCAGAACACCCGCATTGACGAGATTGCCGTTGTGGGAAACCGCGATGGGGCCCAGAGCGTACTCGACCACGAACGGTTGGGCATTCTTGACGTGGCTTTGTCCCGAAGTCGAATAGCGATTGTGTCCGATGGCGCTAAAGCCCTCCAACCGCTTGATGACCTCTTCCTTAAAGATATCCGCCACCAGTCCCATCTGGCGGTGGGATATCAGAACCTTGCCATCTGAGGAAACGATCCCGGAAGACTCCTGACCACGATGCTGAAGAGCGTAGAGGCCGAGGTAGACCAGGTTGGCCGACTCGGGGTGGCCATAAACGCCCATGACAGCGCACTCTTCTTTAAACTTATCGAACATCGTTTAAGCTATCAGCCTTTAGCTTTCAGCCAGATTCTCTGCCTAACTGCTGAGGGCTGACCGCTGGAAGCTTTCTCACTTGAGCCGCCGTTCCAAACTGCTCGACCATATGGACTTTAGCTCATCCACCGGAGCCTGGATCACAGGCTGAATGATGAGACGCGTCCCCCCTACCACACCGATCACCCGCAGCGGTGCACCTTCTTTTCCGGTAATCTCCCGCAACCGGCCGAGGTCGCGCTCCTTGATCGAGACAATAATGCGCGACTGCGATTCCCCGAATAGCAAGGCATCCGCTCGCATCATCTCGTGCGTCTCGATCCTTGCCCCCAGGGCTTTCTCCGGCCCTCCGATGCAACACTCCGCCAACGCCACCGCTAGACCTCCCTCCGAGACATCGTGGGCAGAACGCACGATGCCTCGTTCGATCGCCCTCAAGCAGCATTGCTGCACCGCCCGCTCCGATGCCAAGTCGATCCACGGCGGGGTACCCTTAACCAAACCGTGAACGACCCTGAGATACTCGCTCGCCCCCAGCTCCTCGCGCGTGCGTCCTAACAGCACCACCAGATCGCCGGCCGTTTTGAACCACGGTGTAACGCAGCGCGCGACCTTGGGCAGAAGCCCCACCATCGCCACCACCGGCGTAGGATGGATCGGGCGGCCATCGGTTTCATTATAGAAGCTAACATTGCCACTCACAACCGGCACTCCCAGGCCGACGCAGCCATCGCGCATCCCCTGGACAACCTGGGAGAACTGCCACATGACCTCGGGTTTTTCTGGGCTGCCGAAGTTCAGGCAGTCGCTGAGCCCAAGCGGGTGGGCACCGACGCAGGCGAGATTGCGGGCCGCTTCGGCCACCGCCAAGACCCCGCCTACGTACGGATCGAGATAGCAGTAGCGGCTGTTTCCGTCTGCGGTGAGCGCCAGCCCCTTATCGGTCCCTTTGATGCGGATCACTGCCGCATCGGCGCCCGGAGCCACAACCGTGTTGCTACGAACGAAATGGTCGTATTGCCGATAGACCCATTCCTTCGAAGCGATATTGGGAGAATCGAGAAGCTGCTTTAGGACCGCGCCCAGGTCGTCGGGCTCCTGGATCTTACGCAGGTCCAATTTCTGCGCTTCGTCGTGCCCCTCGGGCCTTTCCGCGGGTCGACTATAGACCGGCGCCGCAGAGGTCAGGGCCTCGATGGGGATGCGCACGACCTCTTGGCCGTGAAACAAGGCACGAAACAATCCTCCCCGGGTGACTCGACCGACCACCACTGCGTCGAGGTCCCAGCGATTGAAAATACTCTTGACCTCCTCCTCGCTCCCTTTCTTGGCGACCAGCAGCATCCTCTCTTGCGACTCCGAGAGCAGGATCTCATAAGGCGTCATGCCCTTCTCTCTGAGGGGAACGAGCGAAAGCTCAAACTCCACCCCGGTCCCTCCCCGCGCCGCCATTTCCGCGGCGGAGCTGGTCAACCCGGCAGCCCCCATATCCTGGATGCCAACGAGACAGTCCTTATCCATCAGTTCTAAACAGGCCTCCAACAGGAGCTTCTCTGTGAAGGGATCGCCCACCTGGACCGTCGGGCGCCGCTTCTCCGCCTCGTCGGAGAAGGCTTCCGAAGCCATCGTCGCCCCATGGATGCCGTCCCGCCCGGTCTTCGCCCCGACGTAGATCAAAGGGTTGCCGATCCCCTTTGCCCTACCCCTGAAAATCCGTTTTTTCTTGGCGATCCCGAGGGTAAAGGCATTGACGAGGATATTGGAGTTGTAGCATTCGTCGAAGAATAGCTCGCCGCCCAACGTCGGCACTCCGACGCAGTTGCCGTAGCCGCCGATGCCCGCGACCACGCCGCACAGAAGATAACGCGTCCGGGGATGATCGAAGGCGCCAAAGCGCAGCGAGTTTAAGGAAGCGATGGGACGCGCCCCCATCGTGAAGACATCACGGAGGATACCCCCCACCCCGGTGGCGGCGCCCTGATAAGGCTCGATGAAAGAGGGGTGGTTGTGGCTCTCGATCTTAAAGACGGCAGCGAGCCCGCCGCCGATGTCCACGATTCCGGCGTTCTCTCCTGGACCCTGCAGCACGGCCGGACCTTCGGTAGGCAAAAGCTTAAGCAGGCGCTTGGAGCTCTTGTAGCTACAGTGCTCCGACCACATGACCGAGAAGACACCCAACTCGGTATAGTTGGGCTCCCGGCCGAGGGCCTTGACGATCTTCTGATACTCTTCCTCCGACAGCCCGTGGCTGGCGATGATCTCGGGGGTGAGCAAGGGCTGAGAGCGTTCCGCCTGACTCATCCGACCCGCGCCCCCTTTTCCCGCTCTTTGCCCGCCGCAGCGATCGAGGAAAAAATCTTGAGACCATCATCGCTTCCCAGGATTTTTTCCGTAGCATCTTCCGGGTGAGGCATCATGCCGAAGACGTTTCGTCCCTCATTGCATACCCCTGCGATGTCATCCAGGGAGCCATTGGGGTTGGCGGCGGCAGAGGTCCGGCCTTTGGCGTCTACGTAGCGGAACAGGATCTGGCGGTTCTGGCGCAGCCGCTCCAGAGTGGTAGGGTCGGCATAGTAGCAGCCCTCGCCGTGCTTGACCGGAAGCTTCAGGACCTGCCCCTTTTTCCCGGCGCAGGTGAAGGGGGTATCGGTTTCTTCAAGGCGCAGATAAACGTGTCGGCAGACAAATTGGAGAGAAGCATTGCGCGTTAACACCCCGGGCAGGAGTCCCGCCTCGCAGAGGATCTGAAAGCCGTTGCAGATCCCCACAACCAAACCGCCGCGCGAGGCATACTCGACAACGCCTCGCATGATCGGGGAGAAGCGGGCCACGGCCCCGGCACGAAGGTAGTCGCCGTAGGAAAAGCCTCCCGGCAGGACCAGGCAGTCAAAGTCAGCCTGTAGATTATCCCGATGCCAGACGAACTCGACCTTTTGTCCGAGCACGTGCTTCAGGCAGTCGTAAACGTCCTGGTCATCGCACGACCCGGGAAAGACGATCACTCCCCAACGCATAGAACCGCGTAGCTCCTTAGCTTTCAGCCGTCAGCTTTCAGCCCGATTTTTGCTGGCTGCTGATGGCTTTTCCTCTTCGATCTCGAAGCGATAGTCCTCGATAACGGGATTGGCGAGCAGCCGCTCGCACATCTCCCGGATGCGAGCTTCCGCCTCCTGGCGTGAGGCCAGGTCGAGGTTGACCTCGATGTATTTCCCCATCCGGACCCCCTGAACCTCCTGGTAGCCCAAGGAGTGAAGAGACCGCTCCACAGCTTTACCTTGCGGGTCCAGAACTCCTTCCTTAAGGGAGATAAAGATCTTGAAGCGCACGGCGAAGCCTAACCCTAACTGCACACCCGGCGACACACTTCCTGGTACGCGTCTTCGACTCTGCCCAGGTCGCGCCGGAACCGATCCTTGTCGAGTTTCTCCAGCGTCCCTTTCTCCCACAACCGACAGGTATCGGGGCAGATCTCGTCCCCCAGATAGACCTTTCCATGATGGCGCCCGAACTCGAGCTTAAAATCCACCAGGATGAGATTGCGCTGGTCGAAGAACTCCTTTAACAGCTCGTTGACGCGAAAAGCGAGCCTCGCGATCTCCCTCAACTCCGCTTCGGTTGCCCACCCCAGCCCCAGAATATAGGATTCGTTGACCATGGGATCGCCCAAGGCGTCGCTCTTATAACAATGCTCCAGAACCGGCCTGGAGAGCGGCGTTCCCTCCTCTAATCCGAGCCGTTTGGCAAGGCTTCCCGCAACCAGATTGCGCACGATAACTTCCACGGGAATGATCTCGAGCCGGCGCACGAGCATCTCGCGATCGTTCAGACGACGGACAAAATGGGTGGGCACGCCTTTCCCCTCCAGAAGCGTGAACAGGACTTCCGAGATCTTGTTGTTGAAAATTCCCTTTTCCCGGATGGTCCCCCGCTTCTGCGCGTTAAAGGCGGTCGCGTCGTCCTTGAAGTACTGAATGATGAGGTCGGGGTCATCCGTCGTGTAGAGAATTTTGGCCTTCCCCTCATAAAAGGCTTCGCCCCTCTTCATCGCTTTCTCCTTCATCCTTTATTGAAACACCCGGTCAAAAATCAGGTCCACGTTCTTGAGATAATCGTCCAAGTCCCACGCCTTCTCAATCTCACGAGGGGAAAGGTAGCGGCGGATTTGCGGATCCTTCACGAGCTCCTTCTTTAAGTCGCCGCCGTCCCGGCTGACTTTCAGGGCAAGGCGCTGCACCATGCGGTAGGCCTCGTCACGCCCCAGCCCTTTGTCTACCAAACGCAACAAAACCCGCTCGGAAAAGATCGCCCCCCCGCTCAACTCCAGATTCCGCCTCATGGCCTCGGGATAAACCGAGAGATGTTTCAAGATATAGGTCATGCGTCGGAGCATGAAATCGAGCAGGATCGTCGCATCCGGGGCGATCACTCGCTCCACGGAGGAGTGGCTGATATCCCGCTCGTGCCACAGCGGGATATTCTCCAGCGCCGCTGCGCCATAGGCGCGCATCAGGCGGGCGAGACCCGAGAGGTTCTCCGATAGTATCGGATTCCTCTTATGGGGCATCGCCGAGGAGCCTTTCTGGCCCTCGGTAAAGGGCTCTTGGACTTCCTGGACCTCGGTGCGCTGGAGATGACGGATCTCGACGGCGAATTTCTCCAGGGAGCTCGCAATGATCGCCAAGGTTGCAAAAAAAAAGGCGTGCCGATCGCGCTGGACGACCTGGTTAGCGATCGGCTCCGGCTTGAGCCCGGTCTTCCGGCACACGTAGGCTTCGACCTTGGGCGAAATCTGGGCGAAGGTGCCAACCGCGCCGGAAATTTTACCGACGCTAATCTCCTCGACGGCCCGCTTCAGGCGCGTCGAATTCCGGGACATCTCCTCGTACCAGAGGGCCAGCTTGAGACCGAAGGTGATGGGCTCCGCATGGACGCCATGGGTGCGCCCGATCATCGGTTGTTTCTTGTACCTGAAGGCGAGCTGCTTGAGGACCCGCATGAGGTCGCGCACGTCGTCCATCAGAAGCGACGCCGCCTCCTTGAGCTGGAGCGCCATGGCAGTATCCATGACATCGGAGGAGGTCAGGCCGACATGGAGGAAGCGCGCGTCGTCACCCAAAGTTTCCGCCACCGAGCTCAAAAACGCGATGACCTCATGCCGGACTTCTTTTTCGATTTCCCGGATGCGGTCGACATCGAAGCCGGCGCGCTTCTTGATGCGGGCGGCAGCGCTCTTGGGAACTTCCCCCAGCCGAGACAGCGCCTCAGCCGCCAGGACCTCCACCTCCAGCCACTTCTGAAACCGATTCTGCTCCGACCAGATCCTCGCCATTTCCGGGCGGGAATAACGATCAATCATTGGCAATAGCCACTAATTTTTAGTTCTTAATTTTGAATTTTGAGTTGTCCGGTCGGATTACATGATCCAAAAATGAACTACCCCGCAGCAAGCTGCGGGGTATCTCCAAGGAATTCATCATCCCTATCGCAGCAAGCTGCGGGGAATTAGACCCGTAGAGAATTAAAAACTTAAAACCAATGTTAGCGGGCGTATTCCACGGCGCGAACTTCACGGATCACGGTGACCTTGATCTGCCCTGGATAGGTCATTTCGCTCTCAATCTTCCGCGCGATCTCGCGCGCCATCAGACCCGCTTCCTCATCGGTGACGGTATCATACTGCACAATAATCCTGATTTCCCTTCCGGCCTGGACCGCATAGGATTTTTCCACACCCTTGAATGAGTTGCTGATGCGCTCCAACTCCTCCAGGCGCCGGACGTAGGTCTCGACCATCTCCCGCCGTGCCCCGGGACGGGCTCCCGAAAGGGCGTCGGCCGCATCCACCAAGGGCGCCAAAATCGTCTCGGCCTTAACGTCTTCATGGTGCGCGGCGATCGCGTTGACAATCTTCGGCGACTCGCCGTACTTGCGGGCCAGCTCCGCCCCGATGATGGCGTGGGATCCTTCCACCTCATGATCCACCGCCTTGCCGATATCGTGGAGCAAAGCCGCGCGCCTCGCCTGCTTCTCGTTCAAACCCAATTCCGCCGCCATCATGCCACAGATAAAGGCCGCCTCGATCGAGTGCAGCAGCACATTCTGTGCGTAGCTGTAACGGAACTTAAGTCTCCCCAGCAACCGAATGAGTTCGGGATGGATTCCGTGCACTCCCACGTCGAAGACCGCCTTCTGTCCCGCCTCGCGGATCGCGTCCTCAATCTCCTGCTCGGCCTTCCGCACCACCTCCTCGATCCTGCCCGGGTGGATGCGCCCGTCAGATATGAGTTTTTCCAGCGATAGCCGGGCGATCTCGCGCCGAATCGGGTTATGACCCGAGATAATCACCGCCTCCGGGGTATCGTCAACAATCAAATCGATTCCCGTTGCGGCCTCTAAAGCACGGATGTTGCGGCCTTCGCGGCCGATAATCCTTCCTTTCATTTCGTCGTTGGGTAATGACACGACCGTCACCGTGCGCTCAGCCACGAAATCCCCGGCTAACCTCTCGATCGCCAAGGCCACAATTTTCTGCCCTCTTCGGGCGGCTTCCTCCTTAGCCTCTTCCTCAATGACGCGGATACGCTTGGCCGACTCGTGCTTGGCCTCCCCGACCATCTGTTCGACGAGATTTCTCTTCGCCTCCTCTCGTGTCATCCCTGCCACTTGTTCCGATTGTCGGCGCGCCTCTTGGGCTAGCCGCGTACACTCAGCCGCTTTCTCCTCGGTGCTCTTCTCTCGGGCGTTGACGCCGGCCTCGCGCCTACCCAACTCTGTCTCGCGTTTCTCTAAGGCCTCCACCCTCTTGTCCAAGCTTTCCTCTCGACTGATCAGCCGCCTCTCTAAGGACTGGAGCTCTCGCCGCATCTCCCGCACTTCTTTTTCAAACTCAAGCTTGGCCTGCAGCATGCCATCCCGGGCCTGGATCTCCGCTTCCTTCTTGACCGCGCTGGCCTCCTTCTTGGCCTCTTCAAGGATACGCGCCGCCGTGTTCTGCGCCAGCTCTAACTGGATCTGGCGCTGTTTCCTTCGATACCAAACCACAGCGACCGCCAACAAAAGCCCCAGCAAAAAACCTCCAGCTCCTATCAGCATGACTTCCAACTCCAAGGATATCACCCCCTTTACGACCGACGAAAACTATGGAACCCAGCCTGCTGGGGAAGCTCCGTCCCCGCAATCGATAATTCGTTTTTCCGTAATGATATGGTGCATTTTTCGATCCCACGCTTCAGCCGGCAACTTCTCTACCATTTGAAATTCATACGCCAATGCCACAAAACTAACCCCTTGCTCCAGCAAGCTCAGCGCCCGGTCATACCAACCCCACCCTCTGCCCAGTCGATTGCCTTGAAAATCAAAGGCGAGACCGGGGACAAACACGACTGAGCGCTGTTGATCTTCCCGGGTCAGTATCCTGTCCCCCATGGGCTCCAGGATACCGCAGCCCCCGGGCCTGAGCTCTTCGGCGGAACTCACATGGACCCAATGCAGATGCTTTTGGTCTCCGAGCTTGGGATAGAACAATTTTTTCCCCACCCTCAACGCCTGGTCACGGATGAATTCGGTGGCGACCTCACGCCCGATCGGGCTATAGAGCACGACCGTGCGGGCAGCGAGATAGGGTGAAAACTCGAGGACTTTTTGCTGAATCAGCCAGCCCCATCGACAAAGCTCGGAACCTGAAAAAGATTCGTGCCGCACAAGGGACCGAACCCGCAGCCGTTGCTTTTTCTCCCTCATCTCAACCTCGGAACGGGGAGTCTATGGAGGGAGGGTAACGAGCCGAGAGGATGAAAAGGAAGGCGAGTACCTAAAAGCCTGATCTACTGAGATGAGGAGCGCGTTGCCCTGCCGGCGCTCCCCGGAAAAGGAACCGACCGACACCCACGACGACCCACGTCAGGGCGAACGGTAATACAATCTCCGATCCTTCAACACTGGCCAGCCCAACCATGATTAAATCCACAGGCACAAAAGCAATAGATCAGAACCTTTTACGGGACCCCCACCCCTCCCCCATCTTTCCGCCCTACTGGTGATTTCGGTTTCCCCCGCTTTGTGCCGTGTCAAAGGATCAACTTGAACCTGGAATACCAGGTGGACGCCATATTACCGCTTGAGTCTTCCCCGTAGATAGGGGCCTGACGGCCACGGCAAGAGACAGCTTCCCTTTTTTCTTTGTTGGTTCTAAGTTGCCTCCACTGATCACGAGCACCGCAGGGGAAAGGGATCAACTCAGTTTTTAGCCCTCCTCAGTTAAAGTGGTTGAAAGCCTTTTTGAGAGACGGCTTAACCGCGATGCGATGGCATCATAGCTTTCTTTCAACCGGTAATATTCGTCAGCGATGTTGAGCGCGGCCAGCATCGCCACACTGGACTTGGCAACCGGACGACCCGTTTTGAGGACCTCCCGGATCTTCCCGTCCACATACTCGGCAACCTTACGCACGTAACCCTCCTCGGCATCGCTGCTGACTGTGAACGTCTGACCCATGATCTCCACATTCACAGTCTTTTTCATCAGGGCTTCCTCACGTCAAGGAAGATCCAAACGCTGAAAATGGCCGAGGATTGTTTCTAATTTCTCCCGAATTTCACTTCGCTCCCGCTCGTACTGGCGCAACTGGCCCCGTAACTGATGCCACTCGCTTTCCTTCTCCTGGAGCTTTCTCTCCGCCAATTCTTTTTGCTCCTTTACACGCTCGTGCTTTTCGAGCAACTGATTGATCTTGACCTCAAGCTGCTCCAGATTATCCGGCACCATAGCTCTGCAGAAGACAAAATGTCGAGTTTAAGTTTAAATTTAACGCCCTCCCTTGTCAAGCCAAAGCCCAAAAATTCAGATTGTCCGTGGCTGGAAAGCCTCTAAGATAGCGTCCTTGGAGGAGCCAAGAACCGGCGGCCGGATCCCAGTAAACCTTCCTAGACCCAGAACGTCTAAAGAGACAAGGGCTGGCAGAAGCCTAAATTCTATTAATCAAAGGAGGGTTATCGAGGCAGGCCCTCTGGGTCCATCCTCCGAGCGTAACGAAAAGACCTGACTTCCTATGCTGAGGGGCCAAGCTGCGGAGATGGGGGATGAGGGGCTAGTGGCTCTGGCCCGGAAGGGTGGCAACAAGGCGTTCGAGGTTCTGGTGGAACGGTATAAACAAAAGGCCTATCGTATCGCCTTCCACTTCACGCGCGACCGAGAGGAGGCTAAAGATCTCTCCCAAGAAGCGTTTTTGCGCGCCTTTACCAACATGAAGGGTTTCGATCGACAATCGAGCTTTTACACCTGGTTTTATCGTATCCTAGTCAATCTCTGCGTCGACTATCAGAGACGCAGGAAAAGGGTCGCCTGGGAGTCGATCAACGAGAAGGCGGATAAGATCTCGGAAACAAACGGTATGACCGGGGCGGCCGTCGAAGCAAAAATTCCCTGGTGGAAGGGGGTATTTCTGAGCTATCGCTCTTGGTCGGTGCCGGCGCTTGCCACCGCTCTGGTCCTGATTCTTGCCCTCACCCTGACCTTCCGCAAGAGGCTTTGGATGCCAACGGACCTGCCGCCCGATGAAGAGGCCCTTTTGGAGATTTTACCCATCGCGGAAAACCTCGAATTCTTCAAAGCCATGGATCTGCTGGATTCTCTGGACCTGCTTGAAGCCAGAGGGGGCCCGGGAAGCGGCTCCGCGTGAGATGGAGGAGGGATGTGAGGCACGCCACATGGGTCTTTTTTCTCCTGCTTTTTTACTCCTCTTCTTTTGCCGGCACTAAACAGGAGGAGCAACCGAATCGGGAGATGCTGAAACTCATGGAACTCCTAAGGGATTGGGAAATGATAAAGGACCTCGACCTGATGCGGCAAATGGAAAATTTGGACCGAATGGAAGGGCGCGGGACGGAACCAAGCTCCCAAGACACCCGGCGGGGAAGAACAAAGGATAGGCAAAAGTGAAACGGATAATTTGGCGAATAGTTTTTCCCTCTTCCTATCGCTCCCTTTGGTCGCTTCGGCCCAAGAGAGGTCGGACGACGCGAAAGCAGCCCTCGATCGCTGGCGGCAGATGAGCCCGCAGGAAAAACAAGAGCTGAGAGAGCGATACGAGCGCTGGAAATCCCTTTCCCCCGCAGAAAAGGGCGATCTGCAAAGGAAACTGGAGACCTGGCGGAAGCTTCCCCCCGAGGAAAAGGCGACAAGGTCTATGGCCGCTGGGCTGGGCTGGAGCCCGAACTTCTTTATGAAGGCTGCGATCTCGATCTCACCACAGATTTCCGTGCGGTGTGTGGAGAAGTCCTTTCCCGTCACATGGGGCAGAGCGATCTTGGCAAAGCATTTCCGGGATACAAATTCCCGTCACGGGCTCTCCGACTTATCTAAGCAACGGGTTGTGCCGGGAATTGTTTTGCGACCTCAGACCACTTCCCGGCCATGAGATCGGCCATCGTCGCTTCGAGGGCGGTGATAGGGACTCGGATCTGTTGCATGGTGTCGCGGTCGCGGATGGTCACCTTCTCATCGGCAGGCGTCTTTCCATCGCCTACAGTTTGGACATCCACGGTGACACAGAAGGGCGTGCCAATCTCGTCCTGGCGTCGGTAAAGCCGGCCAATGGATGCCGTGTCATCGTAAACAGAGTGCCAGTGTTTCCGAAGATCGGCACAGATCTTCTTTGCGGTCTCGACGATCTGGCTATTCTTCTTCAGCAGCGGCAGGACGGCGATCTTGACCGGCGCGAGTTCGGGATGGAATCTCAAGACAACCCGTTTTTCGCCCCTGACCTCTTCCTGATGGTAGGCGTCAATGAGAAAGGCGAGGGCCGACCTGTCAGCGCCGGCTGAGGGTTCGATCACGTAAGGTATCAGTTTTTGCTTGCTTTCTTCATCGAAATACTCAAGCGTCTTCCCGCTGAACTCTGAGTGGCGCTTCAGGTCGTAATCGGTGCGATCGGCGATTCCTTCGAGTTCGCTCCATCCCATAGGAAATAGGTACTCAATGTCCACGCATCTCTTGGCATAGAAGGCAAGCTCATCCTTAGTGTGCTCCCGAAGTCTGATATTCTCCTTTCGGATGCCGTATCTCTGATACCAGGAGAAGCGCTCATCGATCCACTTTTGATGCCATTCCTCGTCCGTGCCTGGTATGACAAAGTACTCGATCTCCATCTGCTCGAACTCGCGCGTGCGAAAGGTAAAGTTGCCGGGCGTGATTTCATTCCGAAAGGCCTTGCCGATCTGGGCGATTCCAAACGGCAACTTCTTGCGCGACGCCTGGAGGACGTTATCAAAATTGACGAAGATGCCCTGAGCAGTTTCTGGTCTCAAAAAGGTTTTTGTGGCTGTCTCTTTCACTGGGCCGAGAAAGATTTCGACCATTAAACTTGCGGGCTTCGCAACTGACATCTTAACTGCTCCGCAATTGGGACACGGCACAGGTTCGGTCCGACTTCCATCAGTCGCGATTATCTTCCTTCCGAGAGTCTCCAGGAATTCGCGAAACTTAGGATCCTCTGGACCTTCAAATGGATATCCAGTAGGAACCAAAGGGTAATCCACACCCTTAGATAGCGGAAAATTGGGAGCAATCTTTTTGCCATCGCTTTCTGCCCAATTCAAAATCGCCAGCCACTCGTTCTTTTTGGCGGCTGGTCCCTCTAGCACCTTTTGGATCGCACGAAACCACTTGCTGTTCCATATCGCCTCGTAAATCTGATCCGCTCTATAATGCCGGCCACATTCAGAGCAACCTGTAAAGGGGTCCGAAAAACCCGCGACATGGCCACTCGCTTCCCACACCCTCGGGTGCATCGAGATCGCCGCGTCGAGGCCGACCATGTCGTCTCTGAGTTGGACATTGTCCCGCCACCAGAGACGCTTCACATTATTCTTAAACTCCACCCCGAGCGGCCCGTAATCCCACGCCGAGCCGAGCCCGCCGTAGATTTCGCTTGATTGAAAGATAAACCCGCGCCGCTTGCAGAGGGAAACAACGGTGTCCAGATCTACCATGAATAGATTCTAGTCCAGCCCTAACACGTCCTGCATGCTGTAGAGGCCCTTCTTCTGCTTGACCAGCCATTGGGCGGCGCGGATGGCGCCCCGGGCGAAGGTATCGCGGCTGTGGGCACGGTGAATGAACTCGACTCTCTCGCCCAATCCGCCGAAGATCACGGTATGCTCACCGACGATATCACCAGCACGGACAGCCATGACACCAATCTCTTTCCTGGTCCTCTCCCCAACAATCCCCTTGCGGCCGCAAACCCCGACCTTGTCCAGATCTCTTTTTAGCGCCTGAGCTACAGCGCGCCCCAAGGCTAGGGCAGTCCCGCTCGGCGCGTCTTTCTTGAAGCGGTGGTGCGCCTCGACAATCTCCACGTCATAATCTTCCCCAAGCGTCTCGGCCACTTTACCTAAAAGACTTACCAGAAGGTTTACCCCGACGCTCATGTTGGGTGACATGAGCACTCGAGTCCGGCGCGACAGCCGTTTTATCTCAGCCAATTGCTTCGGATTAAAACCCGTCGTGCCGATGACGATGGGCGAACCGTTCCGGGCTGCAATTTTCAGATGCTCCAGGGTGGCTTCCGGGGTGGTGAATTCGATGACAACGACCTGCCCTTTCAACAGAGGCTCAATTTGAGCAGCGATCGGAACCCCAATCTTGCCGACACCCGCCACCTCACCTGCATCCTTGTTGATTTGGGGACTGCCGGACCACTCGACGGCGCCAACGAGCCTTACACCCGTGCTCTCCTGGATAAGACGCACCACCGTGCCTCCCATCCTGCCCGCTGCTCCGCAGACGACCAGACCTAACATGCCAACCTCAGATGAGGCCGAAATCGGCCATGGTCTGTCTGAGCTTCTTAAGATTGGGCTCCGCCATGGGGGTCATGGGAAGACGCAAGTCTGCCCGGCACTTGCCGATGAGAGAAAGGGCGGTCTTGACCGGAATCGGGTTGGTCTCGATGAAGACAGCGCGAATGAGCGGGACAAGCTTGAGCTGAAGACTTCTCCCCTTCTCCCAATCCCCCTTGAGACAGGCCTGAGCCAGCTCGGACATCTCTTTGGGAACTATGTTGGCCACCGTGGAGATGACTCCTTTACCTCCCAAGGCCATAAGAGAAAAGGTCAACGAGTCTTCGCCTGAATAGACTGCCAATTGATCCCCGCAGAGACGTAGCACATCGATGGCTTGATCGACCGAGCCCGTAGCCTCCTTCACGCCAGCGACATTTTTAATGTCGGACAAGCGTGCCAATGTCTCCGGCTCGATCTTGGAGCCTGTCCGGCCCGGGATGTTATAAACGATCAGGGGGATTCCAACCGACTCAGCGACTTTTTTGTAATGTTGATAGATCCCTTCCTGCGTGGGACGATTGTAGTAAGGGGAGATCAGAAGCGCTCCGTCCGCACCCGCTTTTTCCGCCTCGCGGGTGAGGCGGATGGCCTCTTCCGTGGAGTTGGACCCAGTCCCCGCGATGACAGGGACCCTTTTCTTCACAGCCTTGATGACCGCTACGATGACCGCATCGTGTTCCTGATGCGTGAGGGTGGCGGATTCGCCGGTCGTCCCGCACGGGACGATGCCGTGGGTGCCATTCTTTATATGGAACTCCACCAACCCCTCCAAGCTTTCCCAATCTACCTTTCCGTCTTTGAACGGAGTCACTAGGGCCACCATAGAACCGGAAAACATACGAATACTCCTGTTAAATTTTTACTGTCCCGTGAAATACCTCTTCTGCCCCGCCGGTCATATAGACGTGGCTGTTCTCGCGCCATTCAATCAAAAGATCTCCACCCCGGAGGTGAACCGTAACCTTCCTGTCGGTTCTGCCGGTCAACGAGCCCGCGACGGTTACCGCGCAGGCTCCGGTTCCGCAGGCTAGGGTCTCCCCCGCTCCCCGCTCCCAAACTCTCATCCTGGCCTCCCAGCGGTTGAGCACTTTGACAAACTCCGTGTTCACACGCTTGGGAAAAAACAGGTGGTGCTCAAAGCGAGGGCCGATCTTTTGAAGGTCTAGTCCCTCGATCTCTTCAAGATAGACGACACAGTGGGGGTTTCCCATCGAGACACAACTGACCTGGTAGACCTGCCCATCCACCTGTAAAGGGGCGTTGAGAACTTTCCCGTCCGCTTCAACCGGAATCTTCCTTCCCTCGAGGATCGGTTCCCCCATGTCGACTTCCACGAGATCTCCCACCAGCCGCGGTCGAATGACGCCAGCTAAGGTTTCCACGGCGAGCTCCTTCTTTTGAGTCAATCCATGCTCGACCACATATTTGGCAAAACACCGTATCCCATTCCCGCACATTTCCACCTGGCCGCCGTCGGCATTATAGATCTCCATCTTGAAGTCAGCGACCTTGGAGGGATGAACCGTAAGGAGCTGATCTGCCCCGATGCCGCAGCGCCGGTCGCAGAGTCGCTGCGCGATCCTACCAAGATCTGGGATCTCGTCCCGCAGAAAATCCAACACGACGAAGTCATTCCCACAACCCTGCATTTTGGTAAAGGAGATGTCTGCCATCTTCCCTTTAACCCTTCATCCTAATGGAGGATCGACGGAATCGCTTCTCCGCGGATGAGGTCTTGCAGGCTCTCTCTCTCCCTAACCACGTAAAAACTCTCCCCGTCCACCAGTACCTCCGCGGCCTTCGCTCGCGAATTATAGTTTGAAGACATGGAAAACCCGTAAGCGCCGGCGCTCATCACGGCCAGAAGATCCCCTGGCTTCGGCCTCGGAATCTCACGGTCTTTGGCGAAGAAGTCCCCGCTTTCGCAGATCGGCCCCACCACGTCTGCCACCATGGTCTCTCCTGTTCGTTCCTCCACAGGAAGAATCCCTTGATAAGAACCATAGAGAGCGGGACGGATGAGGTCGTTCATGGCGCCATCGACGACGACAAATTTTTTATCCTCGGTTTCCTTCAAGTAAAGGACCTTGGTAACCAGGATTCCCGCGTTTCCCACGATGACCCGTCCCGGTTCCAGGATCAGGATCACATTGAGACCTCCAAGCCCGCGGATTATCGCCTCCGCATAGAGATCTGGATGGGGTGGCTCTTCGTCCTTGTAACGGATCCCCAACCCGCCTCCCAGATCGAGATAACGAATGTGACAGCCTTCTGTCCTTAGGGCTCCTAGCAGAAGCTTGACTCGCTCCAGCGCGTCGACGAAGGGAGGAATCGAAGTGAGCTGGGAGCCGATGTGGCAGTCTACCCCGATCACTTCGAGGTAGGAGAGGGAAAGAGCCTTTTTGTATTCTTCGACAGAGCGTTTGATGTCGATTCCGAACTTGCTCTTTTTCATCCCGGTCGAGATATAGGGATGGGTCCGGGGATCCACGTCGGGATTGACCCTGAGGCTGATCGGCGCCTTCTTCCCCAGGCTCCGGGCAACTTCATTGAGGACTCGCAGCTCCTGTTGCGACTCTACGTTGAACATCAAAATCCCAGCCCTCAGAGCGTCTTCCATCTCGTCCGTCCGCTTCCCGACCCCGGAAAAAACGATTTTCTTCGGATCGGCTCCCGCTTTGAGGGCCCGGAAGAGCTCTCCCCCCGAGACGATATCGAATCCCCCTCCCGCCCGAACGAAAACCCGAAGCACGGCCAGGTTAGAGTTCGCTTTCACGGAGAAGCACACGAGGTGAGGCAGACGGGCAAAGGCCTGATCGAAGATTTGATAGTGGCGCCTTAACGTAGCCAGGCTGTAAACGTAGGTCGGGGTTCCCACTTCCTCTGCGATGCGCCGCACCGGCACCCCTTCAGCATGCAGTTCTCCGCTGCGGTACTCAAAGTAATGCATCAGGGCCTCCAGACGACCTCGACCTCATTGGAAGGCTCGCTGAGGGAGCCGTCCAGGAGCTGGGTAAAGACCCGGTAGCGGTAGATCGTCTTGGGACTGAGCTCCTCTTCGACGAAACGAAAACGTCTCCTTTTGATAAATTTCTGCTGGTCTTCCACATTCACCGCCGTCCTCTCCCGGTAGGGAACCGGGCACTCGGGACAGGATTGAGAAAGTTCCTTGCGAAAGATCACGAAACCCGCCAGGTCCCGGAGTTCTTTCCCGTCTACGTAGCGCTGCGGCCGAGTCCATGTCAGAACGATTCCGCGCGACTCCGCCTCCGCCTTGAGATCGTTGATCACCTCCGGCATGGCCTGCTCTGGCGCCCGCGGATCGCCTTTCTTGCCGCAGCCAAAAGAAAGCAGGCCGAAGGCGAGAGGCAACAGGCAACAGAAAAGATAGAAGCAGATCCTTGTTCCCCCACCTCTCGCCTCACGCCTCACGCCTGGATTCCTCATACTCCTAGCTCCTTCAAACGGCGGCGCACGTTGACCGCCGAGGTCCCCCCGGGGGCGCGGCGGCGCCGGATGGAAGCCTCCGGCGTCAAAAAGGCATGGACATCCTTTTCGAACCGGGGAGAGAATCGCCTGAGTTCTTTAAGAGACAATTCTTCGATCCGGCAGCCATGATCGAGGCAAAAACGAACTACCTTCCCGGCCAACGCATGGGCCGAGCGAAAGCTCAGCCCGCGCCGCACCAGATAATCGGCCAAGTCCGTCGCGTTCATAAATCCGTCCTGAGCCGCCGCACGCATCCGCTCTTTTTTGACCTTTACCTCCCGGACCACATCCCTCATCATCGTGAGGCATCCTTTAACCGTATCCACGGTATCAAACAGCGGAACTTTATCCTCCTGGAGGTCACGGTTGTAGGCTAAAGGAAGCCCTTTCATCACTGCCAGCAGGGCTTGCAAGTGGCCGAAGACGCGCCCCGATTTGCCCCGCACGAGCTCGGGAACGTCGGGATTTTTTTTCTGCGGCATCATCGAGCTACCCGTGCAATAGCGGTCCGGGATCTCGATGAAACCGAATTCTTCCGTAGACCACAACACCATCTCCTCTGCAAGGCGGCTCAAGTGGACGAAGAGGATCGCCGCAGCGGAAAGAAATTCCAAGATGAAGTCCCGATCGCTTACTGCGTCGATGCTGTTCTTGGATATTCGCGGGAACTTGAGCTGTCTGGCCACATAGGAGCGATCGATGGGAAAGCTCGTTCCCGCAAGCGCACCCGATCCCAAGGGCAGGACATTGACCCGCTCCAGACAAGCTCTCATGCGCTCGCTGTCGCGCTCCAACATCTCCGCATAAGCGAGCAGGTGATGAGAAAAAAGCACCGGCTGGGCCCTCTGCAGATGGGTGTATCCGGGCATGATGACCTGCAAATGCCGCTTCGCCGTTCGCGCAATTTCCCGCTTCAACCCCTCCAATGCCTCGTGGATCGCCCGCAGCTCCTCGCGCAGGTAGAGGCGCAAGTCCAGGGCCACCTGGTCATTCCGACTCCTGGCCGTATGAAGCCTTTCCCCCACCCGACCGATCTTTTGGATGAGGCGGCGCTCGATGTTCATGTGGATATCTTCGTCGGCCGAGGAGAACGGATAGGCGCCCCGCTCGATTTCCCGCTCGATCGACTTGAGCCCCTGGACGATCCGGCGCGCCTGGCGCGAAGAAATAATCCGCCGGCGCGCAAGCATCCTGGCATGGGCAATGCTGCCCGCGATGTCGTGGCGGTAAAGCCGCGCATCGACCTCGATAGAGGCGGTAAAGGCCTCGACCGACTCTGCTGTCGAGGCCGTAAAACGCCCCCCCCACAATTTTTTGTCTCTTTCCACCTTACCCTGAACCTTTTTTCCGCCTGCCACCCCTCATCGGTTGGCCCTGTTTTAAAGTCCGCAGTTTGAGCCTTAAAGCGTTGAGCTGAATAAAACCATCCGCATCAGCCTGGTGATATCCCTCGCCTTCCTCGAAGGTCGCCATCTTGGGATCATACAGGGACGACTGAGATTTGCGACCCACGACAAAAGCATTGCCTTTGTAAAGCTTGAGGCGGACACGCCCGCTCACCTTTTCCTGCGCAGTGTCGACGAGCTTTTGTAAAAGCTCCCGCTCGGGAGAGAACCAATAACCGTAATAAATGAGCTCGGCATATTTCCAGACGAGGGAATCTCTCAGCCGCATGACCTCGCGGTCCATGGTGATGGATTCCAGAGCCCGATGCGCGGTATGGAGAAGAGTCCCTCCCGGCGTTTCATAGACGCCGCGCGACTTCATGCCCACATAGCGGTTCTCGACCAGGTCCACCCTCCCGACGCCATGCTTTGCGCCCAGGGCATTCGCTCGGGAAAGCAGCCGAGCGGGCGAAAACCGGCGGCCATTAAGAGCTACGGGATCGCCGCGCGAAAACTCGACCTCAATATACTCGGCCCGGTTGGGCGCCCGCTCTGCCGCTCGCGTCCAGAGAAACATATCGGGCGGCGGCTCCAGCCACGGGTCCTCCAGGATTCCACCCTCATAGCTGATATGAAAGAGATTGCGGTCGGTGCTGTAAGGCCTCTCGGGCGTGACGGGTACGGGAATCTTCTGGCGCCGGGCATAGGCAACTAGGGCAGTGCGCGAGTTCAGGTCCCAGATGCGCCACGGCGCGATCACCTTCACGTCAGGTTTAAGGGCATAATACGTAAGCTCGAAGCGTACCTGGTCGTTTCCTTTTCCTGTCGCTCCATGGGCAACAGCGTCAGCCTTCTCTCTTATGGCAACTTCAATCTGGCCTTTAGCGATGAGCGGACGGGCGATCGACGTGCCGAGCAGGTAGGACCCTTCATAGACGGCATTGGCCCGCAGCATGGGGAAGACGTAACTCCGGATGAACTCTTCGCGGAGATCGTCTACGAACACCCTGCTGGCTCCGGTCTTCAATGCCTTGCGCCGAACCGCCTCAAGGTCCTCTCCCTGCCCGAGGTCCGCGCAGTACGCAATCACCTCGCATTGATATTGCTCAATCAACCACCTCAGGATCACTGAGGTGTCAAGCCCGCCGGAATAGGCCAAAACAACTTTTTTGACGTTCACCTTTTTCCCTTTAACCCTTTAGCCCTTGATCGCTCTACCCCCTTTAGGATCCAGAGCAGAATAGCCTTCTGAACGTGCAGGCGGTTTTCCGCCTGATCAAAGGCGATAGAACGAGGCCCCTCCAGGACTTCTTGAGTGATCTCCTCACCTCGGTGGGCGGGCAGACAATGCATGACCACCGCCTCTCTCCCGGCCAGGGCCACCAAAGCCTCGTTCACTTGATAGCCCTTGAAGACCTTGCGCCTTATCTCCGCCTCGCTCTCCTGCCCCATGCTCGTCCAAACGTCGGTGTAGATGACATCCGCTCCCAGCGCGGCCTCTTCTGCACGGTGCGTGATGGTAATCCGACCGCCCCCTTCTTTCGCCGCCCTTGTAACCTCAGGATCAGGCTCATAACCCTTCGGACAGGCAAGGACAAAAGAAAATGGGAACTTTACCGCCGCCTGCATCCAGCTATGGACCATATTATTCCCGTCGCCGACAAATACGATCTTCAGCCCTTCCAGCCTTCGCTTATGCTCCAACAGCGTGAAGCAATCAGTCAGGACCTGACAAGGATGGAAAAGGTCCGTCAATCCATTGACCACCGGCACGCTCGCGGCCACGGCCATCTCTTCGAGGACCTCCTGAGAGAAGGTCCGCGCCACGATGATATCCACCCACCGGCTCAAGCTCCGGGCGCAATCGGAAGGGCTCTCCCGGACTCCCAGTTGAATCTCCTGGGGGCCAAGGAAAACCGCATGACCGCCCAACTGGGCCATGCCCGTCTCGAAGCTCACCCGCGTCCTCAAGCTTGGCTTCTCAAAGATCAGGGCAAGTGTCTTGCCTTTGAGCAACCGGTGCAGAATTCCTTGCTTCTGCTCACGCTTGAGCCTTCGAGCCAGGGAAAAGACCTGGCCGATCTCTGCTCGGCTGATGTCCCTTAAGCTTAAGAGATCTCGCTTACTCATCGAGTCGGAGAAAGGCGATTTTCCTAGCGGCGCGCCAAGACCCTTTCCAGTATGGACAAGGCACGCTCGATATCCTTCTTCCCAACAGTCAACGGAGGGAGGAAACGGAGAACCTTCTGCGCGGTGCAGTTAATCAGCAGGCCTTCGGTGAGGCAGTCTTGAACAATTTCACTCCCATCGTGCTCGAGCTCCATCCCCAGAATAAGCCCCCTGCCGCGGACGTCGCGAACGAATGGAAAACGCTTTTTTAGCCTCTGAAGTCCGCTGAAAAGAAGCTTCCCCATCTTGACGCAGTTTTTCAACACGCCGTCTTGAAGCAAAGTTCTGATGACTGCGAGGCCGACGCCGCAGACCAAGGGATTGCCGCCAAATGTGGAGGCATGGCTACTGGGAGAGAAGCTACGGGCCACGGCCTCTTTCGCTAGCATCGCTCCCAGGGGGAGGCCTCCCCCCAAGGCCTTGGCCAAAGTCATAACGTCCGGCTCCACACCGAAATGTTCGTAGGCGAAAAGCTTACCTGTTCTCCCCATCCCTACCTGGACTTCGTCGAAGATTAAGAGGAGGCCCCGGCGGTCGCACAGTTCCCTGAGACCTTGAAGATACCCTGGGTCGGGAACAACCACTCCACCTTCCCCTTGAATCGGTTCGACCAGGATGGCAGCGGTTTTCCCATCAATCGCCCCCTCCATCGCGGGAAGATCATCATACGGAACCTGTCGGAACCCCGCGGGCAGCGGATCGTATCCGGCGCGGACTTTTTCCTGCCCTGTGGCCGTCAAGGTCGCCAACGTCCGGCCGTGAAAGGAATTTCGGGTCGAGAGGATCTCATATTTTCCTCCCAGCCGCTCTGCCCCGTAGCGCCGGGTGAGCTTGATGGCGGCCTCGTTGGCCTCGGCTCCGCTGTTACAAAAAAAAACCCGGTCGGCGAAGGAGCGTCGACAGAGCTCTCGCGCCAACTCCGCCTGCGGAGCGATGTGATAGAGATTGGAGACGTGAATGAGCTTGCGCGCTTGGGCTTGGATCGCCCGGACCACCGCGGCATGGCAGTGGCCCAGATTGTTAACCGCTATGCCGGCGACAAAGTCGAGATACTCCTTGCCATCGGCGTCCCAGACCCGCGCGCCCTTGCCCCGCACCAGCGCCACTGGGTAGCGTGCGTAGGTGTTGGCGACATACTTGTCCGTAAGCTTGAAAATATCCCGGTTCTTCATGCCCTACTTCCGCACAACCTCAGTCCCGACTCCCTCCTTGGTGAAAATCTCCAGGAGGACGGCATGTTTGACCCGGCCATCAATAATGTGGGTCTTACCCACCCCTCCTTTCAAGGCTTCGATGCAGCACTCCACCTTGGGAATCATCCCTTCTGCCACGACCCCCTCTTGAATCAACTTGCGGGCCTGGTTGATTTTGAGCGTGCTTAAAAGCTCGCCCTTTTTGTCCTTCACACCCTCGACATCGGTGAGGAGAATGAGTTTTTCCGCCCCGAGGGCCTCGGCGATCTGCCCGGCCACGAGATCCGCGTTGATGTTGTACGTCTCCCCCTCGTCCCCCACCCCGACCGGAGCAATGACCGGGATAAATTTGTTCTCGTCCAGAGAATTGATGACGGCCGGATTGATCCCGACGATCTCTCCCACCATGCCGATATCGATGATCTCGGGTGGCTCCCCGTTGGTGCTCACCGTCACGCTCATCTTGCGGGCGCGGATGAGCCCTCCGTCCTTGCCGCATAACCCGACCGCCATGCCGCCATGCCGGTTGATGAGCCCGACAATCTCCTTATTGATCTTACCTACCAAAACCATCTCGATGATATCAACGGTTTCCGGGTCTGTTACCCTCATCCCGCGCACATAGCGGCTGGAGATCCCCATTTTTTGAAGGGTCTGATCGATCTGGGGGCCGCCGCCGTGAACCACCACGGGATTGATGCCTACGTATTTGAGCAGCACTATATCCCGGGCGAAGCTCGCCTTGAGCTCCTCGTCGACCATGGCATTACCACCGTATTTAATCACAAACGTCTTGCCGTAAAATCGCCGAATATAGGG